>Ga0058701_10001564_pt1 | contig 16435 bp, 6 predicted proteins | sample AgamicOrMae_FD_97039 | JGI IMG/M metagenome (GOLD analysis project Ga0058701, IMG submission 97039) | Agave microbial communities from Guanajuato, Mexico - Or.Ma.e | ecosystem: Host-associated > Plants > Phyllosphere > Phylloplane/Leaf | place: Guanajuato, Mexico | collected 2012-06-04
ACCGGATCAGGATATCAAGTATATCAACCGGATATCAGAGATATAATAAATAGATATCAAGAGAAAATTAACCTTTCAATCAAAGAGATTTTAGCAGATTATTAAAAATATCTGCTTGATCTCCCTAGCAAGATATCAGGGGACAGTCGTCAGAGAGTAAAAACTTGAAAAAATCCTGAAAACAGCCATATGTTTCGACCGAATCTAACAGCCGGATATCAAGCATATCTATCGACCAGCCGGATTATCAAGGCCTTTTGTACACCGGATATCATGAGTTGTCACCCCTTGGCGTTTTGCCTTCGCTCACAAAGCAAGTATACATTTAAGACTACCTAAAACAAAATAGAACTATATTAGACCACCTGTATTTTTCAGCTCGGAACGGAAAAATCCCAACTTCACTTCTGTGAACGGGAATCTGAATCCGGGGAGATGGAGCAATCTTCGCGGATAAATTTTCCGAGTGACTAACTCACGGATGAGGCAGGAGGGCGAGAGCGGGCAATACATCAGTGCCTCCCGCTGACCCAAATCGTCCATTCTGCTCTTCATTTGTTTCCTCCTTTCATTTCACAAGTTATGTTCATTATCAGATTAGCGGACCTTCTTTTCCGGACGTCCAAGTTTGTCTGGCACTGAGAGATGTGCTGAGCGGAGCGGCGGGGCGTGCGGCAGTCGAGAAACGTGCCGTGGTCTGGAGTGGCTTGGCCCGCCCGGCGCGGCCGCGCGGCCCGCCCGCTCTCCTTGGCAACGCAAGCAGCCACCTCAGCACCACACAACGCAGCGCCGACCTCTCAGTCCCCATATTTCTCTTTCTTGACGAACAGACGTTGCCAAAATGGCAGAGTGCTTATGTCAAGTTCCAAGTTAGTGGAGAGCCGTTCATTTACGGCCGCATTGCGTTCGTGTCCCGCGGGAACACATTTTTGTCGTTTAAGAAAGTAGGCACAAGCTTCGCTGTATGAATTTCTCAGCTTTCTTATTTGAGCGTAGACTTTGAATAAAAGATAAGAACAGAGTGGATTAAATTTTACATTTCTCAGAAAAAATGAAACTAAAATGATAATAACCGTCCTGCGAGGTTAACTCCATCCATCTATAAACGCGAATTCAGGCATTTTCATTATGCAAATAAAACACACGCGTTTGTTAAAGCAACAGTTATCGAGTTCAAGTCGAGTCACAGTTCGAGCTGTCTCATGTGTAGAGGTGGCGGCACGGCTTTTGGTCTCGACCACACGTGTAGTGGGATCAGCCAAAGAGTTATAACTTTACAGAACCTATGTTTAGTTTTGTTTCAGACAGCTTAGGTTAATTATACTTAAGTACGCTAGATTCGGTTGGGTTTGGCAGGTGAGATGCGGGGTAAAGTTACGATTTGCCGCATTTATATCGGCATTCCGATGAACTTCATTCTGGACGCTCAGCATTAAATATTGCCTTTTCAATTTGCGTATTCCATTTCGATTACATAATACGAAGAAAATAACTGTTGTCTCAACAACCGGTTGGTTAATAGAGGCTCTGAAAACCAGATTTGTTGTGACAATTTCAGTTGTTACAACAATGAGAATTGTTACCACAACAATTACAACTGTTGCTGTAGTGAGTGAAATTGTCACCACAACAATTTTGTTTGTTGGAGCTATATTAATAAACGTTTTGTTTAGGCAACAAAGTCATATTCATTAGTATTTCTCGTTTTTTTGTAATTCTTCAAGAAAAGATATAAAAATAAAATCACTAAATCACTTTTCTGCGCAGTCACTCCGCTCAGCCTTCACAAAACGTCACGATTTTTTACTTCTGCGCTACAACAGCATAGTAAGCGGCGATGGATACAAAAGGTAGCAGAGCTACAAAGTTAAAAATTAAGGATTTAAAGCAGAATATAGCAATAGCGATTGCTGTCAGCCGAAGACTGCAACAAGTCAGCGATGCCAAATCACTTCATAAACGCAGCTCCTGCGCGGCGCGACGCGGTGCGGCGGTGCAGCCCCATAAGAGAGACGCAAATTAATCTGGAGTCGACGCTCCCAAGTCCAGCGTCCACAAGGCATTCATGGCCCGGCCACGCTATTATGTACACTTACCCACCTCCTTCATTCAGGGCTCAACCATTATTTATGTAAAGTGAAATTCCGTAGCAATCGGCATCAAGGTTCAAGACGGAGTTTGGGGAGAGGAGGGGGGGGCGAAGACGGTGTTGAGGCGCCGCGCTACTCTGCCAGCCATTCTGTCGCCTAGCCGTATTGTCTTGAGAAGTACAAAGGATGGCATCTGGTGAGGAGGCAGAGGGTCTGAGGGTCTCGGACGGCGGCGGCGCCGGCGGCCCGCATGGTCACAGTCAGCAAGACGTCACGCTCCGGCCTTTGTCGTTGCGTAAAGGGTTACGCTACGCATTTTCTTAATTACAAGTTCCGGTAAATTTCAGTGGTTTCAGGCAGGATTGCCAGATTTCACGTAGTTATCGGTAAAACCGTGTGCATCAGTGGTATACCATAACCTGGAAAAAAAAACGGAACGCGTATCTTGAGCAGCAGGTTCTAAAAGCCAGGCCTGACATCGCCGGATATTTCCTTATGTAGCAGGCAATCACTTTTCATAAAAAAGAGAGAAAGATAAAAAAGACAAATATTTGTTCTTAGAAACGCCCCCAGAAGACGAGGAACATTTTCTTTTCTTTTTTTTAATGTTCTCAAAAACTGCAGGATATCAATAACAATATCACAAAATAAAGGCATTGAAATTTTTTAAAAAAATATTTTTTCTCACTCACCCGTACGGTAGCTCCGAATTTTAAAAAAATTCTCTCCCAGTAAACGTCAACTTCAGAAACCGAACACCCTTGTCACGCTCTTTAAATTAAAATTAAGTTACTTTTCCAACCTTTAAGGTCTGGATTTTCCACCTTCTGTGTTACACTTTAGCTTGTCAGCCTTCCAATGCATATCTAATACAACCGCGTAGGTTAGGTTAATTCAGGTTATGTCTGTTGTGCCTTTGCTTTGCTGCCACTCTGCTTGGCATTCGCCATAGGCCTAATGCCCCTTACTACTCACAATCAGCGGCAGTTGCCGCGACCAAGAAGTCAACAGCAGCAGGCTTGGCAATTTTGAAGTTAACCTTGTTTAAGTTCAGTGACTCGCTTAACTGCTACTTCACGCGGTTTGACGATGAAAGATGAAATACAAGAGGTAGAAAATTCCAATACCGAAACAGTCCGATTATCGCAGTTGAAAGTATGGGAGTGGCGGAAGGCGAGGTGGTAGGCAACACGCATAGCATCCGAGAGTTGGGGTTGCCGACCCACCGTTCACAAGGGGAACATGGCCTTGACCAGCTGATTTCGAAGACAAACACTTAAGAAATCTTGCGGCAATCAATTTACTATCCTGATTAATCCTATAAGCGTCTGCGCTCTAAGAACCATCGAGTGAAATCCGCGCGTTGATACCAAAAACTGACCTTGCTGAAGTTTTGAGTGAGTGAGTTCTTGGTTTCGTAAGTGAATTTCACTTGAAGTCTTTCAGTGCATTATCTGATTGGTTCTACCTGTCAATGATTGCAGGTGTTCCGAAATCCTGCCCTTAGGCTTAATGAACATTCGACACTGTTTTGGTGTCAGAAATGCAAAACGTATGTTGCCGCAAGTGAAAGGAAAATACTCATCACTCACAAAAACGTTAATTCGTTGAAAATAAAGTTTTTTTGTAGAGAGGAATTAAAAAAAAAGTTTGTTTGTGCCACTGCAGGTACGGTGCGGAGGTTTCCATTCTTCGGCATTACCTGGGTTGTGAGCCAGACGCGGCCAGCAACGAACTAGTTGATGCAAGTCATCCGATACAAGCCACAGTAGGTTAGGAGGAGCTCTCTCTAAAAATCTTTGAGTGCAATCCGCTCGTTTAAACCAAAACATGACCATGCTGAATCTTCGAGAGGGTGAGATTTTTGTTTCGACAAAGTGAATTCCACTCGAAGTCTTGAAGAGAGTACCATCAGTCAATTATGTATTGCGCGCTCCAATTTTTTCAAACTCCCGTAACTTTGGAACGAAGCGAGATACGACAAAAAAGCTAAAATCAAATTCATAGGTCTCTTGAAGATCGAACGATTTTATTTGGTGCTTTTCTTGTGTTTATCTCTCCGTTTCAAAGTTACGGAGGTGCAAAAAAATTGGAGCGCGCAATACTTTATTGACTGATGTACGTTAGGTAGGATTAGCCTGGGCTGCATCTAGGTATGAGCAACCGTAGGTATGACCGCATCTCGAAAGTATTTGTTGACATAAAATCAAACAAACCAAAGCGGCTTGATAACTTGTGTCATTCCTCCTACACTCGGGCAAAATTACATATATACCAAAAAGAGCTTCCCATTTCAGTGTCTTCACTTCCCCGTCAACGCTGCTTTCCTGTCGTAGAGCGTCCGTCTCAGAGCGTTCCCCACTTCGGACGAATAATTATGGAAGGTAGGCGATAAGGGGCAGCGTGTGTGTTGCCTTGCCTTCTGTCCGTCTTTGACGCGTCGAGAACGTCCACGAGGTGTCGTTGGGATAAGACGGGCCCCAGCCCTTGGGCCCCAGCCCTTGGGCTCAGGTTCTTGGGACCCAGTCTTCGGCGTTGCTGGATCCTTTAAGGGCCAGAAGCTGGCTCGGCTGCCCGCCGGGCCCATCGAACTTTGGCCAACAGTTTCGGGGCGAAGTACGTGCTCAGCAAGGGCCTCCAGGAACACCAGATGGTCTCTCTCCATTTGTCAAATCTTAACACTCATTATTGGAGGCGGGGTACGCTTTTGATCCACGGCCCTCCAAAACCGTCACTTCAACGCAAAAATAACTTTTACTAAGTATAAATTAATTTGTTAAATTTAATTTTCAAAATATCGTTTATCTTTTGAGCGTTGTACCTTTCCTTACGAAGTCAAGCGAAGCACTAGCGATGCGAGACACTTGGGTGTCTCATGATGTAATCAATTTAGCTTGGGTAGAACGCGAATGATAAAAAAATGGAAGCAGAACTGACGAGAGATCACTTTTAAGGCAAGCACCCTAAGTACCATTGATGTAAGGTACCAGATTTCGATATGCAGTTTTGCTGAGGAGTGGATCTTCCTGCATCAATTATTGACATTAATCAGATATCGCACATAACATCAGCAATCAGATATCGCTTCAACGATATCAAACTCAATCCCTTACGACAATTAGAATGAATATTTCTAGGAATCTATTTGTATAAAACCTTTCAATGACAAAAGGAATACTTGTTGTACAACTGGTTTATGTAAAAAGAGTAAGGCAATAAATGTGTTTCAATGAATAAACACAAACTTAAGTTGAAATAGCCGGAAGAAAATTCTTCATCGATATGACCACCTGTCTATCTCGAAAAGTAACGTAACTAGAGCATTTACCAGCTTCAATTTTTCATCCGGAACAAGTGTAGGACTGCTCGAAACGGGTGTAATTTCTATCAGCCTAAATTCTTTCAACGTGATTTTTTGGGACGTTCACCCCTGAAAGCCATCACCACCCTCGTGTGTTTATAGTTTCTTCGCTGAACCAATGTGAGATCCGCTGACCCAATTTGAGGGCCGCTGACCCGGTCAAGGCTTGCTGTTTCTCTCCAGCTTGTTCAAACTCCTTGACTGTGTCATAAGCTTGCTGTGTCGCGCTAACATAAGCAGCTTCGACTTAAAGCATATGACCGGTGGCGCTCTCTCAGCTGGGATTTGGACCACCTTTTCCCTCACACATCACATAGGGACTTCATCGACAGACCAATACATCGCATTTTCGGCATTATTGAGCAACAGAAGATCAACCGTTTTTCAGTCATTATTATCACGTCTTTAACTTTACATGGGACTTGCCGTTCCTTTGTTTTCAATGTGTACATTATATGTTTGTTTTTAAGTTTTGCGTGCGAAGTGATACGTTTGTGGCTGCATCATCAGCTTCGTTTAATATTCTTTTGAGGTTCATCTTACACACTATCCAAACCACGTTTGTTTATACGATATCCACGAATATATCTGTTAATACTTTGGTAAGGCGATTGATTGATGAGTGTACTCTGAAATCTAACTAAAAAACGTGCTGTACCTTCTTTAGCTCTGTACCTGAATCCGATATAGGTCCGTTTAAAACAGACATTATTTCATCAAGGTGGTGGGCAAAGCTAATGACGACGCGAGGGCATCTACAAGGCAAGAGACAAAACTCTTACAATTTATGGAAAAAAATGGAGCCAAATTAGATTCCTGAGAGTCAAAGATTTTTTAGCCGCTCTCATTGTCAAGATTCGGGACCCTTGGCCTCCGATATCTCGATTGTCAGATTTATTCTTCCGCCGCTGTTTTTCTTCTGAGGGGAAAAAGTGCTATTCATTAAGAGGATCGCTTTCCTAAGAGACATTCTTTTAAGAGGTCAAATCTCCCAGAGGAGGAAAAAAAGTAACAAAGACAATTACACTACACCTTAAAAAAACTCGTTTTCGTATTTTTTTATACGAAAAGAAATGCGGAAAATAAAAGACACAAATTTAATCTTTGATATATGCTTTGAGTGAAAATGTATTTGGGCGGGTGCATATGACGAAGCAAGTTGCCTAGAACTACACGCTCGCACGCCATCCCTGTTGCGTAATAGCTTACCTTCCGAACAAGGCGGCAAAACCATTCCATTGATTCACAGATACGCATATTGCTTTTGTTCATCTTTCTTGGTAGTACGAATAGATATGTAATCTTTTTATGTGTATGAACACATGCAGTGCGGTATATCTTCACTTCCCCCGCGCACGTACGGACTCCAGAGTCTCAACTTAACCCCTTGTTTTTAATTTCGTTTCCCCTTGTAGTAGGCATGAGTGATTTCCTTGAGCTCCCTTCCAGCTTCCGTCTTCCGCTGCAGCTACGGGCTAATGTTGTGTTACATCTAGTAATTAGGTGACAGAGAGAACACGATAATGTACTTTGTACGCATAAATCTTTTCCCAAATTCTGCATCAGCTCGCCCCCCTTCCCTCTTCCTCCTTTTCGGCTGACGTGCGTGCATCCCCCTGTTAAAATTCTTATCGCTTTAGCTGAAATCAGCTTTGTACGAGGTCAATACAAGCAAAGTTTTCGAGGTAGATATGACCCTCCTCCGCGTTGCGCAACGCGAATTCACAACCGTAAACCAGCGTTTGTATTCGTGATTGTCATGCCTTGCCGATCTAACCTGCTTGATATTTAAAATGTTTTTCTTAAGAAATTACACTCTAATTTTTTGAGGTTGCATTTTGAACCTTTTGGTTCAACCTCTACGACGTTAAGTCAAGCGGAGCGATAGCGGAGCGAGGCACAAGCCACGTAACCTAACTTAACCTAGGGTTACCTCATTAAAAGGTCGCCAAGCCTGATGCCGCTTACTTCTCGGCAGCCGATTTAAAGGGCCGCCAAGAAGTAAGCGGCATCAGGCTTGGCGACAGCCGAGCGGAGCGATAGCAAAGCGAGGCACAAGCGACTATAATCTTGGTAAAAAGCAAGGGGCTTTGTTATGATAGATTAAGTTAGGTTAGATGACTCTTGAATCGCTACGCTGTCGTTCCGCTCGATTTTACGACGAAAGGTTGAACCAAAAGGTTAAAATTGCTACCTTAAAAAAATAGAGTGTAGGGTTTCAGGGTATTGCCAAAGAATGTTGTTTTAACGCACACTTCAAGTTTTACTCGAAAGGCTTCTTTTTGTGTTTCATATACACGCTGAATCTTTCGTGAAGTACGGGAATTGAGGACTACAACCGCCTAGGTGAGGTTAGATACTTTGAGCTTCGCTTCGCTCCGCTATCGCTATTCGTTATCACTCCGCTCCGCTATCGCCTTGGCTACTCCGTACAGCGGCCTGCCGCCGAGGTTTTAAATTTAAATTTCAAGTAACTTTTGCTCGTTGTTAATACGTTAAAATCACCGGATCATGAAGTAAAGGTGGATACCGCGAAACAACGTTGGCCATACCGAACATACTTCCAAAAAAAATGCGCAGGTTCCAATGCTGCCGTTGGCATCCAAAGGGAGTATTCGGACAACCCTCGTGTTTCTGGGTCAGGTGTTAAAAAGAGGCTGTCCTCGGCATCGAGCTGCCATAACATAGTCTTGCGCAACGAGCAACTACTCGTATATCTTTTTCACGTGGGCAGTTCGCGGCTGAAGGCTCTTGCCGGTAGCGTTCTTTCAACGCGAGATATCACGTAGAGTATGTTTGAGATAGAGGAAGTTTTCCTATCTTATACCTAATCTATCTAAACCGACCCTTCCGAAGATTACCCAAACAAGCCCAATCTAACAATCCTAACTCGACAAAACCAACCATGCTCCACTCAAAGGCAACAATATCCAGTATTAATCCAAACCAACTCCCTTACGAACTCCCGACACAAATTCGATATATGACCTGTATTTTAAGAAACGAAAGTTAAACTAAAAATCGACTTTTTTTTCCCTAAGAACCTACGTCGGTGAAAAGTTGCTCCAGATCATTTAGAGCGATTGCGTGTGCCCTGAAGGGTGGAAAGGCCCTGTAGGGCGAAAGAACCCTGGAGGGCAAACGGGACCACCTCCGCGAGGATTAAACGGACAAACTGCCTCCGAAAATAAGTCCAATTTGTTTCAAAATGTGACACTTGTTTCCACAAAAATCTCGAGGAGCACTGGAAGTCCCCTCCCCTAATCTTTCAGACGGACGCGTTTTTTTTTTTACGTCAGAAACAAAACAAAAAAATGACAGATCTAAGAGTCGGAAATGACTGAGTTATGTTCCGTCACAGATATAATTGGGCAACGGAGACAAGGAGGTCTACTTACTTGGTCCAGGATGGGACCCCCGGGAGGGTCCATGGGGAGGGATGCTGTGTTTTGGACTAATCATACGAATTACGCCGTTTTGTAGAGAAATTTATCTCGAGAAAGTCCACTGTGAGATTTCGGAGAGTTACCGCAGACTGTACTCTCCTTGCGTTGTTATGGAAAATGCAGAAAAAAGTGTGTCATCGTCCGAAAAATGCTCGCATTCCATTTACCGACTGCGATAATCTGCGCTCTCAATTTTTTGGGAAGGGCATTTTTCTTTTAGTAAAGTAATTATTTTCTTATACTGAAATGAGTGAAAAGATACTGAAATGACAGGGAAATTGTTATCGATTTTTTTAATCAGGTATTTTGTGGCGCTTTAAAACGCCCTAAAAAGTGTGTAGGTTGCCGCTTAAAAACGCCTTCGGGACGAATGCCACGAAAATTCGGCAGGTTAAGGTTAAAAGGCGTTTTTAAGCGCCCCCCAAAAATCCTGTTATAGCTTACATCATGATAGAGTGGATGAAGCTATAAAAGATTCAGTTACGTTGAGGTTGAGTGTCAAAATTCCTCTACTGCTCGATGGAACCACTTCTGTATTGCTTTTGGCAAGTTTCACAAGCATTTCTACCCTTGTATATTATACAATAAGGGTGTTGGGTATAGGGGTTTTATTGTATACTGCGGATAAGGTCCATTAGGTTAGGTCAAGTTAAGATGGTTCAGGTGTTCAGTCGAAGCTATTTTGGGAGCGTTGCGACTAGCCAAATCCCTCTGAGAAAATTCTGTTAAAACTTTCTGATCGTGTGATTCGGTTAACGTTTTACGTGATGTATTTATCTTAGACCGCTGCATAGGCGCAAAGTAGGGCAAGCGGATGCAAAGGGTGTGTGAAGTTTTCACGTCCTATGCACACATTGGCCGGCGGCGGTGCTCCGGCCCGCTCCGTTGCCGCAGCCTCCGCCCCCGCCGCGCCGCGCACTTTCCAACAACTCGCGAAGGTCAGCGACGGCTGGCGATTCTCCGACGCCCAAATCGGACGCTCTATTTGCTTGGAATAATTCAAGCATTGTTATGACGGACCGAAATTAGAGGGGAAACTTTACTCAAAACCTTACCATCATAGTTGCTATTAATTTATTTTCACAAAACTAAAACTAAAAAAAATATTATGAGAGCCCACAAAAATGCAAGGCTTAAAAATATTTTTAAAAGAACTCCTTAAGGTTGCGTTAGTTCCTTTAATCTCGCTACACTCCCACATATTGCCGACGAAAGGTCGAGGTGGAAAGTACGATCTCTCGTTCACAAAGAATTGTAAGATATATGCTAATTATGATCGGATCGGCAATCTAATATCAAAATGATTATTCTAAAGAGTTTAGTCTGTTGGTAAAGTTTCTTACCAAACTTTGCAGGATATTATTGGCGAGCACGGGAGATATAATATTTGCGCTGCCTGTATTAACACTGACCTTGTTTGTTATGTACAGAGTTGAAACTCGAAGATAAGTCATGGCCTGTGCTATCCCTGCCTCTTCGCATAGCCAAGTCACTAGCCCTGTACACACTTCTGCAGGTATGCCAGCCCAACCAAGATAAACGAGACTCGGAAAATATTACACTGCAGTAAACTGAAGACCTCCACGCGAAAATCATGCCGAAAACAGGTACTTTTTCAAAAGTACAGATTATGTTAAAGAGTATCAGTTCTGTCGGTACGGGCCAGTGATCTCCATGGGAGGCGCGGCGAGAGCTGTCGCTGCCCGTACCCCCTGTCCCGCTCCTCGTGAGCGCGACCATATCGAGAGGGTGCCTGTCGTAAAGCAACCTCTCGAGCGGTAGCCGCTCGCATACTACCTTCTCATACGAGCTCACGAACTCTCACGGGGTGGTGCTTAGGTAGGGGTACCTATCTCCAAGGAGGCCAGGAGCTGGATAGGTGCAGCCCAACCGGACAGATTCCAAGAATCCGTCACTTTTGATACGACCGCAACGTAGGCTATATAATCATCTTTAAATAAGTCTCCTAAATACTAACAAACAGAAGCTGTGATCGACCGTCACTCAACAAAATCAATAATAGTAATTGAAAAAAAAAGAGGGACTCCTTCCCATGATTAGGCCCTGCATTACTCCCCAGATCTTACGGGATGAGGTGTGTCCAGAACGATCATGCTGACGCCAGAAATCAGAATGAAAGGCAAGATAGAAGTATCTTCTCAGTGGCTCCGAGGATGGCGAGGTGTTACCCATCCGGCCAGATTCCAAGGATCCCTAACGGGTTTACGAGGCTGCCCACGGTATTTTCTTCGTAGATTTGAACCACGAACCCCTACCGAGTCTCGACACCATCACTGCTAACGTAGCAACGCTAACCACTCGGCCCCACCGAGAAGACGTTGGATTGCGGTGTTCGGAGCTTTACTTCAGTGACGAAGTCTCCGCAAAGGGGGTGAATTTTTTTTGCGGATTCTAGATCCGAACCCACGAACCTTGGATCCGGGGGGAGGGGGGTGATACGCTGACCACTCAGCCACGGTACTTTGTGGCGATGACGACTCGATATAGGTTACAAGAACAAAACCTGGTTCTTTCTAAGGCGCTACTAAACCTCCTCGTCACACATCTTCAGCAGTTTCACAAAGTCTAATTCACTTAATTCCAAATCTTTCGGTCCGTTACGGTTTAGCGACGAAACGTGGACCTCTGCCCACTAAAATCAAAGTAGTGCTTGTTTTAATACGAGGGCTTTGATATCCATTACATCCTCACCTATAGCCATAACAACACCCACGCCGCTGATACCAGTGCCGTTCCATTCACGAACGAATCTATTGCCTTAATCGTACAAGTTCGGCTCAAGCGAAGCGGGCTGGAGGCGCTCATCACCTCTCATGAGTTCTCACGGGTCTTTCCCCCCCTCTTTTACACTAAACCATGCCAACGGAGCTGTAAGAAACTACCACGCTAAAATGGCTCATGTGACAACTTTTTAGGCTGGTGCACAGTCTTTAGGTATTGTTCTGAGTTGGAAGCAAATTCATACACAACATTGCGTGTAAAATTATACTACAACACCACAAATAGATTCCGAGAGAGTCGATAAAAAAGTGTTTGGAGCCCTTTTCATATGACATGGACATGAAGGTGTTTGCCTGCGTCAGATCGGGATTTTTAATTAATCGTTGGTTCAATGAAGACAAACCTTTAATTGGAAATCGTAATTCGATTCCACGTATTCTGATCCTGCTTCCTAATACTACCAAAACGTCAGACACAGCTTTTCAACTTGTTAATGAAAATTGTTTAACTTCATACAATTATTTTGGATGGAATGAGGTTATGAACCAACTGCAAAACAACAAACTGGTACCGTGCTTACCAGTGCGTAACTGTTCACCACCACCGCATGAACAGTACAGTACATTGCTCGAAAACTCGGTTTGCTTATCGGGGAGTACGTTGAATAAAATTTAAATGTGACAACCTGATTTGAGATAAAAGTAAATAAAACAATATTTTTTATACATTTACATGAATTTTGATAAACTTGAAATGTTGTTGTCTTTTTTTTAATATTTCAATAATTGCTTGAGATTGGAAAAAAAATCAAAACATGAAGTCGAAACTTCATTTCACAATGATTTACTTACTCTACTTCATCACATATTTCAATTTTGATAACAGCCTGTATCAAACCGATCGTTGGATATAGGTTCTAATAGAAAAACAAAATCATCCCTCTTAATTTGGCAGAAATAGACATCAGATTATGCTACCTCAAGGAGGTCCTCGAATGAGTTATTACCAACATTTCTTTTTATTATTGTAATTTAAAAGTAACTAAAGTTAAGACATTTTAGAGCAATACGATCTTGACAAAGTATACGATTTTTTCAAATATCTTTATAATTGCAAGCTATACCGAAATGAAGTATGGAATCACAATTCCAGGTCTCTAAACTTGGCATCGATTAGACTTGGTATTATTTTCCGTTACCCTTGATCGTGTTGTGATACAGACAGTAAGTAAGAAAAAATAACTTTTTCATTTTCGGGATAAAGTGCTCCGACGAAACTCGTTCAACAACTCAATTCACATGTAGTTGCAAAATCCACAGAATTTTCGTTTAAAATCGACATAAACTGTTGAAAGACTTACTCCTGACAATTCTTCGCATTGTAGGTCAGACAGGTAGACACGTTCCACACACATCACATGACGCTCAGCTTCAAAATTTTGATAATGCAGTATTTCCATTCGTTCAATAAACATTGTAGTAAAAGTAAAATTTGAGCACAGTAAGACTCATTCTGTAAAGAATGAACCCTCACTCCACGAGTCGCTATATCACGTAGTGTTGTGTTCGGTAGCACACCCAAACAACTTGAGCATGTATTGCTATTGATTAAGCTATGGATATATTGGGAACATTAGTTATATGCAAGAGGTATGCTCTTTTTGCCAACAACGTGGAAAGAAAATAAAGCTTACATCCCTGAACTGTCGTGACCAGAGTATGCCCGAGCTTATGCGGGGATTGGCGAGAAAGTGGGCTGGAGGGGTTTACGGCAAAGCTAATGTGTGTCGAACTGAGCGACTTTAATCAGCTTACCTCCATCACATCTTCCTTTCAGAGAGAAGGCCGAAAATCCTGCGAACTGTTGCATCACTTTACTTACGGCACGGATGACCTCAAAGCAACCAAACATCGACGCCAAACCAGTTTTAAGCACGTCAAAAAAGAGTCGAAGTCCGATATAAAAAGTTTTTAATTAATCGTCTTCAAGTAAAAAAAAGAAAGGTTGGAATTATTGGGTTATCGACTTCCAGTTAAAGGCAAGGCAAGGGTTGCTATACTGTCGTTAATTTACAATAAGTAGCTCAGAGGTTGCGGGGAATTTGTGGCTAAACAGAAATCATTATAAAGATCCGTTTAAGTCAAAAGTACCGGTACCAAATTTTAAATCGATGTGCTTTATGCAAAAGACAAAGAAAAAGTACAAATTTGTAATATATGATAGGATTATTTAGTCAGTAAAATGGACTTTTTCGGCATGATTTACACATTCCGTTTTGGTCATTTCAATCGAATGAGTTTTTTCGATTGAAACTCTATCCTTATACATGTGTGAAATTTTTGGAATTTCGCAACGAATTCTTGTTTACTCGCTAAATTAGGCAAGCTCCGCACTGGGAGGAGGAACCCTTTGACCAGAAACACTCCAGTATTTACCTGAAAACGCGCATAGTTTGCATCTAATCTTAATTTCATTCCGTTGAATTCGACGACTACATAGTTCTGACTACAATGCCACATTGCGGAAGAATCGGCCACAAACTCGGTTTCCACCTCGCATGACCGCACGCTAACATGTTCCTCTCTTCTCTGTTTGTCTTATTACCTTCGTCCAACCGAACCGGCTTGCCACTTGGCGAATGGGCATTGAAATGGACGAAGGCTCCCCACCAGCTTTCGTAGAAATCATTTAGCATACGTTGGTGCTTCTCACTCAAAAAATTTAAAATTCACATTCAGCTGATGAGAGTTTTCAGTTGAAAATTTCAAGTTCCACATACAAAATTTAAAGGGGAATTTCTTTTTTGAATAAGATCACTCAACTAAAAACTGCCCGAAGTTTGAGTCAAATGTTTCATCTTTTCAAAGTATAAACAGTTGCTCTTCCGCTCAAAAAGAATCCTCAAAATAAACTGCATTCAGTCAACGGAATGGAATGTTGGATCGTTTTACTTTACATAGAATGCTTATACGTCGTGTAAGGTCAAATGGTCCACGCATTGGGGCCGACAAAGCCGTTTGCCATCAAAGAGAAAAACTATACCTGTTCCAGTTCATTTTTTTCTTTTCTTTGTTTTTTTACCATTTATTTATTTTCGGCTAAAAGTCGAATGGGTGTTTCTAAAAGCTAACTTGGGAGGAAATTATTCGGCCGGCATTCCTCGCCCGAGAGTAAAACTCGGCATACCTGTTAGGTTGTTCGAATGGCTGTGAACGTTTTTACTGAGAGAAAACGGCACATGTGCGCTCCTTTGACTAACTTTGGAATTGAAGTGCAGTTTCAAAGCACAACTTTCCGACTGATTTTATATTAAAGGTCTTTATTGAAATGCTAGGGTGCGTTTCAAAGGGCCTCATTGCAGTCAGCGTTCGTCAACTAGTAAAACACGTACACATAAAATAGGTACTGTATATTACAATTACAAGTGGAAAATGTACAGAACGTTACGTAAGATACCCAAAACCGTGGGTAACGCATTGTCTCAATCAGAATCTAACGTCGTGACATATTGCGTATAACAAATCAATATGCAACAAGACCTTTTTTTTTCACTTTCATAGTGTGCAAGAAATAGACTTTTGCAGAAAAGCTTTGTTGCTCATAACTCAAATAAAAAAGACAATATACGGGCAAGCTTAAAGAGCGGAATAATCACAAGAATCACAAGTTTTTAAAAATAAACTCTATCAAAAATACACTAGAAAATGGTGTTGACATGTTGCATCAGTTCAGCAATACATGGGTTCAGGGACGGTCTAACACACTGATATTCGTTTTGATTCCTCCCCTTTAACCTTTCTTTGAAAAACAGGGTTTAAAATAAGTGAAAAATGACAACCACCCCCGAATTTAGGGACAATTTTGCCCTTACTGTTCTCGCGTGGGAAGTTTAACGATTCCCACTGGCGACAAACCCTTTAAACGTCTTTTGACCAAATTCAGGACAATTTATAGAAAGACAAACTTTTGACGAACTTTTTAGGAAAAATAAAACACCTTTTCAAAAGTTTCTAAAACCAACAGACCCATCACAAGGTGTCTCTTGTTTTTTCCATATCTCCATTATTCTTATAAAACAAATTACTAGGAGAGATATAAAGATTCAAAGAATGTTTAGAATCACCCTCTTTCCAGTTTTAGAGAGATATTGATTCAAATATATTCGCTGAGGGAGGTCTTCGATTCGAGAGAAATCGTAACATTAACCTTACGTTTTGTTCAAAACGGTCTGCTCTTTTGAAAGGTAAACTCTAACGAACTTTTTCATAACTATAGGCCTACAGACTCATAGACAAAGAACACACACACACACACACACGTTGCTAACATTTTTTACATAAAAATAAAAAAAGGCAATCACCATACAAAAAAAAAACATTTTCTCTTTTATTTTATTTTCCTAAGTTTTTTTTCCCCTGCTAAAAGTAAAAAAGTTTAAGAGCGAAAAAAAGAGCAGAATATACAACGTTTCTGAGTCCTGAGAGTAAATTTCATTTGGGAAATATCGTGGGGCAAGAGGGAAGGCTAGGGATGCAATCCTAGTTCCAACATTTTTGTTTTAAATCTAAATAAATCGCATCAAGTATGTGATGGTAAAAAAGATATGGTGGTGAGTCATAATTAGCAATACGTATCGCTACAGCTCGGAGGTTTTTCTCGGAGTGCCAGCTTATCCATATTTGAGCAGAGCTGCTAACACGATTGATTGGTCGCGAGTTGCTACCCTGCGGGTACACCGCTGCGTCATGACGTCACATTCGGTTAAGTCAACTTCTACTCCGGCCACCGTCTATGGA
>Ga0058701_10001565_pt1 | contig 16432 bp, 6 predicted proteins | sample AgamicOrMae_FD_97039 | JGI IMG/M metagenome (GOLD analysis project Ga0058701, IMG submission 97039) | Agave microbial communities from Guanajuato, Mexico - Or.Ma.e | ecosystem: Host-associated > Plants > Phyllosphere > Phylloplane/Leaf | place: Guanajuato, Mexico | collected 2012-06-04
ATGTTATAATATCATCTACAACCATAGAACGCGGAAAAAACTCAAAAAGTTATTCCCCAAGTCTTTTGAAACTACGGTATTTCACATGATATGACCATTCTACTAATTTTACCCATTTCGAGCAAAAGCGATTCGATAGTCGGTGGTCGGGGGAAAGCGACGGTACGAACTACCGTTCGTGACCGTACGAACTACCGTTCGTACTGATCCTTTCTATGGTCTTCAATCATATTGGAAGATAAAGAGAACACGAGAAGAAAAGAGCGTATTTATAAAAATCGTACAATAAGAAAACATTTGACTTGAGGAAACTGTACCTCTGCTGAATGTACCATTTTTCTTCACAGCTCTCCAGTTTGCCAATCAAGAATTGGAATTCATATGAACAAAGGTTTAATTGTTAAGTCATGTTAAATATTATAGAAGTCATTAGCACATTACCGTTAACTACGACACCATTAATGTCCAAGGAAATGCGTTCAATATAATCGCTTGGTGGGCTGCGCTGCGCACAATGTAATGCCAGAGCAAAAATTAATCCAGCATCTCAGGTTCATTAATCAAGGATGCATCCTCGTCTCAAAGGAAGTGAGGCTAGTGCTCGGGCTAGTGTAACATTGTTTTCTGAGACAAGCGACGGGTCGCCGACCCGACCCTGGCTTGGTTCACCCTTATGTGTCCAGTCACCCCAAATCTGCGGATTAAATACTAGAGATATGAAAGGTAAACAGCAAAGATTCTGAAATAGGCTAGCAATGAAAAGGAAAAAACGAAGCAATGGAAGGAACGAAAAATTAAATGTAAAAATGATGATGAATGAATTTTGCTAAACCAAACATTTTTTAAAATCGGAGCATTAAAAGGAAGAATGAAAGAATAGAGAAAGATGAGCGGAAGATCATGGAAGAAAGCACAGACAGGAGCCGGACATCAGTGCAGCCGATAGTAGAGTAGAGGATAACGAAGTAGTGGATAGCATCGAAGACATCGCGAATAGGAGAGAGTGGATATCATGGTGGACAGTAAGATAGCGGACCTTGAGATCATTCACAGTGGTGTAAAATACTCTCATGAGATGGAAAGCGAGTTATGCATGAAATGAATGGGCGGAAAATGAATATCAGAGGTGGAGGGCAGATGAGGGATAGGAATACATTGTTTATTTTCCGCGAGAGGCTTAAAGCAAGCGTAAGGCAAACCCCCAGTTGAGAAGTTTGCACTTTCTATTATCACAGCGTCATAAAAATGTTGACAACTCTTGTAAAGGTCTTGTCTTTTCTGAGCACACATAATTACTATTTGCAAGGATTAGACAATCGTTTCGCACTAAAATGTTAGCTGTTGCTGATTCTATACGCTTCATGACGAAATTTCCGTACACAGACCAGACAGTCAGTAATACGACGGGCTTGACGCCAAATCACCATAGCTAACTTGTTACAAAACACAGATATTCTTTTGTACTGTGACTATTCGGAGCTTGAGAGTTTATGACGAAATGTACCCATAAGTTAAATAGTAAGCCGTCACAGGAAAATTCTTTTATAAAAATATAAAAAAAAACAGCCCGAAGGTATGTACCTGTAAGGATTTACAAAGCTCGCAACAAACAAATCAAACTTCAAATATTGAGTTCTTACTTCGCCGGATGAACGAAAAGATTTCGATGTAAGTTAATACGAAACAAGATTAAAATTATATCACTTTTTAACTGACACGAAAATTACTGACGTCTATTTTGGATGTGAGTCAGTTCAAGTCAAAGCATAATTCACCAAAATGCAATACTTCAATACCTCGCTAAATACTATGCTAAGCAACGGTGTAACGAGAGGGCACAAATATGATGCGTGAACTTTTCATCCCTCAACGATACCCTTTGTTTCAAGACCTTAACGCCGGCCCAACAATACGAAGAAAATTATGGTGGAAAATGCAAATCAAATTAAAACGTTTTCCGTGTCTGGGATTGGGACAGATGGCTTAACATGGATCGTTCAAAATAAAATAAGAGTATATTAGAATGCATACGACACAGATATGAAAAATTTAGCTGTACAATTATCATTACGCGTTTTGGAACGCGTTATTTCCCAAATGGCATCGAATTTCGATGCGGCCAAATTGGTACCAGGTAAACAGCGGCTCTGACTTAAAATGAGCGTTTTTGACCGCCGGGTATTTTGACTCATCACCTAAGTATGCAGGTGCATCTGGGAATTTCTAAGCTGTCATTAGCCCACCAGCCCCTTCACTTTCAAATTAAACACTAACCTATATTGATGAAAACGACTTTACAAGGTTTAAGTCAACTCAAACAATATTTAGAAATACCTGAGTGGAATATATTTTGAGACGGTTTTTACGAAACCTCTTCACTTTTTATATATATATATATACACATTAGTAGAGAGGAAAAGGAACACTCGTCATAAAACTAACGAAAACGAAATGAAAAGCAACAGCGTATTTTTAGATCCTAAAACCAAGCGTGATGGAAAGTACGGATAAACAAGATGTCGCGTTTACATGGCAGCATGCATGTAAATCCGTACACAGAAGGCATGTCCAGATAAAAGGCATGAGTGGCCAGGGAACATCCCTAAACCCGCTGCATCTGATAACACGAGTCGCGTGTCCTAGCTAATTGCGTATACCGGGGGGCCAATCACCTTTGGCCCGACTTTGGCTCACCTTAGGCGTGTCCAAAGTGGAACGTGTTTACGGGCGGTCCCCCGAGAAGAGTCACCTAGACAAACAGCACAGTTGGGAGGTGTTACACGCAACGAGCACACGCCAAGAACCAGTACGCCAAACTACAAAAACCCTTTTTCCTCCAGAACAGTTTCAATCGGAAATGACGGGGGCGAAATTCGTAATTAGTTTCTCACCGAGGGTTTTTTGAAAAACCGCAGCTGTCAGTCAAATACTTCGACAGCTTTAAGTTCACTATAAGATGAGGGTCCCTCAGGTTTTCTATTACATCGTAAAGGCAAAGGGGTCGTCAGAACACAGGAGAAGACATAATGGGGAAAATAGGACACATACAGTTTATGCAATTTCAGGGGGTCAGAATTAATTATTCTGCAAGGGGCAGCTTGCTCGATTTCGACAAGGTCAAGCAAGCTCATAATCGTGGTAAGAGCTCGTCAATACGACACGTTGACAAGAATTCAACCATTACGGTCAATTATTCTTTGACGACACCCCTGTCCTTCATTCTGCTTGAGTTTCAACCGTCCACTGGCATTGCAATCGCAATGTGTATCGACATATTTTATGGACGACCCTTACGTGTGTTAGGTTAGGTAAGGGTAAGTTAGGTCAGGTGGGGTCAGGTAAGGTTAGGTTAAGTTAGATCAGGTTATATTAGGTCAGGTTATATCAACAGTAGATATGCTCGTTAGAGTAAGGTAAGGCCGTTGATAGACGGCATTAACAGTTTGCTAGCTGCTCCTCAAACGAGCTGTGCATTACCACTAGTACGAACCTAACTTGTTGGAGGTCGGATATGCGCGAAAGAGATAGAAAGGTTAGTGCCTCCTCCTCTGTATTCGTCATCAGAAGTGCAAATACTACCGCTGAGGCTGATTTCAGATTTCGCAGGGTCATAAACCCGTGACTCAGTGTCAAGCAATTAGTTCGGGTGCCACCAAATCCTTGAGTTACGAGACGCTGCAATTTTCCCATATGTGCGCAATTAGAGCATTTCCTCCGAGAATAATTGAAGCAATTGCGCGTAATTGAAGATAAATTTATCAGGACAACTGACGGCTTCGGCGGGAATGGCTTCATTTCTTATAATTATAATGCTGATCTGTGCGATGCAAGGAAACCGCAGGAGCCTTATTAGAAAAAGAAGAAAAGAATCAAACCGGTCCTTGGGACCTTCTTCCACGCACACATTAATGACAAAACTTATAATACCGTAAGCTGCATTTCCCTTGCCTGGACAAGTTAACTTTTCCTCTCCATCAAAACAGTTTCTTGCTGAATGTTCTTATTTATTTAAAAATCCTCAGAAGTGTATTAAAAAGCTATTTCAGAAAAACCCTTATCTGAAGGATTTGGTTATCTCAGAAAACGCTCATAAGGAAAATTTCTGTTTTGGAAGGACGTGTTACGTAGGTTGTTTTCTAAGCCCTCAGTGTTCTTTTCTACTTCACACACAAAAAAATGACTTCGTCCCAGTAACAAATAAATATCTGTGACACTGACAATCGCGCTTTGTTCCTTTACTGACTACAATTGTATCTGTTGAAATAACAATTTTTTTCGCCTTTACTATTTTCTTGTCATCATTACATTTTTTTAGTGGCTATGTAACCAAATAAAAATTGTTAGTTTGACAAAGTCATTTTTTGCGTGGTTTTTTCCTCCAACTCTTAGACAGTTTTCCATTCAAGGTCTGAGCAACTAACCTCAAGAACGGAATGTCTTCAAATAAGACGAATATGCTTTGTAGAAAAAGTCAGTTTTTACCTCCAACATACAGTATGAGGAAGGTAAACCGCAGCTCTTGCCTCCAACCTGTAACAAACAAGAAATTACCTTTGTTAATAAGCAGCATAAAACATGGCCTAATGAAATATTGCAATGAGTGGTTGCGCAGGGTCCTCGTTGTGAGTTTAACCAACCATTACTCAGTCGAACGGAGCAGCAGCACAGCAAGGCACAAGACATGGAAACTAACCTAACCTAACCTGGCGGTCACCAAGCATATGCTGCATAATTCACGACGGCACTAGCTGCCGCAGAGGTGGAAGCTGAGCGGAATCGAATCGACGCAAGTGGGACGCAATTTATAAGTCGAGTTAAATTTCGGCATCGGATGTAGTTATTCCTCAGAATGTAATCAAAATCTAAACCTGATAGAAGCACAACCAGGTAGACAATGCCATGTTTAAAATATACTCTCCTTTCGGGCGTCAGGAATAATGGTACGACAAGTTTCAATTAAAGAACTTTTTATAACGCGCACCTTTAATTAGACGAGAACAACTTCTTCTAGTGGACAAAAGGCCTGTCATGGAGTGGCCGTTCCATTTTGTTTTTATTTTTTCAGACTGAGGCTTGCAGTGTGTGGCCTGGTAGAGGACCTTGAGTTCTCTTTTCAATAGAGAAGATAATTATATCCGGAGTACAAGTGAGGTGAACTAAAAAAAGAAGCATGCTTTGTTGTAGCTCTAGAGATCTCGAGAGTGCTCTAGTCTAGATATGGGCGAGCGGACACTTCTGGCGAATCGAATAGATGGGCAGTGATTCGGCGTCTGAATTATGATAGATGGACACAAATTATTTCTTGTTTATCGTGTGATGACATTGAGAATTCAGGTGAACATCCGATGAGAGCAAGTCAAAATTCTCTATGAATGAAACTAAAAACTAGCCCGTTTTTGGTGGCCCCATACCTATTTTGGGCATAAAGGTAAAATAGGCGAAGAGCGTTATGTGCTTAAATATATTCCTATTAACATTAATTTAAGGGTCTCGTCGAGAGCTCTCAAATGACCTGGTTATTGATCGAGGTATTTTCAAAACTAACCAAATTACGCTCTTCCCCGGTTCGTCTTAATACCTAAAACAGTTATTGAATGAACTACAGTACCTTAAACAGAGTTTAGTTTTTACTGTTAACCCAACTTTGATGCCGTTGATTGGCGGTAATATCGGAACAATATTCATTGTAATGGTAAAAATGATTACAAAGGAATAATTATTTGAAATCATGAAATAAAATCAACTTTATCTGTCTCAAAGGTAGTCAAGAACAGTTATTGGCCCAAGATATTAGCATTAAATCAAAATAATCCTCTCAAAGTAACAAGGTATAGGCGGAAACACAAGGATGAGCTTAATTACTTTACAGTCTCAACCATCTAAAGAAAAAAAGAAAAGAAAAACGCAAAGGAGTTTTGATTTTATGTTTATTATTTTTTTAGAGTTCTTGAAATTGCTATTTATAAAAGACTTGCATTAAGAAACAGTAATTTTTTCCGATTACAATTTTTGGGATTAGGACAGCGTACTTATCAATATATCTCATCACAGCGAAAATCTAAAATTTCTAAGCTTACAAGCCACCAAAGATTACAAGCGTTCCGCATTCCACACCGTGAAAATTTGTCATTGTCCACTATAGGAGCGCTGAAGACTAAAGTTAAGTAAAACAAAACGACTGCGAGCAGCACTTTTAACCGTCCTCCGTACTATCTAATACCTCATTACTCGTAGTACTTACTGTCACAATAACCCCATCCTGTAATCAAGCAAGAATATTATCTTGTGACAAACGCTAGGCTTCTTGCTGAGTTTTGGTCTTCGGCGCTCAGAATAAATGGTCACTTTGTAAGTTTGATCATTCAGTTGAGCGAGGCCGGCTCCGAAACCTGTCCCAAGCCACGCATTCAGATTCAGCCCATCCTCTGTTTACACGCTGTAAAACATGGCAACGTCAGTCGTTTTGTGTAGCTTGGCGTGCGACAAACTGTTATAGTTTTTTTCCTCTTTTTTTAAGGTGACCGTGGTCTTGAAAGTCTACTCCGGCCGTTACAGGTTATGTGATACTGTACAAGCTGTGTGTCCAGCAGAGTGAAAAAGTGGAATTTACGCGGTGATGGACGCGTGGGACATGGACGGGACGGGAGGGGACATACACAAGGGAAATTCGCGCATCATGGAACTGCTGCCCCGTATTAAGTAGCTTACACGGTCAACAAAGCCCGTATCTCGAAAACAAAGGTATTGAGATGTTTGGGGTCCACGGGGAAGGGAAAAGTCCTGTTCGGTGCAAGGCGTAAGTATGATAATGTGGAGATATTAGTTTGACTTTTGTGAAGAAACATTTTAAACCCTTCTCACGGAATCAAACATTCCTACAAATTCACAGTCCGAACTCATGGGAAGGAAATAATTTGGGAAGAGCTGTTAGATACAGGCGCCTGGGTTTGGTTCACCGTTGGAGTACGAGGGCACATTGTTTTCATGTTTGCTTTCAAATTAGGACGAAATATACAAAGCGGAACAAATACTAGAGCGAGCGACACGCATTTTGCGTGCTTAAAATGATCAATAAAAACGCGTGTGAATATGCAAAAGAGCCCTATTAGCCCCAAGGCATTCGTACTATTGTTTTAAAACACGTGCCATCTAGCCAGTGTGGAATTTACATCCAAACTTTTTGGGCAGGAAGGCTGTTAAAATCCAAATAATAACATATAGTCATGCGACTGATTTAAATAATTACCGCTAAGTGATCGGAGCACTGAGAAATGCGTGTGCAAGTAAATTTCGGTACACTGAAAGGAAACACCCGGCCGGAACATCAAAATAATGTTTCTGTGTCAGCTACCTACACGCCTAAAACGAATCATTTACCAAACCGCATATACACGGAAAGTTTTGTTACAGCAAGGAATTTTAGGAAAATAAATAAAATTTTCTTAAGATTAAGGACAGCCAATTAATTTTTTCTTGCTGCAAGATTTTTATGCTGCCACAAAACGTTTCCTTTGTGCAAGTACACATTTTGTTACTATAACGAGATAATTTTGTTGTAACAAATGCTCTCGTCGGTGTAACAAAAACCCTTATTTTACAGCGTAGCTGGCTTGCTAAAGTTGTCCCGCATTATCATAGAATGCGTTTGTTTGGAGCAATAAGATAGCTTTTCTTGATGGGCACTAGAAAATTCCGCTTCCTTAAAGAAGGAGGACTAATAATTCTTATGATTAGAAAATTCAGATTTATGAGAGTGTACTTAAGAACGACTGAATTTCCTCCTGAAAGAAAATTTGAAGCCCATGGATGAAGATTTTACTAAAAATCAACAATTATATGCGGGCTAATTTGTAACAAATAGGAATTTTGCAATGACACATTTTCTCTCCTCAATCAAAACTTGAGTCGCTTTTTCTTCAAAATTAATTTTTATTCAAATCATTCAAGCGAGGACTTTGATTTTATAGAAAATATTTTCGTCTATTAAGACATCCTCATTGGGCTGATCCCTATTTACTGAGGATTAATTTTATTTTTGACAGTACATCCAGAAGAGGTCCAATATTTCTTAACGGTACCCAACGAAGCACTCATTTCACTTTCGAAAACCAATTCCCTATCTAATTAATCAATTGAAGAGCGTGAATTTATGAAAGGCCGACCTCACTGTAAGCCACAAGTGTCAAGCGTCTGGACAATTGGAGACAAGTTAATGACAAAAGGCGTCCCCAGGTACCACATTGTTGGTCCACAAAAGGGTTGGCGGTGGTAACGCAGCGCTACTGTAGCCGAGGCGGTAGCGAAGTGTGGTTCACTACTTCCACCTGTGGTCACCCCACATACAGCCGCATTGTTGGAGAGATTACAAAGCCGCCAGCAGAGGCGGACAACAATGCCCGCTGCTTGTGCAAATTCTCTACGGCGTTCGCAACTAGTTCAATCTTAACATTAGCTACTCTAAATGTGACAGTCCAACAGGAGGACTGATAATGTCATTTCCTCCAGCTGGACTATTGTCTACGTTTTACGGCACAAATGGGTTTCTCAGGTTTCATTTCTCGCGGGAAAATGCAAACTATTGCGCATGGCTAAAATTCATTAACAATTACTCTGCGTAACTTAAAATACACTTAAATGTACATTTGGAAGTACAGGCTGACTATCTGCCAATACGCTGTTTTGTTGCCCCCCCCCCCTTTTTTTCAAATTTTTGCACGCAAAATAAACTTGATTAAAACATAAGTATTTTCGAGAGGTACTTTGAAAAAAGTCTGATTGGTTACGAATCAGGACACCTTTAACATTCAGAAAGATATTTTGTTGATAAGCGAGAGTAGCTTTGCAATTTTTTCAAATACTAACATTAGGAAAAAATCTTAAAGTTGAGCTTGCAAAATTTACTTTAGAGGTTTTTCAGTTATTTAAATATACGCCAGAGAAGCCGCTACACATGAGGTTACAAGACTAGATACATTTCTAATTGTGTAAGACATGATGATGGTTTTTCACAGCTTATGCAATTAAACATCCCAGGAAGGCCCTGGCACAATAAGATATGTAACATGAAATTCAACAAGTAATTAGGAACCCATTCTAAAGGTTTAATTCAAAACCTTACTGCAATTACAATTTTTCAAATCCATTTTTAGGGAGCATATTATAAAATCAAAAATTAAACAAAATTCAGATTCGAAGCTGATATGAGAAGCGCAATCTATTTGGGAACTGTAAAAAGTTTACAGTTTGTTTAGTTTTTAAAAAAATCGACCTTGGCTGTTAAAAGACGGATATTTTTGGTTTTACGTCTGAGGCAGACAGGTAGCCTTAGTACAGAAAACGCGTCCATCTAGTTATCAAACGAAAATAATTTTCGGTCACATTTTTTTTAATTTTATTTTTGGGGCTTTGCAGCCAGCTATAACCGAAAATGCTTATTCCTGTGTTGCGTTCCACACGAGGCTTGTTTCATAGCAGACTAATCATTCCCAGACAATATCTCGATAATTATCGGACAAAAGATGTGGCGCTTTTAATGGGTCTTTACTTCCAGACTCATTCGCAATCCCTCTTCCCTCCACCTCTAATCCGCAAAACGGAAGCATTAAAAAAACACGCCATTCGTGGCCATTTCGATGGGACTTGTAATTGAGTGGATATGTGGATTTTGCAAAGGGGGTGAATCAATTGCTACATGTAATTTCTAACTTGCAGCTTTGGGGAAACTGCTACAAGCAGCACAACGAGGGAGAGTTTTTTTTATCTTATTTAGATTAGCAGAGCTAAGTGCTTTTAGGATTACGTAAGAATTTGTCAGATTGTTATTCGATGCTTTAAGTATACCATGCATAAAGTATTGCAACATCATTTCTGCTACCCAGAGAGCAATGTATGTCTGAAAATATGCTTGAGAACGTCTGAGCAAGATATCTGATGAAAAGCTCTTCCTAACGTCTTCCAAATTTCTTCGCCGGAACATACTAAATCGGGAGTATTTTTATTATAATAATTATTATTTTTTAATACAAAATATCTACCAGATGTCCCTAAGATATCTAATTTCAGGATTTTAATAAAATTGGTGGAAGAATGTGAACAACATAATGAGTAGGCTATGTCGATGTGTAGTGGAACCGTCTTCGCCTGGTGAGCGGTAGATCCAAGGTTCAAATCTCCACACATAAACGATTTTCTGAGTATGAAAACAAGTCGTCCATGGGGAGAGATGATCGCGGAGCGTAAAGGTATGAGGAGTAATTCAACCCCCCTCCCCGACGATTCTAAATTCAATTTCCATTTGTCTTTTTGAAGATATAAGATAATCCGTACACGACGTATTTTATACGTCAGATATATTAGATGCTTTTGAGACCTTCAAGACATCTGAGGGACATATTCGGAAAAATCTACAAAGCATCTCGATCTAAAGATATCTTAAGACGATATTAGATATTAGGAGGACATCTTAAGAATAAGATATATTAAGAAGATATCTTCAGAACCGCTACAGGTGTGCCTTATAAGATTTCTTCCAGATATCTCTCGAAATATCTTGGAGATATCTGCAATGTCTAAAAAATGTCTTGAGGATGTCTTTGAGATTTGCCTTGCTGTCTGGGAAGATAGAGATATGTGGAACATGCAAACCAATCAAGATTTTATGCGTTATATGCTCAATCACATGCCAGAGTCATAACAGCTGCGTACACCTTGTGAACTAGGATGGGAAGTATTACAAGTCTTACAATTATTACAAGTATTACACCCGATATTACGTATTACAAAGTATTACAAGTGTTACAAGGTATTACAGTAATAATTACAGCTGCGTACGGGTATAAACGGAGTGATCCGATCCCCCTCTCGATCACATAACAGCTGCGCACACGTTGTGAAATAGATGCGAACTGGCACCGTGCTTTGACTGATTGAAATTAAACTTAAACCGACCATAACGTTCTTTTTTTTGGGGGGTGCGACAGAACGGGTTGGCAAAACGGCGTGCCAGAACTAGTTTTGGACGTTTTTAAAGAGAATGCCGAAATCCGGTGTTGGCCGTTTTCTCTATGCATGAACTCAGTGTGGACGCCTTTTTTCGGATAAAGATCGTTTATTAAGCTTATTCCGTAATGGGAATACCAGTCTTGTTAGAAACCCAGTCAACGAAATGGGCTACAGCGGTGAAACCCAGGCTGATGGTGTTGCTTCCTTCTCGCATGATCAGAGGACCCCCGCTGTCACCCTGAATACATAGGATTTACATTTATTTGCTAGTGTTCAAGCTCAAGCTACGTAGATTGACGATAGGTCACTCAAGATAAGAAACTCACATAGCACATGCTCTTGTTGTTGGCTTCACTGACGCAGTACTGGGTGTCGGGGGTGGGTCCATAAACCTTCCTACAATCTTCGAGGCTGAGAATAGACAAGTCAACGAACTGAAGCGTTGGACTTATTACGGTTTGACCAGTGAAGGAAAAAACAATTTTTAACGATTTAACTCTGTACTTATTCGCAATAAGCCCAATCAAAGGACACTGCCGGCACCTAAATATTAGACAAAGCCGGGGGAAAAGCATTCGCACATCGAAATGCCGCAGCACTTAAATCCAAACATCACTTTTCCTCCAGCTTGCGATACTTGCCATCCGCAGTTGTTCCCCATCCGCTGCGCTGATACGACCAGTCTTGCCGACCATGTTCTGGTTCTTCAATGATCGTGGTGGCAATGATATGATCTTGATAAAGTCTGTTACACAAGAGATTGGTTAGTGCTAGCATAGTAAAATAGAAAGTTTAGGAATGCACATTTTAGTTTTCTTAGAGCAATAAAACGCCAAGGAAAATGCATTTCGCTGAACGTGTGCCCGCTATGTGCGTCAACTCCTCCCATCTTTCAGTGCAAAAAGGGTTTCGAGAGCAAACATTTTGCAAAAGTGGAACGATTTGGACGTAATTTTCGGAGAACATGTTTTGAAGGCTTCTGACCAAATGCGAAATACGCGAGAGCATTTAATGGTCCTCTTGTCGTGGCACTCATGAAAACAAAATAATGTTTGTGCCTAGGCCAAGACACTACCCAATTATTTTTCAAGGCATCAGCTTAGTTTTTTAGTCAGTTGCCAAAAAGACTTACCAGAGAATTCCACGTCTTTGGGAAGCTTAACAAGCCCAATATCGTTGGTTACTTTGGTAACTGTCGTACTCCTCGTGTCTGATGGCGTTATTGGAAACCATGGTGACACGGCCAGGTTCGGTTGTGTTGCGGATGTTCTGGGCACCGAGGTAAAGTGTCCACGCTTTGTATTTATCTACACAAATGTGCAGCGGTCATGACCCAGTTATTGCTGATCAGGGCACCACCGCAGAATCCTGAACCACCCACGGAGATACCAGCTTGGTGAGGGAACTGTCCTCTTTCGGCCGTTTGATCACCGATAATACTAGGTCAGCAATCCCATAGAACTTCCTGGATATTGGGACAGCGACTTCGTAAGCTAAGCTGACCTGAAATTAAAAGCTTGTTTTATAAATCATTCTTCATACTCGATGAAGATGATAATAATTTCACTGTATTTTTTTTTGATGCATGCAAGTAAGCCGATACGAGGGTAGAAACGTTAACTTTATTTTACGTGTATCTCAAAAAAAACTCTTCAATACTCGTAGACTTTTTGTCCTACGATATTGTAATCAAACCAATGACAACAATTTAGCTATGGGGTTTGATCATATTGACTGACATTGTTAGGCATAAAACTGCATAAAACACTTTGACTCTGCCATCCTTTTTGACGCCTTTAATGGCAAAAGTCATGTTTCATGGTTATTTCCTGGATGTTTTGATTAAGTGCACTCGCAAGATGTTTCTTCTTTCACCTGAGCCACAGAAGCCCATGCAGGGCTGCCATCACGGCTTTGTGCGGGAAGAAAAACGACTGTCAGCGACGTATGCTCTCGACTGTAAATTGGATTTGGATAAATGTTCTTTGGAGGTACAAAAAACCTTAAATGGTCATTGGGGATGATCGAACTCAAGCAATCAGTACTTATTTCTCAAGAGCTAGGACCAAAAGGTTGTTATGAGGGGGTGTAATATTGTTTCGACTTACCTGGACGGCCGCTACGATGCACAGTGCTACCATTTCTCTGGTCATCATGGTATCCCTGAGTATCTGCTCTCAAAAATGACCCATCTTTATATTGCATTATTATCCATGACGTTATCATCAGTTACACAGCAGAAAATGAATATGCTGAAATTCTAAGAATTTACCATCGTCTTGACATCGAGTAGAGAGGTTGAACGTTCAACACATCACTGCATCAGATCCTAATTTTTTTCCGTCAAAAAGATCGGCTCATGTTGTCCACTTTTCTGTTTTATTAGACTTTGCAGTTGAAGTGGCATAATCTGTCGGTCGGCTTCTTAAATGCCAATCGTGTAAAATGACTTGTAAAATGACTTGAGAAAATAAACGGAGATGGAACTTACTGATGGATCTTGTTTCGACTCGGAGTGCTGAGGTGAACCGACAGCGAATGATCATTGAACGCGCGAAAATCTAACGTACTTAAACGACCATATTACCACGGATTTTTAATTTTAGATACGAGTACGCATACAGTAACGTCGTTTTCAAATCGCATTGTCTACCTCATTCATTTGTATCTTCCGTCGTGATACTAAACAAGGCAATAATGAAGAAGATACCCCACCTTACCTAAGCTGTTTGATATCCATATTTAAAACGAAACACCCGTTTTAGCGAGTTCTTACCTTGTTTGAAAATACTACAGGTGTAGTACGTATTCAACGAATTGTTAAGATAGACCTTGTTTAGCCTTACGATTCAAAACGTCTCGCCAAGAGCATTCCACTGGTGTGGCTGAAGATTGGTATATGTAGAAAAAAAATCCAAAATGCGTACTACCGACTTTATTCCCACACCCGAAACAAGTAATAAGTCCCTAAAACAAATATTTCATTTTTACTGTGAACCTGAAATACATCCTTTCACTTTTTTTTTAACCATCTCGAAGTGATGCATTTAAAAAAAATCCATTGATTTGGTTTTGAAAAAAATTATCTCGGGGTTCAAATAAAAAAAGCAAATAAAAAATGTAAGCATCCACCTTATTCTGTGGCGTGAAATGGTGAAACTTTACAGACGTCATAGGGAAATAATAGTATTTGATACTCAAGGGATATTGCACATTTTATCAAGGATTTTAACGGAAATAAAGATAAGATTCTGAACTCAAAATAATCTCGTAAATGAGCCTTAATGAGTGCGACCTGATTCCCCAATATTAAAAAAATTACCCTCGCCCCTAATTCTTCGCATTATGTGAAATTACTCGGCCGACCTACAATATAGAACAGCAATCACAAATTCTGCTCGAATTTTAAAAATAATAATAATTAAAAAACGCAACGCCAATTTTCCGGTGGCGGTAAATTACAATCATTTGTTTAATGGAAGACTTCGCCCGGCAGCCTAATCCGCGACGAAATTGAGAATTTTTAATAGCGCCTTAATGGGGGATAAAATGGCTGAGGAAAAACAAAAACAAAAAAACGATAGTCGTCGTAGAACACGCCGATCGATATTTAGAGCATGACGTGAAGGTTTATTCATAAAGCGTTGAAGGGTTGTAATACAACCGCAAGATGAATTAATTACACTATATTTAATTGACTAATTAGAAGCGTAACACGCGATCGGTTAGCGAAGAGGTATACCCCCCTCCACCCAAATCGATACCTTTTACCAAACTAATTTTACTTCCAAACTATTTTGAAGGATTAAACCCACTGCCGCCCAGCGATGATGCAGTTCGGAAACAGAAAAAAAGTAGAGGATCTTTTCAGTTCAGTATTGTCACAAAAAAATATCAGCCCCCTAGACACCTGAAATGTAATTTTTCAGGCATTTTCCTAACCTTAATATTGCGTATTTCAATGGAAAAAATCTTTCCAATTTCTCTTCAGATAAATTTCATACCAAATACCTTGGGCTGTTATGGGTTAGGTTTGGCTATTCTAGCAGCGCGACTGACAGGAACTGGATGCGTATTAAGGGCGTTGCTGATGGGAGTTGTACAGAAATATGAGGGAGAGTTTCCCGGCCATTTTGTTTATACTGTGTTGGCCTGCACTCCGAATGTTAAAAGATTAAATTTTTTTGTCTCTTGAGTTATATTCTGCCCCCTTTTTCGTGAGGATTTAACAACAACATCGTGGATTAAGTTAGGTGGACGTTAGGCTTGGTCAAATGACTTGTTCCGATAGCGCTCAGCTATCACCAAGCCTCAGGCCACTAACTCTTCGATTGCAGTAACTACCATAGTGCAAGGAACATGTTATGGGCAAGTCTCTTGTGCGTTTCTTTTCTGGAGCTTGGTGACTGAGGACTTTAGTTATGTCCGCTTATGTATCATATTATGCGGCTCCACTCGGGTTAGCAATAAAAGAAAATACCAAACCCATAAAAATAACCTTAAAAATTAAACAGGTGAGAAACAGCACCTCATTCAGACAGTCTCATATGTATTCTTGTAAAATTAGTTCAGCATTGACATGAGTCTTTGCTAGTTGGTAAAAATATAGATGCACGAAAACAAAAGTTAGAGGTGCAATCGGGCGCAATCCTCGTGAAGACATTACATTTCAACAAACGAATCAAGTAAATTTCTAACGGTAGCGTTTCAAAATGACTACTTCATATTTATATCAAAGTTAACCCAATATTTCCTTGGCGGGGACGCACCGAGTCGTTTCCAACTGTCGAGAAAATTTAATTGCATTCGGTACACCTTTATGTGAATCTATTCTTCTTAAGTTACAATACGAGCAGGTGCTATAAAAGCTCTTCTGATCCATTTTTAAGAAGGGAATTCTCGCTGGATCATGTATCTTGGATTATTTTCCGATGCTCACACCTTTTCTTCATACAAACGCTTACTTCAAAAGCCAATGAAGAATGCTAAATGCACTACCTACCAAGTCTACCAAAATTAAATAAGTTTATGACAAAGGTAATAATGAATAATCTTTTCGGAAAACCATCCCGTGAAAAAATATCCCATATATGATCCATATATGCTAACTCATATATGCATCATATTTTAATGCCATATATGGATCTGATATACTGATCATATATGAATCATATATGATTCATATATGGCTTCTTAGCGAGTCACATATATGTTGTTATATATGATTCATATATGATTCATATATGACTACAGGTGGGTCACTAAATGATCCATATATGAGACTTCATTGGATGCCATATATGAATCATATATGAATCATATATGATCAGTATATCAGATCCATATATGGCATCAAAAAATATGCTGCATATATGAGTCAGCATGTATGGATCATATACGGCGTACTTTTATAGTGCATATATGCATGCTA
>Ga0058701_10001566_pt1 | contig 16432 bp, 12 predicted proteins | sample AgamicOrMae_FD_97039 | JGI IMG/M metagenome (GOLD analysis project Ga0058701, IMG submission 97039) | Agave microbial communities from Guanajuato, Mexico - Or.Ma.e | ecosystem: Host-associated > Plants > Phyllosphere > Phylloplane/Leaf | place: Guanajuato, Mexico | collected 2012-06-04
GAAAAAAAGATTTCGAAAAAAAAAGATTAAAAAAAAAAAATTTTGAAAAAAAAAAATTTCGAAAAAAAAAATAAGAAAAAAAAAAATTAAAAAAAAAATTGAAAAGAAAAAAAAAAAAATTCGACTTCCAAAAATTTTAACGGACTATTTTGAAAAGCCCAAAATTTTGAACTTTAAAGTTGACTGTGCAGTACTTTCCGTAAGATTTTTTGGATAGCCCAAGAAGATATTTGAATTTTTTTTGTGTGACACGGATACGCCCAATCAAGGTTAAAATGTATGAGAAACGTACTTGTCAGGTGAATTTTTCGGGTGCTGTACTTCCAGTGGCGACTTAAGAAGGCCTTTGTTGACATGAGAGAAATGCAGTAGCGGGCAGTTAGCGCAAATATGCTCAAGGGCGAGCCAACAATTGCATTTTACTTTAACAAATATTCCGACTTGAGAGTAATTGGCATGGAATGCGTTCCAAGTTCAGCGATTTATTGTTACTTCGAGGTCAAGGCTACAAACACCTGCCTTTAATGTAGTTTAAGTTTACAGACCCCATGGTACGAGGTTTTTATTTTCGACGTTTGTGAACAAAGGGCAGTATTTAAATCAGGCCGGGCTTCTAACCTACTCCTCTCAAACCGAATTATTACGAGAATATTTGGAAAAATCTTCTACACAGAGTACACGTATTTTCTCTTTTTTTTAATTAAAAAAATGCTTTGAACTTAACAAAATAGATGTCTTATTTCAATATCAATGTGCTCTGTTTGATTTTGAGCTTTTGGTGGTATTTTATTTTTATTCTTTCAAAAAAAAAGAGGTGCGGATTTTTTTTTGAGCAATTTGTTCAAGAACCGTTGGCATCAGCAACTCCCATTCCCCAATTTTTATTACTTATACAACCGGATCAAAAAGAAAAAAAAAAGAGGGGAAAAAACATACTAAAAAAAATATGATAATAATTAAAAATAATCGTGTTAAAAGGATAAAAATTTCTTTCACTGGAAATTTCATGATTAGTAAAGTAAGAAAAATACCCTACAAGTACACGGGAAATGCTCCGAACGACAGCTACCTACAGCTACTGTATCGTAAAGAAACTAGAGAAAAAGCGTCTGCTTTGAGAAAATCTTGTTCAAGTTTTAAAAGCGATATACGAGCGCGAAGCCGGTATATGAATAAAAGGACTCGAGCGTCGGCGAAGGCAAAACTGTCCTATTTATTTTAGTACCCTGCAAAGAGTCGCGCGTACATGATATATAACCTCTCAAATGAAAGAATACTCTACGTATTAGAACATTGTTAAGAAGTGCCCTGAGCGCTTTTTATAAGACTTTAAAAACCTTAGCAGCTGGTATATTATTGCACCTGCTTCTAACACTCTGCATTTTCGACACCTTTACTTATGCGAGTGGTGCGAAGCGACTAAAGATGAACTCGAACCGTTTAAGTATAGTGAAGTTTCTTATGACACCCCCATAAACCAGAGCGATGTTTCATGTCAGGTTATAAAACCGCCAGCAGGTCGACCTGCTCGAGAAGAGATGGAAATATTTTCAAAACTAATGTCGCCTTAATAAAACTAACCTCGCTTATCTCCCGCGCGCAATCTCGCAGTTTACTTTTTGCGTTAAAATACTGGGTGTTACTTGGCAAACATCCAGAAGCCACAAAGTAAATCTCCGACTGCTGACTGACGGTGAACTAGAAAGATACATAAAATAACTTAAAAAGAGACATTTCGCCGGCGACATTTCAAGTTTTCAAAGCCGTTGGAAACTATGTTGCGGAATGTGAATTTCTAATCGTTAAATACGTAATAACATTTAGTTTGGTTTGGTCATGGTATTCCCGATAAGAATCGACCTTAAACATTGTCTATGCTGGTTTAAAAAAGTCGGAAGAATTTTTATCGTAAAATATTAGTTTGACTACTGTCGCGCTGTTTGGTAGAGCAAATGCAAACAACAGCATGCATGTTTCACGTAGAATAGCATTTGCACCGCTCGTAAATCCGTGAATCCAAGTATGGTACACGCCAATATTAAATGTCCTTGCAATGGCCAACACCATACGTTTCCACTCCCTACATTAAGACTATTCTTTTTTTAGGGACTCAAGATATTTATGTGACTTTACATGAAGGGAAAAAAAAACCCTAAGACCTTCAAGATAAAAAAGATAAAACCTCTCTTCAAGGTCAATAGACCTAACCTGAAATCTACTGTATTTGCAAAGACATGGAGACCACAAAAACAGTATGTTGACAAATGGCAAGATGAAAGTGATATTGAAGATCTAATTTAGTAAAATAAAATAACTGGGCAAATCATAAAAATAAAGAAAACATTTTTTGTAGTGTTGATAATATAAGATACAGTCACAGCTATAATATACCAGGGCCATGAACTTTTACATGACATTAACCATTTGATTCCAAGGAGTAAGCAAACATAGTTGACTATGTTACACTAAGATACGCTTGTAACAGCTGGCGGACTTATTAAACTTCCAATGCTTTCTATCAAGTTAAAGTAATTGAAAAGGACAGAGCACTGCCATATCAAGGAGAACTTTTCTATTGCCAACATTACACTCTGCGTTTAAACTGCTCCTTACTATAGATCTCAAGCCAATCTTGCAAGTCTTCTGAATTACAATGTAGCTCATTAGCCAATCAAAATGGATTTGAGAAGATCTGTACTCACCTTCTTTCTGGTGGTGTATTCCAGTGTGGGGATTGGTCTGTCCAGAGTCAGCTGGTAAATGAATCTTGTGAGGCCCATAGACGACAAAATACACAACTTTGATGTCCAAACTATACATTGATACTGTTTCTTCAACAAGAACGCAGTAATTGACGATTGTGAAAACCTGCAACATCAGAACACAGTTCCAAAAGGCATAACAACAATGTCATAATTTGACCTCCGAGCTAGGGTCCACTGTCTTGAACGTTCAAAAGATTCGAACCGATTCATTCCTTGTGCTTTAGCTTGAGTAACTGATTTCCAAAGCAACAAATTCAAATATAATGAATCATAATAAATACAACACATTCCGGTTAGCTGAAGGAGCCCCTATAACCTCAAAACTTTACGTCACATCATTCACCTGAGACATATAGTCCCTCATTATTGGACCGCACGACTCACATGGAACGCGTTATCACTTAAGATAAAATTCGACCCAAAAGCGACTAAAATTCAACAGACTAAACGTATTAAAAAATGCCAGGGGAAAGCAAAATGCAACAAAATATCACCTGACGCAAAACCGCTAAAACACAAGACTCAGTCGTCAGACTGACACTCGAGCACCTCCAAACAGACAACACAACGACGGAAAAGTAGTTTAACATAAAACGCAGAATATCGTCACTTTTAAATTGTTTCTTTGAAACTTCGTCATATTTCAATAAATTTGGTAAAGCAGATTCTGAATCTTGTCTTTGCGAAACGTGAAATAATTATGTAATCCAAGATCTCTTCAGAATCCATTCGGTTCAGTAGGTTGGCATTTGTCAACCTACGCGGCAACAGTTCATAAAAGCCAACCATGTGCCCACTTACTGCGTTCCGTGGCGCAATTTACAAAGTCAATATGACCAAACACCAAATTTCACTCATAACTTCGCATTTATCCCTTGCTGGAAGAGCCCGCCAAAAGAGAGAGCAAAATCTCCCTTCGGCACGAGCAGTTGGCACATCTCGTTGAAGGGAGATGCAGGAAGTTGTCCGACACGGAAGTTGTCCGACAAAACCCAACGTAACGACAGCCGAAATTGTCGAACAGTTTCCCTGTCGAACACTTTCCGTGTCGAACACTTTCCTCCGTCCCGTTAAAGGACTTCAAAACAACGCATCGCGCGAAACATATATATCCTGGACGTAAAATTTTGTTACATCACATTTTTTGAGTGAGCTTAGCAAAATTTCACTATAGTCCAGACGTCGATTTAGAAAAGGCAGCCGTCTCCTTGGGTTACGACCAGTCTTATTTTATATTTTTCCCTGTCCGTTTTACAATAGACGTGATAAAAGGCGTTAAAACACGATGTTGGACCCTTGTCGTAAATGAACAAGCCACTGCAGCCAAGTGGCGGCAACTCGTCAATGCTATTCGCCCGCACTTTATGGTGTTCAGGAATGCCCAGCCACATAATGGTGCCGACAGCTAGAGCTACAGAGGTGTGTTTCTCTACGACGGCTACAGCAAACAGCTCCAATCATGTGCATTAGCTAAGTCATCCCTTATTCATTGCAAAGCAAACTCCGCAGTGGGACCCATAGGTGAGAATATCGTACTTTAAGTGGTCTTCACTGTCCCACATCTCAAAAAAAAAAAGGCGGGAGAGGGCGGGAACAGTGCGACCTTGAATCAAAGCACAGGTGTTTCCACCCTATCCTCTTCCCCTCAACAAAATGTGACATCAAAAATGATTGTTTCAAAATTCCGATAATTTTAGATTCTTGCAAAGTAACGGTGAATGTTTGATCCACTCCTTCCCCCTAGCAATGATTATTCTGTATTCCATGTCTGCAGCGAATAGATAATTCGTATTCTGTGAAAAGGGTAAGTTACAAGGTCGTCGTAGGAGCAAGATTTTGCAGTTGATGTTCGAAACTCTACGCCGAACAGCATACTTCCACCGGGATTAGCCGGAGATGCGAAAGACAATGGCAGTATCCTTTCGCACAGGCGTACCGCAGTAAGTGCCCGCCTATTCGCTTGTTTATACATTGGAGGCGACCGACTGAAATGCAGATGGCTGTAAAAGTGCACTAAACTGCGGACAGTAAATATTCCTCAGCTCAAATGGTAAGCGGCTATGCTGGGCTGGCTCGGAGGCCGATTCTTGGACCGACATCGTGTTCGCACGTACCTCTATAAATGACGGATAAAGCGCTGACAAGCTCTTGCCAAGACTCTGGATCGAAAACGAACACCGATACCCCCGATACCCTTCATCTCGGGGAAACTGCTATTCGCACGGAAGCTAGATTTTTGTTTTGATCTTTGATCCCAGGATTGGTACATTCAGACCTTACAGCACCGCCTTTACTCGTTAGTTTTAGTTTTAGTTACTCGAAAGCATTAGTTTTGCAAAATTGATGAAAGCAACCAAGCCTGATGCCGCTCACTTCTTGCGGCAGTAGCCTGTAGGCCCCTTTTGGGCCGGGATTATAATGCGAGATATATTCTAGTCAGAAAGGTCTATAGAAAGATCTAACAAATGTTCAATGGACGAAGAGATAGGCCACCCAACAAACACGCGCGGTTTGCCTGTCACCTGCGCTGTAATCGGCGCTCAAATCCGCGTCACCCGAAAAGCAAAACGACACTTCTGTCCCCCCCCAAAAAAGGGGAAAATACAGAAGTAGTAGCGTTGACTATCGTGGTGCTTTCTAAATTCTAAAGATTGTATTTTCAACTAGATGTTTTAACCTTTGGATGTATTATGAGGACGAAAGAGATAATAATGAAACCGATTATGGCACGTTTTCTTGTTCCTACCATCGCTGCTGCTCTGCTGGCTGTCGTCAAGCCTGATGCCGCTTACTTCTCGGCGGCAGTAACTGAGGCTGTTAGGTTAGGTTAGTAGGTTAGATTACGGTACCCTAATTTAAGTAGCTTGTGCCTCGTTAAGCCCGGTTAGGCAGCGATAGAACACAACGTAAACATTACAACCTTAAAAGTTGACAGTGTAGACATTTGGACGAAAAATACCTGATCAGAGGTAAGAGGAAGGAAACCCTTTATCCTCATTTGGGAGTGGAGGTACCCACTGTTATCTGATACTCATTCGAGAAATTCACCTGACTGGTATTCGTATCGATACAGAAAGCGGTAGCATGTTTTATAGACTGCACGTATTAATCCGTGTAAGAGGGACAACCTGTGAGTGTGAGTGGAGTGCATGGTGTTGATTTTTCTTCGTCCTTTTTCGTGCGTTAATTCCATTCAGAAGAGGTGCTTGATATCTCATTCGGCCAGAAGCTGGACCATTGATTCAAAACCGGATAACCTCGTCGAATTTATCTTACTCGGTTTAATATCCGAGCTCGGACCTCAGATGTTTATCAGTTGTTTTTATGCACAAGTAAAAATGCATTTTAGCTGCGAAAGATATGTAACGCTGAATAACACACACTCTTATCAAGCTCCCTAAAAATGCTCTTAGGAAAAGATTTTAAGTTAAACTTCGAAATCCACGCAACACGAAATGAATCCACTTTCCATTAACAGCACCGGTATTTTAGTATATCGTACGAGTTCAGTTGATTTTGAGTCTCTTAAAAGGAAAATGATTACCGTACCGGTAGTATCAAATTTCGATTTGAAATATTTTAGAATTTTCTTAGAAAATGATGATTATTTTTCTAATCCAAAGAAGATTTTGATAGTTGAGGCGCCACGGAATTTTTCAAGGTCAGTTCTATTCGCACGCCTGTGTTGATACAAGGAAGCAGACTTGAACGCCCGGAAACCAACCTAATGCGTTTTAAATGGGAGGTGACTTGAACGCACGGAAACTAACCTAATACATTTTGAATAGGGCAGCGTGTGAATAGTCACTTCGAGTTTTCAATGACGGCATTTGGAAATTTCAAATTTAAACCTGTGAGAAATCAATTTAACGATACTTTTAAATTAATGTCTTTGATTATGGAGGAGTTTCAGGAAAAAGTAGGCCTAAGCAGCGCCTGATCCGCATGTGTCCATACATTTAGTATTGAAGTTATACTGGATAAGTTTTGTTAAGGGAAAAGCCGAGAATCAGGATGAAAAAATGTTAATTACGAAATAGTAGAACGGACTACGGACTATCTAATAATCCGACAGTCCATTGAGAATACATTCAAGCCGTTTTACGTGCGTTGAAGTCTCCCCATACAATTGCGTTCTTGTCATTTGTCAAGGGTTGAAGTATCTCAATGTAGATGCATGTCGGGCCCAAAGCAACACCCAGCAATAGAAATCGTAGGCGTTCATAAAATAAAGCCCGAAGATAAGTATTGAACCACGGAAATTCGTGAAAAAATCTAACAGGATCAGCGGCTTTCAATTATTCGAAGAAGAAAAAGTTTTAGCTGCGCCGCTAAGGCATATCCTCTTAATTCATCAAAGCTCGATATAAAAAGATTATTACGGTCAGTATTTTTTATGAATGAGCTTTCAACGCTGGAAATTACATTCAGGCTTCGCCTTAACAATGGAATTATTACTGCAATAATAATGAAAGAACCTCTTCAATATAAATACTGGCATTTTATGCACTGGAGTGAATTCCGCATGGGTGCCGTATTTCTCAATGACAATCTTTCGCATTGAAATGACCACTTTGCAAAAGGTCATAAATTTGCTTTCATTGGAGCACTAAATCACTCATGTTTGTGATGCTGTTAGTTAGATTATTGTTTTAGCGCGATTACCCATAAATTGCTCAGGTATCAAACATCATCATGATGAGCACATCTATCACACATGCAGACATTAGCTGTTTCGATAAACTAACATTGAATAATTACCGCCATATAATGACAAACCCAGCCGGAGGTTTAATTGAGAAATCGTTATATCTCATTGCATCGCCGAAAATATTTCTTTCAAATAAAAAAGAAATATTGCCGCTGATCGGCATTTCACAGGAAATTTGAGAGGTTGGTTAGATTTTTCACCTTTTGTCGTCCAGCTGAGCGGAACGTCAGCGGAGTGAGGCACGAAGCGCGTAATCTAACCTTAGACAATCGCACTAGGTTAACCATACCTACATGTTTGTATGTCGGTGATCCTCATGATGCAGTGAAAAGCTTTAACCGAGATAGAATATACAGATGCAAAAAAATCTTTTACTCCTTGAGTGAGTAGTGAATCTGCCAGTATATAAAATAGCTTAAAAAAGCAATCTTACATGTACTTGATAAACCGGACATACAGCTCTTTTACCCTGAAAACTGACCGGCTGAAATATATCCGCTTCTAGATATTTCCGTCGGTGCGTTTGAAGTGGAGGTTTGTTAATGGATAGACGCCATAGTAAGAAATAGTTGTTTAAGTACTCACAAGCATCACCTAAATGTACCGAAATTATAGCTGTTTAAGTACCGCTGAGCATCAAAACTGAATGTACCGAAATCAAGCATAGAGTAACCCAAATTTAAGAACTTCGAAAGCGTTTGAAATGTGGTTCATATAAGAGACGAACTCAACGAGGGAAGGCTTGATTAGTTTCCTACACAGTAAATGTTTTCTGACGCCATGAATTTTTTTCTTGATACAGTAACAAAACAATTTTTTTCTTGCCGCAAATTTTTTTTCTTCCGAAACAATTTTTTTCTTGGCACAATTTTTTTTCTTGCAGTAAGAAAAAATATCTTGTTGAACAAAAAGACCCGTCGACAAGAAAAAAAATGTTTTTTCACTATATCAAGACAATTTTTTTATCAGAAATCATTACTAAGACCTCCACCGTAAGAATGTGAAGAAGAGTTAGTTGTCCGAGACCAAAATCAAGGATCAAGGCTGGAGATTATATTTCGAAAGAAAATAAAATTTCGTGGAAGTTGATATTTGTTGATGTGAAGCGTTCGCTGCCCCTGATACAAGTTTCCAAACCAGCCTTCTGGAAACGCACGGAAATCTGGAAGTTTAACTTAAATCCTCACACGAATACATATGGCCGTAATAACACGGCATTAGAAGGAGCGAGCTCCGTGAAAAATGCCAGCCTCTTCGATTGGGTCCACATCATTTGTAAAAGAGAGCTTCTGCTCTCTTTTTAGAGAGCTTCTGCTCTCTTTTTAGAGGGCCCACTGACTAATACAGCAGCTCCCTACCCAGCGTCTTGACGCCGGGTCAAGACATTCCTTCAAATTGCCTCTTTTATTTATTAATGGCGTCCGTGCGCTCAGCGACACGGTCTCAGTATTTTGCGAAGTAGTCGGTCTCTTAAGTTTTGCAAAACTGGAGTAAGGAGCTTAATCAGACATCTGTTTGGAGATGGAACTCAAGAGGCCTAAGGACTGCGGGGGTCTATGTAATGTAGAGGCCATCTTACCATGTAAACCAAAGGTTAATTGAGCTTAGGGTATTCGATGCATGTATCATTTGAATTGCAAGGAACATTAAAAAAAATACAATGAAAGAATTCAAATTTTGAAAAAAAAAAAGATGAACAAATAGACAAACGTCCCACAAGGATAGCTGCGGACTTGTGCGGCGACTTTGTCAATAACATGTTTTTCTGACCAACTTTTTTAACATGTTTAGTCGTGGGTAAAGGGCTGACAAGTGATTTTTTTGGTCTTTTGAATTAAGGCTGGCAACACTGTTGAAATCGATTGAAACGCGGACGTTCCTCCGTATCTAAATATCATTGTAGTACCAATACGAATTGGAAATTTCCGCGGACATTATCCAAAAAATCTGGAAAAAAAAGAGTGATCTCTGCCACCTTACGCAACTTTTGCACACTGAGGCGTCTGGGGAAAGGAGGAAAAAAAAAACACTTTTTTTTCGACACTTTATAACGTGAGGTGCGTTGTGGCTTGATATGCTGTCGCTTTTCTCCGTTTGGTGACAAAAGTTATAACACAAGCCGAGGAGGGAAACACATTTGAAAACTCTAAACCCCACTGAACAATAATGTCCGAGCGAATTTTTCCCGAGTTCTATCTCCGCTCGTGACGTAGAAAATGTTCAGTCGCAGACCAGCGGCCATCAGCGCTGGCGTCTTGCTCGAGAGGTCCATTCGACTAAATCAATAGGCCTACACACTAGCTGGCCTAAATAAATCCATCGGTACAACTAAAAAGGTGTCCCCGGAGGGCTCTGATTCTAAAACCAATAGAACTCATTTGTTGACCAAATAATCCACCTCGGGAAGGAGTCGTCTGCGAACACCGCCCTCTACCGGAATAAATCTACCAACTGAACAATCCAACATATCAGAGCGCAAAGCCGCATCTAGCTCGCTCACGTAAATCACTATGATTTATTTGTTAGAGTGATTAGTCTTTTAAATCGTGTCGAAAGTCTGGTCCCTGCCCCAAGGGCATCTCTCTCCCTCCTCCGTAAACCGGCCTATTGGTGAATCGTTTATGCTAGAGGGCCCCGGTTTGTGTGTTTAAGGGAGGGGGATTTTCGTAGGTGCTCCTTTCCTTTGTTTTTCGTTGTCATGTAATAACTCGAGGAGACTTCGGCTTGGCAAATACTTTAAGGGCTCTTTAGAGGACGAAATAACTTGCTTGCTGTGGGTTTTAGAGATTTCCATTACCCAGGAAAAAAAATAGCAAAGTGCCAATGGAGAATTTACGTAAGTGTTGCGGTAGCGGTCCTGAACAAACCCTCTTGCAGACAACTGCCTTGATTCCTTGTGCAGTTTTCTCAGAGAAACATTTTAGGAGACTCCGCTGATATGCACGAAAGCACATGTAAGAGCTTCCTCTTCTCGAAGACTAATACAAGGCATCATCTGTGTAAGAGTATCTACTGATCGTTCTCTTTTTTCTCTCCCGAACTGAATATAACCATTTTTTTGTCATTCCTTACAGGAGTATGTGATAAACCATTCGTAGGAAGGTCATGCGCCTCCATATGGATTACCTGCGGAGTAGCTTTACTGTTTTTCTGTATAAAAGCTGCAAAAGGACTTTTAGTCAGTCGTCTGCTCGAGGACTTGTTTACGAGCTACAACACTGGGTCATATGATGTGGTCACAATAATAATTCTAGGTTAATTCTCTGTACCTGCGCCGGGCTGGCCTGGAACCCGTCTCAATCGCGCCTGTGAAGTCGTAGGCAAACGGCCATGCGGCAAAGCTGGTTGGATTGCCTATGCCGTGCAGCGCAAAGGCTCCGATAGAAAACCTCTCTATTGTGATTGACAAGTTTTTGTTTGTTTTGAAAGGCTGTTTCTATTCACGATATATACTCGTTCTGTGTTGATCAAGTACGTAAAACGAACGGACTGGACGAGAGCATTTTACTGTAACGTTTATTGATTACCTTGAAAACAAACAAAATGCGTGCTAAGGAAACAAACAACTCTCCGTCATACGCAAAGATCCGGAACAAGTAGGATTGTGATCAAAGCAATGCGAAAGAAGAATTTGTGGATGAAAAAGAACTAGAAAAGCATTAAGCATTCACCCATGTTACTATTGTAAACGGTAATGTCAACTCTCAAGAATTTATTACAAGGCACAGGCCAAGTATGAAAAATTTTCGTGGCCTAGGACGTTAAACCCCAAACCGGGTTTACCAGAGGTAAAACAAGTTGGCTCTCCCATTGCGCAACACGTGTCATAGTTAAACAAATAATCCGTAATCTGGTTTTCTACGTCGGAAAGCAAATCGACAAACAAACGAAAGTATCGCTGACAGTTGTATTTTAAAAGGGCTACTCCCTACGGCCGCGCCGCGCCGCCGTACCACTTCTGCCGAGGGTCTGATTGCTTACTCTGTACACAAAGCGGGCGTTTAGCTAGGCAAACAAACCGTCAATGCAGCCTCTCTTTGACTCTGCGTGTAGCCTAATTGAGATATATCTTTGCCGGTGGATTAGCCGATTACTAGACTTAATGCGTCAAGCAACTTCACCCCAGCAGAGTAAGCCAAAGAAATGCAACGAACTCGCAATAGAAACAACAGTGAAAAATAAACACCTGTTTTATGGAGAGTTCTGTATCTGCTTTGGGTTTGAACCCAGAACGGGTGTAGCACATATTTTGATTATCTTTCAAGATAGATCTGTGTTCAGCCATATCTTTCAAGAGGCCTCGGCGAGAACTTTCTATTGATGTGGCTGAGCTTAGGTCGATCTTGGAAAATGACCAAATTACGTACCCCCGTTTTAGTTTCATACCTAAAAAAACAGCATTCCCTAAAATGGGTGCTGTGGTTTTTACTATGAACACTGCGATTCAATACTATGATTTGCCTATACTTTTTTATTATTTTCCTTATTTTATTCTAGATGTTTTCAAGGTTTCTCTTAAGCATTTGCCCATTTCTACGTTTGAAAAACAGTGGGAGACACGCGTTAAACTGTGTTACAAATCCTCATTATTTCAGTTTCCATCAGCAAAATTGAATTCAAAACAAACAGCTAGTGAATTCTAAACGTGTAATATTCGATGAAGATCATGTCCATTGCTATTGTGGTCCAAAATAAAAAATAACCCTAAAAAAATCGGAAAGAGCTCCTTCAGGTATAAACAAACAGGAAGTCCCAACGTACCAAAAAATTTGAGGCGGGGTAAAAAGACGCGAATATACAAATGCAAATGTACTTTGGCGGTTTTGGTAATCTTCTAAAGCCTTGCCTGATTTTTTGTTGTCCTAGATGAGAGTAAAAATCGAGTAAAGCTTACAAAAGAAAACCCCAGTTGTATGAACCTGTTTGGAAGACCGGGACCGGGGTTTCTGTGACGGCGCGGCCGGCGGGGCCCGCAAACACGTTTCCATCTTATTTATTTAACAGATTATCACACTTGGAAACAAACATAGCTACTGCGAGCGAGACTGCTTTTGCCCGTGCTGAGCTGTCTGACCTGAGTTGCTGCAATAATATGCATTCGCTACGGGAATGCAGCTGACAGTAACGCCGAGCGAAAAAAGGAAGAAACTGTCGTTTGCGGTGCGCCGATTATTTTGTTTTACTACAGAATGATCAAAGCTGATATCTTGAAACAAGACTTGAATGCGGTCTAACGAGATTGTTTGACGCTCTATCGAAAATAGCACAAGTTGAATGGTTTCTAAAGTCGAAAGAATTTGTTATGGAAACTTAATTTGATATCGTCGAAGATTTTGTTCAGTCATGTTGGCGTATTACCTAAGATGTTCAGGTCAAAGACTGATAAGCTTGTTTTATGGTGCACAGTAAAGACTCCCCTTTTTTAGGTAAGTCTGAGGGTAAAACAGAAAAAGAGCGTAATATTGGATAGGAGATAACTTTATCGGCAACCATACCAGTGGAGAGCTCTCGACGAGACCTTTCATTGATATAGTTGTTGATCTCCAAGAATAACAAATTACGCTCTTCCCTTGTTACCTTTATGCCCAAAACAGGTATAGGACTACCTAAAACAGGGGTTAGTTTATACTGTGTTACACACCTTGAATCGAGATGTCATTACATTAAGAAGATTAACAACGCACTTTATCGCAAAGGTTAAAGCTGTGCCTCAACCCGCTGCCCGTCCGCTAGGCTTTCACCAAGCTTCATGTCGCTTGCTTCTCAGCGGTGGTTACTACAGCCGAGACGCAAGCGGTAGGCTTGGCGATCTTAAGCTTAGGTTAGGTTAAGCCCGCTTCGCTCGGCGATGATGGATCGAACAAAAGAAAAAAATGCAAGCTATAAAATGATTTGCGGGATATGCCTTGGTGCAGTAAAATATGGGTGCAGTGTAATCGTGGCCAGAATCGCTCATCTTTCCAGAAACCTAAGTCGTGGCCCATCCCGGCCTGGCCCTTACGAAGGGAGAAATCCAAGCCACCCCCCAGTCAGTCGATTCATGGATCCTAAACTACCACAACCCCCGAGAGCCCCGCTCGGCTCATCGCAACCCCTTTGTCCTAAAATTGAGATAAAAATCAAGCCAGATCAATTTTCATGTCGACTTTTCGTTAGTTGACCCCTCTGCAATCCCCCTTAAGACTAAAGTTACGTCGGAGCAGCCATAACGTAAGACGACGCCCAGTCTAACCAGAAAAAGCTCGCGACGCTTTCAGCTTGTTACGTCGAGGTACCGGACGCGAAAATAAAAAGAAGCTGTGAAATGAACGAAAGACAAGATGCTGTTCTCCTGGTACACCCAACAATATTCTTCCCTGTATTCTTCCACGGTTTTCTGATATGACTTCTTGTTTCTTCTTCACGAATACGACCTTGCGACACCACCAGTACGCGTCTATAAATAATTCTTTCTTCGTTGATTTTGTGTTTATGGCGATATTCTGAAGCAGGGGACGAGGTTTACTACGTACCCCATCACTACCAAGCTAACAAGGATTCCCCCAATATGCACGCAGGTTTAAAGGTCGCCTTCTCTACCTGTGCGCTCCACCCTGGTTAAACCATCCATTGCTTGACTGTGTGAAGATTATACGACAAAAATCAACGCGTACATTAACTTAGGCTGAGTTGGGATTGGTGCACTGTGCCTCCCTTCGCTTCCGCTCCACTCATGTTAGCTGATGCCAGTCGAAGTGTATTTCACTTCTCGCAGGTGAATTGCTGACTCCGAGAAAGCGTCATCAGGCGTGACAATCCAGGTTAGGTTAACAGATAGGTTAGGTCAACTTACCTTGTGCCTCCCACTGCTATCTCTTTGTCCGGCATGACGGCGAGAGGTGGAACCAAAGTGGTGGAAAATGCAAATTTTACAGTAAGATCTTTTCTCTGCTCGTTAAATAAAAAAAAGGATAGGACATGGACCTAGTTTTTGTCCAAAGTCATCCACTGCAACTTCGACCCAAAAACCTCCGCTTCCAGCATTTCCCCCCCCCCTCCTTCTGCTAAAAAAAATCTTCTATTTTCCACTTCTTTACAGAGTCTTTGAGTGTTTCCTCACGGTGCACTAAAGTTCAACAAATCTCAAAGAAAACGTGTTTAGGAATATTTTCTTCATTATGTCAGTAATTACTACCTTTTGTATATAATTCTGAACCAAAATGCATTGTGAATGCAAACTTCCAAAACTAGTTTAGCGTCTTTTTCCGCCGCATAAATATACGTCCAATTAGGCGTTTTCTAAATGGATTTTAAAACTATTTTACAACTCTATCATAATTCATGCAGCGGCACCGGCGCAGACCTTCTCTCCTTCCTCTCCTCTCGGTTTTCTCTGCTGCTTCCCATGAAATTCGCCCGGATCCAAGGAGATCTGGAGATAATATTTATACCTAGATTACTGTTGGGATGTGTGCATTTCAAGAAATACCGAAGTAAAAAATATCAATATTCTCTTTCAAACACGGGATCAGAATATGCTCTACTCCTCTGTGCGATCCCTCTAAAAACCGCAACAGGTAGCGGATGTTCTCAGAAACGAAAATTTCAATACAGGATGCTCTTACCTGAGAGTAGAAACGGTCAGGTCGTCAAGCGAGATTTTGAAGTTTGGGTTAGGTTAGATTAGGTTGGGTTGCGCAAGACAACATTAGTTTGGATTAGGTTTATGAGATGTAGGTACATCGGGTAGGTTAAACGACCCTTGGGGATGCCGCCCCACTTTTCGCAGGCTGCTAGTTAGCAGCATCTGCGTTAGCAGTCATCAGATTAGGTAAACGACGTTAGCTGATTGACCTTGGTTAGTTAACAGAAGATATTCAGATGGTTTAGGTTAAGTTAGGTAAGGTAAGGTTTAAAAATAGGTTATGTTAGGTATAGGTTAAGTTAGTTTAAGGTTTAAAAAGGGTTATTTTAGGTAAGGCTATATTAACTTATGTTAGGGTTACGTGCCCTATACTTTGGTACGCTCAGCTCAGCGACGTAAAATTGAACGCAGATCTTACCACCTTCAAAATGAATAGTTTACATTAGAAGGCATTAGATCGTCCCTAACGAGCTTGTAGTATACAAAGTGCGCAGGCCGAAATCTTGGAGTGCGAATAAATGGCGCGGTGGTGCGCATAAAACGATTCCCCATTATATTTTGGTCAGCGGCGCAGGGTAGTGCACGTGGGCTCAGAGGAGCGGGCGTGCGACGCAGGTCGCAGGTGCAGATAACACGTGGGGTTGCAAGGTGGGCACCAGCGCGCACCAGATCACCTCGTCACCGAATCACCATGAAATTGATGATATGCTATGATAAGCTCGGACCAGCATATGCTTCCCGTGAGCTGTGCTCCCTTCGAGAAGTATCACCCTTTGATGTCTGAATCGGTGGGTGCCACCCCTCGTCGGGCGCCGCCGCGCCGAGCTGAGCTTTTGGGGTGGACTGTACCGCAAAACATCCCCCGAGAGTGGGGCGGGACCATTTAAACAGGGGTGGAATTTCACAAGTCGGTTCATTAATATCGACATGAACATTGTTTATTATCTTAATTGTTGATCGTTTGCTACTGCTTTTATACAAGTCAAGAGCGTCAGGACCGGATTTTCATTACATCAAGGGGATGAATAATCTGGGCAAATGTTCGGCTGGTCAAGGTTAGGTTAAATTAGGCCAGGTTAGGCCATGTGCAATGTTCCTCCCTACGTTATCGCTCCGATCGGCTTGCCAACGGAAGTTGAAACACAGGTGGTGGCAGTGGCGTCAAGCTAATGTATCACGAGATGCGCTTGCAACACCCCAAAAGGGTGGGTGGGTCCCCAGATGGGGAGAAAAAAAAGAAAAGAAGAAGAAGAAAAAGAAAGAAGAAAAAAGAAAGAAAAGAAGAAAGAGGAGAAGGGTAAAAAGAAAGCAGAGAAGGGAGAGCATAAAAAA
>Ga0058701_10001567_pt1 | contig 16427 bp, 14 predicted proteins | sample AgamicOrMae_FD_97039 | JGI IMG/M metagenome (GOLD analysis project Ga0058701, IMG submission 97039) | Agave microbial communities from Guanajuato, Mexico - Or.Ma.e | ecosystem: Host-associated > Plants > Phyllosphere > Phylloplane/Leaf | place: Guanajuato, Mexico | collected 2012-06-04
CTCGTCCTTGGCCCAAACCATGAAGGCGTTCATGGGCCGCTTGATGTGCGACTTGGCACACTCGCCCCCATTGCGCTTCGACTGTCTGATGATCTTGGCCCCAAGCAGTTTGTTCTGGCTCGTGATTGTCGTCAGCAGGCCCTGCTCGTCGCCCCTTTCCGGCTTGCTGTCGCCGCTCCTCGATGGGGCCGCCTGCAGCAACCCTGCCCCGTAGCTGCCCTCTGGCCACTCGGCCTGCTCGCCCTCGACCTCCAGCTTGCCGCCCAAGCTCGGCGGGGAATTGCAGCGGAGCCCAGCGAGCCCGTTTGCCGCCGGCCGCGGCTCAACAAGTGGCCGCTGCCAGTGTGCGGCGGCCGAGTTGTTTCGCGCGCTCGGGACTGCGGCCGGCCACGCCCCCGCGGGCCACGCGCACGCCAGCGGCCCGCCGCTGTGCAATGTCCGCGCGTTCTGTCGGGCCGCCGAACGAGCCCGCTGCTGCTGCTCGAGGGCGGCCCGCAGGAGACCCGCGTACAGGTCGGCCATCTGCCTTCGCTGGTTTTCAGTCTCTTTTTCAGTCTCTTTTTCCTCCTTCAGACGCTCGCTTTCCTGCTCGAATGGCGAGAAAGTCTTCTCGTGCCATCTGGCCGCTCTTTGGCCGCTAGTTTTCTGGGAAAAGTCCAAAGGAATGGGCTGAGTTTTCGCATTTTCGTTTGCATTTTTGCCAGATTTCCATTGGCAGAGGCGGACGTTTTTGGGAGGAGGAATTCTTTGGTTAGACTCTTGGACGAAAATCAATCGAAATTCGGCTTTTTTTTGGCGCTGGACTGGCGACAACAGTTGGCCAGTCAAAGGACAACAGTCGGAGAGGAGCCGCAATTGATTGGGGGCGCTCGAGAGGAGCTCAGCGAGGAGCTTGGGGCGAAGGAAGTGGCCACAATTGGAGCCAAAATGGGCCCATTTATCTCGCAGTTGGCGCCTCCAATGGGCGTCCTTGGCGCCATGGAAGACGGGAGACAGTCTACGGGGCCAGTGAGCGCCAGTTTGGTGAGCTTTGGCTGCTCCGATTGGCGCGGTGGGTGGCTTGTGAGTGTTTAATCTGTGCCAGAAAGTGCACAAGTTGGCGAGCCGCAAAGTCGCCTGAAGAGAGCAGCTCGGCTTGCAATAGTGTGCAATAGTGCGCGAAAGACTGTGTGCAGTGAGCGGGGAAAAAAGTTGCCAAATTAATCATCAGCCTCCAGCGGTGGCCGCTTTTGGCTCTGCTCTTTGCTTGCGAAACAAGCAAAGTCAACTTCCTTTGTGTGCGCCCCTTTGTGCAGCGGCGGCCAAGACGGCTACTTAGTGGCCGCTGGACCAAGAGACAGACAGACAGACAGAGAGACAGACAGAGAGAAGAAGTGGAGGAGAGTGAGTGAGACTGAGGGCCAAAGGAGAACAAAAATGGACTCTCATTAATTGCCAGATTATTTTCATCCACAGACGCACGCAAAGAGACACACACTCCTAGTGCGCACTGCACACTCTATACTGCGCACGAGCCAAACATTGAGCCAGACCAGCTTAATTGTGGCCCAATGTTGGACTGTAGTGGACAGTGGTGGACTGTAGTGGACAGTGGTGGACACTACTAGACACACGAGCGCAAACTGGACACAAGCTCGCGTAACAGAGACTGGGACGCATGCAAGTGGCTGCCCAGCGTGACGCTTTGGGGCCCCTTTTCTCTGGCGGCTTTTCTGGCCCTGCACTTTGGGCGCCCAAAGAGCCAAAGAGCCAAAGAGCAGCCGATTCCCATTTCGATTTCCATCGGAATTGCGCCACACACAAGCGCTCGGGCCAAGCTCGAGCCTCTCTCCATTGGGCTGTCCATTGGCGAGCTTGAGGGAGAAAATCTGCTTATTATTTAATTGATTGTTATCTAGCGGCCGTCTGCAGTCTCCGCTGGTGGCCCGCAGTGTGAGCCGAGCTCTTGGGGACCAGTGGGGGCGCCTTGTGGCCCCTCTGAGCTCGAGCTGAGGGCCACAAGGCGCCACACTTCAGGCCAGCAACTGGGGCTGGGAAAGTGGAAGTGGCGAAATTGGGAGCGAAAGTGGCAGTGAAAGTGGACTTGGAAGTGGGCGAACACTTTCTGGGGACTGCTCTTTTGCTCTGGTCAGCCGAGAAGAGCCAGTGGAGGAGTGAGCTTAGGGTGGACGAGGGGCAAGAGTGGGCCGCTTTTGGACACGTGGCGGTTGGGCGAGAAGCACTGCTTTTGGCTCTGTGCTGCTGCGGCGCGTCCAAATCTCTGCAGGAAAGTTCCCACAAAGCGCAGAAGACGCGCGCACACAAACTGCATGCAAATTCTCCGCGCCAATCAAAACACATCCAACACACTCTTTCTCTTTCTCCTTCTCCCAACCTTCTCCTCAGACACTCTCTCCTCCTCCGATGATTGAATAATAATGATCATCCTGCTCAATCATCACACAGCAACCTCCACCAGAGAATAACCTCCACTTCCGGCCGAGAACTTTGGCCTCTTTGGGTCTTGTTTGGCTGAGGGAAAGTTTGGGTGCCATTTGAGTTGGCCGAAGTGAGCAAGAAGTGAGCACACTGGGACAGTGGTCCTCGACGAGTTGCCGCTTGTTTGGAACTGAGTGCTGATTTGGGCACACTTTCCGGCTGAGGAAAGTGTTTGATGGTTGTTATTTTTATTTCAGTTCTCGTTTTATTCTCACTCTCAGGCTCAGGCTGAGGAAGGTTGTTGCAACAACGTTCCATTGTTTTGCTCATCGAATTATTGCAACACCAGAAGAGCCGAGAGAGTGTCTGTTTGTTGTGAGCGAGCGTGTTGAGTGCTCATCGGAGCGAGTTATTCGAGTGGACCCATCGGATTTGGATTTCGGGCTGCTCTTTGGCCTCTCGAAGGGCAACATTTGGGCGCCATTTAGGAGCGTCTTGAGTGCTTGTTTGTCTGTTCGACGCTTGACGCCGCTTCGTGCGTTGTGCGTTGTGCCCGTGAGACTGTTAGTGGGGCGCACCATTTGCCAAAAGTATGGTTACAAGTTTCTGTGCAACGCTACGTAGAAATATTATCTTAATTTTGTGGCGCAGTGCGCAAACTTCAAAGTTTGAACTTCGAACTTTCAAGTTTGCACACTTTTGGCCGCACACAACAACTGGCTTGAAAGGAAAGCAGTTGGGGTTCAGTTTTCGATGGCAAATTGGCGAAGTGAAGTGGCAAAAGTGGGCAATTGTTGCAAACTTTGGCCGCCCATTCGATTGCACATTTCATACACATTCGATACACATTTCATACACATTTGATATACACTTCCTGTTCCTCAGCTTGGGCTAACTGGCTGTTCATTGGGCACAATTGTTGAGCGAAGGAGCCAAATGGGCCAGTTTTGGCAAACAAATGGAGCAGCTGAGCTGAGGAGTTGCAGACTTGCAGAGACTAGCTCGCGCGAGTTTGCTCACAGGCGACAGGGCGACTTCCTTTGCGCAATTAGAGTTCCCAGAGGCGAGCAGCAACAAGCAGAGAGGCAAACTGGCTCGTTTGAGGCGCGAAAGAGAAAGATGGAGAGCTCGAGATTGGGCGAGTGTGCGCTAATTGTGGCTGGCTTGCGAGGAGCGGCCCAAAGTGACGATCTGGAGCACGAGCAGCAGCCCTAAGGAGCGGCCGCACTTTGCCGGCCACAATGACACAAGGGCACAATGGCAACTCCCAGACACAAAGGCCCTGAGCTAAGGCCGCAGACTGGCCGCCAAGCAGCTCATTTGCGGCGCGCGGCAATAAATCACACACATCTTGGCCCCAAGTCTAATTAGACTGGGCGGCAAGAGCACGAGACGACTCTGCTTGGCCACAGAATCAAGATCGAACGGCGCGAACAGTGAGCTGCGGGCTGAGCTAATCGCCGGCAGATTGTCTCAACGAAACTGGCTCTGTTTCCTTCAAACTCCTCATTCACTGCTCCTCCTGAATGGGCGCCCAACAGTTCCAAGTTCCGAGGGAGCTCTTAGGTCTGGCTGCTTTGTGGGACAGTCAACTTTTGAACTGGGCGCCCAAGTTCAGTTTGCGCCACCAACTGGCCGCTGGGCACATTTGGGCGGCGTTAATTGTTTTCGGGCGCGCAAAATGGAGCAACAAGGGCCGGCGAAGAGAGTTTAGCTCCGCCAAAGACAAAGCGGCCGAGCGGAGTTTTGTGGGGCCAATTTCGCGTCAATTTGGAGAGCCAGTTGGCCTATTTAGCGTGTCATTGGGCGTCGCTCTTTGGGGCGCGTGCACTTAGCGCGCCTGACTCACAAGCCAAATGGGCCGCTCGATTGGACACAATGTCAACAGGCCTAGTCTGCGGCCGCGCGCACACTGCTCTGCGTGGGCAAAGTTCGCCTGGAACTGTGGCCGCAGACTGGCAGCGGCAGACTGGCAGCCGCAGACTAGCTGCCGAAGACTAGCAGCCGAAGACTGTGGCAAGTGCGAACTGCGAACTGCGCAGAGAAAACTGTGTGCCAGCTCGTGCGAACAACACACTTTGAATATTCGCGCGCGCCCACAATGAATCATCAATCATTGGGACGCGCAACAGTGGCAAAGTGAGCCGCAAACTCCAGTTAACGGCCAGTGATAATTATGATCAGAATGCTGCCGCTCCTAAGCACAGCTGCCGCCGCCGCTTAGTCGCCGGCCAGGTTGGGCCCATGCGCACTGGCGCCACTGCTTCCGGCCAGCGCTCATTGCCTCTCTTTGCTTGTCTTTGGTCGCCCCCTCGTGCACTTGCAACAATGGCGCATCGAGCATTATGCAAGAGCCCAGCGGGACGCCCCGCAGACTGGTCACTCATTGGACGTATTGGGCGCACATTAGGCGCACCATTAGGGCGGCCAGATTGCAAAAAGATGGAAAAGGTCCGCCCGCATGCAAGCCGATCGATTGCTTTGCTTTGGCTCGGCCCACTCGCGCTGGCCCCTCTCGACTGTCTCTTGCTCTTCTGCGCCCAAACTTCCGGGTCATTAGTGGCCCAACGCGCGACAGTCTGCGGCCCAAACTGGCCTACAGACGAGCTATAAAAGCCACTCGCAAACACGCTGAGCTCAAAGGCAACCGGAAGTGCCGAAAGCAAACCGGAAGTGGTGTTTTTTCTTTCTGTAAATTTCAAAAGAAGAAGGACTCACCTGGTCGTGTTGGTGGCTGCTTGAAGAGGTCACAGTTTGCCGATTGATTGCTTGATGGAGACTGTCTCGCAGACTGTCTGCAGTTTGCTGAGCGCCACTTTGCAGACGTTTCAGTGGCTCTTCTTGGAGCTGCCCACCTCTGAGCTTGTCTCTGGCTGGCTGCTCTTGAACTTGAATCGTCTCACTTGGGCCAGTGAGGCGTGACTGTATAGACACAGTCTTGCCAGTTGAACCCAAAGACAAGGCGCCGCACTCGCCCAGACGCTCCACTTGGAGGCCGCCCGCGCGCCAACTGGCCAGCAGCGCCCACACTTCTTCCTCCAGCTGAATGGGCGCGCCTCTCGAGCTGGTCTCCTGCTTGCTAGACACACTTGACGCCCTCATGCTGCCCATTTCTCTTCCTCTGCCTTGAGCCCACTTCTCACTTCTCACTTCTGTTGCTTCTCGCCACTTCCGGCCGGCAACAATCGAAACTTCCTTCGCTTTGGGTGGCCCAATTTACCACTGTCTCTAGTCTCGCTCTTCCGCCTGGCCACTGGGCAGCCTGAGAAATTGGGCCACTGGGCGAGACACGAGCTCTCTTGGGAGTCTTGCTTTTGTTTGAAAGCTTGCTGAAAGCTTGCTTTGTGCTTTGTGTAGTAAATCGAAGCCAACAGAAACAGTGCTCAGGCTTGAAACTTGATCTTGTTTGCGCTCTTCTTCTCCAAGACAGTCTCTTTGTGTTCTGCTGTCTGTGTTTGCTCTTTTGCAATGTTCCAGGATTGTTGGATTGTGAACAGTCTTTCAGTTCACTCCAAGTGTTTGCGGATTGTCTGGATGAATTGTGTGCCAGGAGGCGCATTTGCAACAGTGGGGCACCTTCCAAATTTCGTCCCTGGAGAGTTTTTTCAACAGTGTGAAATAGAGATGAGAATTTGTTGCTTAAATTTTCTGGCTGAAAATTTAAGAAAAATAAGACAAATTTAAGAGAAATATAAAAGAAAAATAACAGAGAAGAAAGTCGGCCCAAAAGTGGCCCCAAAAAGCCCTAAGGACAGTGAGTGGAAGAGACGCGCCACAGATAGTCTGCCGCTGGGGCGCAGCGAGAACAACAGACACTTGTTGTTTGTGCGCCGCTTGTTTTGCTTCTCAATTGGGCGATTGTGCGCGCGAATGCACTGGCGCGCCCCAAAAGCGATCAGGCCACTTTCACTCTTCATTGGAGGCGAACATTCAGGCGCGCGCCAGAGACCGTCTTTGGTGTTTGGGCCGCAGACAGTCTGTGGCGCGCGCCTGAACGTTCGCCCACTTTTCGCCCCAAATCTCCCCCAAAAACACCCGAAGACTAGCGCAGACAGTCCCCCGCATACAGTCTGCCCTGAGGCCTCTCTTCTCTTGTCTTGTGGCCCCAAAAGCACAATTTAATGGCCACCAAATTGAACACTCGCGCTCGATTGTGCCAACTCAACACACGCGCTTTGTTGTGCCTCCTCCTTTGTGTCCTAGTCTGGCCTGAGCTCTGCAACAGAACACTTCTGCTCTTCTTCTTCTTGCCAGCACAAAACTGGCCACGTTTGCCACTTGTTGTTCAGCCCACTTCAGGATTGTTACACTCCTCGAAATGGCTACAGTCTAGCCAATGGGAATTAATCCAATCCATCACAAGAGTCTAACACAGAGAGACAGAGCTCTCCAATTGCAGACCCTCGAGCTTGCCAGCGGACCCTAAGCTCTGGCACAATGTTCCACTCTTGGCCTGTTTGTCGCTTGTTTTCTCGCTCGGCTGCCAGCTTTTTTATGCAAAATCATCATCTTATTCTCCTGCTTTCCTTCCTCCACAATCATCCACAATCATTGTTGTCTCCTCTGGCGACAAACAGCCAGACGAGACTGTCTCCAATGCTCCCACGCAGCTGCAACTGGTCCCACTGGATGGCCTCAGACTGGCGCCTCAAATGGGCCCTCTGTTCAGCCATTTAGATTGATGCCAAGCGAGCGTTCAATTAGATTGAGTGCACTTGATTGTGGCCGGCCAGAAATAATGCACTTCTGAAATGCTGATAAACGGGCAGAATTTGGGCTGGAATTTGGACAAGGTTGAAGCGTGGCGGTGAGAAGAGGCACAGATTGCTGCCTCTTCAGAGGCTCGCAATTGAAGGGCAGACAGTCCAGAGGATCGTCTGTGGCGCTTTGGATTGGGGCCCAAATGCGTAGAGATGAGCCAGAACTGATAAGAAGCCAGTCTGGCTGATGAGCTTTTTGTCCCGTTTTGTGCGATTGTGTTTGGGCTGCGCGCGCAGCTGAAACGTGCGCAAAACTCGCACAGCATCACCAAATTCGCTCAAAATTCGCCCCAAACTCACTCGGATCAGCCTCCAGGCAACGCTAGCACTCACTGTCTCTTGCTTGCTCGCTCGTCCAACAGGTTCTCCTCTCCTCTCGTATCGCTGGCAGACATTAGAATGCATTAGAGAGTATCGTTTTCGACTCATTATTATTATTATTTGCCCTGCTCTTCACCGGCAACTGCCCCCAATTGGCCGACGGACTAGCCCCTGAGATCGAGCGAGCTTCTGAGAGTTGCGCTTCGCCCACAGACTAGCAATGGAGACCAATTGGTCTCCCAACGGCTCACAACTCTTGGACCTGCAACCAGAGCGCAGTGCTGGCGGTCCTAAGCACTGGCCAGAGCTTGAGACTAGAAGTGGCCCTCAAGCTTGGGACCACCGGCCAACTGCTGCTCGGCCTTCTCGCGCTGGCCACATGCGAGCGTGAGAAAGAAAGAGTGCAATCATTAGGCGGCGCTAATTGTGCAACCATTTGCCTGGCCAGCATCTATCCAGTGATCAAGTCCGCCTTCTCTGCTGCAAGGGGCAAAGAGTGGACTGTCCATCTGCGTTGCGAGGGGGCAGAGGGGGAGGCGACCAGCTCATCTTGGGGCCTCGCTCTTTGGGGCTTTCTAGGGCAAAGAGGGGCCACTTTGAGAGGCTCCAATTGTGTTTGTGGCCGATTGTTTGTCGCCAGAAGGCAATTCTTTGGGCCCGCGGAATTCGAGCAGCAAGATTTGGCGTCGGCGGGCGCCCGTTTGCGCCTCCACCCATCAAATGGTGGCGCCACTGGACGAGGGCGGAGAAAGCGCGGCGGCATCGCGCTGTCTGCAGCCCGTCGCGCATTCGGCCACTTTCTTCTGCGCGGCCGCCGCACAGTGAGACTGGCTCGTGTGCGGCGCGCATCCTCGTCTCTCGGCCGAGCTGCAGACAGTCCAGTGCCCAGTGCAGAGGCGCGGCCGAAGACTCGCACACAAATAAACAAACGTCGCAGTGTGAGCAGCCTTTTGTGAGCCTTGTGAGAGCCAGTGGGCAGCACACAAATGGCAACAAACGCACACAAATGCACACTGTCTGTGCCCGCAGGCTTGCACTCTGCAGGCTTGCTCTCTGCAGCTCCTCCACATTGTTGCCACTAATTGAACTTTGGCGCCCACTCAAATCTTTTATTGTCTCCCAATTTGCGGCCCATTCCTCTCCACTTTTATTGCGCCACTTCCAGAGCGTCTCCTTCTGGGCGTCTGGCGAGCGGCCAATGGAGAAAATGGCCGATGGAGAAAATGGCCAATGGGGAATAGAAAATGGAGAATAGAAAATGGCTCTTCTCAGGCGGCCACTTCTCGCTCTTCAAACCCAACGAGTCTGCTTCGTATCGGCTAAATGCTGCCACTTTGGCCAGAGGACAACTCCCAAGGTCTGCAAAGATTCACAAACGGCCCTTCATTGTCCTTGGCCTTTTCGTGGGCCCGCAAATGGAGCGAACATTTGTCTGTTCCTCGAAGCTTGTGATCTGCGTGACTTATCATTTGGGATCAATTTTGGGCCAGAAATAATTGCAACAATAATAAGCCAAACGAGCTCTCCTCACCTGTCGGCCCTCGTCTGGCCTCTCTCAGCTAGTGTGCAGCTCTGATGGATTTTCGCTAAATTTTTGCGCCTTTTTTGCGGCCCAAAACGAGCAAGAAGACGAGCTGCTTTCTTTTATTTGTCTTGCGGCCAATGTTTGTTTGTGACGAGCGCCAGATTGAGCGCCAGACGAGCGCTTCTCTTTTGACGGGAGGGAATAAATTTTGCAACAGTTTGCGGGAGAAAAATGTCGCTTAATTGGCCCTTTTTGCTCCTCCAGCTTTTTGGACTTTTGTGCCGCCCAAAAGTAGTGGCCAATTGAGCTTTAGTTTGGCCACTTTGGCTTCCCTTGCGGCTCATAAGTCACAAGTGTTTGGGCGGAACGCGCTCAGTTTCGGCCCGCAGCTAAGGGCTGCTCCCAATTGGGCTCCGTCTGGGCGCTGCAACAAAAGCCATAAAAGCGGACCTGCTCCAGAGGGCAGCTCCACTTTGGCCACCGCAAGACTAACCTCGAAACAAAGTGCCCAGCTCTCAATCTCTCGCCAGTGGACACGCAATTAAGCAAACAAACTTGACCTGGTGGCTTTCCAACTGCAGCCATTTGTGCATTTGTGCTTTTGGCAGAGCTGAGAATTGAGAGGGCCGAACACAAGCTGCTTGAAGAGGCAAGAGGAGAGCAAGAGGAGGGCCAGAAGAGAGAGAGAGCCAAGGGAGGACTGTCGTCTAATGTGAGCACTTGTTGCTGGGACTGTGCTCGGCGCCGATCGAGCGCGGCCGCCTCCTTCTGGTGGCCATAAATTTCCTCCAGGTGACAATCTGGCCGAGCTCGCGGCCCACCGAAGACAGTCCTCGGCCTTGGACAGTCTTCGGGCCGTGCTGAATAAATGGCCGCCCGCGCGCAGAAACAAAGCGCAGCAACACAATGGGCCCGCTCAACTGGTGGTCGCACACAACGCCCGAGAGACAACGCGCACTTTGCGCCTAAAATACGGTGATAAATTTCTGTGCAACTCAACGCAAACGTGTAATCTTAATTTTGACGCAAAATTAAGAAACACTGCGCGCAACAAGTGCTAGCCTGAAGTGCGCCGCTCACAATGGCCCCCAACTCACAATGCAACCGAGAAGCCAAATAGAGAAGCCAAACCGAGAAACCAAATCGAGAAGCAGTATCGGAATGTTCGATTGTCGTGCTGAGGCGCAATGATTTTATTTCGCTCTTTTATTCCTCCTTCTCTCTCGCCTCTCTTCTGGCTCTTCTGGCCGCCTAACGAGCCAGATTAATGCGCAAACTAGCCAGAAAAGCACACGACTAACCTTTGCGTCTCTCTCTCTCTCTCTCTCTCTCTGTCCCATTTGGCCGCCACGCGATTCGCTGCGCCAATCTTCGTGCTTCGAAAAGCGGCCCAAAGGCAGTCTCTCTCTCTCTCTCTCTCTCTCTCTTGGCCCATTCCACTAGAATGGAACTGAAACCACTAGAAACTGGGCACCACTCCAGCTGGCCTTTGGCGGCACCAAAGCCGCAAAGCTGCATTTTCGAGCTCCTTTCCAGGCTCACTCGGCGCTCAATTATCATTATTCGCAATGCTCGATCGTGGGCCAACTTGGCGACAACAATCGCCCGTCGGCTGACCTGCGGCGCGCGCATCAATCAAGTGCCTCTCTCTCTCTCTCTGCTCTTTCTGCTCTCTGCTCTTTTAGCTGGCCGCTTGCGCAAGCGCCTCCAAATTGGCTCCATTCTCCAAGGCTTAATTCCCACTCCTTATTCCTCTTTTCTCTTATTCCTTATTCTTTGCCTCTTGCTGCTCGCCTTACGGCCCGCCTTTTATTGTCCACTCGAACAAGCTGGCCAGACTCTGCAAGTTTGGCGCTCGCCGAAAGGCAGTCCCAAATTGACACTGTGTCTGTCTCGGGCAAACTCGAGACGGTGGATTTGGAGTCTTTGGAGGCAGCACTTTTGGCTGGCGTGTCTGCCTCTTTTGCCGGCTAGAAAGCTAGAAATGGAGACACTCTGCGGGCAGAAAGAGAGACTCTCTCGAGCCAGACGGCCGCAGACTGTCACCGGCCATGCAAGACGATCGGAATGCGCAGATAAGATTTGCTTGGCGCCGGCACGCAGCCACTCACGCACAGGTGTTTGTTTCTCTGCACTTCTTGGCCTCTTTTTGGGCTGGAATTTCTTCTTTGGGCCGCAGACTGACAGCGGCGACAGTGCAGCGTCGCGGCCGCAGACAAGCAGTGGAAGAAAAGCGCCCCAGAGACAAGCTGTGGAAGAAGAGGCACTGTTTTGCGCGCGCAGAGCTGAGGGCGCGCGCAAAACAAACAAACAACGCGCGTTCCGCCCAATTCGCCGCCGCACACAGTCTCTCTCTCGTGCGCGCTATTTCCACTGCCCATTTTTCCATCAAAACTCACTGCTTCTGCCCCGCCGCCTCCCAAACGTCCACTGTCCACTCTTGGCCACTCACTCGTCGCGCTTCCGCCTCGCCTTCTCCAACGAGCAAGAAGTGGCCACTCTGGGCCGGCCAATCAGCGCCAACTGGACAGAGCTGCAGAGCTGCAGACAAGGAGCGACTGGGGCCGCTTTTGGGGGCTACTTTGGACAAAAAGGTCCAAAAAAGGCCCAAAAAAGGTCCAAAAAAGGCCAATCTGAGTGAGCAAGTGAGAAAAAATGTCGCCCACCAGAAGCAAACGGGCCCAGTTTGCTTCTGGCCGACAGAGCTAAGATGTGGCGCAAACAAATGGGCAGAAGCAGAGGCCAAATGAGACCAAATAAGGCCAAATGGAAGCTGTCTGGGAGTTGTGCTCTTGGCCGCGTTGCACATTAGAACAAGTGTAGCAGGAAAATGTCGCAAAATATGCTGATTTTATCTGGCCAAATGGGCAGACGTTGCCACTTTTGCCCCTCTGCTTGGCCGCGCTCGCATTCAGATGAGCCCAGTGGAGCAGCTCGTTGTGGGCGCCCAACGAGTCCAACGAGTCCAATTGGCCGCCGATTGGAACTCGTTGGCCGAATTGGTCGCCAAGCAGCAAATGCAGTTCCATTTCCACTCCAACGCAGATCAGATTCTGAATCGGAATCGAAATCTGAATTGAAATCAAAATCGGAATTGAAATCGGAATCTAAAGGAAAATCGGCCCGAGTGAGCGCAACTGGATGGGCCAGAACCGAATGGGCAGGAGAATTAGAATGAGACTGAGATGGAGACGAAGATGAAGAGGAAGATGGAGATTGAGGGAAAAAATAGGGAGAAGGAAGCTCGATTTGGTGGCGCAATGCAAGTGTTTTTTTCCTTCTGGGCAAAGCTGCAACTTGTCGCCGCAGCTTCGGGTCCCGAACGTCGCGGCTTCCAAAGGGCGGGCTGAGCGGCGGCCGAACAGTGCAGGTCGGGCCATGCGCTGCGCGGCCCAGCCCGAAGAGTGCGCGCCTGCTTCGGATTCGTCCGCGCGGGCCGCAGACACAGGCTAATTTGGCCGGCGAACATCAGCGTGCGGACGGACTGCGGCCCGCACTCGCTGCGGGCCGTCGGCGGGAACTCTGCGCTGAGCATGGCGCACTGAGCGTCCCGCCGAGCCCGCCGTCACGCTGCGGGCCGCCCTCCACACTTGTCGCCGCCGATGGCCAATAATCAGCCCCGGCGAGTTATTATTGTTTTCTCCGCCCTTTTTATCGCGCCCGCTCCCAATTGATTCGTCAGGCCGGCAATTAGGCCAAGTCGCCGGCCGCCAGTTGGGCCCTTTTCTCTGGGCGGCGCCACAATTGCAAAGTAATGAGGCAAAAAACGGACGAGAGAGTGAAATTTGCATTCGGATGATTAGGATCGATCGATTTGATTTACAGCCCCCCGCTCGCAGCCATTCTTCGGCTTCTTCGGCCCCTCACCTCAAATCGGGCGGAATCTGGAAGGAGGCAGACGCGGAATTAATTTAAATACTAATCTAATCGCGGCCGCACACAACTGGGCCCCAGTGGGCGCCCCAAACAAACAGTCGGCCGCCTTTTGCCAGCGCGCCGCAACAAACTGGGCCGACCACCATGAGGCGTCTCTCCGATGGCGGCGAGACAATCAATCAAGATCGGCGCGCGTGTGGCCCGCTTGGATTGGGCGCCACTGCCGCAGACTGTCTTGGGCAAACTTGCTTATAGGCCAGCAGGAGAAGGCACTTTGGGCGCATGTTACGAGAGACTGTGTGCGGTGCAGAGGCGCTCGCAGTGAACAGTGCACACAGTCTGCGGCCGCTTGTTGCCAGTGGGCTGCACTGGCCAGTTCAGCGACCTTTGGCCAGCGCATTGTTGGCCCACTCGAGACTGTCTGCCGCAAACTACAGTCTGCAAACTGCGCACTGAAAACTGCACTCTGCCAGCCGCCAAACCTAAGCACTAATGCTGATGAATGCACAATGAGCGGCCGGCTACAAAGTCGCCCATCATTCGCGCATGGCCAACTCTTGGGCGGCCGCTAAGCTCGCCGCTTAGCGCCGACCACTGACCACTGACCACTGTCTGATCTGCAAGCTGCGAGCTGCGAGCTTTGGCCAGTCTTTGGCCAGTCCAGCGCCTTGCTGCTCGCTGCAACGAGGCGCACTCGAGGGTGTCTGAGCGCGGCGATCGGGCGGCCACTTAGGCGCGCTTTGCGCTCTGCAACTGTGCTCGCCCAGCACAGTCGTCGAGCAGTAAAACGGGCCAAGACAGTTGCGCGAAGACAGTAAAACTTGTCTCTGCGGCCGAGCTTTGCGGCCGAGCTTTGTTGCCCATTTGGCTTTGGTTTCTGTTTGCGTTTCTGTTTCGGTTTCGCTTGTGGAAAGCGAGCAAATGATTCGAGTTTTGGACACTTTGGGCTCGCCAGCTTTGTGCTCGTTGGCCGCACCTAAGGTGTAGTGGCGCTGAGCAGTGGTCGCAGTGCACAGAGCACAGAGCAGAGTGCACAATGCACAAGCAAAGGGCCAACAATCGCTCCTAACGGCTAGCTCGGCCGCCCCTCTTCATCCTCGTCCTCGGGGCTCGATTATCATTAGTGTCTGGGCGCGGCATTATTTCTATTATTATATTAGCATTATCCAGCGCAGTCTTGGCGCGGGCTTCTAGCACAAGCTTGAAAAGAGCTTGGAATAAGCGAAACGAGAGCCCATTATCATCAGTCTCACTCTCAAGCCGCGGGGACAAATGCAGGCTGCCTGTCAACATGTGTCTGATGCGTTTGAGCTCGTCTTGCCTTAGCAGAGCAGAGGACAAACCCGCCGTTTGAGGAGAGAAAAGAGAGAGCAGAAGTGGAAACTGGAGGGAAAAAAGGGCGAACAGGTTGGGAAAGTTGCGCGGGTTCTCCTTTTTAGAAGCCGGCATTGTGTGCTGCTGTGTGTGTCTCACAAGCTCACTTTTGGAGCTTGCGAGACAAAGACGAGGACTGTCTGTTTCTGAGTAGAGACAACAGGCGAGAATTAGAGTGAGACACAAAGGAGAAAGCAAACAAATGCAACAGAGACAGTCTGAAGCGAGCCAGAAGACACTTTTCAGTGTTGAAGTGCAAGAACACTTCAGGGCGTGCGAAAATAAGTGAAAGGTCTGGAGAAAAGTGGCCCAGTGGAATCTATTCTCCTTTTTGCCATAATTAAATATTGTTCCTCTCCCTCAACTTGCGGAGCTCTTTATTCCTCCTTCTCGTTTCTCTGGCCGCTGGAGAGAGCTACTTGCTCTCTCCACCTATTTGGCCTTCTTGCCACTTGGCCATCCTGCCTTCTCGCCTTCTTGCTTTCGGCATCTTGCGGCTCAATGCTCACACTCGCCCAATGCTCACTCCAGCCCTAAAAACACTGTGCGGCGACACTAATTGTAATAATAATAATAATAATAATGACAATAATAATAATAATATTAATCTGCAAGTCGGCCGCCTGACGAGACGAGAGTTGTCTGTGCTTTGGTTGGCTCTTCAACTCGCGCACTTTTGGCCGCAAAGTGGCCCAAATTATAACTCCTAATATCTACATGATGCGGCTTGCAACCAGCCCACTCAACTCTGTCAGCAGCTGGCCCTGCAGCTGCTAGTCCTCTTCGGAAACTTCCCTTTGGCGCCTCTCTCGCCGCTGCGAACGTCAAAACTTATTCTCAGACCAGCGAGTCCAAGAAGCTCTCCATTTTGGGCCCATTATTGCATGATCCTTTGGCTCCTCCGCGAGCACACCTAAGGTGCACCTAAGGTACACCTAAGGTGCACCCAACGACGAAGAGGAAGAGTGAAGAGTGAAGAGCGAAGAAGAGCTCACACGCGTCTGCTCTTGCGCTTGTTTGCGCCCACCAATTCGGCCGCGCTCGTGCCCGAACTTCTGCTCGCCGGCTGTCTGGGCTCGGCCAGTGCGCTACTCGTGCTGAAATTGTTATTGTTATTGTTGTTGTTGTTGTTGTTGCTGTGAACTATTGCACTCTTGAGGCTTCCCAGTTGGCTGCTGGCCAGCCGGCCAACTCCAAACAGGCCGCCTCTTTGCTGCGGCTCGCTGCTCGTCTCTCCATCGGTTCTGAACTCGTACTCGTTGTGCCCGTTCGACTGGTTCGAGTGGTTAGAGTTGTTGGAGATGTTCTCATTCGAGTTCGAGTTCAAGTTCAGGTTCGAGTTTGAGTTTGGGTTTGAGTGCGAAATGTGCGAGTTTGAGTTCTCCTCAGCCCCAAGCTCGTCCTCCTCCTCCTCCTCCTCCTCTTCCTCCTCCTCCTGCTCCTCGAACTCGTCCTCCTGCTCGCTTCCGCCCTCGCTCGTGCGCTTCCGCAGCGCCCCAGTCTCGCCGGCCTGCTGCTGCTGCTGCTTCTGGTGTCTCTGCGTGTCGGCCAGCTTGCTCAGGTCGAACAGACTCTCGGCCGGCTGGCTCTGGCGCGCCCTAAGCTGCGCGGCCCCAACGCGGCGCCTCTGCTGCTCCTGTGGCTGCTGCTGCTGGCCCGCAGACGAGGTCTCGTCCGAGTCGTCCACCTCCATTTGGGCCCTGCTTTGTGCGAGCCCGAATGGGGCCAGAGACTGTGCGCGTTCGCTGTGGCCGCCCACTCGAAGTGCGTCCACCTGCATCTCGTCGCCAAGCTCGTCGCCAAGCTCGTCCTCTTCCTCTTCCTCCTCCTCATGCTCCTCCTCGTCCTCGTCGTCCACCTCAAAGTCCACATCGAGCAAGCCCGCCTTCTGCAAGTGCTGGCTTATGGCGTACTCCTGCAGACCGTCCGAGGCCGCGTCGATGCCCAACTCTGTGCGCTTCTTGCGCATGAGCACCTTGTACTCGCTGATGCGCATCTTCTTTCCATCCACAATGCAGGTCCTCTTGGGTCTCGGTCTGTATCTGTAATCTGGATGCTTCTCCATGTGCACCTTGCTCAGCCTAGACTGTTCCTCGTAGTAAGGTTGCTTCTCCGAGTTGCTCATCGCTTTCCACTTTTGGCCCAAAATCTTC
>Ga0058701_10001568_pt1 | contig 16425 bp, 12 predicted proteins | sample AgamicOrMae_FD_97039 | JGI IMG/M metagenome (GOLD analysis project Ga0058701, IMG submission 97039) | Agave microbial communities from Guanajuato, Mexico - Or.Ma.e | ecosystem: Host-associated > Plants > Phyllosphere > Phylloplane/Leaf | place: Guanajuato, Mexico | collected 2012-06-04
AAATTGTCGATTTTGGCAGCGCGCGCAGTCGGTGGGGGAAGGCATTTTCCCCCTCCCAGTCGGCAGTTCACATCCCTACCCGCGAAACTCGCAATCATTGGCCAGCGCCGCTGTGCGATCCCACAAATCATTCTTTCTCCGTGTGCAAGTATTTCCCACAAATAAATTGGGTTCCTTGATCATCGGTGTATATCGTCATTTCGGCTTAGACCATTCAATCATCACTGCAAGATTTACTTCTAGCTCAAGTCTGAACTTACTTTTAAAGCACTTCGTATAATCAATCTCAATTCATCCTTTAGTCTCGAGGATGCACTATTACCTATCTGGAGTATTGACCATATCGTGGGTGTTTTGGATCTGGGGTACCTACTTAGATTATAGACAATATCGGGTATATGTCAGAACAAAAAAGCTTCCATCCGAGCTTGAAGATAAAATTGATGTGGATACATTCGAGAAGTCAAGAGCGTACTCGATCGACAAAGTTCGATTTGGATTTCTATCTGGCATTATTGGGCAAATACAATCGACCCTAGTTTTATGCTTCTTCCTGATACCGTATTTTTGGGAATTATCTAATCAGCTGATGAACAAAACATTCGGTTTTACGAAATCTGGAACCATAGAATGGGAAATTTTCCAATCACTCGTGTTCACGTTTGTTACATCAGTAGCATCAACACTTGTAAATTTGCCCCTGTCAATCTACTCTACTTTCGTGATCGAACAGAGACACGGCTTCAACAAGCAAACGGCAGCTTTTTATGCTTGGGACAAGCTGAAGAAGTTCTCGGTAAGTTTTATCATCTCGGCCCCTGTCGTCGCAGCGATCATTTACATAGTTAGGAATGGTGGACCGTATTTCTTCTTATATTTGTGGCTTTTTTGCTTCGTGGTTGTCTTATTGCTCACATTTTTCCATGGAGAGATAGCCGCTATATTCGATAAGTTTACTTCCTTGCCTGCCGGGCAACTACGTGATAGGATAGAGGCACTTGCCCAAGATGTCAAATTCCCCCTATCGAACATTTTCGTTGTTGAGGGTTCTAAGAGAAGTTCACATTCCAACGCATATCAGAGTGGAATGTTTACCAAAAAGCGTATTGTAATCTATGATACGCTCATCGAGGGTTATCATAATCCTGAAGACATATCAGAATCTGAGAGCACTGACCGAAATGTGAGCGCATCAAATGATTGCAAACAGGAAAAGAGCACCGAGAAATCAAAGGGTTGCAACAACGACGAAATCATAGCTGTGCTGTGTCACGAAATTGGTCACTGGTATCATAGTCATTTATTCAAGCACCTTGCTTTCGCGGAGATGAACTACCTATTGATATTCGCCATATTTTCAAAATTGTACAATGATCCCACATTGTACTCTGCATTTGGATTCTACGAAGAAAGGCCGGTCATAATTGGCTTTGCCCTGCTCATGATGATCCTAGCTCCGTACGCTGAGTTACAAGGCTTCATCTCAACTCTGCTGTCAAGAAGTTTTGAATACCAAGCGGATGCCTACGCAAAGAGAAGGGGTCATGCAGAAAAATTGAAAACCGCTTTGATCAAACTGAATATCGACAACCTTGGATTCCCTATTCATGACGATCTCTACTCCACTTTCAATCACTCTCACCCAACATTAATTCAAAGACTCAGAGCTCTGGACAAAACTGATTAGTTCACTTAATTGATCCATAAAGCACTATCTAATTATCTAAGACTCAACCCTATGTATACTGATATAAACGACCCTGTGAATAATCTTCTCATTTAAACTTGGCCCTATCATCCAAGCGGCCCAGGCCTAAAGTCAAGCTCTATTGTGTAATGCAATCATGCCTGAATCATGATAGACTTTATCTTGCTAGTCAGCTTGGGCACGCTCCGCCGGAACACTTCGCAGGCACGGTAATAGGTCAAATCTAGGTAAAATTGTCTCCTAATCTCATCCTCTGGTCCTAACTCCTCTGTTTTGAAGATGCTGAAATCGTTTGCAAAGGCATTATCGAGTTGCTTCTCAAAAATTTCGCAAGGCTTGGTGAAATTTTCAGCTATTAGTTGGGCAACATCGAAAGTGTTTTCAGAAGACTGTCCATCACTCAGTTTAACCCCAGACATCGCACCATCTGAATTTGAACTATTTGTGATCGTCCCATTCATCAGTTGGAATAATAATCTAGAGTCTTTCGTTGTTGTGAAAGACTTGACCGATTTCATGAATTCACTTGCTTTTATGGGTCTTTGCTTGATTAATTCATCAGCATCTTTCACAAGTAGTTTTGGGAGAAGACTGTGGAGTTTCTTGTCCACATGAAGCTTGACAAACTGGTGCATGGTACTTCTGACACGCGCAAGAGTTGTGTTCTTCACACTGTTAACATTCTCCCGATATGATCTCATGTATGAACTTTCGCAATTGTTTGAATAAATTTGGGCGAAATGTATGAAGATTTTCTCAATTCTCCTCAGGGTCTTCGGTTTATGCCTAAGTTTCTCGACTACATCTCTCATGGCTATGTTGTTCGAAATCAGAGTCCGATAGGTTGATTTGGTACATACTGCTGTGGGGGCCTCTTCCAGACTAAGCTCGCTGAACAAATTCAAAGCACTCAGGAAGTCAACATCTGCACCACCTGGTCTTTTCTTGGTCTCACTTATTATCCAATGGTAAACGGCTTTCATGTTTCTTTCTATGTCATCGCTCTGGACGGACAACTCGAGATCGTGGTTTATCTTGTCAAATTCTTTTCTCAATCTCGCCTTGCCTATATTTTTTTGGATGCAGTCGAAGAACTTGCACCCTCCGCTCCAATCACTGGGCGATTTTCTCGCGTCGACATCATTCACCAGCGAGTAAAACAATATTAAAGAGAAGTAGAGACTAAGAATCCCGTTGCGTTCCGTTTCCAATTCGATCTGTGAGTTTTTATATTCTATGTTAACTGATACAATTCGAATTGAACGATTGATAAACGGCAAATACCAAATCTCTCATCGGTCCGAAGGATCCCCGGAGTCCTCGAAACGACTTGACATCGGATGAGCGCATAGACATAGACAGAAACTAGACGAAGTGTAAAAATAGACCTAGACCTCAGGTCGACGCGGTCGACTTTCCACCGACGACTGCTGATAGCAGACGGCGGGGTAAACTAGGCCTAGTCCAAGAGCACTATCAGAGGCTACCCAATTGCATAACTTTCAGAGCAGAGCTTCAAGGACTCGTCAAACGAGATACATATGAGGCTTTCTTAGCTTGAGTAACACAAGCTTATCGTCGGCGATTACGAGAGCCTGACGCTGAGTATGCAACATCTATATTAGACCTCACCATCTGATGGTGATTGATAATCTAGATATCTGCGTGCAACGAATATCTCAAACCGATTCAAAGATCTAAACTGATTTAAAGTGAAAGATCTCTCCCCGGAGACGACTGTGAAGACAACAAAGGAGCATATGGATGTTAACTTGATCGATCACGGTGTCTCCCATTTAATCTCTACCATTGTAATCCGGCTGTGATGCTTGCAGAAATTTATCATGCCTTTGGACTAATTCTTCAACTATTGCTGTTTCGATTTCTTTGATCGGGGGATTTATCTCATGCAAGTTGATCTCTTTGGAGTGAGTTTTATCCACTAGGAGAACACGCTCTGTTCTACTAGCTAGCTCATTTGCTATGACAAGCTTATGGCCGTAACAATCGAGTGCCTTGCGAGATTTGGCAATCAACTTCAGTGGATCAGTTTCAAGTTTGAATGAAACGACATAGGCATCGGGAGCCCAATACTTGACTAAAGGGTGTAGAAATTTGGGAACCAACTCTAGAGTTAGTTTGAGTGGTTCACCACTATCGATCTTGTGCGTTGATAGGTTGCTAGGTGGGACGTAGAAATCGGACACTGCTGCAGCTAAATAGAATATACTCTTGGGTGCCAATTCATGAATGACGCTTGATATCAAGTGTAGGTAATGGATATATTCGCACAGCTCAACGAAGTCTATAGTCAGCAAACGATCTTTTGTCTCTCGGTATATCTTAAAAAGGTCCTTCATATCATCCATCAAGTTGTGCATAGGTTCTAACGCTAACTTATCGTCGTCATCCTCGCATGTCAGACACTCGGATAGCGTATCAAAGACTAACCTTTGATTGAAGTGTCTCAAAAAGGGCTCCAAAGTTGAGGTGCGTCGTAGAAATATGACAGCATATCCTTTCTGAAGAAATTTCTCAGCACTTGATGCACCTCTAGTTCCTCTAGAGAAGTTATCGATAAATCTCACTGTGTTACGCTCCAATGGCACACTGGTACCCCCAGATGTTATCAGCACAAAACGCGAATTCGGTAGACCATGATCTGTTTGCCTCTGGCAGAATGACAAAACTTTTTGTTTGACTTGTTCCAAGTTATTTGGTCGGTTTAGTCGACTCAGAAACTGTTCAGCTTGCTCCTCTCCATCGACCTGAACAGTGGGTTCACCCATTTCACAAATTTCAATATTTTCCTTCAATGACAGTATCCAGAATAGTTAGAGACAGCTTTTGATCCGGATTAAGAATGGTTAACGAAGTGTTGTGATATACGGGGAATAGTCGGTTGATCCGTACGTCTAACGATCATTTGATAGGTGTATGAGTGGTAGCAGATCTTCTCATCGAATAATAATTCAAAATTTCATGCAGAGAGATATTTCGTGCATGCTGTATCTGGCTGAGGGGGGAAAAATAAATCGATTTTCACAACTGTTTACCTTCAAATCAAGATTCGATTGGGAAATGCATCAAAGTGAGGTGCAGCTTATTGAAGTTTCCACAGGCTTGTTTTCTCCAGCGCACGCCTTTTCATCATTCGAATAGTGTGTTAAATCGCTAATTAGCCTTGAAACAGACCGTCTCATCAGATATACTCGACGGTCTCATAGCTCCCTAGGCGTATCCTCGTACCGAAACCACGTTTGGATGCGATTGGTCTTGGTACAGGGGTGGGAATCTGGCCGACCACCTATAGAACGCGTATGGGCGACAATGACACGCGCCTGAAAGAGACACATGGGGAGATGGATATTCATTAATGTAATTTTATTGGCAGAAAACGAGTTGACAAAATATCTAACACTACTCTCCCATGAGTGCAGCAAAGGCGGCAAACATTAGAAATACTACTCCTCCAATGAGCGTCACTGTTTTTACAGATATCATCTGGGCAATAAAGCGCCCACCTAATACCGCTAAGCCAGTGCAGAGGAAATGGCCCAACAAGGCACCGATGGTAACCGCAATAACGTTTTCACGAGCAGCCAATATAAGCGTGCTAATCTGAGATCGATCTCCCCACTCAGCCAAGAATATCATTGTGAAAGTTTCGATAAATGCTAGAGAAACGAACACGAGAAACTTTCTCTTCACCTTGGTCTTGAAAGACACTTCCGGCAACGACTTTATCACGCCTGTTTCCGGGTCCTCAGTCGAGTAAATATTGTTGTTACTATCGTTTGAATCACTGCAGCCGTCTGAAAACCTTGAAGAACCATTCGCTGTTTGGCAATGTCCTTTCTTCTCGATTGTTGATTGCACCTGATCGAGCTCCTCTTTAGCCTCATCAGCCGACATGTCGAAGCCCTCCTTCAGCATCTTCAAGCCAAATATAACGAATAGCACAACTGACGTATAATGTATGTAGACCCGAGGTATTACAGTAGTTGCAACGCCCAGGACAGAGGCCAAGACAGTCATGATTCCTAGGGCTAACATTGAAGCAACAAATACAACTAGGCGGGAATTTTTCATAGCTAGTATCGCGGCTATGAAGAATGTTTTATCACCCAATTCTGAAACAATGATAACTGACAGTGATGCGACGAAAGCATGCAGAAATCCCGCCCTTTCGAACATGTTGATATAGTCTGAATGGTTGTCTTGGGAGTTGAAAAACTTCTCTGTTTCTCCGATAGATATCGTTGATTCGTCGCCTGTCAATATCTTATACTCTATGCCTTGTGACCTGATAGGGGAATGTATGTCATTCATCGTGTTGTGAGAATCGTACCCTATATCTAAGATGTTCATTTCATACAGCACCGGCCGACTGCTCTAGTGTGTTTTGCTTGAATATTGTAAAGTTTCGGGAGATTATCCCTCCTGGCGTATGTGAATGAATGTTCTACTGGTTGTGTTCGAATTGACCCATCCCAACTTTCAGGAATGAGATCTCTGGCTAACTTATATATCACCTGGATTGCTATGATTCTAGACGCTGTATCCGTGGTGAGTATCCGTGGCTTACAAGCGTCACGAACTGGGTTTTCTTTACAACACACACCTGATAGTCTCTACTATCGATCGAACGCTTAAACTAATGCCTGGAATATTCTGAGTACGTGATATGTGCAATTGTAGGCATTCTTGTGTAATAAGGTTTTAATATATCTGATCAAAATATTCTTCATCAAATTATATACCAAGTGAGAAATATTCAATAGGTGCTCATCAAGTGCCCCAGAATACTGACTGATAATTGATGGAACGCTGTGACTTGCAATAAATATTGGTGATGAATTCCTAACGTAACATGTAGCTCATGAATATGCGCTGTAGGCTAATCATTTGAGATTCATCGTAATATGGCATTAACATCTACTGTTAGTGTTGATAGAGGAACTATTCTGGTATCATCGACATGTGGTTGTAATGGGTTATACTCGATGGTCTAAAGCTTTTCGAGAACGATGAGATTGTTATTGTTCGATCTGAAGAGAACTATTTTTGCGCCTAAATAAGCCATAGTGTACGCGTAGCCTACTGTATAGCTCGATCAGATCGGATTCAGGTTAGGCCATAAAATATATTCCTTTTATTGCGTCTGCCGTCTGGTCAGATATACTTTAAATAGGAGGGTAATTATATCTCTAAACATACGCGAGGGTGATAAGCCTTTAGGACAGCATGTATCCAACCAATTGTCACAACACGAGACTGACTACCCCTGTGGGATTTCAGCGATGGTTGATGAGCACTGATAGGCAAAATTACTCGAACTGTTCGAGGGGCTCAACTAGTGATGACTGAATCTCCCGAGATTTTTCGTGAGATGGTAAAACTGGTTATCGTTATGAGGTTCCTCGAAGCCCAGGTTCACATACATTTATTGTAGATCGATCTTCTAGATCGTCAAATGAATACTTGATTTATCGTTGATTTTTCTGAGAATGGAGCAGCATACATGTAGCTCATGAAAAAAGAGCTGAGACCGAACGCGATCGATATCGGTAGGGCTGGTAAGGCTTTCCTGAACGGCTAGAAGGCATAGTGTCAGACATAACCCAACCAATATCGCAACATAACAGGATATGGTGAAGACCCGGTCGTTGTATGATGATGCCTTTCCTACTATCAGACTGGAAAGTATGAAATCACCGAGTCCTAATTTAACATCTCGTTCTTCCTCTACCATGCTCTGATGAGGCGTTTAAGCCACCCGAGCCTACTTGAATTGATGTCTCGTTCTGTCGTCTAGAGTAGCCCTCTCGGTAGTTCCTGTGATCTGGATTCGAAGCTGTACCCGCGGTCCAGTTGTCTGAGCTGCTACTCAGAGTTAGTTGGATAACTTCTACCTCGGGAGGCTGCACACCAGACTCATAATGGATATCCACTGGATGTTGTTCACCTCTCGTGGGCACATTCGGTTCCCTGACTCTCCTGTTTGAAGGATTAACTCCAGTTTGTGCTCGATCAGTTCTCCGAGATCTATCGGCTCTTTGGCCGTTCCTTAGCGCCTTTGGTCAGCCATATTCAAGATGGAAAGCGTAGTACTTACTTTCACAAAAGTTACGGCCTCCCACATCATTGTGGATGAGTAGACCTATTACTATCAGTAGCCTTTCACTGTGCCTACAACTATGAGCATACATAGTGATACTGGAATAAATAGCTCGATCACATTCCGGGCCCCATATCTCAACTGGCCGCTCTTCAAAGAGGAAGTGGTATTAGAAAAAACGATCGAAGTTAAATATAATCTTAATATTTTATTAGTAAGAGCTCAAACAGCTTGTTGAACTGGCGGTTCGTATTTGTCGAACTTTTCCGGCCTATCGACTTTGACCGACTTGCCCGTATCGGCAGCTTTGCCATCGCCGTGCAAATCTAACAACTTCGTTAGATCAAACCTAGGCTTCTTGATGACTTTCACTTTTCTGATCATGACATCGTGCAGAGGATAAATTGATTGGCAAGACTTCTCAATATCCTTACCGACAGAGTCTGGAATCAACTTATTGACGACTTCTTTCAGGTCTACGGATGAAACCTCTCTCGTAATGATGTCGACCATTCGTTTCCTAATCATACGGACTTGCTTGCTCTGGGCGTAACTTGTCTTCTTAACTTGATTGGGCATCTTCTTTGTGAAACCGATGCAGAACACACGCAACACGTAACCGTCAGTTGTACGAACTAAGACGTTAGCTTCTATAAGTGTCTGCCACTTTTTTACTACAGAGCGAAGCTTGTCGGTAGTGAGGTCCATACCATGGAAGTTGGTCAAAACCGTTTTTCCTTGGACTTCCTCTGCAATGAGACGATACTTCTTTGACGAAACCTCATCATTTTGAAGATCTGCTAGAGAGCACTCGAAGATTCTTCCCTTCAGGCCTTCGGAAGCGATTTTTGTTCCTTGTGTCCTATTGACAAGAGTTTTACCAACATGTGTGACATTGAACATGCATGGAGCCTTAATATCGTACCATTCTTTACGGGAGAAAGGATCGACGATCTTCTTTTTAACTCCCTTCTTTCCTGATTTGGCTAAGCCCTTGTTCTTTCCAACAGCCATGACGAAGATGCGTAACTATGTATCGGATAAACTTGTTATAATAGACTCCAGGGATCTATGTGAGTCCGACTGGAGTAAGAATGGTTACAGAATATTGTATGTGCAATGATAAGGTGGTATCGAATTAGCCGGCTGTGATAAATCCGATTCCAGTGGTAATACAAAGTTCCACACGTTGTGACGCGAAATCCACACGATTTAGTCTCTCTTGCCGGCCAGCAATACCAGATTGGACGCCGTCGGCGCCACAGCAGCACACACATGGACTCGCGGAAGTTTCGTAGGCTTTGAGCTTGCGCACAGGATTTTAGCGCCATCTTCAAAAAGTTAGCAATCAGCTCACGTAATTGACAATCTTCAGATGGCACAAACAAACAGGATAGATCCTTTTGTTTACATCCTTCCCTGTAATCTCTACACTCTTGTGCAATACAATTATGAATACTAGATTCCTTTCTAATTCAGCCTGATGACAAGGTGCAACTTCATAGTTTCAAAATGACTTTACACACTCTGATGAGATCTAACCACTATCCTTCCGGCCCATTCTTTTCGATCTACAGACTTCTTTCTAAAAGAAGCGAGGGTCATCAAGAGGAGTCCGCTACCGTTGATAGATCGGGCAGGAGAGAAGATGTTGTTAATCTTTATAAAAATTTGTTATACCTCAGTCGGGAATGGCCCACTGACTTGAGACCCAAGATAAAGAACGCATTCATTAAGAACAGAGACGTGAAAGACCCTGAAGAAATAAGTAAGCTTATAAAACATGGTGAATACGTCTGTCGCGAGATCACAGCGACTTATCATCTGAGAAAATATAGGGCAATGAAACGTCGATACTATAGTGAAGAGAAGGAGAAAGAGCTCGAAAAAATCTTTGAGAAATACAACAAATAACTTTTGGTTTGCTTTATCTTCACCCTGGTTCGCCCCAAGATAAAAACCCATGGTTGTCTCCATATCTTTTATCTTGGTTCAGAACCTTAGATTGCTTCTTCCTATGATAGGCTGAGATGTCTGCAGAACCATGAATGACGAACGATCAGGTCTCAGAGTTCGCCGCTTCATCAACCTGCTTCTCATCGATGGCCCATCTCGACTGTCCATCATCATCATTACTTTATCCAAATGCGACTCATCAATAGGTGCGACCACCTCTAGGGGAATATCACGGACAGCTCTGAATAAGCCGCAATTGTTCAATTGCTCGTTCTCGAGTCGTATACAATTCCAAACAAATCGACGGAACATCTCCATCGGTGCTAATAGTGAGACTACCAAGCCTGCCTCTATACCAGAGAACTCAGTCAAAGAAATTGTAATGATCCATCCGAACCGTAGTATGACATTCTCCACAATGGCAAAGTAATAAACCCAAGCAGGATATACCAGCTCCTTACGCAAGAACGGGTATCTTCTGTCTTGTCTTTGTTGAGAAATCTTGTGAAAAGTTTCTGCACTCAGGCTACAACCGGATGCCGAGTTATTTGAGTATGTCCGGTGAATGCGAGCCTCCTCATCTTTGTCCTCAATGTCGTACTTGTTGAACAGACCAAAATCGTATATGATATCCCAGTAGGCAGTCAAAGAGGAAGTTAGTATAGCTGCGGCCATCCAGATAATTCGCATAGTGTCCAATTCGAAGGACTTTTTGTTATATTGCGATATGGATGACAGAACTACAACCATCACCATTGACCAATATTTTCCTGCGTTCGCGAGATGCAATCTCAACCAGTTCTCGTCATGCCATCGCCTGAGACACTGAGCACATCTAAACCATGCCGGAAGGGCTGCGACAATAGTTCTGATAACCAAATCATGGGGATTTCTCGTCACACAGCGACCTGTTGAGAGATTGCAGATACGAGGGCAGTTGTAAGATTTGAACAGAGGATACCTTATAGGTCAGCTGGAAGATTTCATCTATCGAATACTCACTTGCGTAGCCCGAACTCAAATAAGAGACAGAGAAGACGTCGCCTGTTGTATAGAAGCAAAATAGAAATTCTAGATCCAGAAACAAAGGCACGATACTGACTAGCTGGTCAGCGATCCAGAAGTCAGCGAAGCGCACTCGTCCAGAGAAAGGTGCTGTGAATATGCGTCCCTGCAACAGGAAGTGAGATTTAGTGTTTCCGAGAGGTTAGACAGAGTTAGCAGCCACTATAGACTGGCGAACGTCACCCATCTAAAAGCATTCCTACTTACCAGTATTCTGAGTAACCAAAATCTCGCCTGATAGTGACCGGTTTGGGTTGGATTCAATAAATAGAGAAGTATCACGATTACCACAACTAACGGGCAAATGGAGGGCCTGAAATCGTGAAATTTCGATGAGAACAGGAACAACAAGACCGATATGGACCATATGATACCCAATATTGATCCAAATTCGAAGAAATGCTGATAAGATAAATTATTTCTCGGATTGAGCTCAAATATTAGCACATGATTGATTTTGTAATGTTTCCAAATGACTATACTTATACCCGTTTGAAAGAGGAAGATGATTAGAAGTAGCGGGCTCCTGTAGAGTCGGAAGACTGTTCGCCAGTCATATCCGGTTTCACTCAGGAGGCCAGTCAGTAGGACGAGCAGAAAAAGAATGCTGAATATGCCCAGTTCATAACCGACCCGGAAGTCCAGTTTGGGCGACGAGGGTCTATAGATATTCGCCGGTACTTGTAGCTTCTCGATTGCTTTTCGACGATTGCCCTTTTCGAAATGTAAGGTGTAAATGTGTTCCAGATTTTCGATGAGCTGATCGATCACCTGTAGATTGTTATAGAAATCTGCGGTCTGTACGTGTTCCTCGTAGAATTTTCTACCCAACGTTGATGCAAACATCCGGTCATGTTTGCGCAAGATCTGTTGAAAGCCAGTGTGGTTCAATTGAGTATATTGTTCGAAGACCACCAAGTTGAAGTAGAGTTCGCGAAAAGCAAATTTCAAATTCGACAGTTTCTTCTTATAGGATGCAATGATCTTCCTCTTCGATGGTGGCGTGATGTCGGCGAAAGTGTGAGTGTTTTGTGGACAGAATTCTTCTGTACTTCCACCGCTCGTGGCAGCTACTTCTTGGATTGTGTTCGATGTAGATCCGAGCTTATTCTTCCACGACTTACTATCTTTGGGTCGGCGAGAGTTATCATTTTGATGGTTTGTTTGTTCTTTTTTCACCATTTGATGGCCACTCACTGTAGTGAACTGGCGACTAACATTAGAACTAAGCCGGTTCGCTGATTGATTGAAAGTCTCGGACAGCTTTCGACTCATCTCAGATAGTTTCTCTTTGCCAATCTTCGAAATCTGTGACCCCCTTCTCGAAGTCTCATTGAGCATAGGTGCCAGAGAAAGACGCTGTTTCATGCGTGGAAATATGCTGGATATTGGCTTATGTTCACTTTTACTGATGGGATGATTGCTCTTACTGTATCTATATGAGTCTGTACCTTGTAGGTCATCGCCTCGCGAGCCAATTGTTTGCTTGAGACTTCGAAATAGTTCAGTTATCGAGCTGACGGTATTGTAGCTGGAGGGAACTTCGGGTTTGTTGGTCTCATTCATGTCTGCATAATTATAGTCTGAGATGTATGGTTGGATTTCGCGATACACTGCGCTCGATAGGATTTGATCCAGTTGGTCTTGAAGATTATTGAATTTGCCCTTCATTTCTTGCAATTTCTCCTTGTGGAAAGAGTTAATCTTATCCAACTGGCCTTGACATTCGCGGCTGAAATATTTAGCAAATTTCTGATTGAATTTTATCAATTCAAAATAGAGATCAACTCCCTTTTGTCTGGTTTTCATATTCTTGCTCTCGATTGCTTTATTTAAGGTGGCGTCCAATCTTTCGTAATCCAGATACTGGTTACGCCACTCGGGCACCATATTGGTGTCCAAGATTTGCTTATACTTCATGGCTGATGCTTTTCGGTTTGAATTAATCTTCAGGAAAGATTTTTTGAAAAAGTTTCACTAATCAATGAGGACTGTTCTGTGGAAATCCAAGTCCTTGAGCTGCGCTCAATCAGCGCTCGTCAATTTCAAATCACTCTACCTATAGCCGAATTGAAAGTTATGTTACACCAAGTTAGTTGAAAGTTACCCAGACTGAAGGCTAGCTAGTGCATGAGAATTTCAACTGGATGATCACTGCTGAAACAAATAATCATACGACAATCAATAACATTTTCAACTGGACTCCACTAATTGAATTTGACAAGCGCAGACATGACACTGACGGAAGTTCACACTCATGCGGGCAAGTTTCATATTCAATTAGATCGTACGAGGTGTTTGCAGTCCACAGACAGGAAGAGGAAACCAAATGCAATGGCATGGTTCGCCGAGCATAGTTAATCAGATTTATTCACACCGACCGACAATTGATTGCCTGAGCTCCTTGTTGCTCGGAATCACATTGAATGATCGATCGTGCTTAGAACATCTAATGGAATTCACTGGACAGCTCTATCCCAATTCCATTGCCAATCTCTTTATCGATTGGCTAATCTGGTATCAGGGGAACTGTGTCTAAGGTCGGCGATAGCAGCTCAAATAGCTGTAAGGTTTGATGGGCATACATATTGAATCGCCATGCCAATGTTTGTACATCGCACGAGCTGGTGCAATATTTCGATATCGATTTCCTATTAACAGTATCGTTAGAGTGTCAAACAGGAAAAGTTGCTGAATGGTGCTCATCGAACCGTCTATTTTTGACAGAGTCCCTAGAGACAATAGTCATCAATATTCATTAAGTCACTAGTTGCGTTCTGTAGACCTTCCGAGAGGAGCAAAGCTGAACGCGCACTTCTTGCATGGCCGCATGCTCGTTAAATAACAACACTCAATCCTATTCTTCCCGCAAGCTTTACGGTCACATAGGCTCTTAGTAGTCAACACGCTTGACTAATGTTTATAGATCAACTTATTCTCTTATCGAAGTGAGGAAATGATACGTCATCGAAGAAAACGATGAGAATTTACTCCACATTATTAACTGAAGCCAAACTTATGACCCCTCGGCCGGGCCAAAGTTCGAAACTTATATATCAAGGCCAGTTAACTAATCGTATTCTTTATTTGAAGTCAATATCTGTGATAACCTCCTTAGGCCTCTCAGGCTCATACAAGTATGTGTTGGCAAAGAAAGGTTTCAGCCTCACGATGGCCTCTTTAGGGCTGGCATTCTCACCCTTTCTGCTATCGCCGATTGCGATAGCATTCGTATTCAAGCGTTACGTTACCAAGCTGTATTATGACCCATCCGCAGACTTGTTCACCGCCTATCATTTCGGGTATCTATTCAGACAGAGGAGAATAGATTTCAAACATCAGGATGTTGTGCCATCACCAGTCACTAGTATTTTGAATACCTTCTCAGTCCGTGGACGGCCATTCTTCATCCATGACGAAGACCTCATTGATTCAGAGTCTGTGAAAATCTATCGTAGAATGATGGGCTTAGATGAAGTTGGGGAGAACACAAAGGATAATGAAATAAAAGTAGATGAGAAAGTATAGTCGAAACGATAGTTTGAACGCTTGATGTTGCATTGGGCACTACCTTGCACCCAGTGTAATTCATCTCCGATACGAGTTCTTATTCTTGTCTTACGGATCTTTCAATGGTGTACGACAAACCGCTATGTGCATACACCAGTGCAATTGGCTCAGCAGTACTGTGTCGCCGTTGCCAGCAAACACGCGTACGATGGTAAGAACCAGAGGTCCACAGTGGGCTCCTGAGGGAAAAAGATCGCTGGTGGTTGAAGCGCGGCTTCGCTCGATTAGCTCTCAAGGGGTACCTAGGGTTTGTTCTTGGCTACTTTTGACCATGGTCATCCTGTTAACCATGGTCCAAGATGCTAGATATCCCACATGATTGATTGGCTGATATCAATAAGGTTTGTGCAATATTGCTGATATAAAATTCGGATATATCAGCGGAAGTAGGATCAATTATGCACCTAATTTTCGAGCGCTCTAATGGGCGCTTCAAATCAAATTGCAATATCTTAGCCTTGGCATGGATTCCCTATTATAATGAGGCAAGATTTAGGCATGCACTTCTCGATTATCACCAGAAGCAACTTATGCTCATTTCTAATCCGAACAATCGGACTCAGAATCAATCGCGTCGTCAAAATATTAGGACCTCAACCCAAGGAAGTGGTCCAGTAGAGAATAGATTCGCGGATTTAAACAACAACAGTTTCAATGGAGGTTCCAGCCAGGAAGCAAGATTTCCGAATGCAAATAACGAGGCTCCTCGAAACAACGGCCGGGATGGGCAGAGAGAGCAAGGCTATCATGTCTCTCTTGAAGACGAACAATCACTTAGTTCCAGACTCATGGAACAGTACCAGCGTTATTATCTGTTCAAGTTCGGAGTCTCTATGATCAGATCGTCTAGATCCTCTAGAGAACAGCCAATCAATGGTGCCAACAATAACAGCATAGAATCAAACAAAATACCGTCCATATTATCACAGTTAGATAATATCATTGAAATTAATGATGAACTAGACCACAGGTACGGAATGATGCCCGACTTCGGTTGGCTAGCATTAGGTAATATCGGAAAATTTATTGGAATCACTCTGACTTCCATAGCAGAGCCACCAGTTGAGATTGTTGAGAGGAAAACTGCTTCTTCAGCGTCCAAATCAAAAAAAGATGAAGAAGATTTGATCATCTTAGATGATGACGAGATCACAAACAATCAGGCGGGCACCTTCAATCAGGATAACCCTCAAATATCCGGCCCATCTACATTCAACTCATTGAGACCTGATAAGAAAAGTTGTAGAACAAATTATAATTTGCGAGGGCACTTGGATGAGATTATCATAGTAAAATGGAATGAACTGTATCAGAAACTAGCCACCGTAGACAGCAAAGGAAACGTATTGATATGGTGCAAGATTAATGAAAAGTTTACCATGCAGACACCGTTTTACAACCGAACCAAAACGGTTGCCGATTTCAGCTGGAGCAATGATGGAAAGACCGCTCTCATATGCTATACTGATTCATTCATTCTTGTGGGATCTTCATCTAGCCAACGCAATTGGCATTCCATGTTGAACTTGGAGGACTACCATATAACTTGCGCTTCCTGGACTCCAAATGATGAGCAACTCTTGCTGGGAGTGTCTAACGGCAATGTGGTTGTTATCGATCTCCCACGGAGCGAGCTGACTGAGTTGGTTGTGAGCCATCAAGTAAACATAAGGGCCATGACTTGGTCCAGTAGTGCAATCAATTTGAGGGATCTTTCTGATTTGAAGTTCACGAGAGAATCTCCTGATGATCATCAAAGTCAAGATGCAGCCTTCGACAATATTATAGGAGGCAGTAGTTCCGTGGTGGTGAATCATAGGCGCTTGAATCGCGATTGTTCCATTTTCTCGCGATATAGATTCTGCTCTCAAGCACCGGAAAGTGTCCCTGGTAACAGTTCTGGAAACAGTAATAATCATACGATTGCTCAACAATTGGCCTTCAATTCAAGCTGTCCCCCAATCGTTGATGATAGGGCTTCTCGCTCAGGGCGAATTTCAACGGA
>Ga0058701_10001569_pt1 | contig 16420 bp, 10 predicted proteins | sample AgamicOrMae_FD_97039 | JGI IMG/M metagenome (GOLD analysis project Ga0058701, IMG submission 97039) | Agave microbial communities from Guanajuato, Mexico - Or.Ma.e | ecosystem: Host-associated > Plants > Phyllosphere > Phylloplane/Leaf | place: Guanajuato, Mexico | collected 2012-06-04
ACATTTTCTGCGTGTTTGTGGTGCTGTTAAAATGCATAGGTTACCATCACTGCCATTGGTGTACCGTAGACTAAGTATGAGTTTTAGGGTTGTTCCACAGCCTATGAAGTTCCACCCCTCTGACTCCGATGTAGGTAGGTGTAGGGGGGGAAAACGTTGTCTAGGTAACAGCGGAGAGTCCCGAAGGGAACCGAGTTAGGCCGAAGAGGCGGCCACGAGGCTCGCTCGGCGTGAGCGTGAGGGAATGAGGGATTGGAGATCGGGAGTTCGACGCGACCTGACCCTGGGTCGGAGCCTGAGGCGTGAGTGCTGTGGACCTCAGAAAATTGAGTGTCAGTTATGTAAGCCAATTGTGTGCCAGTTCAAGTTTCTTTGTAAATTTCTCCCTGGATCTCGGCAGAAGTGCCCTGGTAAGGGCCAGCGCATTTCTGTGTGTTTTCCGCTCGACCCCGTTCTGGGTAAGTTCTCGGTTTTGTCACCTGTTTTTCCTAACTTTTCCCTTGTGCTGATTTTGTACTAACTGTCAAATAGGGTTTCATTAAGAGAGCGAAGAAATGATAAGTGCAGTCTGGAGGATTAGTTGAGGCTCAGTCAGCGTACGACGCAGATTCGGCGATGCGGTCCTATTTGACCGAGGCGGAACGAACCGTCATGATGGGCTAACTTCTTAAACCACGCCGCCGGGTCGCCACGCCGCTTCTTCCCCTCTGACGCACGTCCGGAGTTTTCTGGGATCGCCAAAGTGAACATTAATGTAAGACTGTTCCTTTATTTTGTTTATCTTATTTTTGAGGTGCTGTTATGATGATTGTAGTCTCCTAGCTTTAGGAGAGAATTGTTGTGTTTGGAGTGTTTGGATGGGACGCGCATTGGACACGCAACCTCTCAGGTAGCGACCGGCGCCATTCATCCATCCATTCAGCCAGCCAGCCAGTTAACCACGAAATTGGGTTCAATGTAATTTGAGAACACGTGGTTTGCTGTTTAACTTGTAATATATTACTTGGTGGAAATTTAGTGTTTACCGTAAGAGTGAGAACACGTGGTTTTCTGTTAAACGTGATTAAGTTATTTCACGGTGTTACGGTGTTTTTGGAAGTTTGTGAAATTTGTTTTGAACAGCTCTAAATTAAACGATTGCAACCCTTGTCCGAACTATTAATTTGTGCCATTTTCCTATCACTGGTAAAGTTGGTCACAATACTTAACAACTTTCCGAGAAGCTTGCTATTTTATGGTTAGATCGGAAAATAACATATTCCTAAAATTGTAATCCAAACTGCGTTTGCGATATTTAACTTGCTCAATGATTGAGGTAATTGCAAATACACTACCTCATTATTTCCGATATTTTGGAAAATATGGGTAGTATATTTCTAATTATAAAAAGAAATGATTTTTTCTTTCTATAGAGAGTTTATACGTTATAGAGAGTTAATCATGTATGGTAATGTGGTATAGAGCGAACTATCCGGTCCAGAGGTACGTTTTCTAATAGGGCATATCCCCATGGACAGTGTTGCCAAATACCACAACTTTGCCTCTGACCGAAGCTAACTCGAGAACAATTAGAGATATCCTTATTGTGCTTTGATTGCTGGTGAGGAGAGACATTTTAAGATCAGATCGATAGCTGGATTATCTTCAATTCGATAGAAAATTAACCGCAATTAAAACTCATCAAGTTCCTGAATATGGCAACCCTGACGCAGTTTTACACCATATCCCACTTTACGCTTAGGTGCATGAATCACCACAAATTACTTTTATCCCCCATTCTTTTTACATGTCCTAACCTTAATTTCGGTTCTTACATTCATCTTGAGAAAGAAAGTCGAGAAGAAGGCAGGTTGTAAAGGTCATCTCTTGTGTAAAGGTAACATAATGTGCACTCTTCGTGAAGTTTTCTTCTTAAACTCTTTTTTTCTGTCAGTTTATGTGGCCAGTCAAATAAAAATGACATAGCCAAAGAGAAAAAGAGGGTTGGAGAGGAATCGTGCTTACGTCCGCCATTTCCAAGTGAAGGTCATGAACGAAAATTCTCTTTTCTGCTTGCCTTTAAAAATATCCATAAGATATGTTTTACTTGCTGCGTTTTAGCACGACTCTAATCTTTTTTGCCACCTGATATTGCGCTTACCTCACTCAAAATATTTATGTTAAAAAGTGATTATTTCCAAGGGAGATGCGTCAATGTGTTTGCTCTTAAAACTCCGCGATCATTTGTTGCCCGTTGTGGTGTTGTCGCGGCATGTTGCCTCTAGCTTCGTTAAGTATGATGACTTTTCTGCCCGAGTTTACAGCTTAGTCGCTTCTTGGCTCCGGTTAATACCGCAGTAACAACCGACGGTTCTTTCGGATGAAGTTTAACCCCTCCGCTCTACGTCAACACCAATAACCCATATTTTAACATTTAAGACTTGCAGAAACAAGTTTGGAATAAAAACATGCTATAAAGGTACAAAGGAAGTATTATCTTATGAAACGGAATGGATGTATAACCTTCAACAAGTATGCGCATTTTAGTGATATAAGCTGGAGCAAAGTAAAGTCATGTTGTAAACTGGAGCAAAAGTTTTCTCCGTAGGGACAATCTGTGAATCTTTCTGGCAAAACGTCTTCGGTTTTATTCCAGTCGTCAGCACAGCAAATATTTATCATGATTACGTCGTGCAATTATCATGAATCTCTAGTACACGTGAGTATAGGAGCAAATGAACGATTTAAATTGTAAATAAATTGAGTATGTAATCGGAAGTCGAGAAATTCGACATCGCAATGAGACAGTTAAATTGAGCGACTTACAAAATGAGACTTTACGTTATGTATACAATCGTTTAGTTCTACTGTTGCGTAACATGGGAAATGCGTTTTATTCCAGAGGAGCTAGGGAATAAATATTTGATTGGAGTCGCCAGCGTATCTTTTTTTTTGACAGAGAGAATGTGGGTGCTATTGAATTATGTACAGATGTTATTGGATTCTGAGTTAGGTGGTCGAAGAGGTAAGTACCGACACCCGTTTGATCGACTAGACTGCATGAAAACACTGCTTTATTCATTGCGTCACTTGTGTTAATATCATCACCCATTTGCTTTCTCTTTTCATTCTCTGGCGTGTCACCACCGATTTTCTGTTCTCCTCTGCTAATCCTTCATCAAGCATTCAACCATTTCGACACGTTTTACAGTTATTTTTAGATATAAATACGTTAAAATGCATCTATTAAAAGAGTAATGAACTTTGTTTTGAAATAACGACCGAGTTCGAAAGTTATTAAAAAAATTTCAAAAGTACTTTGCCATGAGACGTATTACCAGGAATTTTGGGCTGAAATGCGTTGATGCCCCTCTGCAGAAACATGACTTATTGCCTGATTTTTCTGCTCATACATTAAAGTGAATTCAAAGGTAAGCATAAACTTAATTTATACGGATATACAGAATAACTAAAGCGGTACATTTTCTCTTTATTTAATCCTTATTCATTTAAAAAAGCGTTCAATAATTTGTTGATTTATATATTCCAGCAATCTTTTAGCCTATTTTAAACCAATGGATTGATCTCGTTCCTCCGCAAATATCTTCTCAGGGATTGAGATCATTTGGAAATTGATGAATTTGAAGTAAAAACGAACCCCATACTTTTCATTGTTCAAGAGATTATTCAGCTCCAATATTCCATTTTGCAAATTTTTGAGCCAAATATTTCCACAAAACCTTTTCAATTAAAATTTCTTAATATAGCTTTCCACGGGCGTAAATCGGTTATTCGTAAGACTGTAGAACTAACTCCCAGAGAGTGAATACTTTTCATGTTTGAGTAAAACATCTCTGCAAATGTGCGTAAATTCTCTTTTCTCTGGTATCAGCTGGGCGATACAACAATATCGGAACCATCTACGTCGCCTTGGACAAGATAGCGACACCGCCGCCATCACCTGTCATCCAAAAATTGCGCCCTCCCCGTATAAATAACCTATATGGTGACATCCAGAATCCCTCGATAACATAAAGCGCCTGTCTGATCCTACTGCGTGTTGCGTGCACCCCGGGATATGAAAAGCGCCCTGTTTATGTAAGGGTGATATTCAACAATGTCCGTAAGGACTCCTCTTGCATCGTGGTTCAAGGCTGGTCTACAAGGTAATCTTGTAGCCAACTTGAACTTTACCCTTCGTCATCTCGAAAAAAAAATCAGATCTTCATCAGATTTTGATCAAATTCTAATCAGATTCTTATCAAATTCTACTTGGATTTTGATTTCAATGTTTGGAACTCCACCAGGCTTGTTTCCTGATGAAGGCCTTATCAAAACTATGAAAACGTGCCGCTTTACTCCGATTCTTTTTAAAAAGAAACTCTTGTATTGCAGTATTTAGATTTTTATTGCCGGATCAGGCCATGATCAATTCTGGTCAGAAATTGGCCGCTTCTGAATGACCCGAAACCAATAAAGACTATATGTTTTATAAGAAACGATTTGTTTTGAAACTACAAAAAGTTCTGATTGATATGAATTCCATAAGAATGTCTTTTACAAAAAAAAAGAAGTATCACGCTTTTCATCACGCCCGAGTTGCCAATAATAGTCCGTGACCTCATCTTTTTTTTTCACACTCTTAGTTTAACTAAATGCATTTATCAACTAAATATTTTTTTCTTACGCTACATAACCTTCTCGTGCTTACAAAATAACAACTAAATATTATGTATAAGGATCATGTAGATTGAAACTTGGTGATTGGCTGATGCCGAACTGAGATAGGCATCCGCAACACACGCGTGTATTGGCACTTTGAAGGGAAAGGGCGTTTTTTGGGTATAATACAGCAGAGTCTCAGTTGTAAGTCTCTCAGCTGCAATCTTTCTTAATTGTAAGTCCAAATGGAGTTGTCCCGACCACCATGTATACAGTTCAATTGAGTCTCACTTCTAAGTCCCTCTCGGTTGTAGTCCAAAGTCTTGAGCACGAACTCGGACTCACAACTGAGACTTTACTGTAGTACCTTATTCTACTGTCGTTCGTCGCTTGATAGCGACGCTCAGACGCAAACAATAAGCAGAAAACGCAATCTATTGAGTTCACTTGACTATTGATACCGAAACCGAAGTGCTTATCAAAGCTTTGCGTTAGGAAGAAGTTGATTTAATGCTGTTTATGTAAGGCAGTGAGCGCTGGCGGCTGGACGGCAGGTGAAGAAATGTAATCCTTAGAAAAGTCCTCGGAAGGAAAAGACTCCGCGTAATTCGTCCGGGGCTTTGCCCGCGAGAGTCTCGAGGATTTACTCTCGGAATGAGACTGGTCTCATCTGGCGTTTCGCAGACAACACTTTTGAGACACTTTCGACTTAAATCCACTGCCCATCAAGTCCTTTTTTAAGTCGACTTTGAGACCAAGTTCGAGCTGGGTTGAGGTTTGTGCAATGCACTTTGAAGTATGAATGCAATCAAATCAAGATTAGATTAAGGATAAATTCCTTCCCGATGCAGGTTATATAAAGTACTTCTGGAAATGTTGAATGCCATTTAAAATGAAACGGGATAGGATTTTCTCTCTTTTGATTTTATTTTTTTCTTTTCCTCATTTTTTTAAAATATGCATAGTTTCTCTCTTTTTTTTTAATTTTTTAAATTCTTTTCAGCCGTGGGAAAACATTTGCTTATGAACTTTCTTGAAGAAATCGCTGATTCAATCTAAAAAAAATGTTTTTGAATGCTATTTTATTGATCTGTTTTTAATGTATATAAACAGATAGTGAAGTATGGCTGAGGTAAAAAGCTTTATATATTTATTTCTCGTTACAGACCATGTATAGAAAAAAGGTTTTTTATCGTGCTTGTGTGTTCGTTGTGCGCGTACTTTCGGAAAATGGGCCTTTTTGTATGCATGTATACACATGCATGTGTTGCGTGTATATCAAAAATATTTACAATAATATGGTTATGTTGTTAAAGCTATTAACGGTCGCCGGATAGCATTACCCCCGGAAATTATTACCCCCCTGCCCAAGAGGGGTAATAATGTCCTTGGACATTATCACCCAAACCATCCGGGGGTAATATTGTCCAAGGATATTATTATCCCTATCAAGGTGGTGGTAATATCCAAGGACATTTTTACCCCTATCTAGTGGGTAATAATAACGGGTTAAACAGGTTTCCCCTTTTACTGCCGAAATTGGGCCGTTCTTTTTCCCAGCCAAATCTGCAGTCATATCATCCAGCGAGCAGAAAGTCTGTAAGTAAAGCAACATCTGAATGCTTTAATGCAAAACAAACGTTAGAAAAATGAAGGAAAAAAAATCGAATTCCATTGCGGAATCGTATCGGCAGAGACGTCAGTCAAAGAGCAGGCCTCGAATCTATGGTTTGTTGCGAAAGAAAATCATCCATAACATTAGCGTAACTTCTGCGGAGTGTGTGCTTCAGAACGTTTCGAATGCAGAGTAGAAGGCACACGGTTACAGGAGGGAGAAGAAAATCCTGGGCGTTTCTGGGCGTCTGCAGGATTTACTGAAATGCAGGGAAAAGAAAAAAAGGCAATTTCTCCGCCCCGCTTATAATTTTTTGCCTTCTCCCTTCCATTTTAGCTATAATTCACAGTGTCTTTTCTTGCTAAGTGCGGTTTGTTAATTGAATTGTTAATATAATTTCTCCTCGAGATGAAATTGTCATCGTATTTATACGGAGATAAATTGGGCGAGCTTTCTTTCAAAATGCCCCCTGATTTGCATTAATGGCCCGGACTTGGGATGGGACTGCTGAGGACATTTTTGCAAGCTTTGCGCTAGCTGAGTTGGCTATCATTTCCAATTTGACGGTGGGCTCGTTGAAATACCTAACGTTCTTTGACTAGAAACTAATAAAGCAAGGATCAACTCGAGCGGTACGGATGGCTGAACGAACTTGGATTACTTGTTAAAAAAGTTACACAGATTTTTTTACACGAACGATCTTCACTAAAAGGCTCAATGTAACCTTATTTTTATGCATATTACCATATTGTATTGAACATGTACTGTAAAGAACTTCACTGTGTTTTACCCTACTAACAGTATAGATACTCGGTTTGAATTTTTACTTCAGTCTATATTCTCATGAGTTCAATTGTAGTTACGTCATGGGATCAGAGAGATTAACGTTGTAGGACTTGTCAAGGTTCAATTGTGTAATATCAAGATACTGTCAGCCGAATATTGCCCTAAATGTTGCCACTGCGATACGTTACACACGTTCAATTTAGAGGTTAGATTTTTCACCTCTATATTTTCCCTTGTTTCATAAGTCTACAGGAGGTTTGACGACACTCAAAGGCGTTGGTTAATCAGAGTTAATCCAATTGCCTTGTGCTTCGCTCCGCTACTACTCCGCTCAGATATACCTTGTGCCTCGCTTCTGCTTCGAAACGGGGTAAGGCGGAACATTGAAAGCCGGAAGCTCTCGCATATTCGCCTTGTGGGCCTATCCTGTCCGTTCTCATCTCTGATGACAACTGAGTAGAGTTCTTTCCCTGAATAGCTAGTGGAATATAGTTGTACGTTGGTTATTCTTGATACGTGGGTAAAAGGTCTTATCTGCACGCCGTAATAACACGCCTAATGACGCAGTAATAAGCCTCAACTCTATCCACATGATTAGTCTTGTGAGAGCGCAAAGAGGCGGTCTGAACTTTCTTGGGTCCTGTCCCAGTAATGATGAAAGGGGCAGCCCCTTTTTAGCTTTTCTAGCGGGCAAACACCTTTGACGCGGAAGCCAGCTTCTTTTTGTCCCGCGGTCGTGACTATGACACGCATATCTGCTTTTCTCTTAAGGGAATGAGAGCGTGTTGTGTTTTGGGCGAGTTTTAGATTAATGTAGCCGACTGAGAAGATGAGAGCAGGCTTGCATGAGGAGACGACCGCAATTTCGCATGCGTTTAGCCGAGGCATAGTTGGTGCCTCTTAGAAGAAGCCTTCCCGGTCCTTTTGCCGTCGTGGATACCAATGAAAGCCGAGGGACAGTTGGAAGGAACAGATTAAAGAAGTTCGAGACAAGTCGAGTTCCAGTGATTTGCCTTCGGAATTTGTGCAGCACCGGATAGCTACTGGCTCGCATGTGGAACTTAATCATAACAGCTTTTGTCTCGAAGATCCGCAGAATTTGCTGTCGTTGGACAGGCATAGGTAAGGAAGGTTACTGGTCTAGATAAGCCTGTAAGGAATCATAAAACAGTTAAGTTCCTGAGAAAGTTGAGCCCAGAGCGAAAAATGCCTAAACGTCCTTACGCGCAACACGATCTCTCCAAGAAGAAAGGTCATAACCGAAAAACTCAGTGCTGTAAGGTCATAACTTTTAGGCCGAAAATTTTAGTGCTTTTAGCTTTGAATATCTACGCGTACGGGCTAATTTCGGTGTACATTTCATGACAGTTTAGTTTGATATGTAAGGTTTTGTAATTTGTAGAAAAATTGCTGGAAAATATATCCAAGCGAGCTTAGAAATCAGAAATATTCTAAAACCGCTAGAACTTTCGAGTTAAAAGTTATGACTGTACACCTCTGGGTTTCTCAGCTATGACCTTACAGCACTGGATTTTTCAGTTGTGACCTTCCTGCATGGAAGTATCGAACAGAGCCTACTCCACTTTTCAATCTTACATGCTCGGACAAACGGAAGTATCGGAACTAACCAAAAACCGAAGTTGGCCTGAGCACATTTTTTAAATATTATAATCGAAGAAATGAATTTTCAATGATTGTTGTCAAGATCTTTACATCTACTATCCAGTTCCTGCATTATCCAAAAGCCCTCCTGTCTTTTTTTTTATTACATAACATAAAATTAAACGAACGGCGTATTGCATCAACAATTTTTCATCGAGATATCGCCTTAAAAGTGTCCCATTTTGATGCAAATCGGCTCCAGATTGATACGGCAACCTTAATTATTTCAGATGGGCGCATTGCCCACTCGGAATAATGAAATTATTGAAATAATATGCATAAAAATGAGAGAAGCAGTTAAGTTTGCTGAAGCCGCTTTTGACGAAAGTGTTTCGGTATTCTTATCGAGACGGGAGGTCTTGAAACCTTATTAAAGGCGCATAACAAAACCGGTTGGATTTGAATCAGTGATCGGATACAGGTCAACTGCTCACAAAAATCAAACAACACTTTGCATCAACTAATCCAATTTGCGTTCGGGAAGAATTTTACCATCACAGAAGAATTCCCTCTCTGCAGTGTTTGCCTGCCACCCGACTCCTATCATTTCAGATAACCTTGCGCAGATCCGGTAGCGTTTTCATCTCTTTGGTAGCGTTAAACTTTACAGAAAAGTAAGCTAATCAATCCAAATCAATAACCAAAAAAAGTATTAACCCATAACAGACCGAAGTGTTTGGAGTAAAATTTAACTTAAGAGAAATTCGGAGGATTTTCCCCATTAAATTACACAATTTTAAGCTGTGGAAAATGCCATAATTATTAAATTTCAGGTTCCCAGAGGGGTGATATTTTTTTTTGATTGTGACAATACTGAACTAAAAATGCTCTAAAATATTTTTTTCTGTTTCCGAACGGCATCGCTGGGCAGTAGTGGATTAACTTACGTAACCTAAAACCAAACGGACAGTGGTCATCTTCAAACCAACAATTTCCTCTCGGAAAAAAGTACAGATACAAAAGTATGACTTTCTGCGTGTTTTTATCAGTCTGTTACGTTATTGGAAAATCGTTTAGGCCGAGTTAATGTCAGTGACCGATTCAAATAAACCTTGTAATTAATATATAAGATTATTTTTTCTTATTTCAAGGAAAAAAATCTAGTGCAAAGAAAAAAGTCTCGTGGGAAGAAAAAATGTGTTGTTACTTTATCAAAAATATTTTCTTGACTTCAGATAAAAACTGTGGGGGTAGAAGTAATCGCGATTTAAGGGGGACCTAGCGACGCTATCTTGAAAAATTACTTTTTCGCACATTACTCACTCCAAGGTTGCGATATTAAACGGCCGCTGTCGATTTGTAAACATAATCTGAATATCTAAACAACAATGCGAACTCGGGCTCGGGTCCGAGCCCAGCCTTAGTTACGTATGCAACCATGTAAAATTTTTGGACAAAACATCGAATTACTGGAATTTGATCCATATGACCCCGGGTGAAATTGGTGCCATTGTTCTTAGAATTGTTTTGAGATGCTGGTACCCAAATTTCATCCAAATCTGTCATGGCGTTTAGGATCTGCCATAAGAGTAATTGTTTCGTAGAAAAAAAAACGGCGTCGAGACCGAACGCATGAGGCTACTCAGCTACGCCTCGTGCCTAAAAATGACATACATGTCACCTCAAGACCAAGAAATGTAAAACGCTTGTTTTTTCATATTTCAATGCGTTTTAAATTTCCTGTTCGTGAGGTGATAGTTATGTAGGTAATTTTTCGATATTCAGATAGCTATTGATTATGTATACAGATCGACGGCGGCCGATTCTTGATATCGCAGCCTTGAAGTGAGTGATTCGCGAAAAACGGATTTTTCAAGATGGCGTCGCTAGATCCCCCTTAAGGAGCATCGCTCTACTAATTTAAAAGTTATACGCGTTTAACTTTGACAAGATCTTGAAATCCGGCAACACTGAACGTAAACTGCAACACTATGCTGGAACGCACTATTTTATTTATTTCCGTTTGACTGATAAGTGAATAAAATTTAGTATTTAAAAATGAATGTCGAGAAGAAGATCGAAGTTTCGTCGATGTTGGCCGCCTTTCTACATTTTTTTTTCAGTTTGGATGCGGATGCCTGGAGCCAAGAGATAAGGGCCCTCAACACTGACATCGGTTTATTGAGGAAAAACTTTAAAGTGGTCAAAAACGACGGCGAGAATTGATCAAGGCGGGTATGTTAACAATGTACTCTAACGTCAACAAAAGTAAAATAATAATGATAATAAAATAAATAAGGTAAAAAGCCTCGTAAGAAGCACTGTTTTCTAGAAGACAGAAATTTTTAAAAGTTATTATAAAGGCACTGTAACGTTGACTTGATGCCATACTTCAACGGGCCCATGTCACATCGATCAAGTACGCGTTCATATGCTGTTCTATGACACAGCCCTACCTTTATTCGCCTATTTGAGCTCAAGGGATGCTGTAGAAAACTTGAGTTGAAGAATTAACTTGAAATGTGTGCTCATGTTTCGCAATTTGCTGCTTTGACTTTTTAATCAAGAGGTCACAGTTTCCTTGCTTAGGATATATAAATCACTAACTCATTTTATTTTTATTTAAAAAAATGATTGCATGGCTTCGAAGGTAGTCCAGGAAATACATCATGTTGAGTCGATTAAATTAATTACGATAGATTTGATTTTACTATATCTTGTCCGTACTAGGCGCCCAGGTGTTTTCACAAGACTCAACACTAGGACAAATTGGCAAAGTTGGACGATGTTCCTGGAGGCATTTCGCCAGCAAACCGTTCAGTATGTACTGCAGAATTGTTTGGAGGGTTTGCCGAGGCTTGAAAACTTCTCACTTCTGGTTCGTTGCTATCGAACACGCCCCGCTCGGCGCTCCTGATTAAAAAAAAAGGGAAAAAAAGGGAGTCTGAAAAAAGGTACAAAAAATGTACTCTGCTGTGTTGTTCCATCCCACGGAACGAAAACTCTACCGATTCTTACATTTTGACCACTCCCTAGGTCTCAAACTACCATATTAAATATGAGCAACGGGTATTTCAGCAGAATTAGTTACTAAAGAGGCATTTTTTGACAAAAAAAAATCACTTGCACGTGAAATTTCACAAGAATTGGGAAAATTTTAAGGCTGTTGACAGGAATTACGTCTCAGCTTTTGATTCCAACAACCGATAGCCGCTACCATAAGTTACTGCAGATACAATGTTTTTTGCAATCGTGGATTGGGAAAGTCAAGAGTATCAACAAGCACGCATTTCAACGCATATTTGTGCTTCGGGAATAAATTTTTAGTTATTTTTGTGTTTATAATAGATAGGCGGGAAAGGTTAAGTTAGGTTAGGTCCTTTTGAGCGTGACTAGTTCAGGTTTGGAGGTTGAGATGGGTAAAGATAACCATCATTTCGTCGCTATGGCAACAGTTACAGAACATTAGCGTGTCGCTGTCTTCTCGAAGGCGCTGAATTACGAGACTTTTAATCCCATGCCTTATTAATTACCGATTTCTAATTCTCTTTCTTCCTCTAACAATCAAGAGGTGCATCAATTAAGGTATCCTGTTAATTAAGGTAGCGAACAGGAAAGCCGAGAAGATGAAAGGGATTCATTTAGGATTATCTGAACTTAATCATACGACTATACGATAACCGTTTTTGTGAGGAGTCATTTTCAAGGCACTATTTTCAAGTCATTTTTCAATATTTTCTGGGGAAAAAGATCTCACCGTTTTATCAGCTCGTTTTTCAGAATCGGAACTCGAAGTAAAGCTCCAACTAAAAAAACGCCAACAGAAACTAGCTCATATTTATAGTTCATATAGTTACTCTACAATCGCCCCTTTATCTCTCTCGCTCTTCCGTGGTCGCCCAACAACGCGGAAGCCGAGCTTACTGGTTCCTCCATGAGTTCACTTAAGAGAGGTCGAATTAAAAAAGGTCCCACCATGTTGTTGTTCGAGCTGAGCATCAACTACGACCGAGCCGTTGCTAGTCCGTCCCAGTGCGAGTCGAACTGAGCTCATCCAAACCACTGAGGATACATGCTTTTGCTCGTTGACTGACGCGCTTGGAACGGATGTTAGCTGGTAGATTCGGGTCGCTTTAATCTTGAATACAACGACGAAGAGCCCAATTAGCGAAGTGGCAATTGCAGTTACTACTTTTAGCTGTCGTACTTGTGCACGTGCACTGTCAATCATAACATCACAGTTGTGTGGTTGTTGTGTTAAAGCATTGAAGATAAATAAGACTTCGAGAAGCATCTGTTTGAGTATTTCAATTGTCTCTGAGGCAATGATAAAATGATTCATGTGGCGAAAACCATACCTGATCTTTGAGATACAATCATAACAAATAATACTACTCAACGTAGGTTTTGTTTAATGTACCTCGCTTCTGATCCACTCAGCAGTCACCTCTGGGTATTATTTGTCACCAATACTTCTCAGCAGCCTGCTGCCGAGACATAAGTGGTTATAATGACCTTAACAAGAGATTCACTCTAAATTTAAATTGGTCTTTTTTTGACTAATTGATTTAGTCATTCTTTTGACTATTTAATGAGGTCTTTTTCAAAATCACGTCAGTTTAAAATTGTCAACATTGACTTAGATTTAGCGGTAGAAAATTTCTACTATCTTTTGTATTGTTATTTTCTAGTACCTATATTAGTTTGGTATCTGAGTCGAAAAAAGATCGTTTCTCATACTCTTACTATTCAGCGAGTTCTTTTTTCACTATTCAAGTAGTCATTTTTGACTAAAATATACCCAAAATTGTCTAATTGAAACATTAAAATTTTAGCCACTAAACTTTAGTCAAATTTGACTATTTGTAATAGTAATCTGTAAATGACTAATTGAATAATTAAAAGTGACTAAAGAATAGTCTTTTTTGACTGGAAAATAGTCAAAAATAACTAACTTAAATGTGAAAATTTCGCCTCTATTCTTTAGTCAAATTTGACCATACATTTACAGTGTTGATTTTAAGTAAAGTGCCTTTGTATCTCGACTCACTACCAAATGGATTCACGATGGAAGGTAAAGAAACTAAGTGGTGTGAAATCTACCCTCTTTGAGAGTGAGATACGTCGTGTCTCGTGACTGCACTGAAAGAAACTTGGGCTTGCTGTAAGCACTGCAATTCACCTGAGATCGGGTGTTAGTCGAAAATCCGGAGATTCTCTTGGCTGGACACGAGCCCCAAACGTACCTCTATTCTCTTTATACCACAGAACGCGCATCGCGTCCCTAGCCGTCAAAGGCAGGCCGATAAAAATTTATACGCACGTGGATTGTGGACTCGGGGGTTGTGGACACGCCGCCAAAGGGGGGGGGGCGGCTTCTCTGTTTTATTTTATGGAAAATATTCCCCCATTGGAAGTGAGTCCGTTTTCCTAGTGAACTGACCGGTGGGACGGGTTGGTTATTCGGGTAGCTGTCATAAGCGCCAAAAGCCACAAGCGCCAACGCCGCAAGCGCCAAACCTTAACCACCAAACGAGAAAAGTCACAAACGTCGAAGGTCTTAACCGCAATACTAACCTTACCTAACCTAACTTAACCTAACCTATCTTAGCCTAACCTAACCTATACGAATTTTGGCGTTTGCGACTTTCCTCGTCTGGCGGTTACGGGTTGGCGCTTGCGGCGTTGGCACTTGTGATTTTTGGCGCTTATGACAGCTACCCGGTTATTTTTGAGGATGAAAGTGCGACACCGCGATGTGTGGTCTCAGTTTCAAATGTGGGATTGTCCATTTTTCGTGACCTAGCCGAGCGGAGCCGAGCGAGCCATGTAAACCTAAGTTAACCTAACCTTACGGTCACTAAGCCTGATCTGTTCATTGTCTTCTCAACGAACATTACATCATTAACAACGTTAAACCCAATAACATTCTAGCGTGAAAAGCCATGGAGAAGTTAGCGGCATTGCTAAGTTATGCGAAATGATAATTGCGCGGGAGATTCAAACGAAAAATGAAGTTGGCACCACGGTAAAAGGAAACCGTGCGCAACGCACTATATAGTGCGCTTGGTTTAGTATGGTTTAATTAACCTCATTCAACCAATTTATTGTATGTCATTCACTTTCATGATGCAATGAAAAGTGGAAATAATGATAAACTTAAAGATGAAAAAGTACGTGTGAGAATTGTGTAAGTGTGAATATTCGTGGACTAAAAAAATTAAGCGGTTTTGTTTATGTTTTTCCCTTGCCTTGAATCATTGAGTTTGTTGATTACCAAACGGGACGCATAAATGGTCTATTTACACTATCGAAAGCGTCAAATGAATTTACTTGTCATGATGCAAATGAAAACACCACTTTGATGTTCCAAAGTTTACATTCAATCGTAAAAAAAGAACGTTAATTTGCCCATACAAACACACCTATCTCAACGTACACAGTAACATCGCAAGGTATTTTTTTTATTACCTAACGTTTGGAGTTTAATTACCAACCTCAACAGCCATATTTGTATACGCTATAGTATCGTATCCATGGAATATTCTAGGTACAGCACCTCTGTATTTTATTAAGCGAGGTATGAGCCGTTGCGAATATTCTGAAATGATGATGCTACCCGCTTGACACGAGTACCGGGCGTGTTGCCTACCCTCAAGTTGAAAAAGCGGGGGGCATTCGATAGCGCCCAAAACCACAAGCGCCAACGCCGCAAGCGCCAGTCCGTAACCGCCAAACGAGAAAAGTCGCAAAGGCCAAAGTTACTATACGTTAGGTTAGGTCAAGTTAAGTTAAGTTAGATTAGGCTAAGTTAGGTTAGGTTAGGTGAGGTCAGTATTGCGGTTAAGACCTTTGGCGTTTGCGACTTTTTTCGTTTGGTGGTTACGAATTGGCGCTTGCGGCGTTGGCGCTTGTGATTTTTGGCGCTTATGACAGCTACCCGAAAAAGCTTGGAATCAAGTGTAACTTACAACAGACACCCTCATGAAACACATCAATCAGTATCTATCTGATAATCTTTCATGAAATTATAAGCCTCTAGTGTGCAACTCGCACGGCACTTGTGTCAAGCGGGTTGCATCGTCATTTCAGAAAATGGTCAGAGGCTAATAATTCAGTCGATACAAAATCCAAGCACTTTACGGAATCCATCAACCATACCTCGATCAGCTACGCGGATGTAAACACAGCAAGTTATTCGGTGTCATTTTGTGAGAGTCTTTTCGGGGCGTGCCCTTTGTGCTGCCATTTGACGGACCATTGAAGTGCCCATCGAACTGGTGGAAAATTTGCCTGGCTTGTTCTAAAAGGACCAATGGTTGATCTGGCTCATCACACGTGATGGCTCAACCGCCTGGTCCGGCCAATCACCCCTCTCGCCTCTGCTTGAGCCGTAAATGACACGCTAGCATGATTATGTATTGGATGTTGTTTCGATAGAGAGAATTTCAATTCTGTTCTTTTGAAGCATCTGTGAGAAAGTCATCTCCCCCAAATAAACTTCAAGCCTTAAAGGATGCAGTTTTTACCTATTTTCTTACCGGCTCAGTCCGTTTTTTACGTTTTTAGGATCAACGATGTACGATTAGGTTAGTTACGCTATGAAAGGTTGAATTCGGTTAAGGTAAGAAAAGAGTGAATAAGTTGTAGTTAGGCCTTGTCAGCTGACTCTACTTAGGTGAAGTGCATCATGCCTCGCTTCTCTATCGCTCCTGCTCAATAATAACCAACCCCGATCTCATACAGCTGCACAGAAAGAAATGGTTTTGTTACGGC
>Ga0058701_10001570_pt1 | contig 16420 bp, 8 predicted proteins | sample AgamicOrMae_FD_97039 | JGI IMG/M metagenome (GOLD analysis project Ga0058701, IMG submission 97039) | Agave microbial communities from Guanajuato, Mexico - Or.Ma.e | ecosystem: Host-associated > Plants > Phyllosphere > Phylloplane/Leaf | place: Guanajuato, Mexico | collected 2012-06-04
GGTTTATATAGGATTCCCCAATCGTCTGTTCCATTGAGATATCGCAAGATCCTATCCAGAATCTGCCAATCCATCTTAGACGGCTTCAGCACATGGCGGCTCAGGTAATTGACTGAAAAGGCAATGTCGAGTCGTGTTTTACTTGCAGCGAATTGCAACGCACCGAGGATCTCTCTAAATCTTGTCGAGTCCCGTTCGCATCCATCGCTTGTGACCGATTGCCCTGGCTCCATTGGAGTCGAAACTATTTTGGAGTTCTCGAGGCCATAACGGCGTATGAGATCAGTAACGTAACTCTTTTGGTGGAGCCCGATGGATCCATCACTATAACGCCGGTATTCCAGCCCTACAAATTTATGTGTGTGGATGATTTTGATCTCAAAATTTTCGCTCAAGATTTCTATGAGCGATTTGGATGCCAACTCGGTTTCCGAGCAGACAATAGCATCATCAACATACAATGCAAGAATTGTGAATGGATTTTTGCGAAAATATATACAGTTATCGGAGTTTGCGGTCTCAAAGTTCAATTTAACCAGGACAGAGTTGAATTTTTGGTTCCACTGGCGTGGGAATTGCTTAAGCCCGTAGAGGCTCTTCTTGAGGAGCCACACGTGATTGCAACCATCTTGGTACCCTTCAGGTTGTTCCATGAAGATTTGCTCTTCTAAATCACCGTTTAAAAACGCAGTTTTAACATCAAATTGCACGAAAGCAAACCTGCGTGCTGCTATGAGGGCAAAGAGTAGTCTCACGGAGTCCATATCGACCACGGGAGCAAAGGTAGACCAGTAGTCCACGCCAGGTTTTTGAGAGAACCCTCTCGCAACCAGACGTGCTTTTGGAATCATTCCACCGTCACTTGTGTTCTTATAGGTGAGTACCCATCTGCATCCTACGACATTTGTATTGGGTCTAGCCACTTTGACAAAGACTTGATTTTTGATGAGTGAGCTCATCTCCGAGTCAAAGGCTTGCTTCCACAACTTACCATCCTCTCTCAAAAGTGCTTCCCGATAGTTTCTGGGAGGTTCAAGTCTAGGTTGCTGTTCCTCAGCGAGGTTGGCTGACAGACTTGGTAGCCCTTTGTTTAGGCGAGCATAATCTACTTTGGGCAGATTTCGTTTGGGGCGTGAGGGTTGGACGTCCTCGAGACTTTTCGACCTTACCAGGGCTGGCGATCTAGTCTCCGTGTGAGCGCTCCCAGGTGTTGCATCGATATAGACACTACTTGGATGCTCTTCGATGCTGAGCTCATGACTATCAGCTCTGGAATCGGGATCGATGGCTAGATCATCAACACCTATGACATTCCCGCCAGATGTCTGTGAATGATCAGAGGATGGGTATCTCGGGGAGTCTTGGCACTGCTCTCGCATGTTTTCATTGCCGTCATCTCTGGCTTGACTCTCTGACTCCTCGAATACCTCTTCATCAAATGCCACTATTGGCACTTCTGCTCGTCCGTTCACTTCCCCGAAACTAAATCGGGCGCTCGCATCCACTTCGTTAAGGTCACTGTCATCACGGGTAACTGATCGATTTGTTGTGGGGGGTCCAATTTCATCAAGGAAGACAACGTCGCAGCTCACAACAAAAGAGCTCGAAGCGCAATCGAAGAATTTGAATGTGTTGAAATGATCTGTGTAATTGACGAAACACATGACCTTTCCTTTCTCATCGAACTTGGTCAAGTATCTATCAGGAATAAGCACACTTGCTTGTTGCCCAAATACGTGCATATTGTTTACATTAGGTTTCCGCCCGTACCAGAGTTCGTATGGGGTAACCTGCGCACCTTTTCGCGGAAGCCTGTTTGTTATGTAGGTCGCGCATGAAACTGCTTCAGGCCACAAACGTTTCGTCAATCGTGAGCCATTAAGAAGAGTACGGGCTCTCCCGATCAAGTGCTGGTTCTCTCTTTCCACTAAACCGTTTTGTTGATGCACGTACGGCGCAGCGAGGACATGGTCAATGCCTTTTCGTTGTAAGAAGGCTGCCAGCTTATCGCTCAGAAACTCAGTGCCATTATCAGTTGTCAGCTTGAGAACGGCTGAGTTGAGCTGGGACTCTGTCTTTGTTATCATCAATTTCAAAAGATCAGAAACTTGTCCCTTTGTTTGGATAGTTGCGCTCATCACTATCTTCGAGAACTCATCTTTACATACTAAGATATATCTTTCATCTCGCATGCCAGGGGGTTTAATGGGTCCCACAACATCGGCATGCAACGACTGACCGGCTTTGTTTGCCTTGTTTGTTGATCTCGACGGATGAGGGACTCGTTTGCATCTATTGATGGCGCAATCAGGGCAGACATCGCCTGCATTATCGCGAATAACTAATCCATCAACCGCGCCAGTTTTGGCTAGCAGCTTGATGCTATCGATGGGCAGATGGCCCAGTCTACGATGCCAGCCACTAATCGTCGTGGCTAACATAGCGTTTCCGGCCGTTTTCAGAGGGAGTTTGATGAGGAAAGTTCCGCCATCTCGATTGCCTCGCAACAGTTGCTTCCCTCCTCTCGAGATGATGACATTGTCTCGCTGGAAACGAACTTCATTCCCCTCATCTAATGCGCTCGCTACCGAGAAGAGATTAGCCCCAAGAGACGGGACATAGTAGACTCGCCGGAGTTTTCCATACTCGGTGTTCACAGTTCCCACGCCTGTTACTCTCAATAATCTCCCGTCGCCCACTTTCACATGAATCTGCCTAGGAGGCGGATTACAATCACTCATCATCTCTCTGATTGGCGTCATGTGTGCCGAGCACCCTGAGTCGACCACCCACACTGACCTCCCTAACACACTCTGCGAACTTACATTGGTCGAGATTGTTTCGATGACATTGAACGCGACCTCGAATGATTCCTCTGGTTCGGGAACTGTCTCGGTGGCGGCCAGGGCCTGTTCCGAGGCTCTTCCTTCGCTCAATTTGTAGGCAAGTTTGCGGCAATCTGCCTTCCAATGGCCTGGCTTCCGGCAATAGTTGCACACACCTTGGGGCCCATTCGGTGCCGATCGAGCTGGCGAGCGATCTTGTGAGGGCTCGTTTCTCACTCCCGAGTTGTGAGAAGAAACCAAGCGGCCCGGCAGGGGCCTGTTGGCCTGCCATTTCCGCTTGTCACTAATGATGTTGCGAGCAAAAAATTGGCGGGGGCCACGATGTCCGTGGTGAACGACCGCTTGCATTGCCACACTCGACTTGTCAGCCTGGTCGGCTAGGAATTTCGCTTGCTCAACAGCCTTTTGTGCTAACTTCTGGAGAGTTTGCTGCTCGACATCAAGCATTCTCCACCTGTCTAGAAACGAGGAAAAACTGTCGGGCAAGGCTCTAATGATCGCACTGATGAGGACCGTGTCGTCAAGATCGACACCAAGATTTTTCAGCTTCCCTCTAGTAGCAATCATTTTATTGATGCCATTGTCGACGTCGGAAAGAGTTTTAAATCTTACCTCATTGATTTCTGACATGAGTTCCAGTTTGATGTTCGATGTCTTGGAACCATAAGCTAGCTCAAAGTGCGCCCATATTTCACCTGCTGTTTGGCAATGAACGATTCTAGCAATTTCGTCAGAGCTTATCACGGACAAAAGGATCGATTTAGCCTCTTGGGATTTTTGTAGGCTCGTGTCGTTCCCGGGTTCCGTTTTCACATCCACTACGAAATCCAGAAGGCCAGCAGTCTTCAGGTGCTCCTTCATGGTGTAACTCCAAACGCTGTAATTTCCCTTGCCAACTAGCACTGGGCAGGAATAGCTCTTGCCGCTCCCATCTGTAAAATTCTTTGCCATGGCTGTTTGCACGAATTTTCGAATTTCGATTATTGCGAACGAATTTGTCTTGTGGATCTCCAAATTTCGGATTTGATTGCTGAACTAATTTCGCAGTTCGATTCTCGAAGGTACACTAGTGTCTCTGTTTTTCTTGATCTATTTCTCTACTCTACTCTCTACTATAACTCAATTTTCGCTACTCTTTTTTGTCTAAACCACTCTCTCTGCTACCATGAAAGTCGAATGATTGTCAGATAGTAAGTGAAAAGTTTATTGTGCGCGATGCGCTTTATATACAAGCAATCATACGCATGACATGTACGATGTGAAGCATCACACGCTTTCATATGGCCGCACACGGCGAGTCATTTTCCCGCCTTCTTGACGCTTTGTTTTGATCCTGCGGCACGAGGTGGGCAATCCACCATATTGGGCCTCTCTACTGGCGATACTCTATTATTCAACAAATTATAACCCTTCATGAGTCTAATTATCCACGAAAATCACCTCTATCGTGACACGACTTTTAGGAAAAAGCCACGATACAATGTTCACGATGAATGATCGAGCCGTGACCGAGGACTGAGACAGTTCCGATACATTCTCAACTGACAAACTTTCCTGACAATCTCTGTGTTCCTCGTCGAAGGCGTTCTGAAAGCAATATTTGAACAACGCTCTCCACCCGAACATGCCTTCTCAATATAACGAAGAAGTTAGCCAAGCTAGACAAACATTGTCCAGGAAACTACAGCTTCACGGTTATTGTGTATGCAGAGAAGCCCTGCTACTGTTGGACGACCACTTCAGATCCTACTATGCGAAGAATGAATATGAATCCATCGAGGATTTCATTACAAAGTTGCACCGAACCATCACGTTCGAAACACACGATGGAACGTCTGTCATTAGTCCGGACTTAGCATTCACAATTGTGCAAAAGTTGTGCAATCAGAAAAAGCAAACAAGCACTCAGAGAGAGACTGAAACAACACAAGAGGGTCATAGCCAACAGCAAGCCGCTAGCTCAGACTGTCCAGAAACAGTCGGAATAGATGAAGAGGATCGTGTACCATCTAGTGATAGTTTGACAGTTAGAGTAAAAAATGTCGAATGCGATATGGGACAAGAACAGCAACAGGTTGGAAACAAGACATCGTCCGGTACCGCTTGTGCCGACAAAGGGAAAAGCGATGTTGATTTCAAAGTACATTATACATTCTTATACAAGAGACTCATTTCATTGCCCATCTTTAAGGAACACTTCCACCTTACAACTCTGGGAGCTCTAACTGCATCTACACAGCCTTCAATACGTTGTATATGTTATGGATTGCTTGTTAAGGATGTATCTAAGATAGATGGTTACACATTGATTGACAATACTGGTCGAGTGCCGGTCCGCATAACTCCCGATACTAGTTTTCGCAATCGCCTCGCTTATCTAAATTGTCTTGTCCTGGTCGAGGGAGTCTACGTTAACCCAGATGATATCCTATACGCAGCCAATATTGGCTTGACACCGGTTCTGTTAGATCCCATCGAAGACAAGACATTAGCCTGTCAGGACGAGAAGATGATCATAATTCTGAAGGAGATCTACATGGACGATGAAGATATCTGCAAGGCTGTTGACCTCTTGTTCACTGGCTACGATGCTCTGGCAGAGCCCCCACTATTATTCATCCTGATTGGGGATTTCACCCGTCATCCATGTCGTCCAAGCGAGATGAAAATGTACACTAAGAAACTAATGCGCTCGATAAGAGCTTGTGATAATCTGAAACAGAGTCATTTCGTTTTCATTCCCGGAAAAAGAGACAGTTGCATACGACTTCAGGACGGAGAGTTCGAGGAGAACAAAGCTATGCCCAAGGTGCCTCTAAGCAAAGAGCAGATGCCAGTGAATTTTCTCACCCTATCCGGTTTCGAAAACGTCCATTTAGCTACAAACCCAGCCCACATATATGTTGGAGATCGTTTGATAACTGTAGTGAGTCATTCGTATTTCAAAGAATTGAGAAATAATCTCCTACACGATCTAAGTGACAGGAACGAAGAACTGCTCGAAACAGCGAAGCAAATAATCCTTTCGAACGCCCATCTTTGTGGTGGAATCTCAAAGATATACCCAAACTCAATGAATTTGTGGCACAGACCCGACTTACTCGTGCTAGCCGACACCGAGGCCTTTGGTAACAGATACGACTACAGTTCTGGCAAACAAGAAGATACATCTTTCATGACACTGCCTTCGTTCTCCAGGCAATCGAACCAGTTCAAAGTGTACTATCTGAAGTCCGGCGACATAGATGACTCGGAGGTGTCGGTGGAAGCTTTCAAAGAGATAGAGGAACTGACATTGGACGACAGCGACGACGACGACGAGCCAACAGATACAAACTCTGGCGATGTTGTTGTGCTGGAAAGCTGAAATTTACGGAACGCAAATCCCTCGTGGACGGATTGGATAAGTGAATAGAATTTCTATATAGACGACCCTGGGGTCTTAAGGTTCTCTTGAAGTCCCTTTAATCACTTTTATGTAAGAAGCAATGTAAGAAGAATCGACTTGACGAGTTTTTTCTGATTTCCCTCCAAGTGAGCGGACAACCAACTGGCTGTTTCTTTCGCTTTCATCCTATCTTTTGGCATTCTGTTCGGCAACTAAAGAGCTGGGGGGCAAGACTGGTCACCTTTCTAAGGTGAAGTCTTGAAGTTTCGATCATGACAATATAGAGAAAATATAAATATCAATCTAAATATCAATTCAGTAAGCCTCGGCCGGATATCCGCCGGCTCCCGCTGGGCCGCTTTGGTGAGCTGCTAAATTGTTCATCCTGGCCCCGTAGCTTCCCTGGTCCATAGCGGATCCATAGCCGGCCACGTTGTCGTCATAAATTGGTTGACTAGCATAGTTGTTGTTACCGTTCTGTTGGCTATAAGAGTTTTGGTTGTTGTTCATCTGCTGGGGCTGAGCATAGCTTGTGCTTGGTGGCGCTGCTCCATAGCCCGAAGAGGCTGGTGCACTGTTGTAGGAGTTGTCCGAGCCGCCGTAGTTGTTGTTGTTGTTCATGTTGGCCGAGCCGCTTGCGTAGCCGCCCGATGGACCATAGGAGGAGCCATAGGAGCCAGACGAGGGGGCGTCTTTCGGTGGGTTCGATGCGACGGCCAACTGGGTCATTCCGTCGTAATTGTCGTTCGTGGCCGTGACCAAAGTGTGTCCAGGCTCGAGGGGCTGGTAGCCAATGGGCTCGTAGGAGGCCGGCTGCGAGTAGCCGCCCTGCTGGCCAGCGTAGCCGGAAGCGGGCGTCTGTGGGGCGCCGTACGACTGCTGGGGCGCCGCGGGGGCCCTGTAGCTCGCTGGCGCTCTGGGAGCGGCCGCCTGGGGCTGGTAGTTGCTGGTGTAGCCATTGTCGCCCGAGTACTGCTGCTGCTGCTGCTGCTGGGGCGCACTGTATCTGGTCATGGGGGCTGGGCCGCCGTACGACTGGCCGGCCGCCATTGGCGAGCCAGCGTAGGCGCCTCTCGGTGGGGCCGCCGCCGCCGCGGCGTACTGGTTGGCCGCCATCTGTTGGTAGGCCTGCATCTGTTGCTGCTGGTGCTGGGCGCCCGCATAGGCGTTTGCCGAGCTTCCGTACTGGTTGCGTGTGGCCGTGGCTGGCGCCCTTCCGGTGCCGTAGTTGGCCGGGCTGGCCACTCCGTAGCCGCCCGCCACCGCCGAGCCGTAGCCCGAGCTCGAGTCGGCTCCATAGGGCTTGCGGCCGTAGTTCGTGGGCGCGGGCGCCGCCTGCTCGTAACCCGCGGGGGCGTGGCCATAGGAAGCCATCTCGGGACCGCTGGACTCGCCGTAGCCGCTGGACGAGGGCGCATAGGAGGAGGAGGAGGCCTCGTAGTTGCCTAGCGAGATGTCGCCCGCCTGGTTGGTGTAGCCCGTCATGCTTGGAGCAGGCTGGTAGTTTCCGGAGGCTTGCTCGTAGTTTCCGGCGCCGCCCGCCGACGAGTAGCTGTCCTGGCTGGCTGGCCCGCTGCCACCATAAGAGGAAGAGCTGGAGCCGTAGGAGGAGGAGGAGCTGGACGAGGAGTAGCCGGAACCTGAGGAGCCGTAGCTGTCTGGGTGGCCGTGGCCCGCCGCCTGGGCTCCCTGAGGGCCAGGAATCTTCGACTGGGTGTCGATGTGCATCTCGGGCACATTGATCACCTTAGGCGCGTGCGACTGCTTTATCTTGGCCCTGATGGAGATCTTTGGCATGTTCATGCGGCCCAGGTTGATCTTCATGGCGGGAACCTTGAGCGAGATGCCCAGGTTGACGCGCGGCCTCTCGCCGCCGCCACTTCCGCCGTAGTCGCCGCCCGCTCCGTAGCCGGCCGACTGGGCGCCGTACGAGTTCGAGCGGGCCACTTGGACGCCGCAGGCCACCAGCAGGCCCAGGGCGGCCATCAAGAGTGTGGACTGGGTGATGTTGTGATTGTGGAAATGCGAGTTCATTTGGTGAGGCGCGAGAGAAGGAGAAAAAGTCAGTTATTACTTTCCCAATAATTTTTATCTTGCTTTTTCGTACGCAAAAAAGTTCTCTAAACAGACAGTGTTTCGGCCCTATTTAACAATACAAAGACGCCCAGATGGACATGCAAGACTTCCGTTTGGACGGCCGATAATTAGGCTCTTTTCACTTGCTCTTTTTGAGGAATTGTTTGCCGCATTTCGCGCTCCAGCAGGATACTCACCTTCATTGTGTTTTGAAAGAGATTGTCTCGCGTTGGGTGTGCAACTTGTTATGAAATTGTGTGTGTAATTTGCTCTAATTATAAGCTGGAGTTTGGAATAAAGTCTCTTGCCTCTTGGTGGAATGACGATCTTGAGCAGTTCGCACTGGCTCGCCGCCCGATCGATTATTATTGGTCGCCGAACGGTCAGTTTGCAGTTGGAGTGAAACCAGCTCGGCCTGGTCGGGGTGATCCGCCGAATTAGCAGCTCCACCGAGTGTAACTGTATCGCCTGCTAGCGAAAGTGGTAGATTTGTCTTGCCCAGTTTGTCCAATCATCAGGCCGCACGCTCGCCGGACACACACACACACAAACTGGCCGCCAAGACAGCCGGAAATGAGCGTTGCCAAGTGGCGGCGAGCCAGTGGGGGATGTGCAAATCGGGCGGCTTCTCTCTCGCTCGCTCTCGCTCGTCCTCCTTCCGCTGGCTGTTGCTGGACCACTTCTTGAGTGCACACTGCAAGCGGGCCGACTTTTAATCTGCTCTCGAGGGAGAGAGCATGTCTCTGGCGGCCAACCTGTTGCGTATGGGCAATCAAAGTCGACAAACTTATCTCGGCCGGCCGGCAGATTGTGCATCCTGAGCTAGTGCTTAGCTCTGGGAGGGCTGGCCACCTCGACCACTGCAGCCACTGCGACCATTGGGCCGCCTTTTGAGAGGGAGCAATAAGTGAAAGTGTATCATCTGCGCCTAATGTCCAGCATCACACAATGTTTGCTCGCCAGAAGGCAGCCGCCAAAAGGCAAGAGGAGAAGGGGCAACAGTGACTAGCTGGACGGCGTCTAAGCAAGGCGCCGCTTCTGGCGATGAGGAAGCGGCGCGACGAAATCTCTCTCTCTCGCCGCCCGTTCCTTAACGCGCCACTGGTCCAGGCCGGCCGCCAAGCGAGCGCCGCGCACCTCCGGGCAAGATGGCGAAGAAGTGGGCAAAGTTGTGTGTGTGTGTGCGAGTATGCATATGAGCTGTGCAGTTGAGCATGCAGAGGGCTGCCCGCTTTCTTGGCGGGCCACGAACCACCACCAGAAGACAGACGGCCAAAGAGGGATCGCCTTTGCTCGATGGTCTGGACGGCTTTTGGGAGGCTCGTTTTAAGACAGTTTGCCGGACAGATTAATGATAAATGCGTGCAGCTGTGCACAGGCAGCAGCCAAGGAGAGAAGAGGAGAGCACTCACACGCGCAAACGAGAGTCTGGCCATATAATTTGGTCCAAATCCAATTTTGTCCGTTGCCGAGAAGAGTCCACATGGGCTGCCTGCTAGCCCAAGCACAGGGACAAGCCGACGGCGGCCGGAGAGGCTTGTGTGAGCGAGTGGAGATTGAGTGAAGGGCTGTTGAGAGGGAAGGAGCAAAGGCGACGAGCTTGGCAAAGAAGCGAGCAGGATGAGGGCCGGCGAGTCGCCTCTGGCCGGCCGGCAGGAGGAAACAGTGTTAGGGGGAGTGAGCGGCCAGTTTTCGGGGCGGGGCGAGACACTTGTCGCAGTGTTGGCGAGCGCGCGAGAGCAAAACCAGTCTGGCTTGCGGCGTGAGGCATGCACTGCAGTCTGCAGAGCATCTCTGCCGGGGACTCACAGTCAGTCTGGCGTGAGCTGATTGCTGGGACACACAGACAGAGGCAAGACAGGGGAGACAGGCTCAGCAGCGGCAGACAGCCAGAGACACGGGGCCTGAAGCTGGCTCGGGGCGGCCTCGGCCGAACTGGGCAGGCCAATCTGGGTAATTAAACAATGATAATGCCCGACTCGAGCTGGAATCAATCCAAGGCGAGACGTCGGAGGCAGACGAGCTAGAGGCTGGGTGTTTGTTGTTGTTGCGGCCGCTGATTGATCGGGCGCAATGCAGAGCAGAGCACAGGAAATGCACAGGACAGGCTTGGCGGCCAGCCAGCAAGCTCGCCACTGCTCCGCCCGCTCGGCTGCACGCAGGCCAACCGGCCGAGGCCCATACACTGTGTGCGGCGACACACAATGCGCGCCGGCTTGTCTCTGGAACTCGGCCCAGCCGGAAAGCCCAATTTGAATGACCCACTGGGCCAGCCGATGAGCCAAGCTAGCTCGTCAACTCGGGTTGTAGCTCGTGTTCCGGCCACTAGTCTCTGGCTGGCCGCCATAAAGACGTGCAGACAGGTGAGCTGATTTATCTGAAACATTTGTCGACTAATCGCGAATTGCTCTTGTGTGTTTATTTATCTCTAGCTGTTTACTTTCTGTTTATTCGTTCTGTTTATTTGCCACCACTTGGCTCGCATGATCTCTGTCTGGCTCGATGGAGAGCCAGACAACTCGTACTGCTCGAGCCAGTGAAGCCGCTCTGCCCTTCAGCTTCAATTCTGTCCAACTCTGCCACTTGGGTTTCGAGTAGGGCCGCAAAATTTTCGCATTCGACACACTGAAAAAGCCACTGGAAGGCTAGAGACTGTCTGCACCACCAACTAGGAACTTTCCTCCCAGCTGGCCGGGCTGCCACTCGAAAGCTGCGAAGCTCCAGCGGCTGAACTCAGCCAGCCCAATGGAGCTAGAAATTGGAAGACAGGCCAAGAAGGTCTTCCAATTTCTGCCTGCAAGTGTTGCACGATTGGCTGCCAAATGCATTGTGCCGATCTGCATTGTGGCAGAGCGTTGCATCGGCAACAAGTCGGCCGGACCTGCGACAATTGTGGCCGCCGGCTGGAAGTGGGCCGCTGAAGGGCCGCCAGAGGTAAGCATTGTTGTGGGCGCTGAAGGGGGCGCGCAGGCTCTCGAGTTGCCGCCTTTGGCTTGGCGTGTGCGGCCGCCTCAAGAGGCTTGTCACTGTAGAATGTCACTAGAGACTAGCGACTAGAGTTCCCAGCGAGCGGCTCGCAATGGGCTCGGATTGAGTGGCGGCATGGAGAGAGAGAGTGTGTGTGATTGTGACGGGCGAGACTGTGTCGCCAAGACGAGAGGGCTGACAGGAGGAGGAGGAGCGCGTGCGTTGGTGCGTCATTATTAAGAGCGAGATGGTGGCAGTTGGAAGGCGGAGGAGTAGCTGTGGAGGGTAGCAGCTGGCAGAAGATCTGGAAAAAAGACAGAGAGATGAAGACTTGAGAGAGAGAGTTTTGTGTGAGTGGCGCGCGCCACTTGCTGCTGCCGCCGCCCAAGCCGCTGATGCGTGTTTGGCGTGGAAAAGACAACGGGCGCTAGACGCTAGCCCCTTGTTGCACTAGAGAGCGCCTTGGTTATGGGAAAAATTTGGCAACACTTAGTGCAGCAAATGCTCTTTCCATTTCTCCCTTTTTTCTCTCCGTCTATCTATCTCTCTCTCTCTTGCCGGCTTTCTCCCAATTAAATTGACACTTTTCTCAGCCAGTTGGGAGAGCAAATTGCCAGATCAGTTATCAGCTTGGCGCGCCTTCAGGGAACTGTCTCGGGCACAAGATCAACACAGAGAACACTAGCCGCCTCTATTTCCACCAACTCTCACTCTCTCTAGCTCGAAAAAGCTCTCATTAGCTTTTTTGACCAATCGGCCAGCTGCCTGGAAGCGACCTTAACCAATATACAGCCGCCGATTAACAAGTGAAACGGCGTAAAGAAGCGTAGGAAACAAGCTATTAGCTCGACCACAATTGGCCAGCATTTTGGAGCGCCACAATTTCCCTGCCAAAAACGGTCTGTCAAGGACGAGCGAGCGTGTCTCAAGGAGAGCGCCAAGATTCCGGTCCTAAGGGAGGGCCGTCAGTTGAGTTAGCTGTCAAGTTGAGGGCATTTAGATCCAGATCGAAGAGCATTCAGAGATCCAGATTTTCTACATTCTTGTCACAGTGCCACACTCAGAGAATTCTGAGCAATTCATATTCGGATTTCGTATTCGGATTTCATTCGAGCTAAGCTCGCAAAAGCAGAGAGCCAACAGCTTGGGAGGGAAGAGCATCAAAGCTTTATAGAAGGAAAAGATCGATTAAAAATAGTTGAGATCTTTGAACAAATATAATAATTCTCGGCAAATAATGAATAGTATTGAGGATCAGAAAGAGTGTGACTTTTATGAGGGCACTGAGAAGTTGTTGGAGATATGGTTCACCAGATTGGACGGCCGTTCAGAGCAATGCGACTTGCGCAAAATCCAACGCCAAGCTCTGGACTCTTTGCTCAAATTTGCACGTTGCACCATTTTGAGCAGAAGGCGCTGCGAACACTTCGATGGTTACATCCTAAGCGAGAGCTCAATGTTTATCTACAAGGATAGGATTATATTAAAAACTTGTGGCCAGACCACCTTGTTGAACTGCATCGAGCCGCTATTGTATTTGGCCCGCGAGGTTGCGGGTTTTGATGAAATTTTGGACGTCTTTTATTCTAGAAAAAATTTCATGCGCCCAGAATTGCAGGACAAAATGCACTCTAGTTTCGATAATGAAATCGAACACCTTGACCAACAGTTCGCCCTTGGCTCGGCCTACTGCATGGGCAAGCTCAACAGGGACTGCTGGTACTTGTACACTTTGCATCCGGAAAAGGGGGTCCAATGTGGGGATCAAACGTTGGAATTGATCATGGTAGATTTGGGCAACCAAGAGGTGATGTCCCTCTTCAGTCGGGCCTCAAGTTCAAGCGCCCGCGAGGCCACCCAAAAGGCCGGCATCGATCGGCTGTTCAGCCAAATGCAGGTGGACGATTTCCTCTTCGAACCCCGTGGCTATTCGATGAATGGTTTCCTCCGCTCGGGCCACTACGTGACCATGCATATAACGCCCGAGCAAGAGTTCTCCTACGTCTCCTTCGAGACCAATGCGCCGCCCCCACAATCGAGCCTCTCTCACTCCTATTTGGAGTTGGTGAACAAGGTGGTGCGCATCTTTGAGCCGGCTCGCTTCATGATGACCATCTTTGCAAACCAGAACTCTCCCGTCTACAACCATCTGCACGACTCTAAGGCCTACTCGCAAATGGCCGGCTACCAATTGGAGGAGAACCAGTTCAGCCGGTTCAAGAATTACGAGCTCACCTTTGGCAATTATTGCCGCGAGGTTGGCTGACTAGTCGCCTCTCACGACGTCTCATGGGGCGACCCCGGCGGTTGGCTGCTGGGCCCTAAGGGTCCCCGCAAGAAACACAGATTCCCTTGACACCAAGCAACTCCACAAGGCCCATTCCACAGGCGGTGCAATTTGACGCAGTGTTTCACGCCGCCCAGCTGGCCACTTGTTGCAATGGGAAGACCAGTCTCGAGTTCTCAAACCTTCGAGGCTCTCCACCATAGGCACCGATCGACACACATCCACAAGCCGAACGCTCGGCTCAAAACAAGCCAAACATAGTCCATCCTAAGGCCAGGCCAAGTGGGACGAAAAGGGCTCTCAGCATTGTCAGACAGTCGTCGTTTGCTCGCCACGGCCCACTGGGATCCTTATCATAATAATAACAACAACAATCACAATAAACAGACACCAGGGACCCGTGGACGAGCTCTGCGGAACTCGAGCCTCTCGCTTCTCGCTTCTCGCCTCTCTTCTCTCTTCTCGGCCAATTATTGCCCCCTCTCGATCGGCCACACTCGGAGCTTCCCGCTGACAGGGGTTAGGCGGCGCCACTGTTTCCTCTCTCTCTCTCTCTCTCTCTCTCTCTCTCTCTCTCTATCGACACCAAGCCCGAATGGTGTCTGACTCTGGCCCGAAGACTCTCTCTGGGCCGCTTTTCTGGCCGCTCAACGCACTGCACTGCACTGCTGGCGCGGGCCCAAGAGGCTCCGCTCGTTCGATTGTGTTAGTGCGTGGGCGCGGTCCCTAAGCAGCGGGACGCGCTGCGTGTGCTTCTCGCGGCGCTCTGCATGCGGCCGCGCGCGCTCCGACTCGCTCGCGGCCCACAACGCGCACTCGCCGCCACGCACCCAAGCTCCAGGCAATGGCAGCCCCGAGCCCCAAACACCGCTAGGCACTCCTCCTGCTCCTCCTCTAGGCACACGCCAGTGCTTCGCCAAATTTGGTTATCCCAAACAAGCATGCACATGTGTGCTCGCTCCTCCAGCGCCGCAAAACTCCACTCAATTCAACAATTCTAACTCTCTACGCGTCAGCCGTTTGCCCAGCCAGACGCCACTTCTGCCGCCGCCGCCGCCGAGGCCAGCAAGCTCGCCAACTAACACACTTTTGCCCCCGCTTTTGGCTCAACATCCTCCCTGGCTGCTTGGCGCCGCCGCCCAATGCCAATGGGGGCATATTTCCAATGGCAGTCCACCGCTTCGTGGCAACAAGGCCGAGCCGAGCCCACAAGTCAATGTGTGATGATAATACTTACAAATCGTGCCAGCACGAACGTGGCGAATCCATTCGGGTTGCAAACATCCGCCGCTCACTCCAAGCGGCAAACCTCAACCTATCCTAAGGGCGCCTGCCTTTCAATGGGGGCCACTCTGGGCCGGCTGTCTAGGCGAAAAGTCACACTCTTTGGCGAGCAACTCTTTTCAAAACAGCATCATGTATGCGATGAAATGAGATGGGTGCTCTCTCCACTCTCCACTCCACTCGGCTCTGGCCCAATGCCGCCCCACTCGTCCGCCCTCATACATTGTCCCTGGGAGCTGCTCTGAAAATTGCCAACACTCATCCATTGTCGCTTGCCGCCAGTCTTACACTTGGGACTGTGTGTGAAAATTAAAAACTCCCCACTTACGAGAGCATGGCAGGATCGTTTCTTTTTTTCGCACGCCCTCCTTCTCCTCCTCCTCACTTGTCCCCGCCTCCCCAGTCTTACCTAGTCACGTATTGGCTCTGCCAGAGGCGATCATAACTCACGGTCACACTTCTTCAAATTGGCTTGCGATCCCATTTTTGACTCACTCCATTCGGACTTCGCCATCCACCAGTATGACCCATCCTCAGGCGCCAATCGTACGTCGCTTCTTTCCCGGCCTTCGTCGCACATCAATGTCCTTGCAAAACGAACACTCACACCGCGCCAGCCTATGGAGGCCGTCCACGAATCCGCTCACCTCTGTGGAGCTTCCTTTCTTGCCTGCCTCATCATACACTGTGCTCGTTCACCATTCGTTCAACCGCCCAACAGTCTGGCTGGTCGTCCCCTCTCGTTCGTTCGTTCTTTCCTTCTTTCGTTCGCTCGTTCGTGCGCGTCCGTCAATTTGTGCGTGTAGAGCCTTCTGCAGCCATGAGCCCGGCGCACTAGTGCTGAAGCAACAGTCGCGCCGCGATCGAAAACGAGCGAGTCAGCGAGCGCAACAGAGAAAAGCACAGGCCAAAGGCCAAGAAACAGAGAACAGCCTGTGCGTGGCGCCGCGCTGCCACCGCATCTCTCTGTGCGTTCCTATGAGGATTTCAGTCTCTGATCTACATTATATATGACAAAAACTACTGATTATACATAACAAAACAAGAACTACATCCTCTCAAGTCTAATTATCCATATTATTACATCAAACGCCTGTGTAATATTTATCCAATTGAAGCAATCATCACTCAACACAAATACAACACAAATTCTCTATTTTATACAAGGAATCTATACTAGTATAAAACATGTCATCCGGAGTGGCTGTGTCGAGTGACGCCAAAACGGTTTATGAAGAGGTCAAGAGAGACAAGAAATATCGTTATATTATATATCATATTAAAGATGAAAAAGTAATTGATGTTGAATCGACTGGACCCAGAGATGCCAAATACTCGGATTTCTTAGAACAGTTACAAAAATTCAAATCTGAATGCCGCTACTGTGTTTTTGATTTCCCGGCTAACGTGTCTGTTGAAGGTTCCGGAGATAGAACATCAATGAGTGTGGATAGACTGGTATTAATGACATGGTGTCCTGAAAGCTCTAAGATTAAACAAAAAATGCTTTACTCATCAAGCTATGATGCACTCAAAAAGGCACTTGTTGGTGTCTATAAATACGTCCAAGCA
>Ga0058701_10001571_pt1 | contig 16409 bp, 9 predicted proteins | sample AgamicOrMae_FD_97039 | JGI IMG/M metagenome (GOLD analysis project Ga0058701, IMG submission 97039) | Agave microbial communities from Guanajuato, Mexico - Or.Ma.e | ecosystem: Host-associated > Plants > Phyllosphere > Phylloplane/Leaf | place: Guanajuato, Mexico | collected 2012-06-04
AGCGGTGCTAGTTCCGGGGGAAGAATTGAATGACTCGGTAAGCTGGAAAATTGATTTTTCACTGGGGGGGGGCGGGGAAACAATCACTTAGACGCCTTACGAATATTTTTCGGCGTTCCATATAAAATAATGCGAACTGTTAAAATCCTCAGTTACTGCTGTAGAGGAGTAAGCGGCGTGTGGTTAACCCAACCTGGATTAAGGTCAGCTAGGTTTGTGCTTCCACTGTCGCTCAGCTAAATTTGGCATTGGAAGATGGGACAAAAGAGGTGGAAACATTATACTGTCGAAGTGGTTTTTCACACGCTGTCCCATTTAAAATGTATTGGGTTCCGTGCGTTTAAGTCACCTCCCATTTAAAATGCATTAGGTTGGTTTGAGAGCGTTCAAGTCTCCCTATATTTGCAGTGGCGTGAGAATAGCTACGACCTTATACTGTCATATTGATCCTTTGATATCGGGAGAATTCTTGCGTAGGAACTTTTGAAACCCTTCTTTAGAAAAGAATTACAGAATCGTCCCTGAAAGATATTTTCAAGCACGCCTGTTATTTGCTTTTGTTGCCTTAAAGTAAAGCGTAACAACTTGAATAGTTGCCCACAAAACGCTTCCGTGGAGTATTCCAAGTGTGTGTTATTAGCTATTGTTGTCCACGCTCCGCTTGGCTCTGCTCGGCTCGGCTGGGCTCGGCGCAAGTGGGAGTCGCGGGCGCGGGAGTCGGAAATCGGGAGTCCCTCAGCCGCTCCCACAGTTATCACAACACGGACCCTTTTCAGGACAATAAACACTTGGCCCTATGCGCTCTCCTGTCCGCCCTTTTCGTCGGGGTCTCCGAACCCCTGCACTGCATTGCACCCAAACACCAACAGATGTGTTAACTCCACCCCCACCCCTCGCTCTCCCCCCTCTCTCACCCCTCGAGCTCGACTCGACAGGCAGGGCAGGAATCTTCGGCTGGGAATGTTTTCGCTTTCAGTCATTTACCACTTTGTCCCCGGATTAACTCTGAAGGGGTCTCCTCTCGTGGATAGGCCTACCTTTCTCTAAAAATACGCCGCTTTTTATTCGTGAAAACGATTCTTTGTTCGCAGCTTCGGTTTTTTGCAGTTGCCAGCTTTCTTTTCGCTACCCTTTTGATTCTTTGTTTGCTGCCGTAGTATTAAATGCTATCTCACAATCGGGATCGTTTATAGAACGAGATCCTGTGAAGAGGCAGGTTGCTGGAATCAGCTGCTTGGAGATTTTTTTTTCTTTTTTTTAAAGTGTCAAAAAAGACTCAAAATAGACATTTGTGGACACTGTAAATTTTAAAGTTTGGTGTTACGTCACGAGTCTATCTCTCGCCATCAAGCCGGAGTGAAGCGCTATGGGTGCAAAGTACAATGCATTTAATAGACCCTCACTATGTTAACATTTAACGGAACGGTTAAGCGGAGGGAGGCAAGAGACATCTAGCCGATTAGGCGAATTCAACCTACGCGCTTTTATGTCGTTTAATTGTCATGGTATAATGAAAGCCCGGGTTGAAGTGTCCATGCAATATCCATTTACTGAAAATATACAAATGGATATCAAGTGTCTGCTATATCCATGTACCATGGCTGTCCATTCGAGTATTTTTAGTGAATGTATTTTTCGGCATGGATAATATTAAGGACATTGCATGGATACTAAACCAGGGAGGTTGGGTGGAACTCAAGAGTTAGTAAAAATGGGAACCTTAAAAATTGAGTGCGTTAAAAATGATAAAGATTCCGTGAATCGCTTAAAATTGCTGAACGCATTTCTTGGAAGTCAATCCCAACCATCTTGTACCGGGAACAATTGGTCTAGTCTTGTGTCGAGGAGAAATTATGAGAATGCAACGCGGTAGACTGCATTGTTGATCCAAAGTTTTGATCCGTTTTTCGTTGAGCTGAGCCCTTAGGTTTAGGCTGGTCGTGGGAGCGATGGGTCCACAAAAGTCTCGACAAAGGGCCGTGAAACGCAACTGGAGAGAGACCCTTTTCTTCCCAGTTACGCTCAGTTGGCAATTGCTGAATAGAATGGGATCGGGGGTGGACTTCCGAAAGGGCGCCCATGGGGACCGGCCGGCCGGCCGTACGCGACGCGACGCGACGCGACGCGACGCGACGCGAGGTAGGACTGCAATGTATTGCGGGGAACGAGTCTGACTTTCCGTTCTCCGCCAGCTGCTCCGTTACGAACAAAGAAACAGCGTTTTAATATATCCTGGGTGATTTTTTACCCCTTATAAAGGAGGCCTGTGTGCCGCAGTTGGGCCAACGTATGCGAACTAAAGATCCCTGTGGAATTTTGCTATCGTATATATCGCAAAATCTCTGCTCATTTTTAGTATTTGCGAATATTATGATCCTTTCGGAAAACTTCTCTGTAGAAATATCGTAGATTCTTGTAAAGAGAATCTTTGCTGATATTGTTGAAAAAGTTTCAAGCTGCTTGTGTTTAAAGAATGGAGATTTCAGTCCCAGCAAACGGCCCGCATAGCGAGCGCCGAACGCTATGCAAACCACTTCGCACGAACGTGTGGTGGGCTGCCTACCATCGCGCAACGTAAATGTTCTAATCCTTTCATTAATCTCATCCTTTCCTTTCTTGTTTGTTCCAGGTATGTTTATCCTTGTCCGAGGCGTGACTCATTTAGCAGAGAATCGTGAGTTTTTAATAACAACCATTGCAGAATTTTTGACATCAAGGTAGTAGTAATATCCTTAGAAGCGCTAAAATCTTACGAAAACATTCCATCGAAAAACATTTTGTTTCCTTTGACAATGTGAGCTATGGCGAATCTCGTTTGACTCCAAAATATTCACAAGGTAATTTCGCCGGTTTGACAGGGTGGTCTACTTTTCCGTGGCGATATCCATCATAGGACAAAAGCGATCGTCGGTGAAACGCGTTATTGGAATAGCAGAGATTCTATCTTTCAAGATTAATTGATCCTAATAGAATAATCTTCGCCTTAATCAGCGGTGGCTCTTAATTACAACGTGCCGAAATTTCGCTAAAAGTAATTTGCAGTCCCGGGCCTCATTTCACGGGTGATCTCTCCAAATTTGCGCATTTAAATATGATTGCGGGTGATAAGCAATTTACTGCTTGGTTCGCGGATTTCAGCAAGGCTTGATAACTCAATTTGTCTCACCATCTAAACGAATTTCGTTTGACGCATCGTGAAGTCATTTTCTGTCGTTTTGGACGAAGTTAAAAAGGGTTGGACGGAATAAGACGCGATCCCTCAGAGAAAGTTGTCACTTCCTTTTTTTTGTTGCCGAGGTACGAGTTGATCTACGAAACATAGCGTCAGTTTGCTTGCGTAACGCAGCCGCATGTCGACCGCACTACGAATTACCAAAATACGTACCCATTTAAGATATGTTTTTATGACTTAACAGCACTCCCCAATGGTTTCATCAGGAGTTGCGTTTGTATTATTATTGGTTTATCGCAAATACCATTCGATTGTGCGGTGAGTAGAGCGTCGTATTATCTGTAGGGTTTTCTGTGTTTGAGATTAGTTTGCAAACAGGAAGTCGTAAGTCACCTCGCATTTCGGGAAAAAAATGGAAGTATCGTTTTAGTCAAATAATTTGATGACATTAAAACATTTTTAATGCGACAAATAAACATTTTCCTTATTCTAAATAGGCATTTATCTGTGAGTAATGAGTCATATCTGTTATCGAAGGACTGACGTCGATTGCTTGTAACTGCGCTTGTGCAATCGAGTAAACACTTGCCGTGTAATTATTTCGGTGATATAATTACTGAAATGAAATAGACTTTTCATAGATCAACAGCTCTCTTTCTATCGAGCAACTCGGCCTCTGTTGCAGCCAAAGCTTTAAAGAATCGCCTGTCTTTGTGTTATGACGTTGCTTTGTCATGAAATCCATTTTTGGTGACGCTGTAAATGGAAAATTGTAATATCAACAGACTTTATTTGAGGTGTGTTTTGCAGACAGGAAGTTGCAGCCTGTTCTGCTTTTAAAAAAAGTGGCACTTCGGTTGAAACTTGGAGTACACTGTTGATCAAGATTGGCTGTGCTGTGCATGGTCTGCCTTTTTTTCTATCCATTTCTAACCTCGATTTTTAACTCCCAAATTACCGAACAACATGTGCATCTCCAACCCCTATGGGCGCGCTTAACTTTTAAAAAACCCATTTAGTTCTGTTTGTAACGTTCCTATTCTCTTCACCCTCATATCTCAACGTCAACGCAGTAAAAATAAAACCGTTTCAGGGAGTTCTACACCTGTCGTGGGTATGGAACTAAAACGGCTGTAGTACTTATTTTGGTTCTTTTTAAGATACGCCTATGTTCAACCACATCAGTGGAAAGCTCTCGCCGAGACCATTTAAATGATGTGGCTGAATATAGAAAATTAACCAAAATGCTTGGTTAGTTAACACCCAAAATATAGCATTCCCTAAAACGGGTGTTAAGTTTTTTAAAGCGTACCTAAAGGAAAAATAAGATACTCATTTGCGGCTAAAGCACTTTTATTTCCTATAAAATGATCAGTTATTCAAGCACTATTAGCACTCAGTCGGTTTTGAAGGTTTATTTTCCACCATGTGATCCAGGTCAACTTTTCATGATAAACGGCAAAGCACCAACGTTCGTTTCCGCACGCTCTATTTGGTGTGAGCGAAAGGTGGAACACAGGTGGAAAAGGTTCTGAAATTTATAGTGCAATAGCATTTGTTGGAAGCCTTTATGGGAGCTTAGCCTTCTGGCGAGAAGCTCATCTCCGCGTGGAGTAGTCTGCATCCGAAGTGGATGAGGATGCCAGCATCCGAGCAGGTGGAGGTGGACCACCGCTGCCGGAGCCCAGATAAGGTTGCTCCTCGGAGGAAGATGTCTCGTCAGAGTCGTAGTACTGCATCAAGAGGAGGGCTTTAGTCTTTTTTAGGCGAGTGCCACTTTGGGAGTCAGAGGAAACTTACGTCGACGATGGCACTTCCGACAATCCTAACCTGCCCCTGTCAGGAAAAGCAAAGAGGAACATCAGTGGGATGGTTTAGGCTGGAGGTGTGCCCCTGCACTGCAACGAAATCAATACAAACGAACCGTAAGGTACTGCGAGAACTTTTGACCTGTTTTTGGCGATGCGCTCAATTCTCGTTTTCTTGGTTAAATACGGTGCTTTTAAAGGCATTTTTCGTTTTCTTAATGCGATGCGCAACGTCCTTTGTACGAGAATAATTTACACCACAAAAATGTATTTGTGAGGTTGCATACCCCTCCCCCCCCAAAAAAAAAGAATCACTTGTGTTTAACTTAGGGAAAAAGCCGAGCGGATTGAGGCTCGCTGAAACGTTTGACGTTTGCGTAAAGGATGTTACGTTTTGTTTAACGTAATCTAACTTATACTAACAATTACGAATTAAGGCAGCTTTATGCTAACGGCAGTTGCAGCCTACTTAGTGGCATTATTTTTTGCGGTAGCGTAAAGGTAGTTAGCGGTAGTGGAGAGGTACCGGAGCGGTAACGAAATAGTTGCGGAAAGGTAGCGGATTGATAGTGGAGAGATAGAGGATCGGCAGCATAGCGGTCGCATAGCGGCGGCGGAGAAGTAAAGGAACTGTAGCGGATCGGTAGCGGAGTGAGGCACAATCCACTTAATTTAATCTTAGTTTACTTAACCGAGATTAACGTAGCCTAAGTTAACCCACGCGTTATACTCCTTACATGTAGTGGAAGGTTTAAACCGCAGAGTCGATCACAGGTGGAAAAATTCAGCCTTTGAAATTTGGAGGTTAGGCGTTTTCCACGTCAACACCAAGATTTTCCCTTCGCGTGCTTAACATCCATGCGAATTCATGGCCTTGAATTTCCGCAATAGTTTATCGAAAATTTTAGGTTAAAAATGGGTATTTTGTTGGTACTTACGTGCGAGATGTGAACCGCCAACGCGGCGACTGCGACAATGGCGAGGAGTTCGCGCATGCTGTCTGCTCGGAGCGCACCAACCTTGTGATTTTGGGGAACGAGAATCAATAGTGTTTTGTAGCGAGCGACACCTGGCGCCGCGTTTGTTTTGGCGCCTCTGCTACCAGATTTCCTCTTGTCTCATCCTTGGAAACACGCTCGCCCTGATTTCTGTGCCGCGAGGGAACTGCTCTCGTTAATTAACTTAGTTTCCCGATCGAGGAAAAGTACCTCTGTAGTTTTCATAAGTTTTGAAAGGCCCTCAGTCATCCGCGTGTTTTCCCTATTTACTCGTATTTTCAAATTCCTTCGAGTCTTGTTTTAAAAATTCTTATATTTTTCGCCGTGCATCGATGCACACTAGTGTGACTGTATTTTGGTTTTTAAAAGTTTCCTCGCTCTAAATTTGAATCCGAGAGGGTCTCTGAGATTCAGTGAATATTCACTTATTCTCAGACTATCACTGATTCAAATTTATATTTTTGACTGTCGTTCTTACAAGTTGTGTGTAAAGTATCAAAAAGAAAGTTTTGTGGCAAGTTCTTAAAAGAGAGCAAGAAGACTAAAACAATCTCCAAAGCGGTGAAAAATGAGTCCAAAATGTATTTTCATTTTCAAAGGAAGCCTGTTCATAAAAAAGATAAACAACTCGCTTATTAGAACACCAAAGTACACGATTTTACTTAATAATCCTTTTCTATTACAGAACATTTTATTTTCGCTCGTGTCAGAATATAGGCAACCCGGTCAGCCTGCGTGCTTATACGGTTGCCTGAAATTTCAAACACAATCTCCGAGTTTCTGCTCTTTCCGCAGAAATGCAGGACTACCAGTGGGTCCTTTTTATCATTTTTTGTCACGTAAAAAAATGTCTGTCTCTAGTTGTCAAGGCATACTTTGACGTGTCCTCTCCTTCCACGCTGTCCTGTTTGTTGGAAACCAGAAAAGCAAGCCAACTATTTTCCGTCGATAAAACAAAAAATCAATGTGGGCTTGAATTGTTTGTATAAGGTCACTTCTGGGTTACGATCAGAAATTTTGTTGTTACTTATGTCTGGATTAAATGTCTTTTAAGACACTTTTTGTAGATGAAACTTGACTGGCAGCCCTGCAGAAATGTGTACCACCGTGACTGACCTAACTTTCAAACATAGTAAGTTCCGTTGATAAGTTAAGTGCCGTGAGAAAGTTTGCGGGAGCTTTCATGCCCCTCACATTAAAAACAGTCATAATAATGCAGCATTGTGTTTGGTTTTCAAGGAAACTGATAGTCTTTTCTAAATTAAATATTTATAAATTCTATCAGTTAACAGAAAACCAGACGCACCTGTCCGCTATATCGTATTACATGGTACTTGTAGCGCGATCCATGTTTTCTTTACACGTTATAGGTTGCATTTCCTTCCTATTGTTATTCTTCTTTAGTTCAACCTTTTTCTTACATTGTGAGTGTTATAACGGCTTGCAACAGTGCGGGTTACGCTAGAGGCTGCACTCTAATTTGAATCAGCGAGTGTCTGTAAGATTCAGTCAATTTGCGCTACACACACTGATTCAAATTTAGAGTGAGGGAGGTATACGTTCACCTTACCCATGACCGCCCAGCGATGCCTGTTGTTAACATAAAAATTTATTTTAGAGGATATTTTTAGTTCAGTGTTGCTACACTTTAAAAAAAAATCACCCTTCCGGAAACCTGAAATCGAATAATTTAGGCATTTTCCAAAACTTAAAATTGTGTACTTAAATGGGAAAAATCCTACGAATTTCCCTTAAGCTAAATTTCACTTCAGTGGGCTGTCATGGGTTAACCTACGTAGTTGCATGCCGTGTTCTCATGTGTAAGAGAGATTGAAATCCAGTCTTTGACAAGTTGTTCACTTCACTAAGATAAAGTCCCTGTTTTCCCTGATCCACTGTCCGAAGCGGTCGTCGTGAACGGCCTCCTTCCATGTGGCCCATCCCTTGGGGACCTTCCTGTCCGCGAGGATGAGCTTGCTGAGCGCCCTCTGTTCGTCCCCGCTGAGGCTTAGCCACCAGGTCCGCCCGCTGGCGGCCCGCACGGTGTCCTCGTGGGCCACCGGGGGCAGCTTGTCCATGTAGTAGTCCCTGAGCTGCGGCGCGAGGTGCGCGAGCCGCCACAAGAAGTGGGCGTTTTCGGGCCGGAGGATGCGCTTGTAGGGCGTGAGGCGCGACCAGAGGCGCGGCGGCCGCTTGTCCAGGACGACGGCCTGCCGCAGCCGCTCCTGCTGCACCGCCGTCAGCGACCCCCACAGCTCCAGCCTCTCGATCTCCGAGACCAGCTGGAGCCGCTTCTGGAGCGCGCCATCCGCCGGCTCCGCGCCCTCATCGGGACCCTCCGCGCCGACAACCTGCCAAATTTACATTACTTTGTTGGCTTTTTTCCTCGTATTTCTTATGGAAGGAGGGGTCATGACTTTCGTGGCCCACTCTACAATTTCCCTTAGTGCACCAGTATTTATCAATCTTTCTTATTGCCTTACGGGTTTCTTTTTCCGAATAATTCGCAGCGTTGCACTTTTTTTGAAAGGAACAGCTTATTAAGAGGAATTACAGTCAATTCGTATCGGATCAAGTTGAAGTATTAGTAGTTTAATCCATTTCGTGAAACTTATGATAATACTCGTTAAACAAGTGTAAGATAATAGAGGCTATTGTATTTTTTTTCTGAAAGCAAATTGTCCCAGTTAAAGCACGTCTGTCCCTTTTTGCTGCACCGCACGCTACTTACAAGCAACAAAGCTGCCACGAAAACCGCTGAAATGAGTTTACGCATGTCGCTGGTTCAAAGACGGGAGTTGGTTTGACTCCAGAGGACTCCTGCTCGCTTCTTTTTATAGGAAGCCAGGTTGATTGTTTCAGGATGTTAATTTCCTTATCTATCAATATTCGGAAGAACAAACTGTGGGAAAATGCACAGTGGGCTAGAGGTCCGTTTAGCAGTTTCCTAGTTTGAATGAAATTTGCGTCCTTTGTTCGTGGAGATGATTAGCTAAAGTTGCGTTTTCTACTTGTGTTCTACCCTGGTTGGACTTTTCGTTACTCAAGCATTACGGTGAACTATGCAGCATCAAGCTTATTAACGTAGGTGCCCTGTGCCTCTCTTTGCTTCGCTTGGTGGGGCGCAAGAGTTTAAAAGTTAATCCTTACACTCTAAGTTTCAATCAGTGAGTGTCTCTGAGATTCAGCGAAAAATCACAGATTTTCAGTGAATATAGCACCACTGAAAAAAATTCAGTGGTGCTATACTGACTTAAATTCAATGAATTTTCACTGAATCTCGGACTCTCACTGATTCAAATTTGGAGTAAACGAACAGTAGTTTACAAATTATTTTTATTGCTCAACTCCCTTCCTGTATCTCCATCTCACTCGATGTGCACTCAGAACAAAGACTTGCACTTTCAACCCAGTTTGAATGGCCAATATGCAAAAATCGCCGTCGGATTGGATGACGTCAGCAGCCGTGGGCGCCTAAGCCGCGCTGACTGCCCGCTCTGCGGACTGTCCACCTCATCCTTCCAGCCCAGTCCCAACCAGTAGCCGTAGCTCGGCGCCCGCCGACAGGCAGTTGGTGGCCGGCCACCACGCGAGGCGGACCTTTCTGCATTCGCGACGCGACGGCGAAAAAACACCCCGCAATCGAAAGCCGGCGATTCGCGCGTGTTGAGTGCTAAGGAATCCGAGCTCTCGGATTTTGTGCTATTTGAGGTGGATTACCGAGCAAAATGCGTTAATGAACAAACATTTTATTATCTTAGGTTGGCAGGACAGTGTTAGCATAGGTCTTATGACGTTTTGTTTAGGATCAACATTTTGTGAAGTAGTGAAGATAGCGTATCTTTATCGGTTCCTTGACCTTTCCTAACATGATTCCTTTCCCCCGCTTTATTAGTCATCCGATGAGTGTCACCGTTTCGGCGTGGAAGTTTGGTTACTTTACATGACTATCATTAAGTCCCTTATCAACTGCTTGGTTGTGCTTGCGCTTTTTTAAGATATGTCTGATCCAGAATGGGACTGGTATGGGCTGACTTGGTTCTGAATATATCTCACTTAAGGCGCTATTTGATACGTCTGCCTCCTGCAACGAGTGGGCCAGCTGTTATCGGTGGAGGATACTTAAATTACGGTGTTGCTATTGATCCGACATTTATTAATATAGGTGGACTTGAGCGCACGTAACCAACCTAATGTATTTTAAATGGGAGGTGACTTGAACGCACGGAAACCGATCTAATATGTTTTAAATGGGGCAGTCGGGTCAAGAGAGACTCCCTGTAGATTATTGTGATTCCTTGTGAGTCCTTATTAGTTTGTTGACATAATTAATCATAGCCTGTTTGCAATATCCTTAGGTCCAAACATAAAAAAATTAAAATCCAAAGTAGCTGCGCAGAGCGCGACGAGCGTTGATCCCCGCTTCTCCTTTTTCCGAAGTAATTACGAACGCATCCTTGCCTTCTCTTCCCTGCCCTCGCCAAGAAGCGACTTGTGTGTTCACGCGCCGGCGCCGTTAGTTACCCGAGGCTACCGATGAAAGTTGAAATATCAAAAGGCGTATAAAAGCATAACGGCCTTTCTCCGTCAAAAGCTACCTTGCATAAAATCCTTCCCTCAATAAAAAAAGCCCCCAATTTCCCCCTTCTCTAAAAAAGGGTAGGCCTTAAAAATCGCGGAAGAGCCTTTTCGTAAAGAACGTATTCAATAAAATAAAGTTTAAGAGCCCTCCACCCGTTTTTGAGCCCATCCCCTTTCGGAGCTTAATAGTTTCGCTCCTTTATTTAAATAAAAATCTCTTTGAAAAAAATCTTACTTATTTTTTGGCGTGAATTATTTTTAAAATCAGTTACTATTTTTCCTGCCCCCTCCTTGTTTTATTTTATTTTTTACTGAAGAACTTGTAAAAACGCGCCTTTTCCCTCCTACGCTTGCCCAGCTTGCACAGATATTTATGATATTAATCCATTTTTTCTCGTTGAGTTTCTTACGCCGGGGTATTTAATTATTCAAACGGCACATTTGATGGGGACTTTAGTGTAACCACGATAAAGTGGGCTCGCACTTAAGTTTAGTGTGTTTGTGTGTGTTAATAGCCGTGCGCTGTACTCGGGAGATATCTCGTTTCCAGCTGCGCACCCCCTCACCCCCCCCGGTCCGATCGGAAATTGCCCATCTCTGCCATAAATTTGTGATGTCGCCCTCGAACACATGCATCTCACCCCCCATCCTCGTCCCCCATGCAGCCCTCATCAATGCTCCGTCTCGCTCAGCGCTTCGCGTTGCCCAAAACTGATAACAGAAAACCGACCTGGAAAGGCCTCTTAAAAGGGGGACTCTTAATCCACACACTCTTGAACAATGTAAACTATCTTCCATCTGACAGAATTTTCCTAAATAAACAAGAGCATTTCGAGGGGTTGGCTAGGTCCACTAGGGGGGTTGTCCTTAAACGACTAGTTAAGTGACGTCTTTGATGGGTAGATCCCTGTCAAAATTTTGCAGTGGCCGCCGCGTGATGAAAGTGAACTCTGTGCAAACTGCTTCCGCAGCGTGTTTCCCCCGTTCAGTGAAATAAGCAAGTGATGTGAATTCTTCGTGTGCTCCGGAGTTGTGAAGTGTCTCGCCGTAATGGCTACGCCATGCTCGAGCTAGTTGTCAAGGACTCTGCGTCTGTCACCGTCCGCCGACCCCCTTATCGGGGACCCCCTTATCGGGAGCCCCCCTTTCGGGCGCCGATCAACCCCAAGGCGTTCGGCCTGTACGACAATGTGCCGCTGTCCGAGCGACCGCCCCTGCCCCCCGAGAGCGCGCCGGGCGTCCGGCAGGCGCAGCGCCACAGTGCGCCTCCCCGCCTGCCCCAGCCCCAGCCATGCGACCTGGACCTGGACACGTCGCCGCCCAGGTCGCCACCGGCCGGCCGCCGGCTCGGCTCCGCCGACTCGTGGCACGGCCACTGGCACGGCCAGCAGCGCGCGCTCACGAGCCGCCTGCGCCTCTTGTGGTCCCTGGGATGCACTTCTGCGCCGGAACAGCGGGAACCGCGCCGCGGACATTGTCAGTCCAGAACTTGGAAGTTCCGAAGGTATTGCTGATTCTTTTTGGAGTCGTCATGCTACGAACTTCGTGGATGTATGAGGTTGTTTATGCGTTCTTGGGACGGTTGAGTATTAGCTGCGAAAACATTTTTTAAAAGAATAGGCTAGGTGAATATTGGGCGTGATGGCGCTAAGGGCATATCTCCTAGTACTCCGTAGGTAATACTGACCTCTCAGGTTGCAATATCGCAGATGATGCGTAAGTTTTCGAGTGTCAATCGCTTGGACGCTTCTATCATCTCTCTCTTACGGCTGAAATATCCGCGTGGAGGAGAGAGAGGGCGGCCATCGGCCCTCGCCGCGTCTTGCGTCTCGCCTGCCATCGCTTTCCTGGACGCTCCCCGCCTCGCCGATGCGCTCCTGATCCCGTCTGTATGTCTGCCACAGAAGATCACCGGAGTAATATCGCCGTAAATCCTCGCCTCGCCGCCGCCAAATTACCGCCCGCATCCCGATTGCGAATTTCAATTCCTTCGCGAAATGAAAGTAAAACCAGCAATCATTGATAGGCTTCGCGCGAAAAATGAACAGAGATAAACTTCGTAGCAAAAACGGAACATGGTTTAGGTAGTTCTTGTTTACTTAGGTTTCATTTTCGTGTTTGACTTTTTGTTGGTGAGCGGAGCGGAGCGGCAACGGAGTGCGGCACAAGGCTCTGAGGACTTTCCTTTAATTTGGCGCATCGCGAGGATTAACCATGACCTTTTACAGTGAAAGGAAACAATGGATGCTGAAAACAGTCTCCAAGATTTTCTTACGCATCTTTTCCGTGTGGAGAGTCAAATCATTGCCGTAGTTTCTAACCGTGATTTTCTCTTTGTTTTAGGTGAGTACCTTACTCGGAATGGAGGGGAGAGGACAGCAGCAACAGCAACTGTTTGTTGGCCGACGCGACGTTTTGTGAGTGATTTTTGCGGCAGTCGCTTTCTCGTTACTTGGACGTTAGTGTCCCATGGCCCCCGAAATCGTTCAAAAATGCAAGTAGGGAGAGGGAGATAGTCTCGGATAGAGATTGTTTTGAAAACGCACAACACTCCGGAGGTTGCTAAAAGCCCGAAGGAATGCGCGATACTTCAACGCAGCTGGACAGCATCCAGCCTAACTTAGCCAAAGCCTCTCGCTTTTTACCAAAATTAGGATCAGCCGAGAAGTAATCAGTAAGCCGGCATCAGGCTTGGCGACTAGGTTAGCGAAAGCAAGGCTAGGAGCCGCTTTGCTCGGCTTACCATTGACGAAAGGTGGGACGCAAGAGGTGAGAAATTCTGTCAAATTCACAGTGCGCTGATAATACTTTTGTAATTCTGATGGAAGCTTTTTTTTTTAATTGCTAAATAGTTATACTTTTGGGCAGTGAGTGTTATCCGAGGTGTTATTCCAGTAGGTTTTCCCCCATGCTACAAGTCCCATAGGGTTCTCAGAGGAATTTGCGACGCGAAAAACAAACAACCAAGCAAAAAGACGTGGGTTGATACCCGTCAACGACAACGCCTGTTGCCCGGGCCCCGTTATCCGGGCATCGCGTTGCCCGGTGAGACAAAGTTTGCTCTCAATAGCGACTTGTCTGCGTTTACAAAGAGCAGACCAATCCATTGCTGTAAATGTAAATTTCGAGATGGACTTTCGTGTGGGTAAATTTTATTGTTGGCCTACGCACTGCACAGCTTTCCGCCGCAAAAGACTAGGTGGCCATTTGCATGGGAAGAGACTATCCGATCGTCGGTTTACTAAACCTATATTTTTGCAAACCCTGCTGGAGAAAATTCAACGGGGCAGTTGACTGATTTCTCTCATAGTTTACGGACTAGGCGTTGCGTTTTTGTCAAAGGGCGGGAAGATTTTTCGATACCTATCGGAAAGGCAGGATAAAAATGTAAAAAATATTTTGTGCATCCAAGGAAGGAGTATTAATTGTCCAAGATATTTGTCCGTTTTTGTGATGAACGTTTCTTTCGGGACACCTTAAAAGTGGGTAATAGATGAATCATCGATTGGAAAGGCAATAGACGTCTCACCTTGGCCTCGGCGGCTCCGAGTTTCTCTGCGCGGCTCGTTGCGAGCTCCTTATTGGCTGCTCTGTACTTGACTGCGAGACTAAATAAGCCCTAGTGGCGTAAAATTGCTCAATGATGATTGGATGAAATTGGATTGGCCCGGTGACATGAGCGGCGCGGCGTTTTGCGATCGGACGCTCGACTCGCAATAACCTTTGCATTGTCTCTTAAGGCATTCCAACAATGTGCTGAGATGCTGCGTAGCGGTATCCGCATGCTGTCTTCCTCGTTACGCCTACTTGGAAGTTACTTTCATTTTGAAAACATAAATTGGCTTCAGATTTAGAGAATAAATACACTGTAAGAAGAGAATCTTAATTTCAGATGAAACAAGAGTCAGATTATAGGCTTGAAAAATTTTCAGTGTAAATATTCTGTGAATTTCAGATGTCATTCTTAAAATAAGATGTTTAAAGAAATTTAAAACTATCTCTGGAATTGAGGATATAATTGGACTGATTTATTTTCAGATCAGGGGATTTTATTTTTGTTGCATCTGAATTGAAGATTTTCTTTTTACAGTGTAGCCGTTCCTTTTGAAAAAAAAAAAATTGAAAAATTGTATTTTGAAGCTACAAAATATTTCTTATTTGATGTGAATAATGAAATGAAGAAAGTTTACAGACTTAAAATTTTTCTAAATTGTAAGATACCTTTCAATGTAGTACATCTATTTTTGGGGGGGCAGGGGATTGACAATTTCTCACGGAGCAGAGCTTCGTGGACTACGGTTCCAAGACGGTGGTTAACAAACCATAATCGCGGCATTTTCGGGCACCGTGTGTACTGAGACGAAATCACGCCAAGCTTTTGATAGTAATCGCCGAGTTGCTGACAACTTCCGTAGCAATGACATGTATATACGGCAATGACATAGCCGTAGACATACAGTTCGGACGAGAAGTTGAGTTGTCGCGTTGTAAGGCTACCATGTTCCGCCTGCTTAGCGTATTGCTGCCAAATTACGTGTGTCCCGCACCGGGCCGGTCCGGGCCGGGCCTGGACGCCATCCATACCCTTAGCGCCGCCCGCTGGCCCGCCCGGCGCGGCGTTGCCATATAACAGACCGGACCCGGGCGGGCCGGGCCGCGACTAACTCACCAGGAGGTAGACCCGCCCTTCGAGTCGTTTCCGTTCAATTGTTATTCCGGCCGGTAGGCTATTGACAAGCGGCTCATAAAGTCATAAAAGCGGATTCAGCCAAGATGACTGTCCGCTCGCTCCGCTATCAATCCGCTCGCGCATTTCAGCCGGAAACGAACACGACGAGCGCGATTTCGCTTCGCTTCTTAGCTTTTGTTCGTCGATAATACAGTATTTCGTTTATCACGGGTGCAGCTAAACGCTACAGAACGAGCAAAACTACTCACTAAAAATGTTGAAGTGGGACTATAAGTCTCGCTGTAAGTTGTGGTGATCACGTAAATGAGAAAACTGGAAGTGCGCCATGCTTTGCTGATGACCATTTGCACACATTGGAGTCCAATCATTGGACGCGTCCAGGCGAGCGAAATCTAGTATAAAACTCGTGAGAAACTAGAATCGAATGAGTAGTGTGCACCGCAGCAAAGTTGGCATAATGCGCGAAAAAAATATTTGCAATCTAGGAGCTCGCGTTACCAACTTGCGTCTCACGTCATGCGCAACGCCGGCCGGACGCACCTGCTATCCGAGGAAAACTTGCTGGGTACCAGTATCAATTCCACTATAGTAGTTTTAGGTCCATCGTCAAGTATAGAGTTATCCAATGGTTTTTGTTTACACCTTTTGAGTTAAATGATTGTATTATCAGGTATTGATTTGTTTTCTTTATCGGAATAAGAACTTTTGATCAGTTTCGAACACATATATCGGCCAAAAATCTACAGCTCACAAAAAAAACGAACAGATTTTTATGTTTTGAAGGATTGAAACAGATCTTGAATATTTATAGTGTGGGTAGCTTGAATCGCTAAGTGTTGGTATTTAAGGTAATTATATCGAGTTTGTCAGTTTGGCGGAGTGAATGGCTTGTCCCCCGATGCGGCTGGCCACGGCGGGGAGGGGAGACGAGACGAAGGGGGCGTGGGCTGACCAGCTCAACTTGGTCAAGGCCCCCTCCCCCCTCGCCCCCCTTGCGTTGCGCCCCCAGCCCCCACGGTGGTGTCCCGTCCCTGTCCCCAGAGTCGTGCGAGTCGTGCTGTTAAACGAGTAATTCGTGCGGCTGGCAAAACTGGGCGAGTCGAACGAATCGCTACGAGTCGAAGTTCATCGGGCGAGTTAAGCTCATTTCAAACGAGTCG
>Ga0058701_10001572_pt1 | contig 16408 bp, 9 predicted proteins | sample AgamicOrMae_FD_97039 | JGI IMG/M metagenome (GOLD analysis project Ga0058701, IMG submission 97039) | Agave microbial communities from Guanajuato, Mexico - Or.Ma.e | ecosystem: Host-associated > Plants > Phyllosphere > Phylloplane/Leaf | place: Guanajuato, Mexico | collected 2012-06-04
CTACACTGTAATTTTTTAAGGTAGCATTTTCAACCTTTTGGTTTAAATTTGGTGCTACCCTCCGTCGTCAAGCCGAGCGGGGAGATAGCGGAACGAGGCAAAAGGCATCCAACCTAGCCCAACATATATCATAAGCAAGCCTCTTGCCGTAAACCAAGTTTTGGTATAGTGCCTTGTGCCTCGCTCCGCTCGGCTGTCGCCAAGCCTGATGCCGCTTCTCGGCGCCCCTGAGCGGGCGCCGAGAAGTAAGCGGCATCAGGCTTGGCGACCGTTTAGTTGGGTAATCCTAGGTTAAGTTAGGTAAGGTGCCTTGTGCCTCGCTTCGCTATCGCTCCGCTCGGCTTGACGACGGAGGGTAGCACCAAATTTAAACTAAAAGGTTGAAAATGCTACCTTAAAAAATTACAGTGTAGTGGACCGAGGTTCGAGAACGATACCTAACTTAAGCGGTTGTATGTCGTTAAACCTGAGAATGAAATTGAAGATTGATCACGGGGTAAACGTATAGTATTGGACCTTTAAAACTGAGAGCGAAGAATCGTTTCGAAATTATTTTAAGGTTGACTCCCTTTTATTGGGGTTAGCCTCTTTGTATCCTAACCTGTAAGGATAATCTCGATTCGAGAGAGTAGAAAATATTGAACTGAAAGGAATAGCGCCTCTCAATTTGAGATGGTTCCGTTTTGGTACATGTTATTGGTACGTGTTCCGTTTTGGTACATGTTATGGGTACGTGTTCCGTTTTGGTACATGGTCATACTATCGCCGGACCATGTAGATTTAGCGAGACCGAAACTGTTGGACTTGTATGTGTTACAGTCGCCGTGATTGGGTAGCTGTCATAAGCGCCAAAAACCACAAGCGCCAACGCCGCAAGCGTCGATCCGTAACCGCTAAACGAGAAAAGTCGCTAACGCCAAAGGTCTTAACCGCAATACTAACCTAACCTAACTTAGCCTAACCTAACTTAACCTAACTTGAACTAACCTAACCTATACGAACATTGGCGTTTGCGACTTTTCTCGTTTGGGGATTACGGACTGGCGCTTGCGGCGTTGGCGCTGATGGTTTTTGGCGCTATCGAATGCCCCCCGCCTTGATTCGCCGTTTTTAATATGAAGAATAGATTTTGATGTGATGATTCGAAAATTCTCGCCTGAACTCGACGATAATTTTTAGTAAACAACTGCATAAGCAGAATGATTTTCGTGTATAAAACGTACACTCTTCCTCGGACGAAATGTTCTTTGAAAACATGGTTTATATTTGGAGATTGTTTCGTCTTTCGACCTTATTATCGTTGGATGGTCCCATGGAATTCCTGCATGGGATTGTTGCAAGTCAGCTAATTTCTCACAGAAACTGATTAAGCTCAAAACACTCGCCTTTCTATCGCGATATGTTTTTTCGAACATCCAAGTTTTTTGTGCCCACCTAAATTGCGAACTACCTAGGTTTTTTTTTTTCTTTTACACATAATTTCTAAATAGTGATTACGAAGCATCGTTACTTGACTTTTGGCGGGACCGCACACATTCGACGTGATATGTGCTTGACACTACCTTACACGTTTACACCAATACTCACAATTAAAGTGAGTGAGCCTTATGATGGCTTTCGAAATTGTGGTTACCAAGGCGTTGAGAGTGTTTCGTCGACTTAGCTAGTCAAAGTCACAAACGAGTTGTACAAAAAATGAAAAAACTGTGTTTATAAATCTGAAAAGCACGGAAAACTTTAACATTTAACTGAATAAACAATCAAGATTAGTTGGCAGCCAATAATTATGGTTGTTTTAATTAAAATTGTTGCTATTGCTGATTTGACTCATTTTCCTCTAAATAAATGCACTGGTTTTGGAGGTTTTTACTTAATATTTTTCTTTAGCGATGTTAAGATACTAGTTTTTTTTAGTCTCAGTTCGCTAAACCATAACAGCCCGAAGTATAGCAGTCAAATTTAGCTTAGAGAAATTCGAAGGATTTTTTTCCATTAAAATACGAAATTTTAAGCTTTGAAAAATACCTGAATTATTGAATTTCAAGTTTTCAGAGGGGGTGATATTTTTTGAATTGTGACAATACTGAACGTAAAAGATCCTCTAAAATAAAATATTCTGTCTCCGAACGGCATCGCTCGGCGGTAGTGGGTTAATATGAACTCGGTCAATCATTGGAAAGTTTGCTAAACAAACTTATCGAGCTAGTTCTCTCGCAAAATATGAAAAACTTCAATACTTTTGTACTTGTCCATGTATCGCCACGTAATTCTTGCTATCTTTGAATGCCCAAAACTAAAAACTTAGGTCGGTGACATATCGCTTTTAGTGGCCAGGTGTGTATATTAGCATCTTAGGTGTATTTCTGATGAATAAAGGGCCTGTTATCGGCACCCTCTATATCGAGGAAATATCCTTAATGTGTAATCTGAGATGGGGTCGCACAGTCTTTAAGGTTGTTGCTGGTCAGGGAAGTCAGGGGAAAATCAGGGAATCGTTTTGGTCAGGGAAAAGTCAGGGAATCGGTCCTTTTCCTTGGAAAATGCCACTTTTTGTGCATTTTCATCCCTTAGTCCGAAACTTTAGTGCGATGTCTAATACACTTATAATATTAAGCCTGAAGTACAAGCTGCTCTTTTATTTCATATAAAATTGTTTTTGAAATACATAATTTACCAGTAAATGATGGTTTTGGATTTTTTAAAATGGGTATTAGTTACAAAGTTTAAAAAAATATGTGTACTGTATAAAGTAATAACCTTAACTCACTGTATTGTTGTGCTAATTAAAAAAAATATCTGTGCTTGGCAGTTTCTATACTCCAGTAGTCCTACAAACCTGGAAAACGACCTATTTGGTCTTAAAAAGTCAGGGAAAAATCAGGGCATTGCACTTTTCCCTGGAGCGCAACAACCCTGGTCTAGTTAACCCCTATTCTTTTTAGTTCAGTGAAAAATTCTTTCTTTTTTTTTTTTGGAACGACTCTAAAATTATTTTCTAGCATATAACCGGGCGTAAAATCGAGCGTATATCGTAGAAGTAGCTTAAGTACACAGGACTAACCCACCGTTTGTCCTTGTCAGGGCTACGTAAACGTGAGTAGTCAGATAAAAGCGAGCTTCAGTCACGATGGTAAGTACATCGTGAGCGGCTCCGAGAACCAATGCATTTACATCTGGCGCACACACCACGACTACGCCAAGTTTTCATCCGTCCGCCGCGATCGCAACGACTTCTGGGAGGGCATCAAAGCGCACAACGCCGTTGTAACGTGCGCCGTTTTCGCGCCAAATCCCGACGCGGTCTTCAAGCAGATCGAGGAGGCGGAGGGCAAAAGCAAGGCGCCCCTCCTCAAGGAACCCCCGGCGGGAGCGAAGGTCTGTGGGGGACCCAAGAAGGGGCACGCCACCGAGGAGATCGAAGACCCGCTGGTGGCCCAGCGCACTCAGGGATGCGGGGGCCATGTCCTAGTTAGCGCCGATTTTAACGGCTGTATCAAAGTGTTTATAAACAAGACAAAGCCCAAGCACAGCTCGCTGCCCGCGTCAGCTTTAGTTTAACGCTCTTGTGATAATTGTTGAATCTTCCTAGTCTTGCGAAGTGTTGCTGTTAAATGTGTGACGTTGTTAGTGATATTTATGTCAGTATTCAGCGGACGCCGCTTTCGTTACCAAACGTTCGCTGATACTCGATTTTAGAGGAACACGCGCAGAGGTGATTTACAAAAATGAAGAAACGGTTTTCTTAAAATACAGCCGTGAACGTAACCCTTCTAGCCTAGTAGATTTTTAATCGATCCAATAACCTGCTGTTGGATCAATATCATTCATTTTTTAGTCAGGATTTTTTCTTATTAGTGTCAAGAGTTGTTTTTCTTTGTTGATGAACTTTTTTTTCTTGAGCCAAGAATTTCCGTTCTTGGGTCAAGTTATATTTTCTGGGCCCAAGATAGTTTTCTTGAGCTTAGAAAATAACGCTGCTGGCTGTGCTTTACGAATACTGTCCCTTGTTTTGAGAAATGCTTTCTGAGGGTTTTGGTCATCTGCATGGGAAGGTCTTAAGATGAAATTTACGATTTACAGACATGAATTGATTTTAAAGAGGACTTGCGTACTACACCGGGGGTGATGTTTTTGTAGATCTTTGGGGAACATTTAACATTATATTGCGAATGGTGTCGTATATACTATGTCATGATTGGAGTTAGTGAGTTCGACGAGCTCCCATCCAGTTGGCCCTAATTAGTCGTCGAAAGGCGAGGATATGGAAGGGAAACGGAAATGCAAACGCAGTCTCATCACGTGCTTGATTCCATAGAGCTGGGTGAAGACGATAGCTATTTGCCGCTTCTGTTTTTCCGATGGATGACGCCTTCTTCCTTGATTACCTTAAATTAGTCCGAACGCGTGCATCCCGCCTATAGACCATCCGAATCCGGATAGTTCACCATGATAACCATCTTTGTTTTGCTCTTAAAAAAATCCCCCCTTTTTTCTTTTGGAGGTTATGGAAAGTGTTAATTTATTGATCATGCGTTGTATTATTTCTAGTCTTAATCGATAGTTCAGGTGATTTGTCGCTGATTTTTGAAAAGCTCTTGGTCATTATTAGTTTTAAGGTTTTAATACTGAATACCCACAAGTTTCCACTCCATTTACTTACCTTCCAAGATTTTATATTCACTGATGCTCAATGAGATTTGTAGTCGGCAAATCTTATCGGCGTTTCGCAATTTCACAGCTATATTGCAAGAGAAGTCAGTATTTTTTCAATTTATTGTCGGGCGTATTAACTTTTGAAAGGTATCATTTATTTTAACCTCCGAGCTATGATCTTGCCTGTCACGGACTTCTATCGATTTGAACCGAAGGCGTTTCCCATCGGCGAGAAATATACGATTGTGCTAAAAACCCGACAGGGTTGCGTTCCCGACCCTGCTGTGGGCGTGCATTTATTCGAGTAGAAGGAAATAATGAAATATCGTAGACGCAAAGCATTTGTTTCGGCGACTATAAAAGAGACGAACGAAATGGTCGTCTTATCAAGAGGATCGTGCTAACGAGATTTTTTAACTATAGTTTTTAATTAGAAGAAACTGCTTTAAATGGGACGGTCTGTTGCAAACAAAAAAAAAAGGCATAACTTTTGACTATGTGATCAATAACCTGGTTTTATGCATTTATGGAATAGACTCCTTCCACGATGTTTGATTGCAATCTCTATCAAGTAGTAGTGTCTAATTTGACATTCCTCTCCTTAAAGAAACAAGAAATCTGATTTTTTAAAAATTGACAGTGCTGTCCCATTTAAAGTGACTTTTCCTCAGATTATAAATAGCACTGTTGGAATTCTGACGGTTTTGTCCTATTCAAAGTGAGTATATTTGTCCTAACTTCCAATTACTGAACCTCCCTTCCAAACCACTTCATATTTCCTGGCTTCCGAATTCTCATTTATTTTATAATTTTATAAGGATATGGTGCAAATTACTCAGCAATTTTCAATAAGTTGATCGCGTCAACACTAAACTGAAATTATAGTCTGCGAGCAAACGAAAATTATGTCGAAAACGCGCGTCGAAACGGAACTGTTTTGCTTCAGTTTGACCAAATTCACTACTTTCTTTCGTTCTGTTAACATACAGTCAATAACTACAAGTTATTTCTGTGATCAAATGTACTTCCGAAGCCATTAGCGTCTTCCTCATTCGAAAAGCTTAATTTTATGACTTGCCTGGGCTTGTTCCTAGTTTTTGCCTACCATTCATGACGTATTAGGTTTATTTGAAGATCTTGACGTATTATTTTGATTTGAATATCGCAGTATTTTGCTTTGTACGCAATGCAGGAGACAAGTCCCTCTTTCAAATCACTGGAAATATTAATTTCTTGCTGGTCTTAAACAGTGATAGCTAAATGCAGTTTTAGACGGAAAAAGAGGTGAAGCTTAACGCCTGATTTTTTTTATACCTCGTGCTGATGTCATGATCAGCGATTTAACGAGAAATCTGATCGTGCAATGTTAAATTTACCTCTTTATTTTGTAGGTAGTGATATCGTCAAACTCACTATCAGTTATAATGCTCATCACTAATACGCAGAATGAAGTCTTAAAAGACGTCTGAAAAATGATTTGACGTTATTCTTAACTTAAAATAGTAATGTCCCTCAAGAAAACGACGAATTCAACGGTAGAGAACCCGACTCGACACCGATATTAGTTAAATACATTGACCAAACGCTTTGATCCGAATCCCTAACAGAGAAAACCGTTCAAGTAAATTAACAATGCGTCGTAACTTTGCGTCAGCCAAACATGAAGATTGTGATTTCCGTGCAGTGGATTTTTTGACATAGCAATACATCCCTTAACAAGCTACATCATTGCCAGAGCTTGAGTATTTTTGCGTTTACACAAGTTTCCATAAACGTACGAATTTTACCAAAACAATTTTTGAAAACAAAACAATATCCATGGCCACCAACTTACGATCTTGACTAGAGAGTTTAAACACCAGAGGTCGGTCGGATACATCTTAACACATTCTCGGTATGCTTACAAAAAATCCAAAAACGGAATTTTCCGTAAATAAAAAATAATATTCGGTAAGGGCTTCCTGGAGAACGATTTTACCGCCTTCAAAGTCCGATTTACATCGTTTAAAATGCGGACCTTCTCTTTTTAAAAAATAGAGCACAATTACTGTGATTCAAACTTCCTTGATTGCACAATATTTGTTGAAAGAGGGATTACAAATCAAAAAGTTATTTGACTGGTTTGTTGTTATTCTGATGGAGTGTGGAGTTGAGTGATTTTATGTATTCTTGTACTGTAGATTATGTATGATATGTAGATAAGCGGGAGATGCGTCTTTTTTTATATCGTATACATGATTGACGGATGTATATAGCTGTCTTGTTTTATATTGTATTGTAAATAGAGAGTTTATCCTCGGGGAGGACCCCGGCAGGCTCCCGTTTCCTATTCAAATCCTTTCCTTAAATCCTTCCACGATAATTTGCTTGAGAAGCACGTATGTATACACATATTAAAATGTAAGAAATCATGATTTACCAACCTTAAGTCCTTTTCTTTTGATCTGTGATTATTTAAATCGTTTTAAGACCGCGTTAATTTTTTATCGGGCGTCATCGAAACTGTGAGATGGCTTGTCGATCTTGCCAAGTGTTTGCGATTCCGTCAAAAACTGCGATTAACACGCGAACCATCAGAGATTAGCAAACATGTTTTTATGCAGGGTGTTGCTATTGACCCGACATGCATTAATATAGAGGACTTGAACACACGTAACCAACCTAATGGGAGGTGACTTGAACGCACGGAACCTAAACAAATGCATTTTAAATGGGGCAGTCGGGTCTATAGACAAACCCTTTAATGTTTTCTATCACGTTCAAGGTGACTGATCCAAAAAGAAAGTTTGATTATTTGGCCGTCTTTAATAGCTAAAATGTTAATCACGTTTAAGACGGATTCGGGAAATCAGGCAACCACCTTGCATGTCACGTCGATGAGAGCCTATGAACGGGTTTCGAGAAGTTCCGCTACCACCTCTGGTGGCGACACGCGCTTTCGTCGAATCAAATGAATTGTTCTTAGTTTGCCTTGCGGTATATATTATGAAATTTGACCCTCATTCAGTTGCAGCGTGTTTTAATAATTATAAAGTAAACTTGTTCTTAGATATTTGAGCTTTAATAAGCAAATTAAAAGTTTTTCAAAGCGTTTTTTTCTCTCTTTTATTTAGGGTTGAATTTATTTTTTTTTAAATTTAAATCAAAAGAATAACGTCTATTTTGGGATGTTTTTGTTGGGAGTTTCGTAGGTGCTTTAACATCTTATGAAATGTAATGAATTAAGATTAAAAATTCTCTAACTGGCCTTGCAGATGCGACCAGTTTGGTCCACGCAGTTTTAAGTGTAAATCTTGAAAGGTTACCAAACTTTTTTTTCAAAGAAAGATACTATTAATTTTAAAACAAATCATAAAAAAAGGCTCTACGTCATTAAAAGTGAAGAATTTTTTTTTCAGGAAAAGAACTATATTAACTTTAAGAACAAGTTGAAATAGCCAAGTGAAAATGTTCTGTTTATTTTTCATGATTTTTTTTTGTCTGTTTTTAACGACATGGTATTTTACCTACACGATTTCACGGCGGTCGAAGGTTGAACTGTGAAAGTTCGTTTCTATCTCTCCGAAAGTTACTTCTTTTTTTTCTTTTTTTGTTTCTTACTGTTAGTCAAGAATGATTACAGTTTTTAGATGAAAACGGAAAGAAAAGTCGCGAGGAATGTTAGTCTAAATTAAAGAATTAAACCAGGTTACGTAAGCTAACCTACGTTCTGACACATACTCGTAAGATACGACAATTACACCGTTTATTTGAAAGATGCGAACTTCCGACAGTTCTACAACTTTGTTCGCGGAACATTTTTATTCATCCCTAGATACCTATTTACACCGCCCGCTGTGTTTTCGCACTTATTTCTTCGCCTCATTCAATCCTTATTTTGTCATTTCCCATTTTACAATCGATTCTCCCCATAACTTTTATGGCAAAATTACGTCTTTTGCAGTTAGGTCAGTGTGTGTACATGCTCTGAAACTGTAATTTATTTCATGACGATGTTGAACGTGATGAAACACTTGCCGGGAATAAACGAGAGATGCTTTAAAGAAACTGTTTCTTCTTATTATTATTATTTATTCGCTTTATATTTGTACATAGATTTTGTTCCGTCCAAACGGAGCCTGGAATAGATTCCGCGTGTTTCGGACGTGATGTAATATTCTGTTAAAGTTGTATCGATGATTTTTTCAAATACCGACGTACTGTATTTATTATAGACTCTTGCGTTTGACTAAAATACTCTAAAGTATTTCATACATTAACTCTTCCCTACAAAGCAAGGGACTGATGTAATTACGTTTCCTAGGCGGGGTCTCATTCTAACCGGACCGTGTATTAACCCTTTTAATAATGAGTTTAAAGCTATTGTGAATGATGTACTTAATTTTTTAAATAGTTTACGTGAAGGTTTTGTGAATTTAGCAAATTGATGTTAAGTTTCTTTAATCGAAATTTCAACTTTACCTACAGACTTCTAGGATTATTTTGCAGTTTAACAGACATGCCTAAATAACTAATATACAGCCATTTTCAATCAAGTAATCATGATTGCCAAGAAGGCAGGGAGTGAGGGAAAAGTCAGAGAAAAAGAAAGTGGTCAGAGAAAATTATAGGAAGTATTCAAAACTAAGGGAAAATTGAAGTGCTGGTGAAAAATATTTTTAAAAAATAGGACCATGTAACAGATCTGAGAAACCATACTTATTGAAACGGAAAAGGAACAATTTTACGTACTTATTAAACGTTCAAAATATTTTCTAGGTATCTGGAAATTTTTATCATTAAAATATGGTTGTGTCTTGTCTACACGCGCGAAACTCAACCGCCAACCTGAATGCGTGTTAGGGTGATGAAGTTAATCCCTCTTCATCTTTGACCGCTATCGCTTCGTTGGTCCATCTAAGTCATAGTGCATCCGCTCTTACTTACGGGAGTCGTTTCGACTCCTACAGTCTTCAGCGAGTGATCCGCCCCCCCGAGGTATTTCGCCATAGTGATCCATGCGAATATAGCGTATATTTACGCTATAATCACATGAGTGATCTATTCCGTCAGCGACGAGGGAAGGAAGGAATGAAAGAAGCCTCAGTTGATATAAGTAACGAGGCACAATTTATTGTGACATGATTCCCATTACAGTCATTCCCCTGTAACCCAAATCAGTCGTACAACAATTTGACAAGGTGTCACGTGTGAATTGTTCTCTCCTCATTGGAACAGCACGGAACAGGTGACCAAGTGAAGGACTAAGGCTGCGCAACAAAAACTAGAGCAACATATAACTTTGTGTAACGGCATTTTAGCTCCTTGCATGGTAGCAGTCATGACGTACAAATCTTTCCTCTCGAAGGTATTTCGCCTGCACCACCGAAACGCGAATAAGGGAGGTTAGGTCGCAATGAGTGCTTTTTGAAATGAAATTATTCAGATCTAAGGATAAACGAATTCATGTGGGCCCTACTTACATGACGAATTGATCAAAATTTCGTGTTAACTCGAATGGAATGAGGTAGCGGTATCCCGTTCAACTATTTTAAAACCAGCGTTTCGTCTATACCATTTTTATGTAGCTGGATATACGCTAGCAAAAAGTTTAGCTGTCGCAGTGATCTGTGTTTGCGAGGCAAGCTGAACTTTTTTCTGGACAGTTTACCCTGTCCTCCCCAAGAATATCCAAAGCACTATCAATCCACAAGTGCTCTTGAAGTGCAAGAGGGCGGAGCTTCACTCATGAAGCAGCAGCGCCCTCTTTCATGAAAAGAGAAGGACGACACCTTTTGTATGAATGACACAAAGATGAGAAAAAAAGTTTGGCCCAAATTTTGCGCAGACCGCTTCATTATCTGACGAGCTTCCATGCGGATGTTGAATAGGTATGATCTAAACTTCAATTCTTCCTGTGAAATTGCATTGAACGTTTTCTGTTCGAGGCGACAGACCTCATCAGACAACTAACTTAACCTCAAAGAAATAATATCTTATTAGAACAATCAAGACCAAAGATTCTTGCGTTTGGTATCTTTAAGATACTTTTCAAGTCCAATTGTGTTATCTAGCCATCGCAGTGTTGCCGGATTCCACAATTTCCAGTAGTAAAGAGTCAAGATAAAGTAGCGAGTCCTTTTTTTTTAATGTCTAGCTCGAGAATGATTAAAAGCATGCACGACTTGCTCGGTTTTCTCTAATGATTCTTGAGTTAATTCCGCTTATATAATTTACTCAATCGTGAAATCTTGCAACGCTGTATCATTGTGTGGTCCTCCAACTTAAGTTATTGTCGAAACAGCTATCAAAAAATACAATCAAGAGAGATAGCGATATCCGCTGCCATTACGGCAATATTTTGAGTTATTCAGTATGTTAAAATTTTGCGGGGAGTCAGCTCATATTGCTCATATACCGCACAAAACCCTCGTCGGTTTATTTTTGGGCAGGTTAGGGGAGCACATTCAGATTACTTCCTTACGATTCACGTGTGGAGCATGAGAAATTTAGCATCCCGATGTTTTTCATATCGATGCGTAACCTGTCGACGACCCTATTGTTTGTGCGTTTACGGCACGCCCCCTCTGCCATAAGCTTTATGTCCTCATCATAAATATTTAGAAGTCAGGAAATAAGATTGTCAACACAACAACCAGCTTCAGCAATATTTCAGTCGACCGTAAATCCCGTACAAGGTCATCTTTCTGGGAGATTTACAGGTACTATTTTACTGTAATAATACAAGGCGTGTGCTCTTGCAAGTTTCGATGGTAGCATTTTTGTACCGGTACCTCTTCATGTTCTCCCGTGGTTCAACTTTTCCTTACATAATTAGGATTAACGCGAACCGCGAAGGTTTAATTAGGTCTGGCTTGTTCTTGTCCTTTGCCTCGCTCCACTTTTGCTTTACTTGGCGACGAAAGATAGGACAAAGTGGGTAGAAAATGCTACCTTTAAAATCAAGAATGTTATCCAGCCGTGAGCTTGCATTAATGGCACGGTAGTAACTAACGAGTTAAAACCAACCCATGATATGGTGGTAATGCCTTTGAAACAACTGCATTCGAAGTGTTCTTGCGTTGAAGTCCCCCAAATTAATACTGTGATTTCCGAGAATGAGCAACCAAACAATACCTTAAGTGACTTTTTGTTTAAAAATTTGTGATGGCAGCATGGGGTGGGGCGGGGCAGGTTGGGCGGAGATGCGAACCTCCTCTTGCCCCCCCCCAGACCCACCCCCGTACGCAATGCTAAGAACGCAACTTTGTTAGTGAACAAATAAGTCACTTAATATTTGTTTGGCTGCTCACTTATGGACATCACTGCATATTCAACACATGACTTAAAAAAAAGAGGAGGAGAAGGAGAAGAATAGAGCCCTTTGTTTGCGATATTCACCACATCTGGCATTGCACACAGAGCTGTCGCATACCGGTAAAATAATCCCCTCATTCCTACCCTGCTAAGTAGGCCCAAAATATTTAGGTTAATAACCATAAAGCTTCCCCATGGCGTTTTTCAAAACAGTTTGTTGTTTTTTTGGTTCTTTAAAATAAAATATATAGAAAAAGAGTTGGCTAAATGAAAATACCGGAGAGGGAATACGATGGGAATAATCCATCGCTTATTTCAATGTCAGGAGTAGGTTTGATATCTGTGAATTCTTCGACGAAACTTTGATGATGACTTGCTTTCCGTTTCAAAGGGGCTTCAAGGAACCTTCTTCAACGTAGCCACCATTTATCATAACAAGACATTTAATTTTCGAAACAATAAGCCGCCATGTAAAAGTTTGCATCGCTATCTAATGATGGATTTACTTTTTAATCATGTTTTCTAATTTCAAATGTAAGCTTATAATACAATCGTGCTAAAGCGACAGAACTGTTAGACAAAATTTGTAGTTTTGGGTGTGATGAAAGCCCTTTCAGGTTACCTACAATTTTCAACATGAAATACTTTTATTATTTATGCAAGTTGTAGCAGCACGAGTCACTGTGCTGACACAGAATACTTACAAAAGATACTCTTTCCTTGTTGCTCTTTATTTCCAGTATAAAAATTGTAACGAAGGCATAAAAAAGCGCGATTTTGACATTGAAACAGGCAAAGATACGTAAATTTTTCACACTGCTTTTATCGCGCTTTTAAAAAGCCCTTTATAGTGTTTATCCGAACAACAAGGTTTAGCTCTTCATCCTTCCCAAACCATCATCACATTACGAAGTTAATTTCTTTAATTATTTGCTACCATTTTGAAAAGTGTGCTTTTTTCTGCAAGCAATGAGAAGATCTAATTGCAACTTAGTATTGCTATGAGTTCTAGAACATTTATCAATTCATGAAGTATTTTCCCATAGAGAAAATGGACGCCTACTGATATTATGAAAAATATCCCATTTTAATCTTGTTTTTCCTCCTAACGTTTACTAATGATTCGGTTAGTCAATCATGCTTAAAAGTGGCTGTTTTGAACCGCGCTAAAAAGTGGTACGTTTAGCGGATTCTGATGCGATTAATTCTCGTTGAATTCACCTAGTTTTCCTGAACGTGATTGTGTATCCAGTAGGACGTGTTATAGACGTCTATTTTCTCTATGGTTTTAATCGTAATTAATCAGTTTCAATCACGGTTATGCTTTTGAAAAAAAGTAACATGCGGTAGTGTTTGTCTTGTGGACGGACCGGTAAACTATGAATACTTCCATTTTTTTTTGTTAAACGATATTGCTTTGTTCAATCAATGGCTCGCAGCGCCCTCTGAGTCTTTTTGTATTCATCGCCTTCGTCAGCATTGTTGCCAACTTAATAATACTGCATGAAAAAAAAACGAAAGTACAGGGCTTGTGACGAAAATACTTCCAATAACTGGGTTGGCATAGCGACCCTGGAATAAGTACTCCTACTCATACGTATACAGTACAGAGACACGCCAATTCGCCAATTTCCTCAGAATGCGCTTATTGGTCAAGCAGGCCCCATAAGAAAAGCATTGGGATTTGCAGCAAAAGAAGAAATCGGGAAGAAATTGAATCAAAGCAGCGTCTGCTAGCGCGGGAAGCGCAGGATTGGCGTGTCTCTATAAGAACTTACTCTTAAAATCTCTATTTTGAGAGTCGTTCAATGAAGGAGCAACTCGCATTGATGAGAGTGGTATGTGCAACTTGGCTTAGGCTTTCAGAATCAATTTAACTGTTGCTGTATTCAGTAATCGAGAAATCTCGTACGCAAGTAAAAGACGCAGAATTGCCTTCAGAAGTGGTCCCTCTTTAGTTTCGTCATCGTGATCTCGTCAGACGCTGCGCGCCGCACTTAAGGCTGCCACAGCCTTGTTTGTTTGTTCGTTTGTTTATTTTTTTCAATATCTAAGGAAAATACGCACAATAACTTGTGTATCAAACTTGTTCCATTATTTTAGTCATGACCTTATTCAGTTTATTCTGTAATGTAACTTGTTTTGACTCGGCTCGGCAAGAAAAAACGAGCAAACAAACAAAAACAACGAACAAACGAACGAACAAACAAGGCTGTGGTAGCCTTGCAGCTGATATGGAAGAGATAGAAATTTTCAGCGTAATTTAAATGAAAATAGCTTCTCGTAACTGAAAAACAATAGTCTCTTTAACGCAATTGTCGAAGGTTGTTTTGCTTGCGAATTTCAGCAACCTGCTGAATGGCTTATAGCAGAATAAGTATTTTTATTGCCATGAATTTTCGTGCGTTGTTAAAAATATGACGAATATCTCAAAGCATAGTCCCAATGAGCAATTGATCAACTTCTGCAACTTCAAGCAGCCATAATTCACAAAAAGCGTTACTATTGGAATGTTTCCCAGTTACAACTTCGTAAAAAAATATCGTCAAAACATTGTGGATCCCAACAGTGACGTGACAATATTCAAGGTCCACGGACGTGTACTACAACAATAACAGGATTTTGTATCACAGTAGCAACAATGACGATGATAATATAATATCACAATACAAAAGTTATTTTGCTTTTTGCACCACAAGTGCTTACCACAGGTACCCTGACATAAATTGTGATGTGTTTCCCTTTAGGGATATTGACGACTTATTATTTCGTTTATTTTTTGACCACACCTTAATATCTGACCATATTTTGGTTTAGCTGTACTCTACTGCCTTTGGTGTTCGAAAATTCCGTCGGTATTCATACTGCAACTATTTCCTTGCTGCAACATGCGATTCTGTTGTCGCTAAGTAACCTATTTACAACAAAACTTGTGATGGCTACGTGATATTTGAGTCTCAAGCAGCCAGGCTTTTTTTCTTCTTTTTTTAGAGCAATACTATGGAGCAATATTTAAGAGAAATTAAATGCTTTTGATTGAGTTCCTGGTTGCGCTATGACTTTTTGAACCAATTTTCCAAAGTTTTTACAAGCCCAGTTTAATGTACCCTATTTTGTAGAATATGTAATGTTCAACAAAAATACCGTGAAAATGATCGCAAGTTGTTTCTAATACTTGAGGCAGTATAAAAAGCATTATTCACCGATTTATCTTTAAAGTAAGGTGGGCCCACGAACCCAAAAGGGCACACTGGAACGAATAATCGGATCTTACTAGGTGTACGAACTTTTAGGCTGTGGCCAAAAATACGAAGTCAATTTCCCGTAAGGGTCAAATCCGGATACAGGCGAAGTCGCTCGGCGACGGAACAAAACCGGACCAAACAGAATGAGGCTCCAACGCAGCATTTCGCACCTCCAAGTCGCTAACCTTAAAAGCTCTATTTTGGAGGTTATTCGATTTGCCTTGCCCACAGCGCTTCCACCTATCGAAGAATATCTTTAATGCACTCAGAATCGGTCTCTTCGGTCAAACGTCTCTAGCGTGGCGCACCGAGTATAGTTGCTTTAGCTGCCACAAGATGGCGCAGCGAGTAGTTGCTTTGGCTGCCGCAGGATGGCGCTGCGAACAGTTGCCTTAGGTGCCGCCGGATGGCGCTGCGGACCACGGTTCCAGCAAGGTAAATCATAAGCTCTTTGCGAACGCGAAGGCACGGTTTGCTGAGGCAGAGCCTCGGGTAACAAGTAGTCGGGTTGCTAGCGGGTAACAAGCTAGTCCAGCGACTCTTCGGTCAAAGTTCCACGCGAGGTCCTCTGGCCGTGAGGAGCCCAGCATCGGTGCATTGGCCCGTACTGATCCACAAGAGATCGTCCACCGTTGCACGATGCATGGAGTACACGGCTGCCACAGTCAGAACGTGCATGATGTTGTGGGAGTTGCAACAGAAGTCGACGCATCCAGGAATGTACTTCTCCGGGAAGTACGTGGCGCCGATGAGTCCCCCGACGCCCGAGACGGCGTCCTGGAGCACCAGGTGGAGGATGTTGTTGGGGTGGCCCCGACCGAAAAGACCAGCTGCTCGGCACGCCACCAGGAGGAGTCGGCAGCTCCATGGAAGGATGAAGGAGATAAGACGGCCCCAGCGGTTCCACGAATGCATTGCCTGGGAACAGAAACAGGTGTGGAGAGACATCTGATCCGCGGCTCGTCTTCCGTACACTGTAATTTTTTAAGGTATCATTTTCAACCTTTTAGTTTAAATTTGGTGCTACCCTCCGTCGTCAAGCCGAGCGGAGCGATAGCGAAGCGAGGCACAAGGCACCTAACCTAACTTAGCCCAGGGTTACCCAACTAAACGGTCGCCAAGCCTGATGCCGCTTACTTCTCGGCGCCCGCTCAGGGGCGCCGAGAAGTAAGCGGCATCAGGCTTGGCGACAGCCGAGCGGAGCGATAGCGGAG
>Ga0058701_10001573_pt1 | contig 16406 bp, 7 predicted proteins | sample AgamicOrMae_FD_97039 | JGI IMG/M metagenome (GOLD analysis project Ga0058701, IMG submission 97039) | Agave microbial communities from Guanajuato, Mexico - Or.Ma.e | ecosystem: Host-associated > Plants > Phyllosphere > Phylloplane/Leaf | place: Guanajuato, Mexico | collected 2012-06-04
TATAGCAGCTATGGAAGTACTGTGATCAGAGATTTGTTTTCAATGTCCTTGTTGGATCAGATGTTTGATGTTTCGGACTATAACATAAAGGCTTATTGAGGATGCGAGTCGACAGTACCAAGACAGCCTGATTGGATAAGAAGAAGGCGTTCAAGAAAGGGCGGTCATTGACGTAGATTTGTTGAGGGATTTAACCAAGATAAATTGAGGTGTGATCAATTTTTATAGTGTTTGAGTAAAAGGATGGCGTTTACGCTGATAAACGACCAATTTCAATGTTATTGGGAGCAGTGCAATGTATTTGCTGGGGCTGGGCGGAACTTACTGTTAGAGACGGACCTTGATTTTGGTTTTGATAATAAATTGCGCTGGGATTTCTGTATTTTCTGGGGATATTAAATTAAGGTTTAAGAAAGAGTAGGCCTAGGTGGAAATTGATAGTGTTGGTCTCTTGAGTAGGTTATTTTAGGGATCTGAGCTCAAGGAAGATGGATGTCTATGTTGTTTGGAGGGAATGAAAGCTGTGAGACCTTTTAGAGAACGGCGAGGAACGGAATGACATGATCGGAGGAAAAGTTAGCGCTTAGCTAAGACAATAATTGTGTGGAAGGACAACATCTAATAAAAAGACGTTTTCAGGGATTGATTTGGACGTGAAACACCAAGGACTAACGATATGCTGGGGGCATATATTTTTTTTAAAAAAAGCTTGTAGATTTCTGTGATAGGAGGGCATTTCAGGGGACTTATTCACGGTTTGGTGACATAAGATTGAGGGATCTTTAAAAGTGATTTAAGGTTGGAAGGTCGGGTACAAGCCGTATCTTTTTGACAGGACATCTGGGTCGGTCGGTCAGGGTCGGGGTCGGGGTCTTCTGGTGGAATTTGAGGTGGAATAAGGGCAAGATAACGGGCATGCCCGGGAACTGGGTTACGTAAATAGGCAAGGCTGATATTTCATGTATCTTTGGATTTTTTAGTATTATTAAATTTCGTTTGTAAGCATGACTACTATTCGTTTAAGTAGACTTCTCACTTCTTATTGCAACCTTCGTGGCATGAATTAACTGTATCGCTCCGTTTGTCAACTTATTATGATTTTAAACCTTTTAACTCTTCTTTTAACCACTTAGCACATACAACTAGCTTATGCATCCAAGACCTCTCAAAAAAAATTATTACCAGTTTTTGTTAATCAGATAGAAACTCCATTTTCATCACTTTTTTCATGTAAAAAAAAATATTTCATTTTTTATTGGGGGGGGAGGGTACCTAACTTAAAACTCAATTTTTCACCAGTTGCTATTTGGTATAATACCGTACTCTGCAATAACCATTTTCTGTCATCTTTTTTTGTTTTTTACGGGGAAGATTGTTTATGAAACTCCTTTTCTACCATATTAACGTTTCCATGAAGTATATCTTAAGCATCAATTACGGTTTTCACCTATTCCTAAAAACTGTCTTGTTAACAAACCATTTTGTGGAATACCCTTGTTACCTTCAAAACTTCATCTTCACCTCGTACTTAATTGTGAGATTAATAATTGATTAGTCACTATCTTGGAAATAAAATTTCGTTATTACCATCAATTTTTTCATGAAATACTTTACTTATTAATAGCTAACCCAATCACATAACTTGTAACCTCCTTGGTGCGTCCACAATACGAGCCTTCAAAGTACCTTTTTACTGTATCGTTTTTACGATAAATCTTTTTTTTTGGTACAACCAGCTACCTTCTACTTTACTTTTAACCAAAAACCTTTTTCATCAAGTACCATTTCAGTCAGCTCATTTTTACTTTTACCTCCTTCTCTTTTCAGGTCAGCTTACTTATGAAACTAAATTTTTAACCACCAAAAACTTCATAGGATACCTTTCTTTACCGAACCATTTTCGTGAATCGCTCAAAATTTTAATGTCACAACCTTCTCTCCATGGGATTCCTTCATTATGGAACTGAACTTTCTCCATTTAATTTTTCATGGAATACCTCTAGTATTAACAATCCTTTCTACAAATTGCCCAAAACTTTCTTTTGGCCAGTCTTTAGACCGTGAACCTTTTCATCATACACCTTAATAAACCAATTCAACCAGTTACTCAAAACTTTCTCGTTTGAAGCTTTTCTTCATGGGGTACTTGAGTCATGGAATTTCGTTTCGTCCATCAACGCTTTTGAAAAATTCCTTTATAGAATAACCATTTAAAATAATTACTCATACTTCTTTTCACCTCATGTCTTATTAATTGCACAATTTATATTTTTAGCATTGACCTTTTAAGGGAATGTCAAATAGCTACTGAATATTGGCTTTTAAAAATGGGTCACCAGTCTTTGGTTCTTTTTTACTCATATGTTAGCTATTGAATTCAATTTTTACCTTTTACTCTTTGCATGGGATGCCTTCCTGATGAACATTAACTCTTCAAGGTACAAAGAACTTAACGGTTACGCATGTTTCTTTAATGGAGTGCGTTAGTTGGGAAACTGTATTTTCGCCAGTTATCTTTTTATCGCCATATTATGTAACAAAAACCTTCAAAAAATGCGTCTTCAGCTTTTCTTTAGGGGATACTTAGTTGTGAAACAACATTTCCATCATTTACTTCTTCATAGAATACTCGACTTTCAAAAACAACTTACTCTTTTTTTTTTAAATCGTGGAACTCTTTAGCCGTGATATTCCATTCTCATCGAACTCCCTATTTTCTAGATACCAAATGCCGTTTCATGGGACGCCATAAATATCAGAAACCTTCGTGAAATGATCCTGTTTTATTCGATAGGTCTCTACTATTCTTGTTATACGGCTATTCAGCAAAACACCTTAAGTTCATTTTATCAGAAATTTTTTGGTTACGCAATTCGTCCATCGCCGTGTAAACCACAAACTTAAAGCTATGTTTTTAAAAGCATTGCTGTAAGGGAATTTTCTCATACCAATAAGAATTGGGGGAGGGGGAGGGAGTGGGACAAAATCTCGATGTATCATTGAGAATTCTCGAACGTTTATATACTCATATATTCCTCTCAGTCACAGGACTATAACAGAAAGTATGTGTAGAGTAGAGATTAATGTAAATATCTTGAACGGTTTTTCGAAAAGCATTTTACGGCCTACGGTAGTTCAATTTCAAGTTTGGTTATAAGGAGCCCCTTACAAAGCCGGCATAGGCAACCGTCAACACTCAAACGCAATGCGTGTTGCCTACCTCTATATTACAACCGCACTGTCTCCACTCACCAGCATTTTGTATTCGGAGCTCGAATCATATTGCTCTGAGTGAACACCAAATTCTAACTAATGTAATCGATAGGTCGAAGTTTATTCTTTTAGAAAAAAAAATCTTCTCTAGTGATCTCAGTCGGTGCTATTTTCTTTTAGAAAAAAAAAATTCTTCTCAGTGGATCCCAGTCAGTGCTAATGGTTAATTTTTTTAAAACGAAAACAGCAAGTTTTTTGTTCCAAACTTGTCATTCATTTCGAACTCCAGGTTCAAAGACCTATTACCTTTCTCTTCTTAATTTTCTTTTTTTGAAGGGGGGGGGAGATTGAAGAGCTTATTTTTTGGGTCTTTTCGTAGTTTGCGCATTTATGAGCGATGGGGACTTAGAACTCGAAATTTCCCTTATTCGCAACTTTGATTGACGGTACTGTTTTAGTTAAAAATTCGAACTTCTTCCGCAACGTCTACCATCCAAACACGGTTTAAGTGTTCTAAGGACTTTCATACATCAATCGTCCATATAGCTCCGTCATTCAACCATCTCACTTGAAAACCAACTTTACGGGGACTTCCGTCATGACGTTTCATACTTTCACCACTTCCACTATTCCACTGAATTAGGTTCAAGTTCTCTTCTTTTCAAAACTTCGCAACTCTTTCGGGGTATCAAAACCTGATATTTTATAACCATCTTCTCCATTTTAATACACTTAAATCCACATTCTCTCAAACCAAAATAGTTTTACCATATCTTTCTTTACTTCTTGTTTCACTTAAGTTTTTCATATCTTTCTAAGCTTTCATAACAGTTCTTCAAACTGGATCGTATGTTTGTCGGGGCCTTTGTGACCAAACTATTTTCAGACGCACTGTATTCTCTCACTTTCTCCATAACTCTCATTGATAAATGAGCATTTTTCACGGAATATAAAATCGCTTTTTTCGTGTCAATAACCATGAATAGTGTTCACAACTCTTTCGAGACGTTACACATATGAACTCCGAGGAATGTTTTCATTATAAAATGGCTGAATATAAATTTCTCAAATTGTAATTTTCAAACTTATGGTTAACTTCATTTCGGGGAAGATTAATATGGGGTCAATATGATATCACATTCACAACAAAACATCTCTCCACCTTATCGTATGGGAATGATTTTGGCCACCCGCATTGCTCGGGAGTGTTTGATGTTGCGTATACACGGAGACCAGGGGCCCTTTTTACCACGCCCTTTACTAAAACTCGTTATTCGCCTTAAAACGCATTATTGAATCCTAAGGGGACTTCTTAAATTTTAGATTTACTGAAGATGGAGTTCAGTTTTAATTTAGCTTAAGATTCGCACATATCTTTCCAGAACATTTGCGTTGTACGCAAAATTATAGTTCTATATTACCAATCTAAAAAAAGGGTGGGGGGAAATATGTTGTTTTGTGACGACAAAGGATCATACTCAATTCTTAAAGTAAAAATGGGTCGAACGCACTCAAAACTTAAAATGCCTTCAATTTTTTTATCTTTGCCATAATCAATTCTATTGCGAAAATGGGTTAGACGCTCAGTCAATTAGTTTCGTTTTATCAATCAGGGATGTGAAAAGATCGTGTTTAAAACTCGCTTGTTTTATAATGAGAGACTACTCTCAATTTAACAGCAAAATAGAGGGTCAAAAAAAATATGTCTCTTCCATACTGTATTGAAAAAAAAAACATCATCACCTCAATTTCAAAATTGGGTCAAACGCCAAACCCTTCAGTTTTCTAATATCAATCTGTTGAAAAAAAAATGTTCAAACTCGCTGTTTCATGATACTGTAAACGTAAACCCTCGTTTGATTCGACTGGGACATGAGTCGGTGCTCAATCAAATTTGTTGCTAATATAAATAGATAAGTATGCTTAGAGGCTTGCTTTTTTCGTGATATTTTGTAATATCTCACACTTCAACGAAGGTCGTGATATTTATGGTGCAATATCAGACGTATAAGTCGTGCAGTTATACTCCGTCATGCTAAATGAAAGTAAAAAAAAAGAGTATTTGCAAACTAATTGGGGCTCTCCTCGCACACTGCTCTAAGAAAAGGGTTAAAAAAAGATTAAATTGGGTGTAGAAGGGTGTGATAATTTATGAACCTATTTTCCACCTACGGTTTGGGCATGCGAAGCTATCAGCTTAGCGTTACCACATCAGCTTAAATCCATACACCCACGAATAGAATTGGTACTTATCTTTTTATCGCTGGTTCAGACGGGTAGTTGGAAATAGTCTGACGTAAGGTCAAGTCTTAAACATTTATTAAGTATTTAAGGGATAAAAAGCAAACGAGAGTGAAGGAATAAGGAAGCTTTCTGCAGGAAAAAAAAATGTTGACGTCACTTCGTAAAGACAACTGAAGCTATGGTGAAAAAAATATTGCGAAATAACGAGTGGTGCTGGTCGGAAATTTATGTTCAATAATTGCTGAAAGTAGTTGATGACACTGAGGCAAAGGGCGCATCAATAAAAAATGGTAGTTGCAATACACACTAAAATAAGCAAAAAAAGTGAATAATGTTATAACGAACGATAAATATTTTGCTGTAAACAGCTAGTGCAGATAAACGGGGCATGAAGTATGTCTTCAGTGTAAATTTTTGTTGCATGAGAAGCGGTCTGGGAAAACGCAACACACAAGAGACGATAATAATGCAGGAAAGTAACGCTATAATTGAAAGTGGGTAATCACATAAATTAATTATTGAAATAGCAAATCTTGAGGCTCAAGCACAAGTCGTGGCACAATCGATGCTATTCAATCGTTCATCTCTTCAAAGTAAGATTAGTTTTTTCGGGATAGCAATAAACTAAGCGCTTATTCGATGTTTTTTTTTAAATAATAGAAGTGAATTTCAGTTTGATAAATCATCAGATCGATTGATCAGCTTGAAAATCACTCATAATTGAGCTTAATTTTTCGTAAAGATAATTTCAGTTTCAAATTCAGTGAACCTGTCAACAGGCAGTCTTTCTGAAAAATATCTCTTGTTCTCAACTCGGATTCAATCGCACACCAAACGCATTCAAGCATTTTCTGAATTGTTGCCAACCTATAAAAGAAATATTTTCGTAATGCACTAAACGAACCAAACGATGCGATGCTAATTATACGCAAAGTAACCAGGTATTTCTTGTGAATTGTTGCTAGCATAACTCCACAAAGGACTTTTGTTTTAAGGACGTTGTACCAAGCACCATTCAACAAACGACGCAAATTGAACGCATCAACCAAACCGTGCCAATTATCATAAACTGTTGTCAATGTTGCCAACAATAACAAGCCAAGTAATTATCAGCATTTTGCCATAATAGCAAGCGAAGTGTGCTATGGTAATTGTTATTACCCAGCAGACGAGAGATAAATACACAAGCTAGACATTGATACCAACTTAACCAAGTACTGATAACAGAATGGAAAAAAATCATACCCGTCCACCTTCAGTATGCTATTTCGAGCAATGTTCACCTTAAACTTGTAAGCCTCCATATCAGCCAATCTGTTTTCATTAGTACTCTGAGAAATACTTTTCAAACACACATAAAAACAAGACATGCTTTTGGGGTGTATGAAAATAAGTTTGTTGGTAAGCGCCTCACCGATGAGAACTTTACGCTGTATAGTACTGTATGAGAATTGCGGGGGCGGGCAGCTTCTAGGTAATGATTCACATCACGCGTAAACATATAGTACACCAAGAATGGGGTTACCTCATTTTCTTATAAGAATCGAGCTTTGAGTGCAATCAAGCAATTGTTGCCCGCCAGTAACTTCTGGTGAACTGCTTTCAACGTGCAGTCGGTCGTTGTACGTACACATGTAGCATGCGGAATGAAATGTACACTGAGTAATAATCACTATACTACTGGTATTTTTGTAGTGTGGGAATTCAGATCTATATATAGATGTTGAATCCGACATGAAAGTGTTTCTGTAATATTTATAGGGGAAATGTGATTAAGATAGGGAACAAAAAAATATGAAATGTCTAAAGTTGATAGAAAATTATTGAAGTCAGTGACATGGGCAAGTGATATGATTTCATGTCAAAACCTTTCGAAATATACCCGCTAAAGGCATAATATTTCGCCGGGAGATTTGGTAATGCCCAAAGCAATTACACGAAGAAGGGTTAAGGGGCGTTAATGCGCGGCACACAGTGTCAAAGTCACAGCTACACTAACACATTCGCTTTACCAAAAACCAACGAACGAAATCCTGAGAGATCTTGAGAACAAAACAGGCAAGACAATTCCAGACAAAAAATGATAGTCATTTGAAGAACTCGACAAATAATTAGGATCTTGCTGTTGAAACAGATACATAATGAATATTTAAGCTTAATATTTTCAACTAAATTCAGTTAAATACCAGTCAACCTGATTCACTATTATTTGTCGATTAGGAACTTCTTTGAATAGTTAACTTATTGAAGCTTAAAAGGGTTAGAGAAATGCAGGACCAAATCATTTGGAAAATGCTTCCATAAAAATAAAATATCTGAAGGATTGAGGTCTGCAAATGTTATGAAGACAAAAATAGGCCAACGCATCTTTGGAAAAAATACTCCACGAACATGCAGTTCCCTATAAAGCAGTCTAAACATTCCTCATCGCTCGGAATTTCCCGTATTTGTGTTGTTAGTGAATCTCCTCCAAATGTGTGCTCAAAAAGCTATTCTAACTCAACGACATGCATTGTAGTGGTCTTTAGAATTATGCTCGAAATCCTCTCCTAGTAACTTCCCGTCACCACATCTCGTCTCACTAACTCTGTACCGGCAAAGAGATCGGACGAAATAATTTATAGCGGTTTTCGGGGTTTGAGAAATGTCTAAAAGCATAAAATAGATCGACAAACCTGTATCCTGTACACCTACCTTGGTTGACCTTTATAGTTGTGAACTATGGTCTGAGACGTATGATCCGCATTTTTTTTTCGTTTGTAATATTTTCGTCGATTGAATAAGCACTTTTTTTGCAACTGATCCTCCTTTTGTCAAAATTGCATTGCTTCGAATTTCCTTGTAAGATATTTTATTAACTACTGCAATGCTCCGATTAGATATTTGAAACTATCGTACTTTGTAAAGCTTGGCTCAAGAAGAATTAATTCGAAAAATATGCCGAAAAGATTGTATGAATCTACGCTAAAATTCAGTTGACTTCATTTTTCTACTTGAACCAAACTAGTCCTCCGTTTGAATTTTCCTCTTTTTTTTTCTTTCTTCATATTTAATAATATGACATTAATTGGAGAACTGATAATAGACCCAAGGCTGATGATTAACTACTTTTGAAATTACTTTGTACTGGAGTTCAAAATGTTTTTAAGCTTATCTTCAGCCTTAAATCGTTCTAAATATTTCTATATCTAGGGAAATAGGGCACGGTCTCAGACCAGTTTAAATGATAAGAGATACGGGTTAACTTCCATTTCATTCTATATTCTGTCTATTTTTCTCCATCTTTTTTTTTCTTTGTGTACAGAATATTTCCTTTTTTTCATTTTTTTTTTCAAAGTCAATTTTTTGCAACTGCAGGCTACCTGAAAAGTTATGATTAATGGAACAAGACGAACCGAACTATACTAAATAAAAACGTGGATTACAGAACCTGTGAATCTTCGAACGCTATTGCTGAAAGAAAGTACAAAACGACTTCTTGCATTTCTACAACAATTTTTCCGCAATAGGGAGACGAGTTTATATGAGAACATAACAAGAACAATGACTAACGAACGTTTGTTTCGATTTCGCGGTTGGTAATTACTTCAGATTTCATAATAGGTACCGTATACAATCTCCTCGTAGGAATTCCTCTAGAACCCTGAGTACTCAAAACAAAGATCGGCCGATCTGAAAAAGTACCCTTTCGGTCTACTATATCCTTTTCGGAGACAAAAGAAGTATATTCGATTCCCACATTTTACTAACGGACAACGTCCCTTTCAAATAAATACCATTATCAAAGTACCGACAGGTACGTGGTATTGACAGTAAAGTTACCGAAATTGCATGAATTAAGAATATGGTTTTAGACACACAGTTGCATTAATGTGTACCGATGGTTTGACAGTAGGTTAAATCTAACGAGATCTGGACATTAAATTCTACATGGACAAATTATTGGATAGTCTTGTTTAAAATCGACGCTGAATAGTCAACGATAGTGTTGTGCCTATGAAATGTTCATAAAATATTACGCGGATAATTGTCTAGTAAGCATCAGTGAATACAGATCCCTGATTGTTTTTGAAAAAGATGTATTGTTAATGAGACATCTCCACAGACGATGTCAAGATTAAGTTCTAGTGCAGACAAATTTATCGGACAGTGATTCAAAAATGGACAACGCTAGAATCACAGAATCTTCGAACACATAGATATTGTCTCGACGAAATCGCTATTTATACGGCGCTAATGGTATTCAAGATGCCCATATTCAGCACATAGACCCACTTTCACCACAGGCATACCACAGGCACCACTGAGACATGTCTGCTCATCGTGAAAACTATCACACTTCACTGCTTCAGTAGAAACCCCGATGCCTTTCATTTGAGGACTCCGCAACGCTTTTCCAGAGACGGGATATTTCTAGGGACAGGCACGGTGCCAGAATCTCGGCACTAAGTGCAGCTATGAGCAGATCCGGACCCGAACGGAATCGAGGTGAACCCAGAGACGTAGAGTCGGAATTATTCTATCCATCAAGATCCAAGGGACACTGGACCAGCAGTATCCGAAGGGGCTACACCAGTACCTCAGCACGCTTCAATAAAAACAAAACAACTAGAAAGTAATTAAGCCACCGAAGTGGCTACATGTCCACAAATTCCTTCGTCAACTTCAAGTTATTGCGCAACGGCGCTCTAATGAAAGTAGTCCCGTTAAACCACTCGGTGGTATCCATGCGCGAACCGCGCCCCGAAAACGAAAGTATTGCGCCATAATCCGCAACTGCGCAATCGATAAACTAGTTCCCTACACGTCTGCGCAAATCGCACCAACTAATTTAAGTTACTAAGAGATTATCACCCAACACTACGCCAAATTCCTATGCTGCGCAGTTGGAAAAAAAAATAGTTCCCTACACGTCAGCAAGATCGTACGACCATGGAATTTCCCTTTCACTCAACAGACGTACTCGACTTCAACTTAAAAAATAAAAAAAAAAAACATCTGCCTCACTCAAGTAGGATCCGCGGATAAACTCAAAATCTATTACGTATGTTTCGCAAAGTTATGAAACGTCACCATATGGTGTTTAGAGCAAACTTCCGCGAGTCAAAAACGACTAAACGCGACTCTAACTCTTGGTGGTGGTGAAATTATACTTAAATTGTCCTTGGTGTTGATAATGATCCTCGGAGCCGTCGATTCTGATGTCCTGATCCTTGTCCAAGATGGCGGAGCTGCGGCGGAGACCTCTGGCAGACTTGCACATGTTGACTGGTCGGATCCATGAGACGAAGTGCGCTGCCACTGGCTGCGCGACTAGTATTTATACCCTCGGCCGCGTCACCTTCTAGAACTTTCGCGGCGGCTGCTCATTGGCTGAGGGAGTTCCCCCACCAGTCACGTGGGACGCTCGGCAGCCAATGAGGGAAAGGCTGTGGAACTTTCCGCGGCGTTCTCGACCGTTATCGATTTTTCTCCCGGGCAGCCCGGGCAACTTGCGGATGACGTGCCGCTTGGCAGCTACAGTGCTTGAAAAGAAAAAACATTGTTGTAAAGTTTCTTTTAAAAACAATATTCTACGTATTAATTACTTCGGCGTTTCAAGAGTATTTGCTGATAATGCGGTAATAGAGGCATCTCCTAATGTAAATTTAGATGGCTTAAAATATCTCTATTCCCCAAAATTGAAAAAAAAATGTTATGCCCATCATAGAAAATGTCGCGGAAACCTGCTAATACGCCGCCATGTTGTGAAACCTTGGAATCTATTTAGGCCGCTTGTTACTTCTGCAGGACTGTATCCCTGTACCGAGAAAAGGTCGTAAAAGTGTTAGCCTGCTTATTAGTACATTTATTTGCAGAGCTATTTCTCAAGTTTATCGCCAAAATAAGCGGAACGAAAAATTCACGACAGATTGTCATATCCCGATTGCATTTTATCGCAAAATCGGTGTACAGTAGCACTTTGCGGGTTTGCCCATAAATTTTAACAAAATCCGGCACAATCAAATTCCAGACACCTTTAAAACCGGATTTGATGTACTGTCCACAACTTTCAAGTTTTGTACTAGTTTGCTTTAAAAAAAAACGCGCAGACTTGACGATTTGCGTTCTCTGAACCCTCTTTCCTGTTGCCTCAAACGGAATATTCGTTCATTTTCTGAATACACAATACTCCTCACTGAATATTGAACATTTTTAAGACCTCAACTTCTGTTTTCAATCGATACACAATTCTACCCATGGAAACAATGGCGTATATGTCGCATAAATGTTGCATATACGCGACATATATGTGCCTGTGGCATATGTTTGTAAGATGTACCTTTTATAAGGTATACATGTGGCATATGTTTATAAGAAATATATATGTGGAATATGTTTATGAGATATATATGTGACATATTTTGTATATGCTGCATATATGGAAACATATTTGAAAAAGTGTCTTATGCGAGACGTATGAATTGCCATATATTGGCCTCAAATGTAGCATACACAAACATATGCCGCATACATATGTCTCACGCATGTCACATATATGTCGTATATACGCGACATATACGGCAATTTACGTTAACATATACGGTATGTTCTTTTTTCCGCGGGTACCATCGATTTTATTTTTATTTTCGGGTTTCTTATCAGTTCTCCTGACGTGAGGTAGCGCGTGCGGATTACAGTATATTTTTCATATAGCGCTTTCACAATACTCGTATTTGCAAAAGTACAGGTATAAGAGACCGAGCATAAAAATCACTTTTCTGACAGTTTGAACCCCGTCTTGATTCACCTCAATTGTGCTCTGTTTTTAAGGTATTGAATTTGCCATATTCCAGGTTTTATTGACAAGCCTAAGGAAGCGAGGCACAAAACACTTAACCAAGCCTAACCTCACGAATGTAAGCTGGTAATGAGTACTGTCCCCATAGATTATGTGTTCTTAATCTGACTGTCATGGAACACCACAAGTTTTTTGCCTTTTTTTTGTTCCGTTTTAGGCGCCATGGCTACATTCAAATACTGTATACGAGGTTTAATAAGGTCTTTGAGCAATGCCTCACGGTTGCCAACAGAAATGATAAATGCTATCAAGTACTGTATAACGAGATGGCCTTCTATGACCAGACTGTTTGGATGTAACAGAAATTCAGAAACAAGCGGAATATACCAAAAACTTATCGTAAAAGTGACGGTTTTGGCAAGTTTGTTGCTTTTGCATTAGACTAAAAAATGATATTTCGTAAATGATAACCTCGCTGCGCTTAATATTTTAAACGTTCTTTTATCAAACGCATAAACCTCCTTTTTTCCGTTCATCAAACTGATTCTTGGAACAGCTTCGTTGCCTCTGCAAAAAATTTCCTCATCTCTCTCTCTCCTTTTTTTTCTTTGAAATATTTTTTTTTTCTCTGACAGCCACTTTTGAGATTTTCATTTTTCAGTTTTATGATCAGTCGTATGCTGAATTCGGGATGCATTCGATAGTGCCAAAAAACCGCAAGCGCCATTGCCGCAAGCGCCAATCCGTAACCGCCATAAAAGAAAAGTCGCAAACGCCAAAGTTCGTAACCGCCAAATGATAGGTAGGCCAATCATGAAATATGTTAGATCAGTATAGCGGTTACTAACTTTGGCGTTAGCGAATTTTCTCGTTTGGCGGTTACAGATTGGCGCTTGCGGCGTTGGCGCTTGTGGTTTTTGGCGCTTAAGACAGCTACCCCTAAATTCGTTGATTTGGATATATACACTATAATTAGACCTATGTTACGCCAAACAGATGCAATAATAGTCGGAAATTGTGTCATCACAACGAACCCAACTTGCCCGCTTACTCATCCCAATGCCCCGCCCACTTCTGGTCGTCGCCGTTTTCCACTGCGCAGAATTGATAGCTTTTCCTTGCCCATTTTCTTAAGAATTGCAAACTTCCCCTAAAGTCAAGATTTCAGGGAGTACCGGCACACTAACCTCTTAAACCCTGGTCGCATATATGCCACGTGACTAATGAAATGGGTTTATCTATCATCTATCTTTGCTATGGATGTCCATAAGAGTATCCATACTTGCTACAAATATTAATGCCCAATTTTTACTGCGTTTGTCACCCATTATCTTATGGATATCCATGTCCGATTTTTTATGAAATTTCATCCAGCGTCTGCAAATATCGACGAAAATTTCAATTGCCTGACCTGTTATTTCGTGTATGTCCTAAACATTTGCCTCAACCTGAAACTTAATTAGTCCAAAACTCTTTAGGAAATATTTTTAAATAAAAAATTTGGCTTGAATGATATTGTGTAGGCAAGCCTCAAGTTCGCCTGTAAAAACGAGGAACTTTCCAATTCTTTGCACGATTTTTCTCATTGTTGCGGCGTGTTCTAACGGATTATCCAGTTGTTAGTAGAGCATTGCAGTGCTGCACTTTTACCTAAGTTTCCGTCCGGAGCGGGAGCGGGACTGCACGGCAGGTTGCCTACCGCGCCCCAGCCCCAGCTGCCAACCGCATCTGCCCACGAAAGGCGGTAAGGCGAGCTGCCAGCCAGCTCGGAGCACGCCTCGTTGCCGCGTTCCATCCCCGTACCGTTTCCCGCCTTCCTTCCCTCCCGAAAACGACCTCCAGCCGCTAGCGCGTGATAGAGTCACGCCGGTTCAGCTCTTCCCCGGCCGCGCCACGCCGAGCCGAGCCGGGTCGATTAGGCCCTAAAAGGGGCTGTGACGTCATCCCAAAAATAGGCGCTGACAACCTCTCATGGAAAACCGCGGCATACCTGTAAAATTTGACCAGGAGGGATGCATTCGATAGCGCCAAAAACCGCAAGCGCCAACGCCACAAAGGCTAAGGTTCGTAACCGCCAAATCATAGGTAGACCTATCATTATATGGGTTTGGTTAGGTTACGTTAGGTCAGGTTAGGGTAGATTAGCTTGAGTTAGGTTAGGTTAGTATAGCGGTTACCAAGTTTGGCGTTTGCGACTTTTCCCGTTTGGCGATTACGGATTGGCGTTGGCGCTTGTCGTTTTTGGCGCTTATGACAGCCACCCGACCAGGGAGTTATTGGTTTGAAGCTTGTGAAGAACTTGATTGCAAGAGGCCTTGAAGTAAAAATAAACATGCATTCATAAAATAATTCATAATATCATCGCATTCCGGTATGAAAAGAACTGAGTAAATGTGCTTTGGGTAGTCCTCAACCTATTGCATGTGAGCCTAAAACGGATAATGTAGGTGTATCGCGGTAGATTTTCAAGATAGGCCTATGTCTTTCTATTTTTAAGGATTAAATAATTATTAGCCACAATTATAATCCTAAAAATTTTCCTCTCAATTCAAAATTACTTCAAAATATCCATCATTTTACAAAAACAAAAACGCCCTTTTTAAGCATTCAAACAATGGATTTTTCTACAGCATATTGAGGGAAGGGTCTTAAACCCCACAAGTAAGATAACCTATCGTTAAGCAGGCAAAGATTGTAGCCTTATGTGGCATTGGAAAACAAATAATTCAATAAAATACAAAAAAATGAGTAGGATGGGCCAGAGCCTCATATTTATTACAACGGTGATGAGCATCCAGAAAACTTACAAAATTAATGTCCTTGTCATGTACCCGTTTTAATTTTATACGCAAAACGGCTAACAAAAGCGTAAAATATCTTTCAGCTTTTGATTATTCAGATTTTGTTACGCGATTTATTCTCGAATTAAATAGATTACAATTACTCTTTATGTCGAAATCGTTAGCGTCGCAAACAATAAGCTGGCTTTGCGAGTTTTTCGGCTTACAAAGGCTTAGTGAGTTTCCCGGCTTTCCGGCTTACGACGTGACACCGTGACTTCGAGAACTATGCTTATTAAATCAGGGTTGTGGTTAAGAGGAACATTTTTCCTAAATCAAATAAAATAAAATAAACTTACAAAAAAGTGACCATTAACATGCTACCCCATTCCGATTTATTTGCGGGTGACATTACTCTTGGATCAATCACACGCTCGCACGGACGATGGGAGGCGGTGTCATTGTCCAAATCGAAGAATCCATGTGGATATCAATGTGTGGACGTCATGCCTTTTATGTATATCCATGTAGATTTCCATACTAGTTACGGATACTTATGCCCAATTCTCCATGAATGGATAACCATGCATGAATACGGATATCCATAATGTAAATATGGATACTCATGGTCATCGATATCAAATCATCCTTAGAACAGTGTAGCATCCCTTGAGAAACATCCCCTATCAAAATTCTTTGGGGTCTAACTGTCTTAAATCGGAGTGGTCGATAAACCGGCGACGTTGCATGCCTTTTTGCTGTTTCCGTCGCAAAAATTGAGGTATATCCGTAAGAACATTTTTTTTATTTTTCTGCTCAAAAAAAAAAGAAACTTAGCGCCGTACAATATGGTAAATCATTTTGTAAAATTTAGCAGACATTTTGGAAGAAATGTTTGGAGACGGCAGCTGTGCGCTGAGCACCGAAAGCTCCAAACCGTGTTTAGCAGTGCGTGAAGACAAGATCCGACAACGCTGCCAGGGTTGCCGGCTTGTCAAGTCTATGACGCGGCAAGACTACGGCGGTAGGCAGGGTTGCCATGTTAGACTCATTGTCAGCGTTGGCCTGGCTTCGGCCTGCCTGGCCCATCATCATCATCTTGGGGCTGACCGGCCCGGCCTACCTTAAGCCTACCTCACTTCAAGGTGTTTCCTGTTTTCCGCGTCCTCTCATCATCAAAGACACAAGAAACGATACGATTTTGCTGCGTTTCAATGTTTAAGCTGTGAGCATTTAAGGTAAACTACCCTTAATTATCAAGATAAAGAGAATATCGAAAAAACGGCTGGAGATATTCACATTCGGAGCCCACATCCCGAATTTCAGATTGATCGTGACAATAGTGTCCTCCCTATGACCTCCACAGAGGACAGACAGACAGACCGACA
>Ga0058701_10001574_pt1 | contig 16404 bp, 8 predicted proteins | sample AgamicOrMae_FD_97039 | JGI IMG/M metagenome (GOLD analysis project Ga0058701, IMG submission 97039) | Agave microbial communities from Guanajuato, Mexico - Or.Ma.e | ecosystem: Host-associated > Plants > Phyllosphere > Phylloplane/Leaf | place: Guanajuato, Mexico | collected 2012-06-04
CGATGTAGGTTCGCAACCCGCACGACAACCCCCCCCCCCCCCCCCAAAGAGTCTGGCTACGCCATTGGCTACCCGGGAGATCATTTTCAAGTTTGCATTTTAAAATATGGATTTATGGTTAGCTGGAAATTTCAGAAGATATTTTGTGGCATTGGAATCAGCGAAAAATGAAAATATTACCCGAGCCTCACCAATAAATTTGATGGATTTGTAATTGTAGCATATCATCAGACCCGTCGCTCTCCACATGAGCTATTCGAGGCAATTTTTATCCTCAATGATTCTGTTTAGAGTTTAGATGTATTTCACATGGGATGGGAACTTGAATAAACTTATGCGAAGCTATAATATTATCTTTGACCATTTGAGAAGGATCATAAAATACTTATGCTACTGCTATTATTCAAATGCATAAGGCATCCCGTCTCCAGGCTGCTGCAACAAATTAATCGATCATTCAGTGGAAAACTAAGTGAATTCAATTATTTACGTGGTTCCAGCGATGCAGACAAGTCATAAGTCCATAAAAAAATCCAAAATATGTTTTTTTAAATATCAAAGTTTAGAAAAGTATCTGTTTTGCCAGAAAAATCGTCTCGTTGCTCATTGTATTGTTTATCATAAAGAGCAAGCTTTCTTTTGAATCGTGAACTTTCATACAGTTGCTGATTTGACTCATCAAAATACTGATGTTTTCCATGTGTTATAAAGTAACCAAACGGTAAATAATCGACAAACTTCACCAGATTGTCTCTAATACTCTAATCTACACGTGAAACAGCTTTTTTACCCAACATTTAATGTAACTCAGACGCTAAAAATAGCAATTTACTCAATTGTGCGCCATTTTTCCGAACTCACATTCGCACCCATGTATTTTTTCTCGACTTTGGATGTTGATAATGTAAAAGCGGAACGGTCAATATTTTTGCAACCTCACCTCACGTTAAATCATATATTTTTAAACCAAGCCTGAAACTCTCAAGTTTTAACTCAATTTTAGCCCACCACGCTGGAACCAACATAAATGCGCGTTCAAAAACGCGCGTTTTTGAAGCGTTTGACTTCAAAAATATGACTAAAATTCGAGTTAAAATTCCAGATTTAGACGCAAAGTTTTGCTTTTCCCCAAATATTTCACTCATTTAACTTTTTTTGTTTGTTTTTGTTTAATCTTTTAGGCTTTAAATATACACTGAGTACATTAAAAGGGAAGGACCCTATTTACTGCTTCCTTTATTGATCGTATAGACGACAGAAACACTTGCGTAGAGACCGCAATAGCAGCCATTACCGCTTCGTAACAAACAAATTCATTAACCACCGATGCGCCGTTAAAAATGCCAATAAACAAAATTAGAATTTGTCCACAACATTTAATTGGGATTATACGAATACGTATTCTACAAAGACAAGATCAAACCGCTGTAAAAAAAGGAACAGTCCTTGAAAGAGACAGAGCAATAAAACAGGTAATCCTTTGTCATGATCTCCGAAGTACAATCCTTGCTGGGCTTTCCCGTAAATAATCATTGTTGCAAACCACTAATTATTTATTAATTAAGGGGCCTTTTTAATATTATCGACTAAAACGTCACAAAAATTTAAAAATCTTCCAGGATTTTGAAGCAAGAGACCAATATTAGGATCAGATAAAACTTGGTAATTTTTAGATGATCTTGCTCCACTTTGAAGGCGTTGTTTTTAATGCTAAAGCAAAGTACTAAGAGTAGCCTTGAGTCAGCATTAGTTCATTGACATCCACAATTCAACTTGAATCATGCTGCCAACAGCAAAATACATTTATAATTATTTTTTAGGTAGTTATAATTTCTTTTTTGACCTCTGCGGTGCAAGCGAAGTTTTCTTTTGCAAGTATGAGTCTTTAATACCTCAATATCAGTGTACCAAACTTCTATTATTTTTAAATTTTAATTTGAGATTCTGATTGATGACCTTGTATTTATCAATTTTACTCCAAAAAGTGATAGCAAGAGATCGCTAATTTACATTTGAAAACTTCAGGTTATGCTGATCGATAGTGCGTGAAGCTACATGTTCGATTAGTACAGTACAGACGACATACCAATATTTCAAATTTTCACCCTACAGTAAAATATTAATTTTGTGCAGCCCATTCTGCACCTCAATACTTACCTTATAAAATGGAATTCGCACATGAGTCAGCGGTCAAAACCTTCGTTTATGCTATCATCATCAAACAGTCATACCAAATTGGTTGTTACTGACAAAAAAAAAAACAGATATTTCAACGACGAAATTCCAACGGACCTTAATTGGTTAATCTTAAAATAAAGAAGAATTTCAGTAACACTTCGCCTATATAACGAATTTGGACGGTCAAAAACTCCCATTTTGTAAAGGCGAATCAGTGAAAATCTAATGAAACCCTCTCAGTCAAAATCGAACCACTGATTCACTTCAGTAGTTCGGTTTTGATTGAAAATTAATAGATATCTAATCCCAGAACTTTCAGCTGATTTTATCAAATTAAAAGCTTGAACTCATTTCTTGGGCAAGGATAAATTAAATAATTTGAAATTGGCGCGTGAAACTCACCCCGTATCGTATCACAGACGAAGTCACGTTGTGCTAAGACCGCACAGCGGCGGCTCTTCCACTGCGCCTCGGCCTAGAGGTCATCGGGTCACCCACTGCTCAATCCCCAATTCACAACACCCTCGCACAAACACAGTTTACAACACGGTCACTCATATTGTGATCACAGAGCACTAAACACAGCACAACACATCACGGAACGAAAACAACCAACAAACGCTCCGCTCGCCACGACATCCGGCGTCAGACTGAAGACTTGACCGGCCCAGGAAGGTCCTTCGCCGGCCCGAGCCCAGGGGGCGGAGCCTCGGAGGAGGAGGGGAAGGGGGCGGAGCTAAGGTCTCCTCTGATTGGCCGAGTGTTTTCCCGAGGAGGGCGTAATTTATCGATGGGTGTGCGTGACGCCAATATTTTGAGTAATTTTAGGTCCTCGGGAATTTTTGGTTTTGAAAGCATGATTAATCTACGGGTCAGCGACGCGAGAGGAATGCTAAAACTACTTGAAGTGAGGGAGAAATGTTTTATGGAATGTTTATGGGTATTATCAACACACGCTGCCGATGAATATGAGGGGCTAGTTTCTCTATTATTCAAACAAATTAGGACTAAGGGGAATTTTAATCCAAGTTCAGAAAATGTTCGAGGAAGGAATCCATCTTAAGGCGAAGGGTGCGGTTAATTACTTTAAAAGGAGAATATTTTTTAAGGGAGAGCGGCGGAAAGCTTCCTTAAAAGTCGCGATTCATAAAATAGCGAATGTTTAGGAACTTAATTGTGAGTTTAAGGTTCGGAATAAGGCGAAGGCGGCACAGATTTTTGAGTTTTTACCGAAAGGTGCTCTGATCAAACCAGTAATTTTTTGATATTCTAAAGCGAACGACCCGATGAAGAAATTCAACATCGGAAAATATTCGAGGCTGGTTCAATATTTATACCCTTAACTGCCGGTTGGTTAATCTTCGCTAATGCTCAGCGTTTGCAATTTAAATCATGCAAATTGATCCAGTTTCAGAGTACTTATATGTCTAGTACCTTCCACTATCACCTCAGAAATGGAATATCAATATCGTAAATTAACTGAGATGGGAGTAGGTGCAGGATAGAGTTGGAAAAAAAAGAGAAGAGAAAAACACTAGGAATCTGTAATCAGGAATACAAACGGCGACGCAATTTAGGTCTAAGCAACGATATCAACCGATCCTCCCTCCTGACTACATATTTCAAATTCATTACTTATCTCAATGAAAATTTATTAATTATTTAAATATTTCGAATTAATCTAAAAAAAAGGAAATTTTATTTTTAGCTAATAATCCAGGTTGCGTTTTCCACCCCTTGAGTTTTACTATGGTTCAACAGTAGAAAAGAAGTAAAAATAATGCGGCCTTTAAACAGTTGCTTCAAGATTATTCGCCCGACAACACCTTAATTGTTTTATCGGCTTACACTCGCTTGTAGTTAAATCTCTACACATGAGTGCTTGCATATCTCTTTGCGGTTAATACCCGTACTTTATCCTTCACCTGTCTGTTAGCCAAAGTTTTTAATTATAACTCATTTTGATTTCGTTACTAATTTTTGGAATCAAAGAAAAGCTTCAAACAATTAGTGTAATTATTTCAGCGCTAAATTTTTCATGATTCGCAAAGCCGTAGGAATGGGTAACGATGTTGTTAATAAAAAGTATTGTCTATCTGCATTGTTTCAAGATGGTGGTTACTTTGATGCAGATAGGATTTTAATTACTGTCTCTCATTAAGTATGTTCGGCGGGCATCTTAATTAAAATCCCATCGCCTCGCTCAGTCCAGTGGTTCGAAAAACATAAGCCGACATTTTTCGCTAATTTTCACTTTAAAAATTTTCTTTTGTTCATGCAATTCGATTGCAAACACCCAATTAAATCTTCTGGTACCACGTTATTTGCGGTTTTGGTATCGATACACGACTACCTCAGCTGAAATACTCTACATTGTTTTTAGGTTAGATAAAGTTAGGATTTAATAAGGTCAGGGTAAGTATAGCATGATTAGGTTAGATTTTTGAGGTTATATAGGGTGAGAGAGGATGGGTAAGTAATGCTCAGTTTTAGTTGGTTAATTTTGATTGGCGGGGTTGGGAAGGGTACGCAGGATGAGAGAATTAATATTAGTTTATAGGTTTTTAAAGATGACGTTAAGACGTAAGATGAGGTTAGGTTTGTTTTCATTTTTGTTTCAGAAGTCCTAACGTTTTGCGATTGGACCTTATCACGACTTACTGTTAGGCAAGGCCTTTTTTTCGAGGCCTCTTTTTTTAGATTTTAGGACCACCGCCGAACATAAAAAAGTAGCTTTTATTATGTCCTCTATCATGTGGATGGAATAAAAAGATATTCTGATATAAACCATGGAAAGCTCTTTCTTTTGACCACCGAAATCTTGATTTTAATTGTTAGTATACATACTTCGAAGCTACCTCATATCCTAGTGATTCCACCGACTAATGAGAGAATAAAGAGAAACTGTTCATTTATTTGGGTACCAGCTGCCCAAAGTATTAAAAAGCCCCAGAATCGCATTCACTCTATGGATCATAACGGCAATTTTATTGCAGGGGTGGACCTTAAAACAGAAATATAATAATCTAATTGGTATTAACTGTAAGCTTAATGACTCTTTTGGTTGAAAGTATGGACGACGGGGAACAATGTGATGTAGCTGGATAGAAACACATGCGGGGAAATTCGAACGTCATATCTGAACATTATAGGGGGAGTATAGGTATTCTCTGGCTTGAAAAGTGGAAAAAATCTGTGACTAAAAAAATAGAATCTAGAGATTGATAAATAAATCTCAATCTTTGTTACTGTATAAATTATGAGAATGAAAATTTTTATCGTAAAAAAAAGGATGACATTAAAAAAAAGTGTTTTTATTTAGCCGAACTCAAGAGAAAGCCTCAATCAAATCAGTTAATCAATAATCAATTTATCATTAAAAGTCGTTCTTGCTTATTCAGTGTCAAACCAAGATTCAAAATATCTACTTTTCAACGTCGAAATCTGAAAAAAGACCTCTTTTTCTCGGTGCTTTAGGCTCATTGATCTTGTACGTAGGTAAGGTGGTGAAACTATGTTATCATTTTCAAAAGAGATTGATAAACCGTAATCCTGTTTTCACCTTCAACAAAAGTATTCATAGAAAAAGATACCTAGAAAAATAAAATAAAACTTCTCTACTATGGCAAGAGCTCAGACTGAATTGGGCCTTTTTCATAGTAAACTGGTCTGCTTTGACGTATTTACGAGGTTGAGTTTCCCTCAGCGCATATTTAACAGGAAAAAAAGCAAAAAACAATGGCAGATCGTTTATCATAATCAGGCGGAGAAACTTTCAGAGACTTTGTCATACCGATTCGATAAAAATGGGGTTTTAATGCAGTTAACTAACACACCTGGCCATTCGCCTTTAACCTTTGCTAAAATACCCGAGTCAAATGTCGTCAAAAATCTTTTAGCGGACTGCCTGACATTTGAATTGTCGCAGGCAAATGGCGAGACACAAATTAATGGCGTTACGTCTCCGAGGCGGAAAACAATTATGAGGAACAGTCAAGATCAAGAGTTCTTACCCCGCGCAGTTTCTGGCATTCGGGATGATCTTGGCAGTACATTCCAGTCCAAAAATTGTTAATCCCTTTTGAAATGAATTGATTTCAGATTGAGTATCGATCTGCCCTTGTTTACCTATGTCAGCATTTTCATCTCGAAACAACATGTTTTAGATTCGTGATCCTCACATGCACAGTCGCGAGGGTCAATAGACACGTTAATTTGTTGACTTAAATTAAGCCTCACATAAATCTAACCTGACCTAGTTAAGATTCATCCAGTTCATAAATTCGTCCCACAGAACTGCTCTAAACTGCAAACTCTCAAAGACTAAATTATTCACTGGATTTGTGTATTTTCAGCAAAATATACAGCTTCATCGATTGATACGCAATTTTGTAAAATTTCAAGCCAGCTATCTCACGTCTCGTTTATAAGCATTTCCTGGGCATTGATTGCTTAATTTAACGTCAAATAACCTGATCGCTATCTTTTCCACTTCAGTAGGTTCCCCCATGTCGGATAACGCGCTGCCTTATCACATTACTAAATTCAGGCAAAACAGCGACAAGTCTCGCTGCGGCAACCAACTCAAATCGCTGTAGAAGACTCTCTTTTGAGGTTATGTCTACGATGCTCTGCTAAAGCCGCCATAATGGCAAAAAGTTCGCGCGATTGAGTTTTTGGACGCAAGGAGAAGGCTTGCGGCAGACTTGGAGGAACTAGTATTGTGTAAATTTATTGGCGTAGTGGGCGGGGGGGGGGCGGTGTGTGTGTGGAGGGGGGGCGAAGTCGCGTCTTCCCGGCCTCGCGGCCGCCATACGCAGAGGCTGCATCGCGGCCTAAAAGCTTTTAGGAGCAGACGGCCTACGACGACGACCAGGCGCCGAGCGAAGCCGAGCAAAGCCGAGCGGTGCCGAGCGGCGCCGAGCTGGGCCGCGACCAGCACCAAGTGATAAATAACCAGTTAAGTACAACGCCATGCGATTGTAATTATGAGAGGGTTAAGGCTGACGTTCAGTAATTGATTTTAAGAGAACTTTAACCGCGAAAAGGCTAAAGAAATTTGATTTTTTTCAAATAAGCAATAATATTTCGGGTCAAAATTTTGTTAAAAAGTGTTTGGACCAGATGAAATTCTTGATTTAAGATAATTTCGGGTAACTAGATATCTTGAAATACTTGGATTTACGAGATATTGACTAAGCGCCGTTGGTATTTTTACAGGGTGTTGCTATTGACCACACATGCATTAATTAACATGGGGAGACTTGAATGCACGTAACACTAGCCTTATGCATTTTAAATGGGATAAGACGAACGCACGGAACCCGACCCAATATATTTTAGATGGGGCAGTCAATAGACAAACCCATTTTTATAATGAGAACAGCCCATTATAAAATTGACTAATTCACAAATTTTAAAATTTGACGTTTCATAGCATTTTCTGTCTCTTGTGTTAAAATATGCTTCATCACCTCAGAGCCGTATAACTGTCACCGTGGAGAAGGTAGCATCAAGCTTTGCAACAGTAAGTTAGGTGTACTGTGCTTCGCTCCGGCGCTCATCATCGGAAGACAGCAAAACAAGAGGTAGAAAATTCACATTTTTAAATTGAGCGTAAAAATATATTGCCTCGTTAAGGCTTTTTTTCTCTCGGTAAAACGGCACGTTGTACAGACGCAAACCCAGAAATTCTCCTTATCTTTTTTCCCGGAATTCATTAATTAACGCTCGTTATCGTGAATAAGTAAACACGGCAGTCTCCCCCTAAGAGATCTCCCCTTCGACCACGCTCACCTTCAGGGTGGATCTCGAAGGCGGTGCTCAGAGGTCGGGGTAATTTTCAAGAGGGTGTGCTCCGCGGCAATGTTCATTTGGAAAGGTTGAATTTAACTCACTACTGCGCAGCGATGCCGTTCGAAAACAGAAAAAAAAATATTTTAGAGGATCTTTTCAGTTGCGTATTGTCACAATTCAAAAAATATCCCCCCCTGGAAACCTGAAATTTAAGTATTTAGGCATTTTTCGAAGCTTAAAATTGCGTATTTCAATGGAAAAAAATCCTTTCAATTTCTCTTAACCCACTACGGCCCAGCGATGCCGTTCGGCAACAGCAAAAATTAGTTTAGAGGATCTTTTCAGTTATGTATTGTCACAATTTAAAAAATATCACCTCTGGAAACCTGAAATTCAATAATTTAGGCACTTTCCAAAGCTTAAAATTGCGTATTTTAATGGAAAAAATCCTTCGAATTTCTCTTAAGTTGAATTTAACTCCAAATACTTTGGGCTGTTATGGGTTAAGCTAAATTTCATTGCGAGCGCTTCAGGCTGTTATAGGTTAACCTTGTTTTTCACCTCGTCGCAAAGCCGAGGGGAGAAACAAAGGCATTTAACCTGCTCCATGTTAATTGTAAGAACGAAGGACTTACACCGTACCAACTCTCCTCAGAAAGCCACTGAAACTCTCCTCATATTCCATGAGTTTGGCCCTCAGGAGCAGCTCTGTACGCCGCATTGACAGCTCTCATCACTCACCGCCCATCTTCTGGTACCCCTACTCAAAATTACGCCGCAGCCAAAGTCGCGAGTCTTTACCATCGGGTACTGAGATCGATTTCATGGGTGTTTAGTGCGAAATGTGGAACCGGACTCCTCCTTGTTCAAGATCATCGAACCTGTAGCCAACGGCCTAAACAGCACTCAAGAGGGTCCATCAGAGGTTGGTACACCTGTCATGGGACCGTCCCATTGGGCGGCCTCCATCCCGCCTGCTTGGACCGCGGCGCGCATCGCACATGGGCCACGGAACAGTCTGAAACCTCTTTACGCTTGATTGATGACTTATTTATGGGTTGATTTTTTCGCCGTCTTTTTTTTTGCGATGATAAAAATTTTAAAAGGATAATAAGGAACGACGAGTTTGTTTTTGCGAATCAAAAAGTGGAGGCAAAATAAACCTCTTCTACTTACTGCGTATATTTGAGAGGATTTTCTACAGCTTGTATTCAACCTTTTGTCGTATAAACGAGAGGAGCATTGTCGTAGCACAAATCACCTAACCTAACAAAAGTTTACCTAATTAATAAAGTCAATGATTGAATTTCCCAATCACCTAATTGTAAGTCTGAAACAGTGAAAAGTCACTATTTCCTCCACAAAATTGCTCCACTGATTTCATTGAAGGGAGCAATTTTGCAGGGAAAACAGTGAATTTTCACTGAATTCCGATGATTTTTACTTTCAGATTTAGAGTGCAGCACGAAAAGAAAAACCTTTTTTTCGCATTGCACGTAATAAATTTGAATCAGTGAGAATCTCTAAAATTCAGTGAAATTTCACTGGATATTAGTCAATAAAGCATCACGGATTTTTGTTTCAGTGGCGCTATATTAACTGAAATCCAGTGAATTTCCACCGATTCTCAGAGACTTTTACAGATTTAAATTTAGAGTGTAAACCCTTAAGGACTTAGATTCGACTTTTATTGGGGAGGCCGGCGATGATGGGGAGGTGGCTCTAATGGAATACCTCCCATGACGACGAAGCTAGCTTTCCAGCAAGTCGCGGAACCGGGCACGGAAAGGCACAACATCTATACGACATTGTCATCGAGCGAATGAAGTTAGTGCGCGCCACGTGTGTAGTGAGAGATGCCTCACCAGCGGCGGCACTTCGGCGTGCGGCATTCGACTAGGAGAGGTGATATCACGCGGCACTCTCAGCGGCACCCGCTGTCGTCCGGAGTGAAGAACGTGTTTTACGCACGAAGCTTTCATGCGACTCTATCTTCATTGCCCGTCGTAAGTACGAGCGTAATGACGTGCCAAGCGCAAACAGTTCAACCAATCAACACAAGAATTCGTGTTAAGTTCAATTTTGACAAGATGATCGCGTCGTAAAGTCACTTCACGCCACAACTGATTTTGATTTTAGCGACTTTGATTACACTTTAACAAAGAAAACATATCCGCGATATCTAACCAAAGACGTAACCTAAACTTATGAAACCTGACCTAAAAGCCCTAAACCTGCAATGCTCAATGTAAGGATACCTTAAGGAAACCTGTAGAAAACCTATCAAAGAAATCTTATCACCCCAAATTTGAATCAGTGAGAGTCTCTGAGCTTCTGTGAAAATTCACTGAATTTCACTCAATATAGAACCACAGAATTTTTTCAGAGGCGCCATATTGACTGAAATTCAGTGAATTTTCACAGAAGCTCAGAGACTTTCTTTCGCTGATTCAAATTTAGAGTTACATTAGTAACCTAATGTACATACATGGAACCCATATTTGGAACTATACTGGAACCTAACCGTATCATATTTACCTAGTTTAACCTAACCTACGTCAAGGAAATCAAACGTGTACCTATTCGAAGTCGAACCATTTATTGTTAAGGTTCTTTACGAGACTGGCAACCCCCACGAACTCACACCAAAGGCTGCTTTGGAATCGAGCGTGGGTGTGAGTTGCCTATAAAACATGGACGTACTCTAATGGGCGTTTCTTACTCCCACATGGGTCTATCAGACACACCAATGGGTATCAAAGGCGACTCAGGTGCAGGCAAAGCGCGCTACGACTAAGTAGTGCGACTTGCTTAACCTCTCCTCTATAGGTAAGGGTTCGAAAAAAATAACCCACTTTCTTCGTGTAGGGAAAGTACTTTCTTTTATTCTTTGCTAACTGTAAGTTGAGAGCAGCCAAATTCGGCGAAAAAACAGATGAAGTCGATTTCGTTAATTTATCGCAGTTTGCTTAGGAGAGGCTTCTTTAAAGGGATTTCGATACGTCCATGCAGAAAGATCATAACTGCAAAACCCAGTGCTGTTAGGTGATAACTGCGAAACCCATAGTGCTGTAAGGTGATAACTGAGAAGCCCACTGCTGTGGGGTCATAACTGAAAATTTTAGTGCTTTTAGAATTTCAATTTCTATGCCTACGGGCTTATTTCGATGTATGTTTCATGTTGGAAGCCTACTTTGATATGTAAATTTTGTAATTGCCAGAAAAAAATGTTGGAAAATTTATCTGTGAGCGTAGAAATCAGTAGTCCAAAAGCGCTCAAATTTTCAGGCGGAAATTTGTGACCTTCCAGCACTGGGTTTTTTAGCAGTGACCTTCCTGCACGAGGGTATCGATTTGTTTGAAACTGGACTCGGTCAGGAAACTGGAAAAGAGATTTGAATAGGTGAACAGCAGAAGATTTAGGCGCCATGCGCGACAAGATCGCCGTAGAGCAGGTCTGGTCAGGCAGATATAAAGGGCTCAATTACTGTTCGCCTGAGGACCTAAGTGCTTCACTCCATCAGACCGCCGAGGCGTCGCCGTCGAGGCGTCGGCTTGGAGGATGGCGACGAAGGGGAAGTGCGACGCGTCGTCTGGTCTGGCGGCCCGGTCGCCAACCCCGGCCGCCCCACGTCGTGGACCCCGCCGTCGCCACGCCGCGGTGGTGGTCCAGGACTGTCCTATCGGAGGAGTCCCTCAATTGGACTTATTTAGTAGACCATTTCTGCTACCTCGTGACTGGAGACTTGATTAATTCTGGCTCACTTCCACAGATTGCATACACCACTTCTTGAAACATGCCTTAAGTCACCGAGACGAGAAAACAGAAGAGCGAGACACATACCCTAAACTCATTTAACCTTATTTGCCATATCAAAGTAAGGCATAAGTTTATTGGATGTAATGGACAACCTCAAAATGTAATGAGAGATCGAAAATTGTTGAAAACAAGAGGTATTAATGGAACCTTAACCCACTACCGCCCAGCGATGCCGTTCGGAAACAGAAAAATTTATTTAGAGGATCTTTTTAGTTCAGTATTGTCACAATTTAAAAAAAAAAAATCACCCCTCTCGAAACCTGAAAGTCAATAATTTAGGCATTTCCCAAAGCTTAAAACTGCGTAATTAAAAGGGGAAAATCCTTCGAATTTCTCTTAAGCTAAATTTCAATCCAAATACTTTGGGCTGTTATGGGTTAAAACTCCAAGTGCAGACGATGCCTTTAACATTGCGATTACTTAGCGACTGTGAATACATAATTTGCACGAAAATATGAATTAAGTCATCTTCAATCGTAGTAATATGAGCTTACAGTAAGTGCCTTTCGTTGCTGTCACGTGCTCTGCTGGGCGATGGATTGAATACAAGACGAGGTATAAAATTGAGAGGGTAGTTTCAATGTGATGCTGCAGAGTAGCTTTGGGTGTAAAATCACTCGAAATTAGTCCGATAAGAGGGTAAACAATGGTCTGTGATGCCAGGTCGGGCAGATGACGTCACCTTGATATCGAAGGACGCCGCCGCCGATGACGCCGCCGCGCCGTCAAAAGCGAACCGAAACTGAACCGAACCGGGGACGAAACAAAAATTCCGGTATTATCAAAGTGAGGTGCGGCTTGTTCGAGCCGGGCCGGACTGCCGGCCAGACCAAGGCCCTGGCCGAGCCGTGCCTGAACGGCCTGGCCCCTGGCGCCTCTAAAAATAAATTAAAAGTGGACCGAGACGGACGAACAGAATTAATCCGGTAACACTTTTCTCTCGGATGGCGAGACCAATAAAAGCTTTTGTTTTGACGGCGGACTTTGCTTTCGGGTAAAGGGGAGACCGAGGAGGACCCGTTCTGTGTAATGGCATCGTTTGAGGCCGCGGGAACTTCGGGCCTATCAAGCTAATAGGTACGGTACCAAGAGCTGCGAATCAGGATGGGTAAACAGGGGACCACCGAACACGACTGGAAGCATTAAAAGAGACATTTTTTCAAAGATATTATCTAATGAAGATATGAATCATATCTTATCATATGACATGTATTCTAGGTCCAGAATTTTGACTTTCAGTTGAAGGAACATGGAATATTATTAAATAAAATTCAAGTAGCTTTATTCTGATTTTTTTAATGACATTGGGGATAGGTATACTTCACAGAGTAGTGCAACCCATGTGACATATAGTTTAGATATATATCTTATACATCTATAAATATGTCTTTCGGTTAAAAAACTGCTTTATCTTCGGTAAAGAGGGAAATACGACGCCCTTACACGAGGGTAAAACTTGCGTAATAGAGTAACAAGGTAATGTAAATTTTACTCTTATCGTATGTTACGGTATGAAGTTGACAATTATTTTCCCTTAGTCACAACTTCTTCTGACCGAGAAAAGAATAGCTCTATTTCGTCTGATCAGATCTTACTTTCACTGTTGCCGTATTCGGCGGACGTACAATTAAATAAAACAGGATCGTAATCCTATAAAAATGTGCTTGCTTAAAGAAGATTTTGTTTTACATCCTCTTGTTTCATATCATATGAGAAATTCGGTTCAGATAACCCGTATATAGCCCTATTGCGACCTTCCTGGGCTAATTTATTATACCTCGTGTTAGTGGTAGGTGAGTGAGTTCATGCGGATTGTTTGTTTTATTTATATTAACACAAGCTTTTTTCATGCAATTTATAATTAAATTTTGCAAAAAAAAGTTAAAATAAAAATATTTTTTTTTCGGGTGTGTGTTGTGATTTTTTTTACCAGTAATGATTGCGCTTTGAAAGACATTCGGTTAAATCGCACTCTCCATGCAAAGAAACCAATCACGAGCTAAAACGGAGCACGGTCACGTCAAATACTTTAAAAGGCTTTGACACAAAATATGACTGTTAATTTTGATCAAAAAAATACTGCGCTGGCCGGGAATCGAACCCGGAACAACTGCTTGGAAGGCAACTATGCTAACCATTACACCACCAGCGCTGGTTGCTGACGTAGGCAGCCATTCAGCATTAAGGCCGCATAGCCCCCACCTCCATCTCGTCGTATCGAGCGGAGGCCGCGGCGCGCGCAGTCCTGCGAAGCGGGAAATTCGAATTCGTGAAACGATATGCCAGCGACAGTAAATTCTCTTCTTATCCTTCGCTTGCTATTTCGATTTTTGAAAGATTTAAAACCTTAAGTGATTTCTTTTAGGTCAAAGAAAAACAGCATTATTTTTATTTATTCAGCCTAAATTATTAATTTTGTGATCTTGTCAGAATAGAAATCCTAATAAACCAGATGAAATACATAGCGTTACAAAATAACGCTTAAAACGTCTCATTTCTGCATGAATGCATCACAACTCTTAAATGTTGCTGTTAACGCACTCCAAAATTGTTTAATTGAGATATTAGGCATGTCAAGGATACAAGTTCCTCAAAATATGGTTATGAGAGGGAATGGGTCTCTAAAGAAATACCCGGTAGCCCTACCACTGCGGCTACAGCGTCGGACAAGCAAAGCTCACGGCTCAGCGACGTGGTGGGTGAGTATGTTAACTTTGAGGGACTGTCATTTAAGATGGATGTCGTGTCAATGTTGACGTCGCGGGCTGAGCTAATCTCCCGATAGAAGTGGGAAGGAGTTCATCCTGCTCAGGACACAACGCAGGAGCAGCCCAGAGAAAAGAAAGTCGAGTCTTCATGTAAAAATCGAAATGGAGGTTAATAAAATGTGGCAAAAACGCTCACAGATTTCGGCAATGTTTTTCTACTGAAGGTAACTCCAAGTTCAACTTTTTAGTTCATCGAAAAATGGCCCACAAAAAAGTCTCTTTTTTTTTCCTTCCCGATAGTGAAAGTGTTGTTTAATTAGCTTTTGAGAAATTGTTATTTTGAGGTAAACCTTTTGCTTTGCAAATTATTAACTATTCAATTTAGAAAAAAAAATGTAATCCGGAAAATAAATACATTTTTTTAGAATAGTAGGTCTTTGAAAAAAATATCTTTTTGCCTAATTTCATTGAAATTTCAACTTTAAACACGTTTTTTTTAGCTTTATAAGTCGCGAGAGAGGCAGCTTGAAAATATTGCAAGTACGTATATTATTTCATTTGGGTGTTGCTATTGACCCGACATGCATTTATATTGAGAAACTTATTCAACGCTCGGCAAATGACAAGAACGCATTTAAATGTGGGAAACTTCATCGCACGTAAAAAGACTTGAATTTACGTAAAATGGACAGTCGGGTGAATAGTCCGATTTCGTTTAAGATGGGAATGTTTTTAGGACGAAAATGGGGCTTCGCGGCGGCCGGCATCAATTGCATATCTTTAATGTATCCTAACAAAAACAAACTTACCCGATTCAAAGCTCAAAATACTTGTTTTTATACATTAAACCAGCTTGCGCCGAGGAAACCACAATTTCTTCGGATCGTTTTCATTGCATCTCAACATTATTGTCCCTGGTCTTGTTAAGTAGGCACCCACTCCGGTTTCCAGAGGTGGGGGGCACAATAATACCAGAAAGAAAATGGAATTGGTTTGAGTTGAAGTGCGGACGGCCACCATGGGCGAGCCATATGGGTTTCCGAGCCGACTTCATTCCCAGGGTGGGGCGACGCCTCCCCCCCCCTCCATCAAATACAGCTTACTAAACAAGGATATCATTTAAAATAGCGTGGTGCACGACCCGCAACGACATCTACAATTGCAGCATGCGGTTCTGATTGGACTTGGTTTATGGTCTGGCTTTATTGGTCAATATTGAATAAGCAGAGTTGGTCCAAGTTTTCCAGTAACTCAGCGGCTAAAATGATTCTTGTGCCAGCTATAAAGCTAGCTAGCACAATCATATATATTTGGTAAACGCAGGCATTTGAGTTTAGCTTTAAGGTAACATTTTCACTGTTAGCATCACAGGCTTACTTCCATAATCGTAGAGACAACACAATGGAAGTATTATTGGAACATCGTGACAAAGTCGGAACTCGTCAAACATAGTTTGTGCATGAGTAATTTCAAGTAAAAGTGTTCTTACTGTGGCCTGTGGAGGTTTGTAAGGGTGAATGTACAACGTATGTGTGGATTATGCGTTTGCATGGTTCTTTCTCTAAACCGCAGGTTTAAAGGAATACCTTCTCTTATTCAAACTTTACAGTTGGCATTAAAAGACCTTCACAGTAAAAATAAAAATCCCGTTTTGGGGAATGCTTTGCCTATTTTGGGTGTGAAACCGAAACGGGGGTGGTACGTACGCAGGTAATTTTTCGAGATAGACCTCTGTTCAGACACACCATTCGAAAGGTTTCGGCGAGAGCTTTCAATTGATGTGGCTGAACATAGATGTATCTTGAAAAATTACCTAAGTACTGTACTGTACGTCACTCCCCCGTTTTGGTTTTACAACCAAAACAGGTATAGCATTCCCCAAAACAGGGGTTTTGTTTTTAC
>Ga0058701_10001575_pt1 | contig 16402 bp, 14 predicted proteins | sample AgamicOrMae_FD_97039 | JGI IMG/M metagenome (GOLD analysis project Ga0058701, IMG submission 97039) | Agave microbial communities from Guanajuato, Mexico - Or.Ma.e | ecosystem: Host-associated > Plants > Phyllosphere > Phylloplane/Leaf | place: Guanajuato, Mexico | collected 2012-06-04
CGCATTAAAATGGCATGCAGACTGCTTCGGAACCTCATTAATGAAAGCTGCACGTGAAACCGCGCAAATAAAGCACTAATTACGCGCCTTAAAAGCGCGCTAACAGCACTCGAATGCGCTAAACTCAATGCGCTTTCGAACCGCATTGTATCCTCACTTTTTTGCAGTGCACAAGGAAAAGTGCTAAAAAAGCGCATTTAATGCGCCCTTGTGCTACCTGGGCAGTCACGACCACGTGGTCCAAAAAGACAATACCTTTCTTTCAATACCTGGGCTGATTCCATGTATTTCTAATGGAAGCAAGGGTCATGACTTTTGTGGCCCACGGTCCTTGCAAGGATATCCCTGCCTCACTTGCATGAATAATTGAAGACTGACATTCAAATCTCATATGTGGATATCCATATTGATAACTGCGGTTTTTTGGAAATCCATTTATGGATATGCTATGGATTCTCGGATCAGGGTTTCGATACGACGTTTTGACCAAAACTTCATAATTACACCACGGCCTTTTAAATACGATTTAAAAGAATGTTTCCTAAAATACCTGAATTCTAAGCAGTTTATGTTTCAGGCGAGCTTCCTTCTGACGCGTAATAACGCAGTGGCATATCTACGCGAGGGCTCAGGAGGCAGGGAGCGGGACCCCATAGGCCTATTCAAATTTAGGCCTCCTTGGGAATCGTCCAGAACCGAGGAGAAGAATATGGGGGAAGGGGGAGAGTATGTCCTCCGCTCAAACATTCTAGAGATCGAAGGTTTTATCTGAGTATTTTACAGCGCGAAGAGACAATCTGCTTTAAAAGCAAGGGTAATCGATATGCTCTAATCGAAGAGACCTCTACATTCGAACCTCGAATTACCAAAATAACCACAAGTTAACGACAGATTAAGGCGTTTGTCAAGATATTTTTGAATATCTTGCATGTATTCGTAACATGACAAAAGCCCACAACGTTATCTGGAATGAGAATTCACCATCTGCGTAGGTAGGCAACCCGCATATGATCCCCCAAAGTGCCTGGTTACACCACTGGTGATTCTTCAGATTTGATGGCAGGTAGCTGGCTCGCGGTGTTCCATCCTGCCAGATTCCGAGGATTCCCGAGAATTTGTCTAGATATTTGGATTTAGATATTCTCGCGAATGCCTATCCAAAACTAGACAATCACTGACATGGCAGTAACGCTAACCACTCGGCCATCACTAACACATTCAAGTGGTGTCAGAAGTTTGTGCTTTAATGATGAGCACGCCTCGAGGCGAAGGGCTGGAGGAAAAAAGTGCAGGGGAAGCAAGAATCGAACGGTAGCCTGAATTTGGCGAGCCAGTAGCTAACCACTCGGATACGACACCGTTTTTCGCTCGTGTACCAAAATACAGAAACGGTTTGGAAACAAAACGTTCAATCTCCTTGGCGGGTCGCGGCTTACAGCGGTGAGAGCGGGCCTTGACGAAAGTCATCGAGCGCCTGCCAGCTACGAGATAGGCAACTGCGCGACGCTCTTGTGATGCGTAATGCCCATGCAACAGTTTGCGGGCGCCCCTCGTTGGCCGTTTTATGTTTACGTACAGTACCTGAAATAAATCTCGTTTGAAACTGAAATTTTTTACTTGACTGTCTTCCATGGTGTCCTTCAGCAGGATTATGCAGCTCACATACTTTTTGGCTGTTTGAGACCCCTGAGCTCTTTCCGGTTACATTAGCCCGAAATATCAAAGAAAACTATTTCCATGACTGACAAATGAGCTTGAGCAAACAGACCGCGTGCTCCTTAGTACCAAATCTCATTAGAGCTCCTCGTCATGGAAGACGTGGTGAACAAGGCAAAGCTAAGGCCAGGATATACTAGAGAGAATGTATTGGGCAGCCATTTTGTTTCGTATGGGACCATATTGCACTTTGAATTCAAACATTGGACACCGGCATCTTCGGAGGAGCAATTAGAGCCCTACAACTTCGTAGAGGCGCGAATGGTGTCCCCTGCCATGGGGGCCGCAATGATGGGCACAATGTACTTCTTATGGGCGAGCTGTGCTCAACATTGCGGAGGTGCCAGTGATGAGAGTTTGATTTGCGTCTCTCTACGAAGTTACAGGGCTCTAGGAGCAACGACAGGGACACAGGTCTGCGTATGTATGGTACTGCACGCACAAGCGGACTGGAACTATTCCGAGAAGAGGTGGGCTTTCATAAAGAGGGTTCAATAATATCTGCGAATTATTCATAACATTCTCACTTTACTTCATACTCCTCGTTGCTCCTGATTTGCAAACCATAACAGGTCCTTACAAAATGCATAGTCTGAACAGTTAACACTCAACAAATGGTAGATATTACTTGACTTGCACGCACTCTCAACCTCCTTGAATAAAGAAAGCGTCCGTCCGTAGACAAAGCAAGAAAAATTCTTAAGAATTTTGCAAATATGACACAAATTTACTAAATACAAACAAAATAACACAACGCAAGCTAATTTTTCTTCCGCAAAGGAAAGTTAGCCTACTCATCGCTCTACGAATTTAAAATAATATATTTAATTGAGCATAAACAATAATTGAATTTATAATACATATATATACCTATTTATTTAATTAATCAATATATTACTTTTAGAAATTACACAGTACATATGCTAGCGTAATTTTGAAGGAATCACTTTGGCAACAGTCACGTCTGAAACAAAGAAACAAAAGAGGATTAGATAATGCAATAATATCACAAAAAACACTAAACATGATCCTCAACCCTGGCCCTCGTGATACCATTTAATGAAGCCTACTTTTCTCATGAAGTCTTGTTCGTCACTTCAACTCAAGAGCCATCAAAATCAATACAACATTCTTGAAAAAGAGTATCACCAGCTCATTGAAACCAGCTACGCACTGTACGTGGTGATCAAACGTACCGGCAAATAACATTTTAGAGTTATATCTAGGAGAAATGCGAACAAACTTGTTTGTTATGACACGTTTTATCAAGCAAACACAAACCTCGCTTTAAGGCCCCATACTTCTGGTAGACATTCTTGAAAAAAAAGGGAGTTGCTATTAACCCGACATGCATTAAAGATAGGGAGACGAACGCACGTAACAAACCAAATGCAATTGAAATGGGAGGTGACTTGAACGCACGGTACCCAATCTATACATTTTAAATGGGGCAGTCGCGGGTCAACAGACACTCCAAAAAAGAGGTTTTATGCTGAATCGTCTTCACTCCTTAACCATGCTGGCTATATTCTTTAAAAACTGACTTTAGCGGAGGACATGGTCAACGAAGCGCTTGGCTTAAGATATCATGCATCCGCATCACACTATACTAACCGGCCGCAAGTTAGTGCGTCCTCCAAAGTTCCGTATGGCTTCAAGTAACTGATCTCGTGGATCCAAGGCTTTGGCTGGCAGCGACTGCGGCCGGGGCGTCCTCCTCAGCACGGGCATCGTCGGCGGCACGGGCGGCGGCGGCGTCGGGTTCGGCGCCGACAGCTGCCGCGACATCACGCTGTCCTTCACCTTGAACGGCTTCACCACCGGCATCGGCAAGTTCTTCTTCGCCTCGCCGCCGTGCGGCACCAGCCCGTTCACGCGGACGCCGTTGCTACCATTCACGCTGGCCGGGGCGACGGGAGCTGGGGGCGCCGCCGGTCCGCTAATGTCCACGACCGACGTAAACTTCTTCGTCTTGTTCGCCGACACCGAGACCGCCTTGACGGACGAGTCGTCCGAGGCAGACAGATAGACGACGCTGTTGGCGACGGGCCGCACCGGCTGCGGGACCGTCTGCTCCGAAGCGGACCTCTTGAGCTCGACCGCACGGACGATTGGGATCCGCGACGGATCCGCCTTCTGGGAGGAGACGATCTTCGGATCCAGGGCGGCTTTGGGCGCAGCTTTGTCGGCGGGGCGGCTGCTGGGCAACGTAGCTCGCCTTCCAGCGTCGGTTTCCACCTGCGCTGTGTCTGCCTCGACTAGACCAGGTAACGCGTCTGTCCGACGGAGTCCCGCAGCGCCCACGCCCACCCAGTAATCTCGGTCCAGCTTGATGCTCACTTGTCGCTTAGGGCGCTCGTTCCACGAGGCCATCTGGATGATCGGGGGGCCCGACACGACGTTCCTCGAGCGATTCGACGGCGGCGAACTCTCCGGTTTGTGTCGCAGGACGACCTCCTCGGTCGGCGATGCTTCCCTCGGCGGCGGCGTGGCCTGCTTGGGCCGAATGGGGTCTTCGTTGACGGGAGGCGCTTTGGACACAGTCGCTTTGACGGGGGCCTTCTCAATGGGGGCCTCTTTGGGTTTGGGGGGCGGCGTTGGGGGTTTCGGGGACGTGGGCGGTTTCGGGGACGTGGGGGGCTTCGGTGAGGTCGCGGGCGGTGGATATTTCGTGTCCCCCTGTTCGGTCGCTTCAACGTGATTCAGTATCCTTTGGAACATCTGTGAGGCCAAGATCCAACAGATTAGTATTTGACAATGAAGCATCGACAGTTGTCCTCATAAAAGGGGGCGTTACCTGTAAGGATTGAACATCATCCTCTAAGACCTTTGCCCGGACGTCACTGGCGTCGCCGTTACTTTGAGCTTGCTTTTTCAGTCTTTGTTGTCTCCGCCATTCCATGAATTCATCCAATAAGCTAGCTTGTTCCGGATCCAATTGGAATGGTGCCGGTAACCCTGAAACCAAAACCATACCTATCAAAAGATATTCCAGCACGCGACTCTATCACAGACTACCTGCAGTCATTTTTACGCTCCAGACAAGGCTCAATTTTATCTTCGTTTTGACCAATTGGAGCCAACCAAAAATGTTGCATTGAGGGGAAAAAAGAAAAATTCTCGACAGTGTGTCAAAAACCGGGCCTAAAGCAGGCCAATACTTCCATATCCTACTGGCTTTAGGTCTAGGCTGTAAACCATGAGAGGAATAAATGTGAAAACCGCAGAAAGAAAAGCGCAATCAATGATCTCGGAATAAACAATATGGTACAGAGAAACTATGTCAAGAGGCCTTATCGCACCATGTTCAGAGCAGTTATAGGCCTCCAGAGAAATAAATAAAATTCGGTTTTTGACTGATCCGGCCAAGTTGACTCATTACATTCTTTAACTCGCAGCTAGATCTCTTTCTCAACACAAAAAAAAATCGCACGGGACTCGAGAAACAAGACATTTTTTAACAGTTTTTGTAGCATACTATGATGAATAATGTGGATATTATACGGTCAGTAGGTGGCCGTGTATGCCTACCTGCATTCAGATTCATCTCGCTGGTCGCCCTTGCGAGCGGCTTGTCCATCGTCCGCGATCGAGAGAGGAAAGCCTCCTTTCGCGGCGCCTCCTTCCCCGAGGCCGAGTGTCCAGCAGACACGCCGGAGAGGGTGGCGTGCGAGGTGGTCCTCCGCACGCTCACGCCGCTCCCGGTGCACGCGCCGTTGTTGAACGACGACCGGCGCGCCACCACCAGCGACGGCTTCACCTCCGGCGAGATCACGCTGTGCGCCGACTGCGGCCGCGAGTACGTCGACATCGAGAAGTTCTCCAGGCGCGACTCGGCGCTACTCAGCTTCGGATGTTCCAGCGTGCTCGCCTTCTTCACCCGGTCCTTCCGCTGCTCGCTGATCACCTGGCTGAGCTCATTCAGCACGGCCGCTGTGCCCGAGAGGCTCGTCGGGCCCGCGGGGCAGGGCGCTGGGGACACGCGGCCCGGCGACGCCCGCGCGGGCCGCTCCACCGGGCTCAGCGGCGGGCTTTCGTCCGACGCGACGGAGCCCCCGCCTGTGATGCGCTCGATCTCCTCGTCGCTGTGCGACGACGCCCTCGTCAACTCGGAAGACACTTCGTCGGCGTCCGCTGCAGGCGCGACGCTCGGGGATGCTCCGCGATGGCTCGGCGCCGTCGGGGAGTCCGACCGGGCATCCCGGAATGCGGAGGGCGGCGAGGGAAGCCGGTACTGCCACTCCTCTTCTTTGTCCCCGGGAGTGCCGAACGTAGAGTCGCTCCTAGTGCAGTTCGGGGTCAGGTAAAGGGTATCGTTGGAGGCGACACTCTGCGGAGTGCCAGGACTCTTGGCTTCCGTGCTGGGCGGCGTCTGACGAGCATCCTCAGGCGTCGGAGGGGTCACACTAACACCATCTTTCTCGTCAGGGGCTGACTTTGAAACAACGCTGCTCGTCACCTCTGCTTCTTCGTGTATCACTTCGTAGTACTGAAACAAAAAACACGTTTCAATAAAGAAATTTCTTTCCATGCGGAAGAGATCACAGGTCCGAGCCTTCACTTCAAATAAGTTTGATAAGTAGTCACATCTTCTCTCCCAGCGAATTATTACCTCGCTCGCCATTGAAGCATCATGTGGCATAGACTCATGGCGCGATGACACTTCCTCTCCAAAGGATCCGCTGTTACCTACACGCAAACAAAACACAATTAACTTCGCTTGCCTCCTCTCACACCGAAAACTATTTCAAAACCCACACACTAACAGAAGTGTCACAAAATGAAGAAAAATCTCCATTCCCTATTTCGGATCATTACGTTTAAAACAACTCTGAAAAAAAAAACTCCGGTCAACAACATTCCATGTAAAGTTATTCCTGCTATTTCTGTTCAGGTCAAAGATACCCGCTATGAGGTCCCCCGTAACGAGACTGAAATGCGGGATATTGAGATGAATAACATTGCAGCTGTTGTTTTGCGGAGGGTGGGAACTACAAATCTCGATTGTTCACTGTGCGGGTCAAACGATTTTTAATCAATGGTTTTATATGATTTTGAATTATTTTGCGTGCAAGAGGAAATCAAGAAAGAGAAGAAGTATTCCACGAAAGCAAAGAGAATAGCAAGACATTTTCCCCCGAAAACTAGAGAAAACTGTCCGAATGAGAAATCCGACCGACAAGACAGTTTCCAAATCAGAGGCAAGTTGTGTCATCAGCCTCTTCGCAAAGTTCTGGTAACGCTTTTGTCGGACAGTTTCTCAGACTAGATAACAAGCAGTGGGGCTTTGGTCGGACAGCTTCCGCGGAGGAAAGTTTCAACTATATTAGAAAACCAGGTACTGAACTGAGCCAATTTCGTCTGAAGAGCGGCATCGTTCCAGTCGTATACATCGACTCCATGGCTCCGACTTGAGGTTCCGTTTGAGGGTCCCTTTTCGTAGGCTCGACTGTAGGATCTAGCGTCGATGCAGCAGGTTCGTCCGGACGACTAGAAGCTACCGTCACGGGTCCTCCGAAGGTCACCGACTCGTCCGATGGGCTCGAGTCCTTCTTCACCGTCTCGTCCACGGGACTCGGGGTCACAGTCACGGGTCCCTCGAAAGTCACCGGCTCGTCCGAGGAACTCGTGGACTGGTTCGACAGTGTCGAAGTCACCATCATCGTCCCATCTGAGGGACTCGAGGCCATGGTCGCGGATTCTTCAAGGGTCACCGGCTCCGTCACGGACTCGTCCGTCGGGCTTGATATCACCGTTACGGATTCGTCCGAAGGGGTCGAAGCAACAGACCCAGGGCCGTCCACCGTCACCGGCGTAGCCGAAGGACTTAGTGCCAAAGTCACGGATTCGTCCGAGGGACTTGCTACTATCACGGGCTCTTCCGAAGATTTAGATGCTTCAGTCACAGGCTTCTCTGATAGCATGGATACCTCAGTAACAGGTTTTCCCGAAGAATCAGGTGCCACAGTCACGGCATTTTTCGGAGGGATAGGTGCGACACTGACAGATTCTTCCGAAGAGCTAGGTGCGACAAGGACAAACTCTTTTGAAGAGCTAGGTGCAACAGTGACAGACCCTTCCGAAGAGCTAGGTGCAACAGTCACGGGCTCTCCCGAAGAGCTAGGTGCGACAGTGACGGGCTCTCCCGAAGAGCTAGGTGCAGCAGTCACGGGCTCTCCCGAAGAGCTAGGTGCGACAGTGACGGGCTCTCCCGAAGAGCTAGGTGCAACAGTGACGGGCTCAACTGGTCGGCTCGGAGCCACGGCCGCTCCTTTGTCATCGGGATCCTGAGGCTGCCTGAGCGGGCGGCGCGGTTTGGGCTTCGGTGCAGGGAACGTTTTAGCGTCCTTCGCAACGGTGTGCGCGCCGGCGCCAGGATCAGGAAGAGATCGGGCGGGCGGTTCAGGAGCCATCCTACGAGGAGCAATAGCAGGCGGGGTTACACTGCCGGTGGAACCTACGACATCTTCGGGATCGGGGTGATCCTGAGGATCGGGATGATCCTGGGGATCGGGAGCCATGCAGCTACCACCTTGGAAAAACCAGTCCACCATAAATACATGCGCAAAAGCCATACCAAGAGAAGAGCCAACTTAGGAAAATGAAGACAGCCGTGGATCAACAAACTACCGCTTTACCCCGAAAGATACAGGAAAGGAAGAAATTTCTTGAGAGAGCTTACGAAGGAAGCCATTCCCTAAAATTATCTGCACGCAACTTTTAGAGTTAGATCGAAAATCATCCGCTTTAAGTCGTGATTAAGCAAGTTTAGTTATTTCGAAATAATATTCTATTTTGACAAAAATCCTTGCGAAGGATTGCGAATTATAGCTTCTGTAACGCAGAAGCAAGCTTGTCTTGGGAAAAACACATTCATCCCTGAAGAAAGTGTTATCAGTACGTTAAACGTATTCTCCTACCCTGTCTTGCAAGATGCGATTAAGCTGCTCAATAAAATTATTCCAGGATGCGCTCGACTCGGACCGGTTGACACTCAGAGCTTCAGGAGGAGGCAGGTGGGTCGAGGAACCTTCGCAAGGACTCACAACAATCTGGACCGGAGAAATGGCGGGGAAAACAGGGGGAGCTGCGACAGGGGACATAGCGGGGGGTGCTGGGACGGGGACCTGGGGAGACTCAGGTGCTGGGGCCGAGTCAGCGACCATGCTCTGCAGAAACATTCCTCTAGCCACGGCCAGATTGGGGCTCCCCGACGAGCTACTGCACAGGGACTTACCCTCTGACGGGGTAGGGGTGGGTGTTTGTGAGCTGCTACTGGAGGCTACTCGAGCGTGCTGCGACGGGGACTCGGCTACTTCTGGCGGGCACGGGGAGGGAGCAAACGCGGTGGGCGCCAGCGGAATCTCCGCCGACGTCGAGGACGGCTCCGCCGACGGCGGCGCCTTGGCGGCGGCAGATGTCTTCGGGGCCGCGGGCCCCATGGCAGGCAGCGTGCTGGACTTGGCGCGAACCATGTCGCGCCGCTCCAGCGACTGGGTCTTCAGGAAGGATTCGCTCGTTGAGGATGGCATCGCCGACGTGGACGCCGAAGTCGTCATGGCGGCCACTGGCGGCGGCGGCGGCGGTGCTTTCTTCTTGCGCTGACCTGGAACCCCAAACATGCGTTACTCTACAGACTCACATTCAGTTCAACACGATACACCGGGGCTCGTAAGCTAATGCTGAAAAGCACACGCAAAAGTCGACATGCCTTCATTCTGTACTGCGTTATTATCGGACAGGAAGGTAACATGTGATTTCTTCAACCTAGTTCATTTATGGGAGTGTCTGTCGCCCCATTTAAAATGCATTAGGTTGGGTTCCGGGCCTTCAAGTCACCTCCCATTTAAAATGTATTGGGTAGGTTACGCGCGTCCACATGTTAATGCATGTCGGGTCAACAGCAACACCCATCGTTTACAGCTACTGAGCTTTGGTTAAATTTTGCGTCCCTAACCTCCGGTTCCATTTTCCTCTCTCTCTTCGCTCAATTTTAATGCTCTGCAAACAACTATTCTGAAAACTGACAGCTCTGCTAAAATCTAGCTTCACTCGAGTCTCCTTTCATGAGGGCTGCTATAAACTAAAATTTTCCTGTCGTTTAGTTCCAGTCGTAGTTGATCTTTAAGAAAATCTTTTACAGAGTATTATCATATTTTTATTAAAAAATAAATAAATGAATTCAGCTTTCCATTGACACACTCCAGGTTTAATACAGCTTACGAAGCCGACAAAAAGAGCACTCAGAGAAAAAAAAATGCTAGGTGAAAATCAACAGAACAAAAGATAGAAGATACTCTGCTTTGTAAAAATAAAAGAATCGAAACTTCTTGCAAGGGTTATTTACGAGCATAGATAATAAAAAAATCGAATAGATACGGTACTATCAGTCCGAATCCCATCCTGATTGCGCAACAAGGCGGGGATCAATTTATTTCCCCATTAGGCGAAGCCTTCTTGCACGACCAGAACCGGACAATACTTGGACTGGTGGTAGTGTACAGTTGGAAGCATAAGTCGCTAACGGTGGATTTTCGTCCCGCGCAAAACCGTGGTGGCAGCTCTGCTTGGGCGTCCATAGTGGAGGTGAAAGAAGAAACATTCCGCGAGTGCGTTTGATCAAAACATCCAGGAAACACGTCATCAAACTCGACTTTTACTGTTTGATGCGTAAAAAAGGATGGCATATTGCAAAAACGGATGTGTTATTCTACCCCCACCACAGAGGCCCAGCAAGGCTGCCAACATGATTCTGAGCGGGATGAAAATCCAGTCAACGAAACTCGACTGTACATGAGAATGCGAGGGACATTCTCTTACGATAAATGTCACGATACTAGGCATGCGGAGTACATTTCAAACGTTGCATTTTCTACGCCTTGTGTTCCACCCTTGTTCAACCCATTCCATAATTCCATAACGAACATTACGTTAACCTGGGCGTTAACCGTTATCTTCAACAAGTTTAGATTAAGGCACGGTAGATGCCTTGTACTATCAGTGGCAAAAGTATTGCTCCGTCTTAGGTTTCAAACCTTTCTAACTTGAAAACGGAAGGAGGTGAACGTTTGAAAAAATGAGAGGGAGCAATATCTTTGCCACTGATGGTACCACTCTACACTCGCCGCGTGTGACGTCACTTCGCGGAGGCAGCAGCCCGCAGCCGAGAGAGAAGGCACGTAACACACTTAGCAACCGGTTACCCTGAATACCGTAAGTTAGGTTAATGGCCTGTAACTTACTCTACGCAGGCGACAAAGGGTCAAACACAAGAGATGGAAAATGCTAGGCCTATCTTTAATGATAATAGTGGGCTCTTGAATGTAAAACATGCGTGCGCCTGAGGAAGATGAAGAAAAATAACATACCTATTAGGTAAGTCCACATTTTATACAAGCGCCTCTTCCCCGGTGTTCCCTTACTCGCACCTCCGCCATCTGGGAATTAAGCACACCAGTCTTCTACAAGCCGGCAGCACAGCCACTTACTTGGCGCGCGCCTGGGTTTAGGGTGCACTTGCGACTACAGCATGCTCACTCATAACTCCGTGCAACAGCTTATCATTAGTTGAGGCAAGCAAACAGTTTTAGTAGAAAAATATCAATCAACCAAACCGTTCCAGTGCATACATTAAAAAAAATATCGGACATACAGCCGCGTCAAATTTAATGATTTCTGCCTAAGTAATTTGCGAGGTTATAAACAGAAAAGTACTGCTTTGCGTACCTGGCATTTCACAAGTTTTCTACGATTAATAACTGGGAGTTAATGGTTAACGCGAAAATAAGTGGTTGATTACCAGTTGTCCGTGGACGCATAGGGTTTTCGTTCCAGCCTACTACTCTAGTCGAGCACTTATCTATTTGAGTTCAGTTCAAGGTATTCCTAAAAATATAGCGACAAATCCAAACCTACGAAGACTACAGAAAAGCTACATTCTACCCGAATTCATCCTTGGAAGCTGTTTCATGCGCTGCATATCTTCATTTCACGACGAAAATTTCTACTTTATTTGTGAGTTTTTAATAGAATTACGACCATGATTTTGGGTAACAAGAGATTTGTCAATGTATTTTCAAAACAATGTTTCGCGAAAGCCTACGCTAGATTAAACTGCTTAGAATTTCAGATTTGAAAGAATATCGCTGAAGTATTCACTGGGCATAAAGCAGTTGAAGTCATGTTTTACTGAGCAGTAATTTTCAAACTCACGACTCCTGAACAAAAAATCAGATTATAGAACTTGTAAGCATCTTAGGACTCAAACTTCTCAACCCAAATAAAGTGTTAAGAATTATTTCACTCGAAGCTCGGTAACCTCGAAACTTGACAAAAATCACCATTTGGCGCATCCGTTCCTCCGAAAAAGGACACTGTTTAAGTGCAACATTCGCGGCAAACACAGTTAATTTGTGAGCTTCTTGCGTCGCTTACCCTGTGGGAAAAGCGCACTTGTGCTTGCGCTGTAACCGTTCCGTTTACCAAGCCCTAACGAGTTACCCGCAAGTCCAGTTTTGGGTGCGGCCTGCGGAGCCGTTGACAAGTTCGTCATCGACTGAGAGAGTTCGATCTTCCCCCTCGGCGCCAGGCTTGCCAAACTGGGAAACACAAATAAAGAAGTTAAAACATGCCTCAACTTCACTTGTTGATCCGCTTCGGATCACTATCTTCCAAAAATTTTCTCGAGACCAACTTGGTTGAATATTTTTTATAACAAAATGAGGGTTTATACAAATATTGTGTAACGCTTTGATTTATCGTTTCATTACGTTGGGTATCCTCTGTTTCATAAATCGTGCACAAAGTACGTACCCGGTTTTAGGCCACTTTTTGACCCCCCCCCCTGTGAGCAACCGCAGTATCGGCGAAGATACCAACTCCCTGTGTCACGTACTACTTTGAAAAGGGCATGTTTTTGACGAGTTTAAATTAAAATAATACGTACCCGGGCCTCAACCAACCCCCCATTCCCCCCGGAGTCCTTTCGTGGCGTTTCCCCCCCTCATTTGTTTTTAGTTGGCGAGGCTTTTTATTCTCTAAAAGAAATTTTTTGAAAGTATAAGACTTATCAGATATGACAATGCCAAAGCAAATCATTTGTATACCTGAACAGCTAATAAACAATCAAGCAATCTCGAGATACCCCCTCCCCCCTTACGAGGGACGTAGTAGTATGGGCACGATCCTTAAGGTACCATACTCATAGGTAGATCCGCAGTCGGATTTTTTTATGACACTAAAAAAAAAGGACGCCATTCAAAACAAGAGTGAAAACGAAATACCCGTTTGTTTGGCAGTTATTTCCTGTTTAGGTGTGAAAATAGAACGGGGATGGTACGTATATTGGGAATTCTCCAAGACAAGACGTTTTCAGCCACATCAATGGAGAGCTGTTGCGGAGACCTCTCGAATTATAACGCTGAACATAAGATGTGCATGTGTATAGTGACATGGCCGCCGACTTTTCGTCTCGCCTGCCCGGCACGCACCTTTCCGTTCCACTGCCCCCGCATGACGTGCCGCCTTCGGGGCTCTCGCTAAGCACACTGGCCTCATGGTACCCACTGCTGTCCGAACTGTTCCGTGAATGGGATATCACTGGGGCAGCGTTATCTTCTTTCTTACAGACATTGTTGTTCAGCTCCTGTAAAACCAATAGCACTCTTTCAGGGCCTGTCCAGTATTACCGTTCCACATAATAAGCCATCTTGGACCCTTCCTTCTTTACGCCTTCTCCCTAAACCCAATGGTTAGTTACGCGGTCCTTTCAGCTCCGCGATCTGGCACCAGTCAAGCCAGAAGCCAAGCCAGAAGCCAACAAGGCAACTGCGATGCACTTGTTGGAGACCTTTGGGGTATATTTTATCGAGAAGCCCAAACTGAAGAAGCTGAAAGCGCTCTCAATTCCCCCATCACGTCGACCTCGCTTCCTCCTTTGCTGTCTTGGCTTCTGGCTTGGCTCATGCCAAATCGAGGAACTGAAAAGACCCACGCTTAGGTAGACCACCAGGAAGAAACATCAATAGATGGCCCTTAGAACAAACTGGGCAGGAAATTATCAGTTTACAACAAATACGAAGTCAGCTAACCAAATCTTAATTCAAAATTCGACATTAAAGTTGGAGCAATCCCAAATACAGCCGAGATCTCTTGTTCCAGCTGCCACCGATCCACTTTTTTGAGTGTGGTGTTTATATTCGGCGGTAAATCCTTTCAAACTAAAGAGAATGTGACTTTCAAAAAACATCAAAACACATCGTACGTAAGGTAGTGGTATAATGGACGCTAGAACTGTAAATGGGAAGTGTACCGTGTGAGTTGCGAGCCCCTGAGGATTTTCTGACATGACGATACGACCTGCTTGACATGAGAGCCATGCGTGTTGCCTACTACGGGCTGGATTCCTGGTTTTTCAGCCTGTAGTGGACAACAAGCGTGGCACTCGTGTCGAGCAGGTTGAATCGCCATTTCAGAAAATCCTTAGGGGCTCGCAACTCACATGGTAGGTCCCTGCCCTCGCTAAGGAACTGTTAGACAATGTCATACCGCTCGTGAGGTTGGTGTGTAATTCACCGACGACAGTGTCGAATAGTTTCCCCGTTGAACACTTTCCGAGTCCAATACTTACATCTCCTCGCTAACTCTACTTCTAAAATTGATTTAGGTATCAACAATTTAACATGTTGGAGCAAATGTTACTTCGAAGAGCTATGGCATCGGATTTGAGCCAAAATTTATGGAAGCAAAAGAAGGAAAACTATAAATCCTCTTAAATAAATAAATAAAAACGACGCAATATCGTGAACTATCAACTCGGTTAAGGCTGGATGCCCGAGACGAGAACACTAGATGGACGCGATTAATAACGGTTGGGGAAGGTTTCCCGAGCCTTCCGATGTCCCAGAGGTCGGGTCGGGAGGTCGGGGGTGGAGACTCACCGTCGCTGGAGGTCCCGGCGGTTTGGGCGCCGGCCTCCTTTTCCGGCCAGGCCTGTTGGGCGCAGAGGGTACTTTGGTGGCGGCTGTCGGCGGCAGGCTCTGCGGCGCCAGGCTCTGGGGGGGCAGGGCCAGGGCCAGGGGCAGGGGCTGCGAGGCGGGGGGCGACGTGGACCTGTCGGCGGACGAGCCATCCGACGGCGCCGGCGAAGCGGAGCGCCCGCCGCTGCTCATGCTGCTCACGCTGCCTTCAGCGCCAACCTAAAAAAATAAACACTCATTAACACGAATTCACTTTCAAAATAGACAATGCGTCTCCAATAGCAAGAAGCCACACATTTAAGGACGTTTGATCAAACGGTCGAGTCAAAGACAAAAAGCTGGAAAGATAATAGATTTGTACAAAATAACGCCCTTTTATAGATCCCCACTTAAAATCATTACCACACCGAACTCATTTTGACACCGCAGATCTTCCAGGGTGACTTTTGTTTTCAGTCGAAATACATGCATTTGAATGGCACCTTCGAAACCATTTAGAGTTGAATGACGGTACGTTTTTAAAGTGGAATCGAAACAGCATGCTGAATTGTTCGTCCATAAGATAGTTTTACAAGTCCCTTTCTTTGATTTTCTTCTTCCCTATAAGAATACATTATGTACACCGTTTGAGCAAACATCCTTAACGATTTTTTTTTTCATTTTCAATTCACACATCTCAGAAGACGTTACTGCATGTTTTACTGCAAGTTTATTAGCTATCGGGAAATTCACTTGTTGGGAAGCAATTTAAGGAGGTAGTTTAACTTCGTAAATCTTTCCGGATGAATCCACCTGTTTTTTTTTTGAACAAAGTTACTCGGGATCGGAAGAAATTGCTTATTACAGGAAGAGCTCGGGAAAAGGACGAAATCACTTCTTAGGGTAAATCTAGGCGCCGATGCCCGGTCCGGACGCTGCAACCCACGCTAACTTCCACTAGATCCATCTCACCCATCGCTATTGCGTACCCCTCGCCCATTGATATTGCTGTTCTCGGTGCTCTTCTGGGCTCGAGCAGGTTAGGGCCTTACTGGCTTAAAAATACAATCGACAGCTCGTTGGGCACAGAAAAAGAGCTGGCTTACAAGCGGAGTACTACAACTGTCCGCCGCAGATTTTCACGAACATTTTCAGGACTGCAATATAGCGGTATGAAAAGATACCTAAGCCCCAAACTTTATGCCGAAATTCATTTTACAATCTAAAAAAATTCCGTTCAATTTTGATTTAAAAAATAAAAAAAATTGATTTAATTTAAAACCAATATTCGTTCCCTGTAGAACACCTAAAAGTAGCGCCTACGACTGAAATCTAAAGTATTTTGGGATTTTTCCAGCCGTTTTTAAGATATTGGCAATTTTTCATGTTTTTACATTTTGTTTAATTTTTAACGCTATTTCGAAGGCAGAAAAATGCATTTTGGCATCAAATTTGAGCTTGGGTATCTTTTCATAGAACTATCTTAAAGTTCTCAAACTTTCAAGAAAATCGGAGGTGACAAGTTAAGGAACTAAGAAATGTTATTCTTTTGGCGCGGTTGGACTTGGAAAAATTCTGGCACACTGCCACGGCTGATAGTGCAATAGACTGACAAGGGAACCCTTTCAGGTGTAAAACCCAGATTTGCACCAAACCTATAGGAATTGAAGTACACCTTCCACAATGATTTTCGGTGCCTATTTTACGGGCCATAAATGAAAACTACCCCC
>Ga0058701_10001576_pt1 | contig 16401 bp, 4 predicted proteins | sample AgamicOrMae_FD_97039 | JGI IMG/M metagenome (GOLD analysis project Ga0058701, IMG submission 97039) | Agave microbial communities from Guanajuato, Mexico - Or.Ma.e | ecosystem: Host-associated > Plants > Phyllosphere > Phylloplane/Leaf | place: Guanajuato, Mexico | collected 2012-06-04
ATGCTTTACAACCCTAATGAATACCCAAAGTGCTGTTGTATCTCTTAGTGGGTTAATCGACATTGTTGGCCGTGTAGTTTAAAAGCTAGCGATTCAGCACTACGGACGTATATATTTTGCTGCAAATAAATCAGGGCTTACAGTTGGAGCCTTAACAACGCTGGCCAACTAATTTAAAAGCTAAAAGTGCCACCCGAATGAAATATTGTCCGAAGGACATCGGTTCTCATAGTTTCCTCGAAGGCATTGATTCAGTTGGCAGGCATAACGTTTTAGGACCGATTCGGGCGATTTTTTTTCTTGTTTTGAGGTGGCCGTGAAAATTTAACAACTCGCTCCGCGAGCCCGGCTCGAGCTAGAGTGCTTTCATTAATTATTCGTTGAGGTGGCGTGCGTGGAGAGCGGAGGGGAAGAATTAAAGGTACTTTTGTTGCGTTGAAGATGGGAGCGATTCCAGGCAGGAAGGAGAGCAACTGCTCTGTTTAACACACACACCAAACTTAACTTCACACTTAAAATTAAGTCAGACTTCCGATAAGTCGAGAGGGGGAAAACTGAGTATAGTATTAGCGACAAGTTTCGCGTACAAGAATAAGTTTCTAAGCTTATTTCAACTTATAAGAATAAATATACCTTTTCTTTTGTAGCCCGGCTCTGAAGGTTTCTTTAAGTATTTATTTTGACCGACAATTTTTTTTAATTTTTTTTCACTTTCAAATATAAATGAACGGCAAAATAGTATCAGTGAAAAGGCAATAAGAATATTACGTTTACAGGGCTTTTCGTAAATTAATAATAATTATCTCAGATATTTGAAAGGTTTCTTCTCTAATTTACAACAAAGAGATTTTTAATTTTTCACATAAGGACACTGACTTAGGATTTCACGGACTATGTATGTTTTAAAGTACTTGGAAATTAAGTTGCTAAACAAATCAACTTAAAATCGCTGTTCTTCCTGTTCTCATAAACTTAAATTAAGTCTCCCAAAAGAGCGGGAAATAAATCTGTGAAATGAAGTTGATTTAAGGTATATCAGATAGGACAGCGGCACACAAATATCGCAGAGTATCTCGGCAGGCACTTTCACAAAGCGAATTGCGCTAATGTAAGTCTTTTCATATTTTGCGGGATTTCTTTCGCTTTTGTTTTTCACGGTAGGTTAACGAGTACTACATCTGCTGAATTAAAACAAGTTTGATGACAATAATGCGGCAGCGTTTTTCCTGTGGTATTGTTGTAAGACCGCGCAATGAACATCGCTGATTGTCGAGGCCAACAATAGGGATCATTCTCGTATTGTTGCACTCCAAGATTCTTATAGTTGCTCGAGAAATCTTCTGCGCAGTAGTTCCGATTCAAGTTATTCACAAACAAAAGGTTCCTACATTGTTCATTAATATTTTGTCGCTACAAGTGAGTACATATTAAGTAACAAGAGAACGGCACAGTTTAAAATGAACAATATCCGTGATAGAGGTGACGGTATGCTCCTGTCGTTTTGTTTGTTGATCTGCCCGTACCTTGCGACGTTTATGGAAACTTGAGCTAAAGTATCTGATATGGATCTTCGATCGAGGTACTGTACTTTGAGACTGTTTTGACGTTCTTCCTGATTCATTAGCCGTCAAACGTTTCCGAAATGTTGATAAAGTGGATATTCCCAGGGGGCTCGTCTCCCAAGAAAATCCTGGAGTAAACTTTTAATACGACAAAGTTTTGAGAGACCCGCGTTTGCTTTTATTTTTGGTAGGTTGTGTTAAAGCAAAAACAATATTATCATTCAAAGGGGGGAAAAGTAGAAGACCATTTTAATAAATTCAGAAACTTGACAGTGTATTCCTTCATGAAAAGTATTTTAAAATATGTTTTGAATGTCGAAAAACCACAGCGAACAAGAAAACAAAATCAGAGAATCAATAAATATATGTGAACTAAGATAACGTGAAATATAAAAGCTTCTAGTTGATGCCTGTACTTCACACGCATAGGCTTTCTTCAAAACCCCGGCCACCTTTACCTAGAAATGGGTTTTCCGAGCAAGACAAATTCCATTCAGGTTCTCTTCACAATAAGGGAATATCTCTAAAAACTATAGATTCGAATGAGGGCTTTCAGCGGCCGGGCTGAACGAAAAAAAGAGGGGGGGGGACTTCTGAATACAAGAATCAGTTTGGAAGCATCATTAGGTTAACGCTGAGTCCTTCCTTGGAAATCAAACCCGTCCGGAGTAAGCTTGGACAAAGCGTTTGGAATTCCGGAAGGAGGAATGTGAAGTGGATCAATTAGTTCACATTGGCAGGCAAGCAATCGCCAGAAACTACCCTGAGTTCAGCTGTATTGACCACTGTGGTTGATAGTCATGTGCTTATCGCCGTCCTGAATACTCAATCAACGGCCACATTAGGTAATCGGATATCGGCAGGTGACGATACACAGAATCGTGTAATCTCCCTTCGAAACATTGGACTTTTGTCATTCTGATGTCTATTTTCCAACTTTTCATAAGGAAATGAAGATCGATGCCATACTACCGCGTAGATTAGGTTAACTTCGGTTTAAAACCATGCTCCGTTCGGCTTAGTGACGAAAGGTTATAACCAAAAGAGGTGGGAAATTCGACACCTTGTGGGCATAAGAGACATAGTCTGAGGAAAATAATATGAAACCGACACATTGAAGGTAATACAGGCACGGTTTTGCTTTTCCTCTGGTACTTAGAACACAAAATATGTACAGTATATGCGGCAAATAGTAAGGAAAAAATAGGGTTCATTCGCTGACTTAGGACTCAGAGGCCCGGGAATATTTTCTTACCTCAGGCCAAAGGTTGGGCTAAGGATGAGTTGTGGCAAGTTTGAACAGAAAAGGTAAGGTCAGATAGGCTGAAGGTTGAATCAAGTTTCATTCAGGCTTTCAGTTTGGCTACGATAGGTGGGGTTAGAAAGGTGGTTTGGGTTAAAGTCGGCTACGCAAGATTTGCCGAGATGAAAAGAGAAGCAGTTTCAGTCGCCTAGTATATAATATATACCAGAGGCAAGCTTTGCGATGATAGCTTCAGGTTAACCCATAACAGCCCATATTGTTTTGATCGAAATTTAGATTGGGAGATATTGAAAGGTTTTTTTTTCTGTAAAACACGCAATTTTAAGCTTTGAAAAATGCCTAAATAATCAAATTTTAGACTTCCAGAGGGGTGATATTTATAAAATGATGACAATACTGAACTGAAAAGATCCTCTACTTCTGATGCCGAACGGCATCGCTGGGCAGTAGAAAGTTAAGTTTAAAAAATAGGATGAGAATAAAACAAGACGTGATGATGTTTGACTGGGGTTGTACTTTTCACATTCGAACTTCCCACACCTCCTAGTAACAGCTGAATAAAAAATCCTGGGTCACTTCCGAAAAAAATTGCGGCCAGCAACGAAGTTAAAAGAAGATTTAAGCTTTGCTATCCGGCAGGCTAGCTGGCGGAACTAAGCAACTAGCTCTTTTGGCAGAGTGTCTCGTTTTTAGTACGTTGTATTGTTAGTTGATGCGACAGTCTTGCCATAAAAATGCTCATGCAAGAGTTGAGCTTGTATACCTTCCCCAGTCCATGGGGTGTAGTTTCCATCGTAGCATGAAACTTTCCATGGGAAGTTTAGTATCAGAATCAGCGATGTTGCGCAGTGAACATCGCTGGAATAATACGTAAAATTCCGCAATTAACTGACCACAAAGTCAAACAGGAATTTTGAAGCACATGCATCGATGACCAGACCGCGATCAGCCAACAAATTCCGAACCGAGTTTTCACTATTCCCGAAATGGAGTTGTTTCTTAATTCGATTTCGCGGATGAGGAGATCTAATATGCGTTTTACCAGCAACGTAATTTAAGTGGGCAAACAGTTCCGTCAATGATCTGGTCCTTTGAAAAGTATTTGCGTATGTTTTGGGGAAACGGAATGAAACAGGAACACGCAGTTTAAGGAAAACATGGGGCTTTTAGGTGTTTTACGCTTGTTCGGGGAGCACTCTCAGCTGATAATGTTGAATTTACCACCTCTTTGATCCGCCTTTTTCCCGAAGCATTTCCTATTTGTCTATTCATATAAAATTCATCGTGATTTCCTCATAAGAATTTATTATTAGAATAAATCAACTGACATTCCAGCAACGTAAGTCGCACAAATTCTCCATACGAATCGAAATATCAACACTTCCTTGGCAAATCCGAATGAATTGGCCGTTATTGTTGAGATAGTTTGGGCTAACAAACACGCAGATTCCAGCACGTGTTTGTTCGGAACCGCCCGGAATTCATAAATCTAGGCATACAGACGATACCATTCATTTCCAACTCGTGCAAAGTGATCTGTGGGGATAGCTGTAACACCCTACCCTCTGAAACAAATGCCTAGATTTACAAGCATAACACACATTCCAGATTCCTTGTGAAAAGCCTCGATTACTCAGCCCCTCCCCCGGAGTATGAATGTGGGCGCGGGGAGGGGGAACAGTGGATCTCACGGGGGATCGATAAAAGTGATACGATCACTGTGAATTTGATTGGTGGACTCCTCCACGTCTTATTTTCAACTTTCTGTGAAGTCTTACGAAGACAACAGAGCAAAGCAAAAAGGAAACCTACATTAATTAAGGTTTGCATAATCGATACATCATATAGCCGAGGGTTGACGAAGCCAATCAAAACCGAACCTAACCAAGGTTAATCTAACCTACGTGGTTGTCTAAATTGGATCTTCATAATGCGATGAAAGATGATACCGTGGAACACAAGAGATAGGAAATTCCTCCTTTGAAATGTACGGCGTAAGAGGTATTAAGAACACGAAGATGATGCGGTTCAACATTACCTTGCTATTAACGATGATGAGACGTAGGAAAGTCTCTAAGAAGAAGCGAAAACTTCTACAATTATCACAGGGGAAAATGAAGGTGTAATGAAGTCAAACGCTGTCAAAAACACCATTCTTGTTCTACGCAAAAAATATCTTTTTTTTTTCAATTACACATCCTTACTTTCTTTCTTTTAATTTTTATTTTAGGAATAAGTATTTTTGGTTTAGACTTCGGCGTAAAATGAGGTCATCTCCTTAAAAAAAATATCTTGTTCTTTTCACCGAGATTAGCTAGAGATTAAAAATATTTTAACTCCATAATACGTAATATTCTCAGTATATTGTAAGTTCCACGTTACATTGTGAAAGGTTCCTCTGAAATTACGAGGTCGATTAATAAATTGCAGGTATCTTTGAGGAGAAAGCACAACAGTACCTTTGATTGCAAGTGGGAGACCCAAAACGTATTCCTAGGAGAGCCAAACTTTTGTTCGGAATAAAAGCAGACATACTATTTAAACGAAAATCGAATTTTTAGGTGATAAACTCTTTTCTTTTCTTGGCAGCCACATACGATGGGCGGGAACTTTCGTGCTACATAACGTTACCTTGTCGTGCTGTGAGGTAACAAGACAACAAAGTAGCCCAACGTGGGTAAAGAACACTGGAAAGTTGCTTGAATAACGATAAACTAACCATTTTTAGCTTTAAATTTGATTCCAAAAGTATGGATGAAGCAAAATCAGGTTAAGAATCTTCGTGTCACATCGTTTCTTGCATTACCGATGGACGCGGCAGCCAAACGGAGTCTCCGAATCAATACTCCTACTCTTATCCTACGTTACAGATTTGCATAACTCCGATGGTTCTTCTGGTTCAACCTTCAGATTCATTAGGGTTAACTTCATGCAATCGCTAAGTGCCATGTGCTTTGTCTTTGCAAAGGAGGCTCGAGTAGAAGCAAGTGCAGCCTTGAAAATGTACAGTGTACTGCAGCAGATCGGGTATTGCATGTGGACAGTCCTTCCATCCGCGAATCAATAAGTATTACTGGGACAGTTTGTACCTTGAGACAAGAGATACTATCTAGAGAGGCCTATGCAGCCCCCATAGGGGTTTCCTAGACATTTGGAAACGGGCTTTGGCATCGTACAACTTGGCGTGCGGGGGATGCAATCTTGTCTACCTGGCATGGTGGCTTAGATTGACGGGCCCATGAGATTTCACTCAACTAGCGACGCCGCACTACGCGGTACTACACTCTTGCTTTAAAAGGTTGAATTTTCTACCTCGAATGTTCCACCCTTCATCAAAAGATCCTACAGGAGTGTCGAGCAAGAGCACACCTAGAAAAAGTTGGCTCTGGACATTTTAGTCGAATCTGGTCAAGGCTTTTTTATTTCGAGCGAGGATGTACAAACATTCGTGGAAGACGTCACTGTAGAGAAAAGCAAACGACAAGCTTATCTCAAGCGGTTTGCACTTTTCAGTAGCCAGGAGGGCGACGTCGTGACCTTTTTGTGTTCTCTGAATAATACATGCGCACGAGACCTCCAAAATCGGATCGAAACACTCACTTTTTTGGTAGGCGAGCGAGTTTGTGTCCAATGGGCAAACATGTTTGCTGAAGGGCTTATATTTAAGAATAGCTCATGGGTTTCAAACTTAGGCCAAGCTTAGAAGGTACTTCATGCGAACCAAACTACCAACAAATTCGCTCCAAAAATTCGGTATTTTAAGTAAGTTAGGTTTCGTCACATGGGCTGGCATTTTCATTTTTATTCTCAAGATAACGCGAGTAAAATGTCAACTGGCAAGCTTAAGGCTTACATAACGTAAAATTGATTTTTCACGAGGAGATATTCAGGCAAATGGGTCACAAGGAGGACAGTCGGTCAAGTTTTTACACAGTGCACGGAATTATTTTCAATTACAGCTGCGCGGAAAATATTTTCGAATGGGACACTTTGACTTGCCGCTTGCGTGCGGGGCACAGTTACGAGCGCTCCAGCCTTCAAGTGGTAATCGATTTTCCCAAAGAGAGATTTTAGGCGAATGGGATAGATAGAAAACGTTCAGGTTTTCAATTCTATCTTGTGTCTTAAAATAGTCGACTATACTTTTTAAGATGCATCTTCTGTCAAACGGGAAACGCTAAGGTTGTGACTTCTAACCTTTTAAGAATGCACATAGCACAGTTTGAAAGGGCTTTTGCATCGTGGGAGGAATAAGTATTTTAAGTTTACACTAGTTCTTACGTTATCGCGTGCGCTGTAATTCGTACTCGAGTCTGATTGTGAGGAGGATTTTCAAGGGTCTCTTTTGAATGTAAGTACGCGTTTAAGGTCGTATTTTCCACGCGCCGCTTAACCCTTCGCATCACCGCTAGATTAAAACTTACTCGCCATGCAGAGCAGGCAAAGTTTTAATAAAGAAGCAGGTGCAGTCGACAGGTCGAGTCTGAGGCAAGAAAGACTGTACAGTCCAGATCAAAAATTGTGACCTACTTCTCTCAGGCAAAATATGAGAATATTGATTCATACTAAGAGAATCTTCCTTGATAGAAGTGGAGAGAAGTTCCTCCTTATGTGATCAAACATTACATATGAGTAATCAGTAATTAGACTCATGAAGATCAAATCCTACCTAAGGGGCTCTTCAGGTATAGCCAGTACATTCCAACCTTTTGGAATATACTGAAAAATCACTCAACGACAAAATTGTTAAATACCATGTCATCCAATCAAATCTAGGTTTCAACTTTGCCTGCAAATACAAGTCAAATCCTTTCATGGAACCGCCAGGTTTCAATGGGGGCCTAGAGTTGACCTGCTTTCGGGAGCGCGTCAAACTTATGCTCATAGTCAGCATCCTTGATCGATAGGGACGAATAACGGGAAAATAAAAGAACTCGAAAACCTGATAATTCACCATATTAAGCCAGAAATGTTTGTTTCATTTTTTAAGAATTGTTTTTTTTTATCGGTCTTCAAACGCTGAAACATTTAACCCATAACAGCCCAAGCTATTTGGGGTGAAATTTACTTTCAGAGAAATTTAAAGGATTTTTCCCATTAAAAAACGTAATTTTAAGCTTTGGAAAATGCCTAAATAATAAAATTTCAGGTTTCCAGGGAGGTGATAATTAGGTTTTGATTTAAGACAATACTAAAAAGATCCTCTAAATTTTTTTCTGTTTCCGAACGGCATCGCTGGGTGGTAGTGGGTTAATATTAAAAATTAATGATGTACGGTATTTAAGCTGATTCTGAAAGAACATCACGACAGTACACATACACGTTAAGTTTTCACATACGACGACAGGCCTTGTAGCCAACTTTCTCCTGCTGCCAATCGCACACACCACAGAATTCAGAAATGACCTTAGTTTGCAATTTCCAAACGAAAGTGTTTTTGTTTGCAAAGAGCGTTTGTCACCTAAGCAAGTTCGATAATTTGAGTTGAGGTCAGGTCAGTCTGCAAGCAAGTCGTTAGAGGGCTCATAAAAACAGGTAAGACTTGACGTGTCGGAAGTCTGAAGTTTTCGTAGGACACAAAACGCTCGTTAGCCAACTCATTAGGTAGACATATCTGCTGCGGAGTATTTTAGGCGCAACGAATTTATCGATTGCTGGGCACTTCCCATGCAAAGCACTTTTACTGCCAAAGCTCGTCTTACAAAACATCAAATTACTGAGGTTAGAATTTCGGGGAAAAGACCTATCACGAGAACCAAGAAGAGGTTCTGATGATACGTTTACTCTAAAACAAGAGCTCTGGTTTAGTACCTAAATTAATACCTAAATTTGATCATAATCAAAGGCATCAGGTTTGGAATAAGTGATCTGATAGATGATATTTTTTTAATATCCCAGGACGTTGGATGATAGACGTTAGTCCTACAAAACTGCATTTTGGGTAAGGATTCACTTGCCAATATTTGGCCTAAAGCAAGACTTCTTCCAAATCAGGGAAAGATCACCAACAATCAGTGAAAGTTCCTGCATTACTAAAGCACAATTCAACACTTTACGTATCGGTGATTTTGGTCAAGAAGTTGAAAACTGCACGTTCCAATATAAGCCTTTCGTAGTCACGACGTGAATCATAACGATGTTTCAGCATTTGTACGCCATTGCTAATTCATCGCCATGAATCGTCGCGTGGTAGCTACATTGTTATAAGAAGAGCAGGTGCAGCTATAATGTTCCTGACAGGAGCTATCACATTTTGATTTTTTATTTTGATTGTAATGTTAATCGAGCTACACAAATCCGCAGCTTCTTCAAACTAAGATAGCAGACGAGAATTTGAAATTTCCCGCCGGCAAAGATCAACTTCTAAAAGAGAACTTACACCTTTCTTTCATAGACCCATACCTTTCGCAAGTCCCAACTTGAACCCTCAAGCTACTCGTTCATCTGTTTTTGGTCCGCCGCCTTTGCCTGAGTGGTAAAAATTCGTCTTCACGTTTTATTTTCTTACGCCAAAGAGGTAAATGGGCGAGAATTTTACTCGGGGGCACAAACCCAAATATTTTAAGGAGTCTCTGGCCGGATTTTTGAAAAAATATAAGCGATCATTATTTTCTCAGACAGAGAGAGAATACTTTTATGGGATCTGAAAAACAGAACCAAAAGGTCAGGCATAAAAATCCCAGAGCGTTGAGAGAATTTGAAGTGAGATCCACCTATAGCTTATGGGAAGAATTTCTTTGTGCCGAAATGCAAAAGAACGCCCTTTTGAAAAAGACCACGTATGGAATTTACGGCCTCTTAGATAGTGGCATCTTTATAAAACATCACGAAACTGCACGAAAAATATCGCGCAAGTTTATTTGAGCTGCTGGCGGTAAATGATAACGTTAGATCGTTATGGGCTTAAAATGGTCAGTGCCCCGACTCAACTATACGAATGCTTTTAAAAAATGGCACGATGGTCTTCGCCATGCATTTTGAGTCGCACAATCACTTTTATTTAAAATTTTATGACACTGCAGTTCACCAACAAATATTAAATTAAAAAAAAAATTGAAGAAACTGTATCAAAAACTCATTACCACGATAGGCCGACTTACTTCAAAATTTTGCATCGCAATTTCGATGAGGATACCGATTCAACAATTGTTATAAAAATACTTTCTTCTGGCTTAAAACAATATTTTTACAGTGGTTTTTAAGCTAGCTCAAAGTGGCAAAACGTACAGCTAAGATGACAATAATAAAGCTGTAGCAGCTATACCTTAATTTGAATAAAAACGTCTCGCCACTTTTGTTTTTGTTTTTTTGTGTGAATAGATTGGCTCGTAGCAATGAAGAAAACAGAGGCGTAGAGGGAGGGGGATAATAACATTACCGCGTGAAATTAAAATAGCCGAAAACCAGGAAATAACGCGTAATTTTACAGTTATCTCCGTTTTAAAAACAAAAGTCACCTCCGTGTTTGTCCTTATTCGGTGAAAATGCCGACAGAGAAAATCCCACACATCTTCTCGTAACCAAATATAATCAGATTTAACCTGCTACGAAAATAGCCCCTATACCATTGTTTTACCCTCCATGAAAACATAACATCAATAGAATCAACAAAATTCGTCGTTCGTGTGTGGCGGGTTGCCTGTCTATCGGCGAATGTCGCCACGCAGAGAGAGACATTCCCGAAACGTATGTCGTTTCGACTCACAGTAATAGTCCACATACTGAAGTGTCTGTTCACTTTTCGCCATTTCCGATCCCGTCACTGGAAAGCGCGTTAAGCGAGAGGGGCTATTTATTCCTTTCGTTTGCACCACTGAAAGTTTTCCGGGAAATCGTAACCTGATCTAACTTCATTCTACCTCGCACTTTACACAATCTCACCTGGTCTAAGCAGACCAAATCAAACCTTACCCAAAAGTTACACCATAATCTATTATTTTTTACATTATTTTCATGTGGCGAAAAGTAAGTAAAAAATGATAATATGACAAAAATAATGAAACATAAAAATAAAAGTTAAATACATAATAGTTTTCTTTTAATAAGTTGCTTTCATAGCGGTACAGCGCTGTATTTCGATGAAAGAATTCTCCTTTGTAATACTTCTTAACCCAAAACTGATCCAAATCTACGATTTTTTATACTTTATAACCCATACGATATCTCAAAAACACATCAAATATCATTAATTTATGTCTACATAATGCTCAAGTTTACAGTAAAATTAACATTTAAAAAAATGTAAAACAATGTTTTCAGGAGCTCAATAACTGTTTTGGTGTTAATAAAAAACGAGGTCACTTCAAATTTTGATTACTTTTCAAGATATATTTAGGTTTAGCCATATTACTGAAACAGTCTCGGCTTAAGCCATCCATAGATGTGACTGAATATTTATCTACTTTGAAAAATTACCATATTAAGAACGAACCCCGTTTTAGTTTCACACTCCGGTATAGTATTCCCTAAAAAGGACGTTCCGTTTCTAGTGTTTTTGAGTTTGATTTTTTTTTTTCCTTTTTTGTCCGATGCCGTTTTCAAAATTGATTTAATATTCTTTGAACGATAAAAAACCTAGCGGGGATGTTCACAAGTAAAAAAACTCGACATACTTGAAGGACGAATATCCTCAAACGAAAATCTTGCGACAGAGTGAAGTATGCAATCCTAATGTCTCCTCGCGAACACACAGCCCACGATTCTGCGAGGCAAGACCATACGGTCGGATAAAAATCCGCCACCTTTCTTGCTTTGCTTCCCCTCATCAGGTCCCTCGGGAGTGTCGCCGCACTTTGAGCTGCGCGGCGAACACAAACCTTCTTTCAAGCAAAGAAATCGACGATTACATTACGACTGGTGATATCTCCGTAATCCGGTGAAAGAGATAACATCGTCACCAACGTATTTTCGTATACTTTAGAATTGAAAAGTTGGATTTTTTTCACCTTCAATGTTTGTCGTCGCTGAAAGAAGCGACGACGGAGCTAAAAAAAGAGGCATGTGATCAACTTTAGGTCTGGTTTAGACAAAGTTCAGGTGACGTTTTTTCTTCATAGTACGTCATTTACATAGAATTTTTCCTCGTTCAGAAAATGTTTCCATGGAGTCAAAAATATTCCACTGTGAGGAAATGCGATTACCCAGAAATTATTTCCCATGCCAAAAAAAATCTTGATAAAGTGACAAACGTTTTTTTCTCATCAAAAAATAAGGAAAAGAAGTTTTTTTTTTTTTTTGCAACAAGATTTTTTTTCTTAGAGCAAGAAAAAAAGGTAGCGCCAAGGAAAATAAAAACCTCAGGATAGGAAAAAAAACAATGATTTGTTGCTTTATCACAAAAACATTTTTTGGCATCAGAAATCATTTCTGTGGGTTGACATCAAAACTGACGAGGTATTTTACCAAGTGAGATTTAAAAGTAACCGAAAATTCACAAATATAAAGGCGTCGCTTTTCTCTTTTTACTGTTTTTAATCAGTGATTGGCTTTTGCATTACAGAAAGCGAGTTACGTTCAGAAGGCACGTACAAAGTCGTAGTGGAAGATCAAAAGGAGGATCGTTCAACAGTAAACAAACAGCAGCAAGGCCCCGATTCCATAATTGCGAATGTACTATGCGTAATACAGTGGCAATGTTAGCACTAGCAGACTATTCATTTACGTACACGCAAAAGGCGAATAGAGATGTAATCTCGATACAAGTACTCACAAAAACAGGAGCTACTAGCCGGATGTTCGGGCACGATATTATTTGGATTGATTTAAAATTATTCCCCGAACAACATTAGCATGAAGGGAAACCCTTAGTTCGATGGACTACCGCAGTGAATATTACGCTTGCGGAAGTGAACGCGGTACGATCGAAAGGATCTGCCTTGAGAATTGGGACATTGGAATCCTTGGAAACCTCGAAATGTCGGACAAAGAAAGTATAAGACAAGGCCCATAAAATAAGTATTTCGTAGGAAACTTTTTTATATATATCGCCTGACGTCATAGCTGTATCCGTGACGGAGTGCACTTTCATTCGAATTTGATTCATAAAAAAGGGTTTCATGAAAATAGGGGAGGGGAAACCAATGAGGGTGAAAATAATTTTTGGTAATTCGTCCAATGGGAACACAGATGGGGGAAATATGAATTATGTTTTTTTACCTGAAGGTAAAAATGTATAGTTTTGTTAGTTTTTGAGTCAAGTAAAAATCAATGAACTAATCGAATGTATCGCTCAGAGAAATATTATTGCTATGGGTATTGACAAAATTATCACACAAAAAAACAACAGAAAAAATACCAAATTGGTTTTACTAACGAACAGGTATAGGACCACCGAAAATAAATAAACGTCTATCAAAGTACGAAAATGACTTTTTGTTTATTGTTGATTTTTTTCAATATTGAACCATTTTAAACAATACACAGGTTACTTTTGTAAGTCCATCATCGAAACAAAAATAAAAAATACAGTATTTCGTTTTCCGTTATGTTTCTCCTCATCAGGAAATCAATTTTTTTCATGGCTAAAAAGTTTAAGGCTGGTGACTGCAAATCAGATTTCCTCTAACGTTCGTTGCCATCTCAGAGAGGGTGGCTTAGAAGCATTTACCGCGGCAGTTTCAAACTTTTGGCGCGAAAAAAAGATAAATTCGTGGTTTTAATGGGTTAATGAAGGGAGACCTTTTAATCTCGAGGGGCGTTTGTTATCAATACCATTTCGAATCTGCCGCCAAGGACTTTATGAAAAGCCTTCCCCTTTCCGGCGCCTTCTATTTCCACTCCCTTAACTGTCAGAGGTCGCAGAAACGTGAAGGCGGTGCTCAAGCGATTAAGGCTCCCTGACTTACCCTGCAACCTATTTCAACCCTTTCCAAGAAGCATTTCAATGGGTTCTTTATTGACAAAAATGGTTTTCAGACACTCAGAAGTTTTGGTAATTACAAGTGGATCCTCCTGACATCAAAAAAGATACTTTCCTTAACACTCCGATTAGGATTAACGCAACGGGAAAAACGGCAAGTGAGGTTTCAGAGAAGTTATAATAATGAATTATTGGCCTCAAGGTCTTCGCAAAACTATCTTAAAACATGGCACAGCGAACTTCCGACAATAGCCAATTAGGGTACCAGTAACTTCGTGAAATTAATGAAATTTTTGTTTACGGTCCCCAGGTAACTCAAATTTCCACATCTGTTTGTATGAAAAACTTGCGCACAACGAAAAATTGTGAGAGATTGTGTGAATAGGATTAATAAGCTAGCCGGTCTTAAATTCCAACAAACATACCCTTACAACATTAATTTGAACGACGGTTATGCTTGTTAAACCTACATTCGAAGTTGAGAGAGTGGCAGAGTTTCTTCATAACAGGGACTCAAATAGTCATAACATGGTAACTGCTATGCAGGTCTTAATAGCACGCCTTGCGACGAATAAACAGAAATATGTCCACTGATCATCTGATGTAAGGTATTAAGTAGTTTGTCACTTCTTGAAGATCGCGTATTCCGTGCATTGAAAATAAGTCACAAAGATTTGGACAGAAAGTTTACCTGCTTTGCAAACTATTCCGATGGCATAACGACAGATGTACGCTTTCTATTTGTATAAAAAAGGCTTCCTATCTCAGGGAAGACCTTATTCAATAGAATATGCTTACAGATTAGCTGCGATGTAAACCAAATCGACAATTCGTGCCAGAGGATTGCTATTGGATTTTGTGTCTTGAAGAAATAGGTTAACTTCTTTCATTGAAAACGTCAACGGTGTTCTGGGGATTTTTTTCTTTTTGTTTTAGTTATGACTACTTTGAATTATGATTAGACGTACACAAATATGAAAATGTTTTCGTCCCAAAAGGGAAATATATAGTGGGTCAAAGACCGTCTATTGGAAAAAAGGAATTGACTTGAAATCCAATCAATTATCACGAAAAAGTTACCGCCGTGTTTGAACCATGTCGTTAATTTCGTCACTGAGGAGTTGGAAGACGCTTGCGAGAATCGGAGCCACTCGGCTTCCTCGCATCATACGAGGAAAACAACAGAGGCAAGTTCCAGAGAACGAGCAAAAATATCAGCAGATTAGAAGCGAATAGGCATTCTGCTACTGATACACGAGGCAATTATCGCTCTCAATCGCTGAAGATGAAATTAATGATGATGAGGAACTCCAGGAAGTCACTTAAACTTCTTAGACGGTCGGGTGGGCTCACTTGTGAAAGACCTCTCGAATTTAATTCCGCGTATGAAAGGTATCATACGCGGATGGGGGCTGGACGCCGGTATGAATCCTCTCACAATCACGTAACATGGCGTAGCAGCTTTACGCGGCAAAATACGTCTGCTCGGCTCGAGTCCGGGTCCAAACCTGTCTCGACTGGACTTGGCCAAAATCTCGAGTCGGGCTGAAGACGCTGCCGGGAGACGCTGCCCGGAGGCAGGCTGCCCGGACAGGCAGCTCCATGGGACGACGAGATTAATCTTTGTCATTAGCAATGCTGCCGCTGTGAGCGGTGCGCGCGAGAGGCGTTCGGCATCGCGTCGCACCGCTTCACCTCGCCGGCCAAACTTATATCGTTGAAGTTTTCCAAGTGAGACGTGTTCACAGGGGGCTGAGGCGCGCTTGGGCCCAGATTACGGTCCCAACTTCCTTTGAGCGCGACGCATGTAAGCACTGTGGACCACACTGGCGGCTCGTATGCACCTGGTGAGCGGAGGAAGGGGGAAGGTGGGGAGGGGGCCTGCTACTTGCGGGAATACTCCGCATCACTGTTTGGGCTGGCCGTTGGGAGGCCGTTGGGAGGCCGGTGCGACGCGGCACTGCGGCCGTCGGGGCACAACACACGCAAAACAAAAGACGGCTGGCTGGCCTTGACAAGACATGAGAGAGATGGGTGGGCAGGAGAGCGGCGGCGCCGCCGTGCAGCGGCGAGGTCGCCGGCCGGCCGCATTACCATTTTGGCGGCTACTGCAGGGGACTCCAGAGGATCCGACGCCGTGCGGATAGGGACGGCGCGGCGGGCGGATGCGGCGACGCGGCGGTCCAAAGACACACCTTCCCGATCCGGGTACCGGGTACTGGGTACCGACCACTAGAAGAATCACTGCGCGACCACGTCACTACACTGAGTACGGCGGGCGGAGCGGTGCGGAGCGGAGCGCGGGCAGGCGGCTGCAGACTTCGCGGTTCCCGTCCGTTCCCGTCGTGCGCGACTTGGAGGATGTCCTGCTCACTACTGCTCACTCGCCTGCCACAGCTCGCCGGGCCAGCGCTACAGCAGTGGTGGCAGCGGGGCGGCGCGGGGCGGGGGGCGCAGCGGGCTCTCTTTGTCGAGCGAGCTGGAGTTTGCGCGGCGCGCGTGGGAGTGAGTGAGCAGGAGCGATAGCGCGGTGCCGCCACCGACGAGGGCCGACAAGGGCCGAGGTGCGCCGAGATGAGTCGAGGGCGGCCGAACGCGGCCGAGGGGCACCAAGAGGACCGCGCCGTGGCGACGCGACGCGAGGTGAGCGGTGAGCGGGGTGAAAGGGACAGAGACAGAGAGAGAACGGTAAAGGGGGATGGAGAGGAGGAGCGCCG
>Ga0058701_10001577_pt1 | contig 16399 bp, 6 predicted proteins | sample AgamicOrMae_FD_97039 | JGI IMG/M metagenome (GOLD analysis project Ga0058701, IMG submission 97039) | Agave microbial communities from Guanajuato, Mexico - Or.Ma.e | ecosystem: Host-associated > Plants > Phyllosphere > Phylloplane/Leaf | place: Guanajuato, Mexico | collected 2012-06-04
TAAGAATGAGTAATTCATCTTGGTCAAGTTAGTGTATCGAGCGGTGTTCCCGGTGTCCTATTTGGCAGCGGGCATCTGAGCCGAGTTGCGCTTGCTCTAAGCGTGACTGACCAAAGGACATGCTCACAGCCTTTATCTAATACGCGTGTCTGCCTCGTCAACGAACACTAAGAACGTGTTTCAGCCCTGTCAAGGTTATTACAGTTCCATCTATGCTATGTCCATCGACTTGGACCGAACCCGTACGTTCGCTGATGCGGGGCCTAGATACTTGGGCCACCGTTACATACAGCCAACCTCTGCCAACTAAAAAATAAAAATAAACACTGAAGTCACACATCGCAAATCGTCTTTGGCTTGCTTTTTGACGTTTTGAGATTTCCAGAAACTGGTGCCAACGGGAGGGGTTTAATAGACTGTGACGTATAACTCGCTAGGCCAAGATATATGAAGTCTTGGATCAAGATTCCTCTACTGGGTGTTCTGCCTTTCGTTGAAGAGCCGAACATAGAGACGGGCTTAGCTTAACCTACCCTAACCTTGTTTTATCGAAAACAGACTAAAAAGTTTACGGAAAAAAACAACTTAATTTTGTTTTTAAAAACGACCTCTACAAAAAAAAAAAAAAACTCAATTTTGTTTTTCCTCTATGAAAGTGATCAGCAGGTTTAGCTTCACGTGGCGGGCATACGTAGTCTACTTGTTACTGAACGCGAAGATCAGTATCGGAGAGTAACAAATGAAGGGAAATTCTTAAAATTTTTAGACGAGACGAAAGTGCAGTCGTTGAACGCCTCCTTTGCAGCGATTTCTTTCCGAGAAAATCAGACCAATTAAAAAGATCGAATCGAACAAGTTATTTAGGCAATAAATTAAAATTTAGCGAGCTGACGAAACTGGTGCGGTTTTTACTTAGAGGCGATGAACTCGTTCTTTGGCGGTCAAGGACCCAGTCAAGGCTGTTTACGGGGATGTCACCAGGAAGGCAGTGATGATTAAGTATGAAAAATTTCGCGAGCAGGATTGCTCCTGGCTTCGTTTTATCCGTCTCATTTTAACCGTTATGTATAATTTTTCGCTCAGTAATTTTGAGGATTCATTTCGCAAAGCAACCTCGTTTAGATTAGCGATTAATAATTGTGCAAATCATTGTTGTGTTGCTGAATTGGACCTGATCTGTTGACAGGATCTTGATTATTAAGTTGATTACTAATGCATTTCTTGTATGACTTGCGGGATTGGAAGCTTATGTTAGAAGATTTTATGGCCAATTAAGAATGCAGCGGAATGCCCATTATGTTATAGCACATTGCAAGAGAGCAAGTAGATGCCAAAGTAAAGTAAAAACCTAGAGGACATAAATAAGAATCTCATCAGTTCAAAAATTATATATTTTTCCAATTTTTTTTTGGCTTAAAAAGTTGCTATTTTTTTAATGAGGCACCATCTCAAAACATAAATGATATCAGTTAAGCGAGCCCTTAAACTAAAAATAATATATTCCCAAATTTTACTACCCAAAAAAGTGCTACTTCTAAATAAATTGAGCATTTGAAAACGAATATCAGTTAAGCAATAACTTAGTCTTAATATACGTAATATTTCCCCAATTTTGTTGCGCAAAAAGTTGCTTTTAAAAAAAATATAGGTACCCTCTGGAAACATAAATATCAGTTAAGCAAGGAACTTAGAATCAGTTGAAATATGCAATTTTCCCGATTTAATTGCCTAAAAAGTTGCTAACTAAAAAAGATAGGCACCTTCTGGAGACATATCAGCGAAGCAAATTTTACAGTTTTATGAAAAGTTTTTTTATTTAATAATTTTTATTTCATATTTTTATGAAAACGGATGAAGTTACTAATTAAAAAAGATAGGCACCGGTAACATAGCAGCTAAGCAAATTTTACTTTTTTATGAAAAGTTTTTTTATTTAATAATTTTTAAAATTTCATATTTTTTTATGAAAACGGATAGTGACAGTAGATCATACGAAATAGTCTGCGGACAACGAGTCAAAGAAAGTGACAAATTCCGATAGTGAACATGAGCTTCCAGTTTCGGCCCAGCGCCTTCCCCCCCTCCCTTCAAGGCGTCGTGCTGCCGCAAGTGATCGCGTTTATCCGAGGGCCTGAACGTGAAGGGCTTAAAGACCTAAGGGCCCTAGCGCCGCCCTAGCGCCCAGATCCTCAAGGCCTGTTGCCAACACTGTCACCGCAACAGATATCAAAACTATTCCTCTTTCAACCAGACTTTCCTTTACCTGATAATCTTTCCCTTTCTTTGCCCCTTTTATTTCTTTCTTTATTTATACATTTTTCATTTATATATTTATACAGGGTACCCAGTATGAATATCTAAGAATCATGATGTACATATAAATATTTATTGAAGAGCTTGAACACATACTTAATTAATAAGTTGAATAAAAAATTCTCCGACCGTCTCTAGAAGAGTTAATACCATGCAGTTACAGCGGAAAAAAATCTTTATTATTAATGGATTCGAAAAGAAAGTTGGTAATGTAGTTAGACAAACTCAACGAGATGATTTCTCGGCTTCTTTGTACAAAATTATTTCTGTAAATCGTGTTCAAATCGAAATCTTATCGTTATTAGAAAATTACGGGGTAAATTTATCACTGAATACAACATTTTTCGACTTCACCACAACCGCGAAGTTTTGAAAAATGACAAACGAGCAAAAGTCGAGATGTGAATCGTCCGTTGAGTACTTTCTTTTGGATCTCTGAGTTACCAGGTTTCTTATCTGCTCGGCGAGTTACCAACTTTATGCTCCGGGAAAAATCATGTGTACCAACTTTCTTCGATAAACCAAGCAAGGGAAAGGCATGTGAAGGTAACCTATCGGTCTTTAAGCTTCCTGCCGCTTGAATTACTCCCTCCGAAAGTGGCCTTAAAGTGACCGAGAGCTAAGCGGCACCAAGTTTAGTGACAATCGGTTGGGCTAAATTATTATGGTCTACTCTGCTAAGCGACAAAACGTAGGATTAAAGATTAAAAAAAAATACACTTTAAATTTGCATCAGCGTAAATCTTTTGGGAAGGTCCTAGAAATCAAGCTGTCATTTCACAGCTTGCAGATCATTTAACAGGCTCGGAGGCAGCGGTGGGCAAGCACAGTGAGTGCTACTGTCTCGGAAACATTCCCTGTCTCATTCCTTCTCATAAGATCTCCACGTGTACGACGGAGATAGTAAGGGGAGCTGTTTCCGAACGTACCGGTAGCGATACCTGATATCAGAAGTAAACACAGCGATCGCTGCAAATTTTAGCCTAAGCGCAAATCCTGTTAGGATTGCTTTTCAGTGCTAAGTGAGCGGTTTTTCTCCTTTTTATACGAAGCTCTGGCTTTGAGGACCCGGTTTTGAGGCGGGCGTGACGTCACGTAGTGCGGTTGAACGTTGAGGCACGCGAGCCCCCCCCCCCCTTTTTACCGGGGCCGTACAGTCTCGGGGACCGTACGCTTTCCAATACAGCGCAGACGACATAATTGGGTCGCTTAAATCAATCAGTACATCTCAATCTAAGATGTAATCGATTGATATACAGTAGTTACATATCAACTGCTCCGAAAGATTTACCCGTTTTCTGAATGAATTTTGAACGCTTCTGCTGCTTGCCCGAGACAGTTTTTCTCTACAAAAAGCAAAAATTACGAAGTGACTATTCACACTCTGCTCTATTTAAAATGTGTACGGTTAGTTTCCGTGCGTTCAAGTCTCCTTCCATTTAAAATGCATTGGGGTGGTTTCCATGCGTTCAATTTTCCCTTCAATTAACATAGGCGTGCGAATAGAACTGGCCAAAAATTTAATATATGCAAACCTTCCTCATTTTTTAAAATCAAAAACAAAGTGTTGCCTTGATTATCCTTTTTTTTCCCTCAACTTTCACCGTTTCCTTGAATAGACTTTTGTATATGTCAAAGCCAAGCGATATTCTCTGTTCAATGTATTTTTCTGCTTTTATTGAAATTAATTATTCCTGATTTTGAGCTCTTTCCTGGAGCTTCCTGTTTACGGGAGATGGCTTATTCTTCAAGGAGTTGTTCCTTAAGACTCACATTCAGTACTTCATAGTGACAGGTCGCTACGCTGTAGAATCGGGTCAGTAACGACATTAAACATTAAAAATTGCATTTCATAGTATGTTGAACCTGCCTTTGTTAAGCTGTGAGCGAAGAGATATCAAAGCGAGTCAAAGTACACTTAATCTGAGCCAACCAGGGGGAAACAACTTGCTGGAAATCTGTACACCGGATATCAGGATATCAAAGATATCAGTCGGATATCAGTTATAATTAACGGATATCAAGAGAAAATTGACCATTTTTAATTAAATATCTAACAAATTTCAGCGAATACTGAAAAATATCTTCTGGATATAACTAAATATTAGCCAGATATCAGTGGACAATGGTCAAGGAGTGAAAAATTTGAAAAATCGTTCAAAACAGCCATGTTTTGATCGAATCTAAGAGCAGGACATCAACCTGATATCAAGGCTTTTTGTACACCGGATATAATGAGTAGTCACCCCTTGGAGCCAACTAATACTTTTTGTTTATGATTTTTTAATGTGGAATGTGAAAGTTGAAAATCTTTAGTAAGATTGGTACACATTCTAGCAATCACTTTGCCATTGTAAACCCATGAACGAAACTTCTACGTTTACATACAGGGAGGAAAGTCTCTTCACCAATAAACTGACGAACAACGAAGCGGCATTCCATCATTATGGGGGCACTTAAACAGGGTATGACTGTTTTCAGACCTTTTTTTATTTAGATCTCGCAGGTGGCTCTGGTGATCAGCGTTTTATGCAAATCAATGTTCCCGCGTGAAAAACAAAAGCAAGTGCAGGTCCTCGTTTGAAGTGCTCTTCCAGCGATCGCATCGAGTCCCGGCGCGGCGTCTGCAACCGCCGAGCATTTCCCACCACCTCCTATAACGGGCGCCCCCCTCCCCCCCCCCCCTCGCCACCGCCTGCGGCACGCCGCCCGACACCCGCGCCGGCGCCGCCGCAGCCGTCAGCGGGGCGCCAGCTCCGCAACGCACCCACGAAACTGTCAGCTGATCGGCCCGGAATCCCAGACTGCCCCCCCCCCCAACTTGATTTGGTGTTATTGAAATGTCATCTCGAATGAGGTCGATAAATGAAATCTTTCACGATATTTGCCAAGTCTGGAACTTATATAAACAGGACCTGGGCTTACAATGACTAATCCTAAGATAAGGGATGACCAAGCCTTACCCATGACCCAACCTAACCTAACTTAGCCCACCTGAACCTAACCAAATCTGATCTAAAACTAGCCAAATGAACGCCACAAACCAAGGGGTGACAACTCATGATATCCGGTGAGCAGAAAGCCTTGATATCCGGTTGATATCCTTGATAATCGGCTGATATCCGGTTGATATCCTTGATATTCGGCTGATATCCGGTTGATATCCTTGATATTCGGCTGATATCCGGTTGATATCCTTGATATCCGGCTGATATTCGGTTGATATACTTAATATCTGACTGTTGGATTCGGTCAAACCATGGCTATTTCCAGCAATTTTTCAATGTTTTTGCTTTTTGACCACCGTCCACTGATACCTGGCTAATATTTAGGAATATCTATGAGATATTTTTTGCATATTCTGCTGAAATCCGTCAGATATAATTTCAATTTGGTCAATTTTCTCTTGATATCAGTTCATTGTACCTCTGATATCCGGCAGATATCCTGATATCCGGTGTACAGATTTCGAGCAAGGTGTTACCCCTTGCCACCAACTCTATCCTAAACCAATGCAATTAACTATTAACTCCTTCGACGCACCGTAACGATAGACAAGCCTAATACCTCTAATCGCTTACGTCAGTCCTAACGTCATCCGGAAATAAAGGAAGACACGAGATTTTTTTTGGTACCATGCCATCTTTTGAAATTCGCCGCTTGGTTACTAAAAGCAAGCGCTTGTTTACAAGCGGCTTCAGATTCAAGGGTTCATTTGTGTGAGCAGGCCACGTAATCAGGTTGGACGACCTTTTCTGCGTGCTTTCTCCAGTTTGTGTGATTTGAATTCGCGAACCCCCCCCCCCCCTTCCCCGCTCGTGTGGGTGCGTCTTGTACTGACTGTTGCCTTTTTCGACTTCGGGGAAACGAATTTACGGATCCTCGAATGAGGTTACATTCACGAAAACCTATCGGACACCCGAATTCAGGTCGAGAAAAGAATAAACTTTCGATTTGGAACAGATCGATCTATCGAACGGCTTGCTATCGACTTTCAGCTTCAGTCCGACTTAATGTATCAGACGAGAAAGTTGGAATACGGAAGTATCCAAAAATAGACTTATTTATACGCACTCTCGCTTTTATTAAATGTTTTCTCGTAGTATGAAAAATAGTCGAAAGGACTCTGGAAATTGCTAAGCTCGAGAGCAACTTCCGGCTAAGCACGAGCATAAAAGTGGACAGCTTTTCTCGACTTTCTTTGAATTTCACTTTTGATTGTTCTTATCTCTCTTTTCCCTTACGCTCATATTATTTTTAAAATCTGGCTCCTTAGAGGTGTAACAACGGTTGCAGTCTTTCACCAGTGACCGTAACTGTTACAGCAGGCCTGACCAGACGTTATCAAGGCCTGAGGACGGGAAATCTAAGATCAAATCTCCAACCAAGAAAATAAGTAAACAAGAAGACAGATGATTCGAGGGTCCGCTCCACTAAGAAGTAGACTCATCGCAAAGATCATTAATAACATTGGAACACTGAAAGAACTGCAGGTTTGGAAACATCCACCGAACCAAAGAAGACGAAAATCGAAAAACTCCGCTTTTCAGTCTTCTGCAAATCTACTTAATAGCAGAAATGGCTTGGTTTCAAATTATTTTAGAAAAAACAGATGCATTTAAGAAGATCTTTCGTTCAAGAATACGAGCAGTTCGTAGACTTTTAGCACCTAACCGAACCTCGCTTAACCCATAACTTCAATTGAATTGCCGAAAATCCACTGTCGGAGAACCATACCCAGTAACTGCTCGCCGTCAGTTATGATTTAAATTTTCTTCATTTTTCGATCTACCCTGGTTTAAACGTTAATTATGTCATGAAAAAACGTTATTCAACCGAGGATAGGTGTTGTATCCACTGTTATCAGCTTGGCGACGAATAGTCTAACGAAACAGGTAGAAAATTCTCTAATGGCTGAATAAATGCTATATATAATGATAGAAAACGCTATATATGATATAAATATAATAAAACTCTTGATTTCTGAGAATTCCACTCCATCTAAAAAGCGCTGTTTCTGTACGGGACGAATTGTCCTAAAATTAGAAGAATGCCCTTTGAGTAGGTAACAATATAAGCCCGGCTCTGAAACAAGAAATGCAATATTTGTGGCACTTACGTTAGTTTGCAAGACGTATTTGCACGTACGAAGACAGGAAAAATAATCTCAGCTTTCATTTTCACTCTTTTTTTAAATTTCTGGATGCAATTCAGGCGAGCAGCGGAGGGAGGGAGACAGACATGGGCGCGACGCACCGCTTAAGCTGAGAGCTGGCGATGGTTACTTTTGATACGCTGTCATCCGACGTTGTTATTAGTTTGTGGAATCACTATGCATAACATTCGTTACGGGGAAATGTAGCCATACTTTCATTCCAGCGTTTTCTTCTATTTTCATTTTAACTCGGTAATTCATGGATGCAGCTTGAAGTGCAGTTTCAGTTTAGGCTAGTACCCATCCTTTTTAAGCTTTTCCTCGAATTAACCCCAAAGCCTTGTTTTCCTCTTCTAATAAGCTTTTAACTATTTTTAATTACGGGCGGGAAATCTCAGAATCTTTTGCTGTCAAGTAAGAGTTGGGCGCGTCCTCGAGAAAACACTATCTAATACGTGTAGTCACAGTTTTTTTTTCCAGAGCTTTAACCGCAAAACCAACCCTAAATAAATCGTACCTAACTAAAAGGCACCTAACCCTTACGAATCGAATTCAATATTTTGCGTGTGTTTCAAGTTAACATATAGGCTTCCCCTCTAAGCGTACAAGCTAAGGACGCATCAAAAGAAATCTACTGATTCTCAGTCAAAATCGAATCACTGATTCACTTCAGTGGTTCGGTTTTGATTGAAAATTAGTGGATATCTACTAAGAATCAGTAGATTGCCACTCATTCAAGTTTAGATATGCTTGCTAATAGCATTTCTGCCAAGGAGTTGTCTCTTTTCACACTATTAGAATTCGTTTCAAACCTCCTCCTTGCCTGTCAATCTCTTTAAATGTATACTTTTTCTCAGTACTCGTATTTTCTCATTCAGCCATTCGCCTTAATAGCTAACTTTGTTTAATTAACCGGGTAAAAAAATACTGACTAATTCTGAGAGCCGTGACAGCTCAGGATGTACCTCTCCATTCACTTTCTTAAACATAAATTTACGTAGTCTTCCGCTGTCAATCTGAACTTCAGCGATGGTAGAACTCGGGAGAAAATGGAACTTTTAGGATCGGACAATAATGAAGAGGTTTTGCTCCTTTAACAAACGAGCTGCCCTAAAGCGCAGCTTCCTCTGAATGGCTTAAGTGCAGTATACTTCGGAAGAAGTAACGCTGAGACTGATCTTATTTTCGAGGCCGATAATGTGAGCGAGAGAGGACAATGTGAGGAGAGAGAGATTGATAAGGGTTTGGTCGATTTAAATCCCGGAAGTCGCTAAGGCCAGCGGCGGCGCAAAACGGCGGCGCAAAGCGACCGAAGGAATGCAGTCCGTGCAGTTGCGCCGATGCAGTTGCTCTGCTGGGCGCGCTCCTATCCCGGCTCTGATCAACTAAACAAACCGCACTTAACACCCCACTTAAAGGGTCAGTCGCACAAAAGTGAAAGGGTTTGCGAGCTTTGCTCTGCAATTTTATTTAAAGAGGACGGACATAGCCATTCTCAAGTTGATTAACCTCACTCGCCCTCTTGTATCAACTCACTTTAACGGAGGGTTCTCTGAATGCACTCCGAATTTTCATTCATTTTCTACTTTTCCTGTCAGTTAAAAAGGCTGAATTCTACACTTTTTGTTTTACTTTTCGTTGCAAAGCCAAGCGGAATAATATCAAAGCGAGGCACAAGACACTGACACAGCTTAACCCAACCTAATCTAACCTTGGTAAAGCCCGGAGGCGTATTCTTGCGCTCAAGTCTCCACCCATTTTGAAGACCTTTTCCTGCGCTCAACTCTCTGTATATCCTGAAGACGTGTTTTCCTGCGCTCAAGTCTAAGTCTCTATATCCTGAAGACGTCTTTTCCTTCGCTCAAGTCTCCACCCATTCTGAAGACCTTTTCCTGCGCTCAAGTCTCCATATATCCTGAAGACGTTTTCCTTCCTGCGCTCAAGTCTCTATATACCCTGAAGCCCTTTTCCTGCGCTCAAGTCTCTGTATATCCTGAAGACGTGTTTTCCTACGCTCAAGTCTAAGTCTCTGTATATCCTGAAGACGTCTTTTCCTTCGCTCAAGTCTCCCCCATTCTGAAGACCTTTTCCTGCGCTCAAGTCTCCATATATCCTGAAGACGTTTTCCTGCGCTCGTCTCTATATACCCTGAAGACGTTTTCCTGCGCTCAAGTCTAAGTCTCTATATCCTGAAGACGTCTTTTCCTTCGCTCAAGTCTCCACCCAGTCTGAACACCTTTTCCTGCGCTCAAGTCTCCATAAACCCTGAAGACGTTTTCCTGCGCTCAAGTCTCCACCCAATCTGAAGTCGTTTTCTTGCGCTCACATCTCCAAAACCGCTCAGCAAGTCCCGCAAATGGACGCGTTTTCCGCTGTTCCGTGTATTTTGCTTACACGTATCATAGCTCATCTCTCCCTCCTACTTAAGCGTTTCCCTACAAACACACGAATTATGGACGCCCCCCGAAACGGAGAGGATAGGACGGGCATGTCATCTCCATCGCAAAGTACTTGTCGCGCGGATACTTCTCTGGAATCTGCGACCCGCGACTGACCTCCTGACCAGGCCAATCCACCGGCGGTTTTTGGTAAGACCGCTTTCGCTGGAATTCATATCACAAGGACAGCACACTATGCGTCGAGCTGCCAGCACCTTAAATATATTTCGGTTCCGGCGAAAGCATTTCTTATTCCTCGCGCTTAATTAGGATCGGTTCGCGTGCAGATGATCTTTTTTTCTGTCTATTAACATATCAGCTCTGACATGAGCATTATAGACTCGCGCGTAAGCTTTTAATGGCTCGATTCAATTAGATTTTTTCTTTCAGCGCTACACCTGTATTGTTTTTTTCTAACAATAAAGCTGCCGAATTGTCTCTGCGCTGTTTTCAGTCTTACAACACCCCATGTTTATTGTTATTTCTCAAAACTGCCTTTTACATTTTCAAAACATTCCGTATATTTTATTTACGCCGTATGCCAAGTTGTTTTCTTTTTTGTTTATTTTTTTTTTGAAAGATTTCCTAGACATAAAGCATTAGATCTGTAAACTGAAAACTTGTTATTTAAAGTGGTGCAATAAATACTTATGTTACAAATCATGTCCTTGAACTTTTACCCAAGTATTGATGCCCAGTGACTCATCTAAGGGCACCTTAATCTGTATTTTATGCTAAGTCACCATACGATCTGGACACCTGAATTGAATATTGTCGCTTAATTTAGGTTAGGTTTTGATAGGTTTACGTTAGGCTATGGTAAGTTAGGTTTTACCAAAAACCAATGATGTTTGCCCCCAAAAATCAACGTTTCTCGGAAACAAAACCTATGTCTATCCTCATGAATTCAACGATTTTTGGGAACGAAAATCACCGAATTTAGGTTACAGCGAAATTATTCCATTCGCTATTCGCAGCTGTGCCATATAATCTGGTTGGAAAGTGTTCTAAGCGCCCGTTTATCTGAAAGGGAAATCGACTATATGACAAGGCATAGCGCATAGTGTCCACACTATGATCTTCACGGTTCCGAGTTAGCGTCAAGCCTAAACCGCCTTTTGACAGGTCTGCGGAGAAAATGAAGATTCAATCGATTTACTTTGAGCTGAGATGCAATAACACTTGTCAACTGTTATTGTGCCCGGCGGCCCAGCTCAGCATGTCCTGCGTTGATCTCATCTGACATGCTCTTTAGACATTGCGACCACAACCTCATACATCAATACACACTTGATGATACTTAATCGGTGTGTACAGTCCAGACCAAAAGTTGTGTCGCATTCAAGTGACGTTTACTTCCAGAAAATTTATTTTGGCTATAGCATTGAAATGAGCTTAACTCACGAGCGTCCACCATATTTAAATGAATTGGTATTACCAACACAAATTTCGGTAAACTAAAAATCACCAGTGTGTGGTTCGAATTTTTATCTCGACTTTACTGGACCTCGAACATGGGACTTATCTGACTCTTTCAGAGTCGGACTTTGACTCGTACATGAATCCTCTTCATGAACTAGGACTTTGTCTTGAAAAACTTAATCATGGACCAGGACTTTGCCATTTGAAACCTCTTTATGAACCTCGCCATGTAAAGTTCTTCATGGACCAGGATTTAACCATGTAAAATCTCTTTGAGGACTAGGATTTTGCCGTGTAAAACCTTTTCATGGGCCAGGTTGACATGTGAAACCTCTTTATGGACTAAGAATTTAAAACCTCTTCGTGGACTAGGACTTTGTCCTATCTCTTCATGATCCAGGACTTTGTCTTGTATAACCTCTCTTCGTGGACCAGTATGTAAAACCTCTACATGGACAAGGACTTAACCATGCAAAAACTCTCTTCACAGACCAGGACTTCACCATGTAAAACCTATTCATGGACTAGGAATTAACCTTATAAAACTCTTCGTGGATTAGGACTTGGTCCTACCTCTTCATGATCCAGGACTTTGCCTCGTAAAACATTTCTTCATGGATCAGTATGTAAAACCTCTACATGGACAAGGACTTAACCATGCAAAACCTCTCTTCACAGACCGGGACTTAACCTCGTGAACTTCTTCGTGGCTCAATTTTTTCCTCTAATATTCATAGTTTTCACTCCCGCTCGAACGAATTATTTCACTCGAGAGCAGGCCATGTTTGCGAGCAATGACGGTTGGTTACTTTTAGAAGGCGCTATCCCCTCTGTTATTCGATCTCTGAAAATAATATGGAAAGCCGGCTGACTTCTCACGAATCAAACGTATGTATCACAAGACAAGGTAGATATCTGCTGTGGTATCTCCTATGCGTTGGGCGGCAAGATCTCGTCGAGGCAGCCAGCGCAAATCACTGAATAGGCGATATGGTTAGTTGGCGAAGCTGGTTGTCCCTCGCCGTCCCGCGAGGCGGCCTTGTCCCGCGGAGGCACCACGCTGGGACAAAACTTTCGCGGAGCCCGATAGCTCCCCGCTGGCTGCCAGGCATTGCCCTCGCCGTGGCTGTTCGCTGCCCGCCGGCCCAGCGCCGCCGCCGCGCCGGCGTCTACAACGCGTCAATACTGCTCCCAATGCCCTACTCTTTACCCTATCTCTTGGTTTGTCACGAAAGTGGAACACGGCGAAAAGGACTTGTAAACGGGCTGCAGAGCGCGCCGTCCCGACGAGGGTGCTCCTGGAGGCAATCGACGTCTTTTCCACGTCATTGCTACGTGAAACAACATATTGGCGATGGATATTTCGTTCGACTGGTTACTCCTGGGATGGGAACTGTCCTCGGGCCTTCAAGAGTACGATCAAAATCGACAAGTACCTAATGCGTTATCAGAGATCTCGAATTGGAATCAGTGAGAGTCACTGAGATTCAGTGAAAATGCCCTGAATCTCAGAGACTCTCACTGATTCAAATTTAGAGGGATAAGCAGAGCTGAATGTTAATTATCGTATTTAGTTCCGCTATTACCAAATCGGTTTTGTCACATGAATTTCGCGTTGTCCAAAACAGAAAGAAAAAAGAAATGGAATTTTGTGTCCAGGACGGGCTGAAATTTTTGTTACTTAAATTGATTAGTCGTTGATCTCTGGATAAAAATTTTGAGCTTTTGTATTTTTTTTAATTGTTTTTATTTAGACAACTCAAAATCCCGATTTAAGCAAGATTAGGTTAGCACTTTTAGTAAAATTTATTGTCAGATTTTCGTTTATGAATATGCAAACGGCGAAGAACACTCTTTTGAGATAAATTGGCTTAATACTAGGAAACATTGGCAAAAAAAGATATCCCATGTAATTGGTTCATTGACCCCATCGTTCCCGTAGGAAATCGCTTCCCATGCGTCACCATGGGGAAGCCTCTGACTCATTCGAAAAATGAATTCGTACCCATATTCACCCATTCCAAACCGGATCTGGGGTTTTCCCCCATAATTCACGTACTTGCCATGGATTATGCTTATTTGGGTGTAGATTCGGCAATTTCTAAACGACCAATGACCATCGTTCCAAATATCCATATCACGTTATTAATTCTTTTACGAGGATTGCTATTTATCGCAATATCCCATCGAAAAAATCGCCCAGGATATACATATACATCGAATATCACCGCCTTCATATCAACATTCATGAGATATACTCTGTGTCGCGCTCCGTTATAGCGCCGCTCGTCAACGGAAGGTAGAAGACTTTTGAAAACGCGATCTAGAATTTCAAATGCTCATGTAATCCGGCAGGTCGTGGTGGTCGAGGGATAATAGGCGCCTCAGTTGAAGAGTAAAGGGTCGCCCCCACCGCAGGGTCGTGGAAGGCTCCCGACCTTGGACCACGTGTTGCTCGAAACGAGTATCCTATTCTAATTATGCCCTTAACCATTGGAGTGTCTCCAACGGCTCAAGTCTCTGCGACTCCGAAGGTAAGAGAAAGCGAACGCTCTGCAGAGTATAATCAGCGAGGCTGCTTGAGTTGAGTTCAACCGGCGGGGCGGCCGGAGACATCAGCAAGGGCCTATTGTGCCTGCACACATGGTGACTTCACTCTGCTATACACTAACTGTTCACATGCCTCGTATTTGCACCTCGCTCTGCGCCAATATTTTCGCTTCTTTCATCCATGAGAAAGTTGACTCCCAGAAATACAGGCCGGGCCAAGTTCCGACAGCAGCGCTTTATCAATGCTGCGGTACTTAGAGGAAACTCGGCACAATACTTTTACTCTCGTTTTTCAAGGCTGAATTTTCTACCATTCTTTTGTTAGCTACGTTTCCCGAGAATTTAAGTAACCAGGAAGTGTTGACTTCAAACAACATCTACTGGAGTCTTTTTCAAATCTGTGATTAATTGTTAAAATACAAGTCTTTCTTCGAAATAAGGCGGATTAGAAAGGGCTACTTTGGGTCATAAATGTTTTTCGTTAAGTTTGTAGAAACGACCTAGGTCATGTGGAGAGAGATTAACCAACCAAAAGTCTAAAAACCTTCCCTAGGTGATATTGCATTAAAAAAAGGGTTCCCCGTACTGGTTCAAGTTCTGAACAGAATGGATTTGAAATTTAGGAAAATACAGTATACATGGGCTTTACGGGAGAACGCTCAATTTACATGTGCCTTTTCTCTCTAGACTTGGATTTAATGGGGAGTTTTAACCAAAAACTAGGTTAAGGAAAACCTTATCTGCACAAAAGAACACAGATAAAAAAATAGATCACCGTGAAAATAATAATAAAAAAACATTTAAAATCTTTAATTTTGCTCAATTTTTGTAAAAATTCACGCATCTTTTTATTTCTACATTTTTGTAAATTGCGTTTTGCGTGATTTTAAAGCTGTCAAAATTTTCTCGAAAACACCGTATTGATACTTCCAAAGTAACTACAGAAAAATATAAACTCACTTAAATGCACCCAAAAATGTGCCTGGTATAAAAAAATGGTACCTGTAAAGCAACTTTATATTTACCCGGTAAGCGGATCGGGCCGAGCTCGCTCCCACTAGCTTAACGAGGCCCGCAAGGCTTGGGTATGAGCAGAGTTGGTACCCGTTCTCATGAGCTACCTAAAGAGGACTCAAAAATGCTAAGGTCGTTAAGTATTACCGGTGTGTTCTCAATGTGCTCGTCCGCATGCGGAGGGCAACTGGTTCTTGCCAAAAAGGATTACAGCAAAACGAGCGAATTTCACGTCGAAAACAATAACTGAACTTTTGTTGCTCGCATAATTTAACTGGATTTTCATGCACTGCTCTTCTCGGAATGCTGGTGCAACGCTAATACACACAAAAAATCTTGAAAGTAGGTTTTTTTTTTCATCTAGTGTTGCAGTGTTTTTATGTTTAACATTATATTGTAAATCTTAAATTCAGATACAACTTCAAATCACTGGTCTGGAAAAAAAAGAAAGAAAAAAAGACAGTCCAATCTTTTTTTTATTTCAAAATATCGTCTTTAATGTCTATAGACATCTTATTTTAATAACGATATATCTGAAATTCTGTGAATATTTGGATTGATATTTTTTCTCCCGACCAGTGTTTCGACTTTTGGTATCCGAAATTAAGATTCCCTTTTTACAGTGTTTGCTTAACGAAATCGCGTACGTTGGTTTGACTTACCTTGGGTTGGGATAACTTTGGTTGGGCTACCTTAGGTTAGAGTAGGGTATTGGATCGCTTCCTCTCGGCGTGGCCACGAAAAGGTGGAACACAAGGTTGAGATTTCTACCTCTCAAATTTAAGAGTACAGTATGGTACGGTTCTTCACGCGTTCCCACGGCGTCGCCTACCAAATCTTTTTAAAAATCATTTTATTCCCTTAATTTGAAAGATAACACCTGCTGTACATAATTACCACTGCACTTGCATCCGGTATAACGTGAGATTTCTCAAAACAAGTTTGTAACAGTATACCTTGCCCAGCTCATGTTGCAAATATAGCTTTCGCATAACAATTTTTTGCTTAAACGGTATAATATACCGGAGGTCCGGCGAATGTGATACGTAACTGAATCTTCGATAATGTTTAGCATGAAGCGCTTTTTAATAACTCATTAACGTCTCACAATCTCCACACCAAAACCTCAGAGCACACAAATCAACTCTGGTTGAAGTGTCCATGCGAAAGCCATTGGCCACTTATTGAAAATACAGAAAGGGATATGCATGTTTCTATGCTATACAGTATCTATGAATCATTAATGTCCATTCGAGTATTAAGTGAATGGATTTTCCGGCATAGTTATTACATGGACATTGCATGTATATAAGACCAATACCCTTCCAAAGCATCACTTTTAACCCATTACAGCCCAAAGTATTTGGAGGAAAATTTAGCTTAAGAGAAATTAGTAGGATTTTTCCCATTCAAATACGCTATTTAAAGCTTTGGAAAATGCCTGAATTATAAAATTTCACGTTTCCAGAGTAGTGACGTTTTTTAAATTGCGACAATTCTGGACTAA
>Ga0058701_10001578_pt1 | contig 16398 bp, 12 predicted proteins | sample AgamicOrMae_FD_97039 | JGI IMG/M metagenome (GOLD analysis project Ga0058701, IMG submission 97039) | Agave microbial communities from Guanajuato, Mexico - Or.Ma.e | ecosystem: Host-associated > Plants > Phyllosphere > Phylloplane/Leaf | place: Guanajuato, Mexico | collected 2012-06-04
CAAGGTGACTCTATAACGGTGTAACCACTCCCATCAAAAACGGGAGACGTTTTTTGACGCCACTTGTTTGTGTGGATTGCCTACTTACAGGGTGAGAGGCAGCCTTTTCTCGGGCCGAACGAAGCTGAAATCCTCCGGACTTACCCGAGCAAGCTGTCTCTAACCCTGTAAGTAGGCAACCCGCAAAAACAAGTGGCGTCAGAAAACGTCTCCCATTCTCTCTGCCGCACCGTGTATTCCCAAGCCAGCCGCACGCAGCACGATCGGATCTCTGAAAAAATTTCAAAGTCCAACTGGCGGGGGACCGGTGGGGAATCACCGAGTGCCCCCGTGTATAAGGCCTGAAGTGAGTACACCGTTATAGAGTCACCTTGATAGAAGGTATACCCGTAAGATTTTTATGATTATTTTTTTTCTACTTATTGTCAGTAATACTACTAAATTTAATCACCGGTATTTTTTATTACTACTCAGCACGCGTACGAAACGAATTGGGTCAATAGGGTTCACCAAAATCATGTACACGAAGCATGGGAAACGACACTTTATTTTATTAATTTTTTAAATTTAATATAAAGACCACGGCCTTTTCACAGTTTTTACACATCAGTGGGCGTTTTGTTGTAGAACGACAATAACGGATTACTTGCTGGAAACATGTACCGGTATACAAGGGCGTGCCGGACAAATCCAGTCCTTTTGTTTTACGGAAAGTTCGGTACGGCATTCTGCTTTTTTACTGGTCCGACAACTAGCGTTAGATCTGTTCATTAAAACGATGAGATTGTTATCATTGAAATCCAATTAGAAAGCCAGCGCGTGAAATGGGTACAACGAGAAAGGCCCACCAGAAATCACAATCGAAACTGAAATAAAATGATAGAAGAGGTATCACAATCCGCCTTGCCAAGTATAGATATAAAGCGCAGAGTAGGCCATATTTCACAGTGTTGGTATTTACATCACATTTACAGGCGCTACGAGACTAATATGTCCCTAAAGAAACCGCTTATAACGACTTGGGTGACTTTTTTTAATGAGTAATAACACAGATTTTGATGTCAGCGTGATAGCTGGAGACCACGGAGGGAGTCAGTTTCGGAAAATTCTAAACAAGCTTTCATAGCTATACACATGAAGTGGTAGAGACTTTTTCCACCATCGAAAAGTAGGTTACCTATGCGCGGACAAGGTGCCTTGTCTAAAACATCGCTGTGAACCCTTCCCTTCAAATAAGGCATGCATGTTTTCCGTAAACATTGTTATTTTTGTATTTTACCTTTTTTGTTATTTTTTTTTAATTTTTGCATCTAATAATTTGATTTGTTACCGAGCTCTATTCGGTAATCGTATTCAGTCCCCATCAAAAAACACCAGCGCTGTCAGAAGTTTGGAGCTATTCACAGCGATTTCATTTCAGCATAAGAGGCAAACCCCTCGACGGCATATTTTACCGGTACCTCAGTGAAACTTGAAATAGAAAATATCAGTGGTGTGAAACACTCACAACCGATAATAAGATAGGAGGGTCAATACAAACTATCACAGAATTGAGTGTTTTCCCTACTGGTAGTTGAAGTACAGGGTGACTTGGAAGCTATGGCTCTGGGCTTTCTAGTCTCTTTAATAAAATATCTACATCGGACTAACGCCTCATGGAGAATCATGTTTTGAGTCTCATCTCTTATTATGAGAAGTCGGGAAGGGCTTAACACAAACACTTTGCGCACGACTTACGTAGATGTACATTTTATTTACACATCGACAGAACTGCTTTATTATGGTTAAAAATAAAAACATAACGATAGGCAAAATGCGCTTTGCACCAGCTCCATAACAAAAGAAACCATATAGAACTTGGCGTTGATCTTGTGATCACTGTACACCGACATTTAAGGTACCGTACTTAGTCCTCGGTTTAGCAGACATTAATAAGAGGGAGATTCACGCTCTGCAAAAGAAGACACTGGCAGATCTCCTGTAGCTAAAATCCTGATTTGCATTCATAAGAGAGATGCACCAGACAAAGCTTCCTTCTCTTGTGCACCGTGCCATTTGAGTAGGGAGACTCGGAGCACAGATCATGGGGGACATAAAAAAATAAAACTTACTGAAATACACGAAGATTGGGTTTATTTTTCCTTACTTAAGGCAGATTCAGCTCACAATTAAGTCACATACACTCAATAGAATTACATACAGATGACAAAATGAAACTATTTTCGATCGGGACGAAAAATAAACACAATTCAATCACAGTGGCATTCTGATTTCACCAGTTCCAATGTACAGCTTCAAACCACGCTCTTAATTAGAAGCACAACAAAACGCACCGAACTTGGTGGTATGGTCAACAGCGTTTCATCGCAAGATCATCTTTCGCAATGACAAAATCGGGATCGGCTGACAAGTGAGTTGGAAATATGTCTGCGCCGTTCAGTTGCAGCATGGTGTACGACTATTTCTCAATGAAATTTGTGCGAAACTTTGCGCCGCGTAAATCGGATCCGTCAATATACGAATAGCACGACTGGAAGATACAGTGGTTGAAGCCTCCTTCCGATTTTGCACACAAAGATAACGACAAATCGTACAAATAATCGACTTTGGATAAAAGTATTTCGTTTGCCTCTGTCAAATTGGTACAACAGTTTTGTACTGTCTGACCATCTGTTCGTAACGGATTGTTGCGGTTGCTGATATCTGAGGTTCCACAGGCAAACGATCAGCAACGAACAGCTGCTCAGAAGTACATTAAAAGTAAACAGCTGTACAGTCCTCCAAACGTAAGCTGTTCCAACAAATGGGAACGGGTAAGTAGTACAAAACCGATGTGAGTAAACAAAAACGTCAAATCGGCGAAATAGAGAATGGATTAAAAACTATCGCAAATTTTAGATAAGAAAAAACAGATCCTTTCTTGGCGGAAAAAATATTATAATATACCTGGTGAATACGTTTGTTTAAACTTTACCACGAAAATAAAAACGTATTGAAAATTGATTTCGTACTGAAGTACAACTCTGACACAGAAAGAAATCCTAAGCAAATCGAGAGACCAGTTTAAGAAGGTGATTCCTATAGAACTTGATTTTAGATTGCCGGGTAGAACAGAACTTTCAAACTCGCATCTCATACATAACCATCAACGGAAAGCTAAGTTCTCATGCTTCGTTTGTGACAGGTACAGCCGCAGGAGCTATCCTGAAAATCCTGCAATCCTAACTTGCATTCCTGCAAACAATCATAAATGCGACCGCTATCGCACTCATACATCCGAAAATATCTCTGATCATATCGAAATTAGATACTTTCTTAACATTCCGAATACTCAACCGGACAGGTGACAAAGACGATTGGTCCTGAACCCTCAAAAAAGTATTTTTTTTTCATGTTCTACTAGAAATCCCTCCTTAAGGTAGAATCGATAGACTCGTTGCAGGCTGCACTACGTAGTAGATATTTTACGAACACCTTTCAAGAATACGATGAGGAAGTTAAGAAAACGAAAAATCCAGTTAGTATAAGCAATAGTGAAAAAATATGTCCTCTCGTAACGAACGTTAGGCTTAATAAAAACCAGGCAAACAAAAAGCAGTCAGGGCTCTTGGAAGGAGCACTGCGGAAAACGAACGTCTTAGTAACAACGCCACTTTGCAATTATCTACACACGTTATTTACTGTATTGGCAACGGTCTAACGAAAACTTAAATGTTATTAAAACGAAAATGGCCGCTTCGGGTGGAGAACTCCGACAATTGGTGGCCGACCCATAACTGGAAAAATTCATCATAATATTACAGACACGTCCAGCGTTCTGAATAATCCCTTGCAACACAATGCTACGATACAGTCCAGCAGTATATACGCTCTATCTTCAGAAAGTCGAATCACAGGAGAAAAATGACAAGGTACCGGTACAATGAGTACCACCTGCCGTGACTAGTCTTGTAAAGCTCCGACGACAAGCCTCATCTGATCTTAATTTAGAGATTGTGGAAGAAAGCCCATAAAAAATTATGCCTTGCCATAATTATGTATCCAATTTGTCCGTTTATGATGATAAGAACAAATTTGATAAATTAAAAGATACACGCTCATTTGATAGGGGCTGAGAAAAAAGCGTTTCTCCGGGCCCCTTTCAGCGTTGCTTTACAAAACTAGTCGTAACACAAGACGTGCGGGCTTCCACACAGAGTGGCACACACAAGCTGCAATTGAGAGAAACAAAAAGAAGTACGGTATGCACGGGTACGGCGATAACTTATATGGCATGCATACCACCATTAGGGTAGCCTACCATGGTTTAGCTACCGTTGGTGGGCTGCGAAGGCATTTCCGGAAATGCATCTGGAGTAAAACAAGTAGGTTATGCATGGTAAGGTAACTCCTCCGCAAGCAAGAGGAATTTTCTTGTTCGGAGGCTGAATAATGAATATGATTTTTCGGGTTTGCTTTGTTCCGAGGAAGGTTTGATAGATCAACGGTTTCGCACGAATGGGGCGATCAGAGGGGAGACTCCCGCGACCAGCACTGTCTCCCGACCTGAGGGCCTCTAAACTAATCAGTCCAACCAACACTCCTATAGAATCAGTCAACTAAATAAATTACTCAATCCGAAACACAAACACACATTTTTTACACTTAGTTACAAAAAAAATAACGCTTTACGTACAATGTTAATAAATACATCAGTTCTCATTCACAAACTGCAAAGCAATGGAAATATATAGCTTGTCTATACAAAACAAACAAGGTACGTCATTATTGTGCAATCGAGCGACGCGACATGACATGACAAGACATGGTTAACACTCCATGTAATGTCTTGTTTGTGTGCAATAAGTTACAAATCATCCGTTTTCCATTACATGGTGATGACATTTACATAATAAAATTGGGATCTGTTCCTTACGTCGAGGCGAATGTAAAGTTTACACGTGTCGCAGTAAAAGGTTTCATTTGTACAAACACAAAGTGTTAGTTCTACATTTACAATGATGGGCGTAAAACTAGACTTGGCATGGGGCATACCGCGCCGTGCTCTGCTTTACTTTGTTTTACGTTTCTTTTCAAATCATCCGGAGAGAAAATTCAACATTATTAATCATCTTATCTGGTGAAACACCTTTGATATGTCTTTCGTTTGTGTATTCTTTTTTTTCTTTTAACAAAACGTACACACTTTTCATAATAAATATATATATATCGTCAATTTGTATGCGCATTAAAATAATGGCAAGTGGATGAAGCCCAAGTTCCTGTACAAGAAGAAGCCGTTTAAAACCATCGTAGATACCTAAGTTATAGGTTATTTCGAGCGGTGCACGAGCGTCCAAGCATGAAATGAGCCAAAGGTTAGGTTATGTCACACAATGTTCAACCATCATCTACCCTGATCGTCCAGCGATAACTAAATAAGGGAATTATTGTAGCCAGTAAGTGACGCTGCAAAGCCCCGCGTTCACAACTAGCATGCAAAACTCGATGGCCTGTACTTTGTGTACCGGTGGCCTTCCGTTCCTTCATTTCATTACTTTGCCTTCCATTACATCTCATTTCGTACCGCTAAAAAAGGGGGAGGAGAGATAGGCAACCACCACAGCACAAGCTCCGTGGCACAGCGGCCACAGGGCACAGAGGCCCCGTGGCACAGTGGCACAACGGCACGCACCGGCGACAAACACCAGTGACCGCACCGTCACGAGGAAGGGCGAACGAACTAATGCACAGCTGAGAAAAGTCTTTGGTGTCAAAACGCTACGCGAACAGGAAACAGGCCAGGCTGGACCCAGCCTCTGGGCCACTGACCGCCAGACCACGCTAGCATGGCCTGGTCAGTGTCCAGGCCAATTACGGCTCCAGCGCCCATGGCCAAACAGGGTTAAGATAACTTCAAAAAGGATCGAATAGACCCTCCGAATCGAAGGTAGGCACCTGGTGGGCACCTAGGTACTTGAAAATGACTAGCACAAAACAAGCCCTCCCCCGAGAATCAAACGATACATTCGTCACCACTACAACGCGACTTCCTCGAATCACTACTGTAACACAAAAATATACGGACTGCACAACTTCCTAACAATTAAAAGTAACAAGAATTAAAAAACTTGGCAAGCGAGCAAACGGTGCCGTATCCTCGTATCTCTTCTTCCTCTCTCCCTCTCTCCAGACCGACAGTCGGTCGTTTCAAGCCTAAGATGGGCAGGTTTGGCGTTCGACGCACCCGGTTCGGCCCTAGGGCGGGCTGGCTGCCTGTCCGGCTGACGGGCTGACTGGCGGGCGAGCGTCAGTAGCTTCGGTGGCTCACTCAACGACGAAGTGTCGCTCATTTCACGCGCCACCATAACTGGACCTTTTCATGGAGTTTCTTGCAGAGACCCAGGAACCTCCGTCACATGCCAACCCCCGCTCCTCCCCCGCCTTCCGAGCTGTCTGCAGCCCCCAGGCCAAAGTTGCTCCCCGCCGCCCCCTCCTCATCCTCCTCTTCATCTCGCTCTTCATCTCCCTCTCCTTCCTCCAGGGTGACTTGGAAGCGAATCCTGTCCTGACGCGCTGCCGCGGCCGCCGAGTCCTCTGCCTCCGCCTCCCCTGACGAGCCCTCCTGCAAACACACATCAACCCATAAGACATCAGCTCCAAAAGATACCTCAACCGAAAGCTCCGGTACTTTCTTCGCCAGACGAAAAGTCACAACGCTCACAAATCAAAAACGACCAAATCCATAATTTAGATGCACTATTCCGTGTCCTCGGGGACTTCATTTTTTGTAAACGTTCGTAAGACAAAAACGCATAAAGGAAAGAAAAAACATCTTTTCCGATAAAAAGTTCCGAAATGAGGGTTGGTAAAACAGATTCCCAAGCCATCACATTGGCACCATCTAGTGGTAGCAGTCAGAACTACCGACTGTCTCCACGCCACCGTGAGGACCAGAAAATCTGACAAGATGACGACCATATCACAATTTGAAATTTCACAATGTTCTCATAGTGAACTGAAATGAAAGGTTTTGTTTCCCTGATGCGCTTGCACATCCCATGGATAAAAAGGCGCGATTTTTTAAGTTGGACTAGAGGACCGGTGCCAGCTGACAACGATGACAAAATCAAGCCATTCAAACGAGTGTAGACATACCTTTTCTGCTGCTGGAGGGCTGGGCGGGATCATACTCTGATACCAGTCGCGATTCTGCTCTAACATGTCCAGGATATCTTGCGCGTCAGGATGTACCAAATCAGCCCACGTTTCCCATAGCGGATGAACGATATAGTCGATGAAGCCCACCTGCAAAGTCAACAAGAAGTCCAATCAGAAACTTGGCTCAGCTGATAGACAAGGAAATTTCCGATTTTAATTCGGTATCTCTTCCTCACCTGTGATTTTTCGATAGTCGCCGAATGCCTATCGCACATGGGACTGATATCAAGGTTTTGCTCTCTTTCTCTGTCTCCCTGCTGGAAGAACTCTTCCATAAGGAGGGCAACCCATCGGCGGTATAACGCCAAAGGTTTCGTTGGGTTGGAAAGATCGGCACAATGGACGAGATTCTCTAATACCTGCAAAAAGCGAGGAAATATTTAGCGGGTCTCCCACTTTTTCCCTAGGGAATGGTCTCACGGAAAGTAAAAGTTTATTTGAGTTGTAAAATTCAAAACTGGAGAACTCTGATAACAAATATTAATTATTCACTAAGAAGTCTCATGATTCCGCTTGTTATATGAAACACTCGATCAAATTGAGCGACCAAGTTTTTGAACCAATCAGATAATATGTTTGATTAACTCCGTTAAAAGTTTCACATGAGAGCATCTTCAATGGTTTCAGAACCATATCTAGGCACAATCTACAGATTAATATCTGTCGAGTATAGACTAACAAAGCTGCGAGGATTTAAAATCCAAGATAACTTACTACCTACAGGCTAAGCAAAAGGGAACCATACATAGCTCTTACCAACGTTAAAAAAAATAGAAGTCTGGGCGGATAAAAGGTTTACCTGTATCCGATCTGTGTAGTTATCCAGAAGTAAAACTCCAGACCCTGCTACTTTCTTGGTTTCAACCATAGTTTTCAGGTCTGCTAATAGGGACATGTGTTTCGACATGTCTGTTGAAAGAACCTGTACAAAACAACAACATGGTTATTACAGCTCTACAAAAGAGTTCTGAATAACGGTTTACAAAGACGAAACTTCCAAAACGTCGGAAGAGGGAGTTATTATAGTTGGAGATGAAACTTGAGGAAGAGGAGATAGGCAAGCTGATGACACACGTGTCACGAGGGTTGCGTTATCTCGAGAGCTCACTCATTTTACACACTTACCATATCAATAACCATCTTGCGTAGAGTCTGCCTTTGCTTTCTATTCAAGCTGCTGAAGATATCGCAGCCTTCGTTCTGCAATAATTTGAACGCAACGGCAAGGTGATGATTTTCCAATACAGATTCATCGTTATACATAAGAGCCAGCTCCGAGCCTGCAAAATAAGAAGTAGGAGATAAGAAGAAAGAATACACTACCGTAGATGAACTGTGGAAGTTTAGATCTCAAACATACGACATATAGGCCTACTTTGATACATCTTGGAGTGGCAAAAATAATCTACACTCCCAGCGTTCAAGATTTCAAACCTACTTATTTTTGAAGATAGCATTTTCCACCTCTTTAATCCACTTTATAGCTCTCTACGATTACATTATGTCGATTAACGACGTATAATCGTGGAAGTTAGGTTACCCTAGTGGTGGAGGTGATCTTTTGATGATGTTTTTAATAACAGGCTCACAAGGTTAGGTTAAACTAGGTTTCGTTAGATGTTTATTGTGCTTTGCTTCGCCCGACTGACGCTAATATCCTGACGCCGCTTACTTCTCGGCGGAAGGCGGCTTCTCCCGAGAAATAAGGAGCATCAAGCTAGGATGGCTTTGCATGGTTATTTTCGGTTAATTTAGGTTAAGTTCCATGCCTTTTTCCTCCGCTCAACTTGGTGACGGAAAACGGAAAACAGGTGGAAAATTTAATCCAAAACTTCCAGTATCAACGCTTTTATGGGTCTGTTTTAAATTCGTCTGCAAATTCAAACTTACTTGAGTTAATTAGGAACTGGTTGGTCAGTCCTGGATGGTCTACGTCGTGGATGGTCGCAGCAAACAGGGCAGCCATAATTTCGAGGGGCGTAAAGACCGACTGCAAAGAGAAGGAAAAATGCTTAAATTGAGCTCAGATGAAAATCCAGAGGGATGGCAGCCCAATTGTTGGGCCTCCCTGAGGAGACATAAAGTTAGACAGAGAACGAGGCAGGCACAAAGTGAAAAAGAACGCACCTCAAGCGCCGGAGTGTTGAGCAAGACGTGTGTTGACTGGGTTACATCTGCAGCATGCGTACTATTGTGGAAGGGATTGTCCTTAACGTAGTGGTCTTCTAAAGTCATCATAAATGTGACGAACGTCTTTGGTTGGATGGCGAACGTTTTTAAAAGGTCACGACTCTGTAAAATAAAGAAAAAAGCGGTCAAAGCCAATATTGACAGTACGTTTTAAATAGTTGAATTTTCCTTGACAATATTCGCTCCACTCTTGTGCAGGAAAAATAAACTAACTTGGCATACTCTTACTACCGTAACTTGTCCGCCCCCGATTTTTATGAAACATCCAGGAATTCAAAATCACGGTATGGATACCCATGCCCTAAACTTGCTGGTGAAATTCATTTTATCTACCTTAAAAATAACGTTGAAAATTGAACAGTTTTTTTAGAAACAATTTAAAACCAATAATCATTTCTTGTGTTAACAACAAGCAGTAGAGCGTAAAACTCCAATTTTTAGGATTTTGCGATATTTCCAGCCGTTTTTAAGTTGTAGCCCTTTTTATTGTTCATATACTTTTTGTACAATTTTTAACGTTCTTTTTATGGTAGTAAAAATGAATGTCGGCCGCAAGTTTTGAGCTTGGGTATCTTTCCATACCACAATGTCAAAATATATGGTACTAAAAGTTTTAAGGAAATTGGAGGCGGCAATTTTGAATTGTTAGCCAAACATAACCAAATGTGACAAAGCCTTCTGACCTACACAACTAAACATCATGATCTAAATGACCCGGCCTCCCACCTTTTCCTAAAATGAGCTTAAGTTAGGTTAGGTTAAGTCAGTTTGGGATAAGTGAGATAAGGTTAAGGAAGATTAGGTTAGAGGGCCTGGAAAATTACGTTAGATGGAGTGAGATATTTAAGAGCGCTTGTTGTGTTACCTGGAAGGCTGCAAAGGCGACGGCCGTGAGAGGCCTGTTGTTCGACAACTCTGCGATTCGGAAGATATCGATACCCCAACGATCAATGTCGGCGATCATCTGTCCCAGCTCGTCCTCGTAGGGCGTCTCGACGCCGTGCAGCGGGACTCTCTCCCCGGTGAAGCTGTTGGTGTGGCACAGCGCCCGCTTGACGCCCTGGATGTGCGACATGGTGCCGGCCACAGGCCGCGGGGACACATCCTTCTTCTTGCTGGGCCGCGCATCGCCAGCCTCCTCCACGCGCAACGAAGGTAGGTCCAACTCCTGCTGTTTGTCTGTAACAATCGACGCATCGCCCCCATCAGTCACAGCCCTTCCTTTCCGTCTTTCACACACCTTTCGTTTCGAAAAGAACCCCCTAATTTCGAGTAGAACTGTTGAAAGGCGGTTAATTAACTTACATGGGGAGTACCACGCCCGCCCCCAAATTTCTTGAAACTTTAAGGCTTTCAAGATAGTGGCGTGAAAATATACCCAAGCCCAAAACTTGCTGCCGAAATCTATTTTTACTACTTTAAAAATAGCGCTAAAATTAAACAAAAAATAGTTTCCTTTGATGATTAAAAATTTTAATCATTTTGTAGAGAACACCTATTAAGAGTGCCAAAGACTTTATTTTATTATTATTTTTTAAAGGATTTTTTTTTGATATTTTCCGCCGTTTTTAAGATATACCGGTCGTTCTTTTTCGTGTTTTTATTTTATTTTCATTTTTTGTTTAATTTTTGACGCTATTATTAAAGCAGTAAAATTGAATTTCGGCGGCAAGCTTTGGGCTTGGGTATCTTTCTACACCATTATCTTAAAGACCTGAAATTTTCACGTAAATCGGAGGCGGTGAGTTTTGGTACACCCCTGGTTAGAAATCACAAGAGAACGCTCGAGTTGAGCGATCCCAAAAGAGATCAATACCTGGGTTATCTTTAATATTTAATTTGTATCAAACGTATTTGCCGAGCCAAAATTTTACCTAATCGCGAAATCTAACGGCACCGCAATATCCGTTCAATAATTGGTAGTTAGGCTATCGGTTCCATGCGCCCGGTTACTGACGCTGTCAAGTGGTTCGTCTGCAATCTTCAATATTTGCTCACATTTTTTCCACTCAATGTTCCCCCGCCCTTTTTATCTGTATTTACTTAGGTCGACTTGCTGGCCAGCGCTGCAAGCACGATAAAAATTGGATTTCGGCGAGGTCAAAGCGACCCGCGGAAACGCGAAACAAAAAATATGCACAATTTCTTTCAACGCGATGCGAAACCCTAATCAGCAAAACCCCCCGTCAAAGCTAGCCAACACAGTTGAGTATAAAGTCAAATACATATATACCAGTAAATTAAAACGACTCTGTTTACGCAGCAAAAAAAAATCCATCAGGAAAACTTAGTGCCTTTTATGCCCCACTCAACTCAACTTTCATCATTTTTCAAGTTTATAAGGATTAGCGACATGAAATTCCGTAGAATAACTTGACCTAGGTTAGGTTAAGTCAAGTACCTTGTGCCTCGCTTTACTCGGCTATCGCCACTCCCACCGAAATAATTTCTGGTGCAAAGAACATTTTTATAATTTAATTTAGTGACAAAAATATTTTTTTCCTGACGCAAAAAGCTTTTTTTCTTAGATCAAGAATTGAAAAAAAAATCTTGTGCCGAGAAAAAAAATCTGCTCGTAAGTTAAAGATAGTTTTGTCACTAGGAAAAAATTTCCTTTGCATCCGAAAATATTTCCGTAGGAAGACTCAGGCTTTTCGCCGAGAAAAAAAGGCGGTATCAGGCTTTGCGACCGTTGGGGTATAACGAAGGTTAGCCTAGGTTTAGTTACGGGTATTCTTACCTCGATTTTCTCGGCGTAGCGACTAAAGGTGGAACACAAAAGGTATAAAATCCAAGCTCTGCATTCACAGAGTAAACCGCAATTCTTATATGAATGAAGGCGGTGAAGCGACCTTGAACCTTGCGGCCCTATTGGATATTTATGAGTGCGTAATATTTTTCCTGTATAGTGATTCTGCATTGTGAGGTAAGACTGCCAAGTATGAATTACTTTGACCTTTTTTCAATTGAGTACGCTGTGTGGTCGCGCCGGTATGCCACTCCCCTTTTGTGATGACGACAATGCTATCCAACTATCCGTTAGGCTCCGCATCAATGTTGCCATGCGTCAATCGACCAAGGAGGACGTCAAGAAAGCACGTTTAGCCTAATTCCTACTATAATTACGGAATATGAATCGATTTATTCAACAAAATAACAGGCAAAGTAGATGTAAACCCACACAAAGAATTATTGGCTCATTTATAACTTTGTTGTGTACCCCCTCCCCACCACGCCGATTACCGCAGCTATAAGAATTAAAATATTTTCTTCATATTGCACCACCGAAGTACTATACACATTGCCTTTGCGATTTTACTACGAGTCAGTTAAGCCCTTCACTAAATTACTCGGTTGAACTGCAGTCAAATCCTCCAATGAACTCTGTCCAACTCTCACAACAGAGGGGATGATTACCTTTTCGGTTAGCTACACTATATTATCAATCAATTCTTCATGCGAAATTAACCTTACCAATCAGTTCCCTAACAGAAATTAAAAAAAAGTAAAGACGTGCTACGTTTCATACATTTTCATAATGGACAATAGATCCCTAAATAAGTTTTGCTGAAATTTTCAGTAAATTACCTTCATTTTGAACAAAAATGATTAAGGTATTCTCAAACATACACACATGCGGCACCCTCCGTCCAACCATTGGGTGTGGGCATTTGAGGATGTGGCCATCACACAAAACTGTTCATGGGTGCCTGTCCCATGCCCAAGTCTCACCTTACATCTACACGAGCTGAGGTATATTTTTACAAAAAAGACACCAAGGTCTTAGCGAACATGGTATCAACTTCCAAGACCGGAAATTCTTGTGAACAAGGGTCATGACTACATTCACGCCAAAAGTAGATATTTCCGCGTACGAAGCGATCGAAAAATAGTACCGGTTTAGATGTAGCTACTCAATGGAAACTTTCCGGTAGATTGAAGGCGGGATTTTAAAGGAACGTTGACACGTCGAACTGACACGATGTCAACAGCACAACGTGGCTCATACTTTGCAAACGCAGCTCGCGGCGCCGCACAGCACAACGCAGCACTAAAGCAAAACACTCCCATGATTTGGAAGAGTGGAGTGCATTTGCCAGATTAGAGAATGTTCGCCAGCGTCGTGCGGGATCTTTCCAGAAAGTAAAAGGCTTTCGGAACGCACCCTCAAAACAAGGAAAACGCTCAGCACGACTACCCCAGATTTCGGAATGCGCCTAAACGGTTCCACAGCCGCAAAAAAAGAATAAGGCGGGAAGAATAAACAAAACTAACATTGTATAGACACGTCCTTTTCAGAGTGCTTTTCAAGCGGCGCCATTTAATCTTCATAAGTATTTTTTATGTATTTCTCCTCTTAATTCCGATTGGATGTTTTTTTGTAATTTATTTTTTTCTTTCTTTCTTTTTACTTTACTTTTTTCTTTTTTTTCCTCCCAAACATGAAGTTATTTTTTCATCGAGAACGGGTTAAATTGAAAATTATTTTTGATTTGATTCAAAATACCATATCTTTTTGGGCACCAATTAGTTGGACCTTGAATGCATGTTTCTTTTACGCTCATGGCACACGGCTTTAGTCCCAAAGCGTGAGATGAGAAGAAAAATTATGTACCGTATTGATCAAGTTCAAATTGGTTTCTTAAAAAACCTACGATCTTTTTTAAATACATCAGTTATTTACTGCGATGGTTCTGACAAGAGACAGCAGAGGTCTTCAACTGTCTGCTCATTGATCATTAATCATAACAAACTACACAAGGATGCAAAATTACTTCCGTTTAGAAACAAATAGAACTCGACATGAATGCGTCTTCAGTAAAATTAAATAGGCAGTCGGCTGTGGTAGTGTCTTGTCTATGGCATGCATACCGCGGTATAAAATAGCTTGTGCAGCAGGGCAGATAATTCTATTAATTCCAAGTTCTGCCAAGAAAGCTGTTCATTAGAACAAATTGGATCCAGAAAGGTAGTCGACGCAGCCTAAAATGCAAATTCTTAGGCAGCTTGTGTTCACAGAATTCGGAATTTTAGGACGGCCAGCAAAGCAGTAAAGATATTAAAAAAAATAAACAAAAATAAAAACATATGTAGTAAAAAATTGATAGCAGCGCTACTTTAAAAAGGTACTTTTTAATGAAAGAAACGATATTCATCGACATGAGTACGTTTCCAGTTCAATGTAAGTTGCTGCGTAGAGTATTCTTAGCTTGGTTCCGTTTTACGGCTAGTTTTACAGTTGCTATTTTTAGCGTGTTTCAATACGATGTTTAGAGGAAATGGCCCAGATTCTCAAAATATTTTTTTAAGTTCCTATTTTTTTTCGCCGAAAAGGTAAATTTAACTCGCTTAGAAAGCTGGAAAGTATGTTTTTAGGCTACATATCCCGGTAAGACATGCGAGGGACCATGCAAAAACCACGCAAGCATATCAGCAATCCTCTCATAATAGGATTTCCTTAAGTATTCAATTCAACCGATAAATTACGCTCACCCCTTCACCATGATATCATTTATGGATAGCACTTAAGGTGTAATCAGGAGATTCGGTAAGCTTCTTGGATGGCCACAAATTATGAGGATACATGATATCAATCTCGGTAGGTTAGATTAACCCTGGTTAGTTCTCGTGTCTTACCTTGGCGACCGTAAAGATTAGGTTATGTTAAATTAGATAAACGGCTTTGAGTCTCGCTCCGGTCGGCTTAATGTCGGCCTCAAAAGGCGAAACACAAGGCGTTGGAAATGTCATATCCCTTTCAAACTTAAAAAGAGGAAACTGCTCGTTATTTTCGCTCTAGTGTCCTTTTTTTTTAAAAAAAACGTCTAGACTAGAGGAGGCATACCAAGGTTAGCACGATTAAGTCCTCAAGGATAGTTCAACGGGGAGAACGAGCAAAATAAAAATGTGCTCGGCGAGCATCCTCAGTCCTCCTCGAAACAAGGACTCAAAAAGGAAGAAGTCCTCGTGGCGCTGCACAAACCCACATTCTGCTCTTCCACTTGTGCCAACTTAGAATCGATCGCCTCTTCAATGGTGCTAAAAAAAGGCAATATCTCTGCCAAATGTACATGAAAATAACGCGAGAAAAAAACTCACCATATTTCCATGATTTTGACGAAACAAATCCAACTGCCCAACGCTCAATAATTAAATCACGTCTAAAAATTGTAGGGAGAAGTACAATTCAACCGAAATCCTACGAAAGGTCTTAGAGAAATTCCTAAATTTGCCTATTTTTCAACCCATAACAGCCCAAACAAAGTATTTGGAGTGAAATTTAGATTAAGAGATATTAGAAGGATGTTTTCCACTAAAATACGGAATTTTAAGCTTTGGAAAATGCCTAAATTATTAAATTTCGGGTTCCCAGAGGGGTGAAATTTACTGAGCTGTGACAATACTGAACTGAAAAGATCCTCTAATATTATTTTTTTCTGTTGCCGAACGGCATCGCTCGCCCGAGTGGATATTGCTCTCAAGGTCCTGAAGCGAAAATACTTGGTCAGATTAGGTTAGGTTGAAGTTAGGTTAGATTAGACAACCAGAGGAAGTCAGATTAAGGTAGGAGAGGAAATAATATTCGATTAGACGAAAAAAATAAGTTTACGAGGTGAGGTTAAAATAGGTTAAGGTTACGGTTAGGTGAGGTAAAATACGTTTAGACGAGGAGGGTTTTAATAAGGATCATTAATTTCACGATGCACCTTTACAAAATGGGTAAAAACTTCACCACGTGAGCGCGCGAGTCTATAGCGAAATGAGCCTGTTGCACATCCTTGATCTGGAAATTGAACGACAAAAACAAGGACATTTGTTTCAGAGAACATTATCTGTTCTAAGCTATTCATGGAGTAATGTATGGATTGAATATAGGCGTAACTGGTCCTCCTCACGCACTTTTCCGCTCTGTTTAACTAATAAATAGAATAGGTTAGATTTCCGTTACCTGACTGTGTGGTTTGTTGACTAGGTACTGCTCTAGTTCAACGGAAGTTGAACCATGAG
>Ga0058701_10001579_pt1 | contig 16397 bp, 9 predicted proteins | sample AgamicOrMae_FD_97039 | JGI IMG/M metagenome (GOLD analysis project Ga0058701, IMG submission 97039) | Agave microbial communities from Guanajuato, Mexico - Or.Ma.e | ecosystem: Host-associated > Plants > Phyllosphere > Phylloplane/Leaf | place: Guanajuato, Mexico | collected 2012-06-04
AGGTACTGTACCGGTAACTCATACAATGGCAACAAAGTAATTAAAATCGGAGACTGTAGGCCTACCTGGGCTACTTGTGCGTGAAGTAGTCTGTGAGTTTGGACTGCTTAGTGTACCCTTCGTGCACAGCTGCGTTTAGATACGCCCTTATTTCCTTCGTGTCACCATTGCGACCGCGGTGTATATGGGTTTGCGACGGAAGCGCGCGGTTTGACCGTCATCGTCGAACTTCGTCGTTATAACCGATCAAAAAACTCCAAAATTGCGTCGTTAGAAGCGGTTTCGTCGTTATAGACGCGTCGTTACATCCGATTTTTTTGCATGTATGTATTGACAAAGCGGGCCAAACTTTTGGTCATGATTCCGTCGTTATATCCGATTCGTCGTTATAACCGATGTCGTTATAAACGATTTCTACTGTACTCTGTTTAATCGTTCTCGAGGAAACCGGGGCGGACGGATGGTTTGGACCACCCGGTAGAAGTCTAATTTTATTGGATCAAGAGAAAAATACTGAGGTATACACAAATCTGTAAAAATTAGGGCTGTTAATTAAAAGAAAAAAAACATTTTAGCTCGAAAATATCATTGCCAGATTTATGAATATCATTTAGATGTGAATTACTTTCAGATTATGATACCTATCCAAGCAAACGATGTATACTAACTCATTCTGAAGCCATTTTAGTGTATTCTCTCGATGAGGCATGACAAATACATCCAGGTTGAACACGATGAGCGTTTATACTCACTGACTCTTCTCCTGAAGCTGTCACCAGCTCCTGAAGAGCGCGCACAGACAGCGCTTGCTCGATGACGAACACGCATTGCGACAAATCCGGAGGAATATTCTAAGAAAAAAGACGATCAACTTATTCTTCTTTAGGCGAGACATACCTTCAGTTTTGCGCCAAAATATTAGAAAAAATAAAACTGGCTTACTTTGTCGGCGATGTTTTCTAGAAAGCAGTGACGGTTTCCGAATCCTTCCGCGGCTAAGCAGACGCGCTCGCCTGTCGCTGTGCACGAAAGGCAAACCATGTCTTCCTGTAAGGCAACAAAACACACATCAGTATACTACCTAAAATTGACATGCACCCCGTATGTTGAACATGAACATCCATTTGCAAAAGGAATTAAATAATTATCGTTAACATCGTTTCAAGCAGGTCCGTTAGCGGCCCGTGAAAAAAGAGCTTCATACACGAACCGTTATACGAAACGTATACGAGCCGTATACGGATGTACGTTTTTTTTGTAAGAACGATATACGGCACCGTTTACGAAACTGTATAGGCACCGCTTACGAAACTGTATACGGCATCGTATACGACACCGTATACGGCATAGTATACCGTTCGTGTATATATTAGCCGTATACCGTTCATATATGGTTTCCGTATTTGGCTCCGTACACATATGAACGTTATACCGATCGTATACGGTCTGTATAAGGTTTTGGTTCATACACTATACGAAGAATATACGTCACCGTATACGGTACCGTACATGGTTCGTTTTCGTATACGTATACATCATATGAACGAAACCGTATACGGTACCGTGGTGACGTATATCGTTCGTATATATAAACGAAAACCTTATACGGACCGTATACGATCGGTATACCGTTCATTTGTAAGCCGAGCCAAATATGGAAACCATGAACGGTATACGGTTAATATATACACGAACGGTATACGATGGCGTTTCCGGCTTCGTATACGGTGCCATATTCGGTGTCACACACGGTGCCGTAAATCGTTCGTACAAAAAAAACATATATCCGTATAGGGTTGGTATACGGATCGCATACGTTTCGTACAACGGCTCGTACGTATACGAAGCCTCTTTTTCGCGACGGTCAATTGACCGTACGCAACTCTCCCATTGTCCTCTCTCAAAGAGTATTTTTCATGCGGATCTGATTTTTTTCTGACTTGCAATATTTTAGGGGCTTGAGTCACTGCGTGAAACATTTTGTTTTTGTTAAACTAGCAAGTCCTTTGGGCGCGACGAGCGGGTACCTACAAGGTCCGCGAGTGGTCAATTGACCGCTATTGCATTTTTAGCATTTCCGATGACATCGCGGGCACGTTCCCTGCCAGGTGTGGGTCCTGATATCTAGTTCTATCATTATAAGCGATCATAAACGTGAGTTTCCTATCCAAAAAAAAGAAATCATTTGTTGCTCATTGAGGGCCTTACTATTCTCCCTTTGTTTCAAGTACGTAAATTAAATTCCGTCACCCCACCGACCGCTATGAAGGCAGTGTGCAGTGCTTATTCATACGCTTGGACCGATGTGTCTGGACACGCTCTGGTTGAGGTATCTCAAGCGCTTCCCTCCTGCACACGCAGTGGATATTATCCCGAAAAATTAGAGACAGCAGACGACAAGAATGAATCATAGCTGTAGCTGATGGGTATGAAAAATTTACTAATCACTTTGTTCGGATAAGTTCGAGGCTGATCTGGTGACTGGGACAGTTTTTCAAAACGCAAACTGAATTGGTACTTTCTTGGACGAGAAAACGCCACTTGTCATGTTTAGAAACAGAGTGTCAGGATTGGGCACCTTTTTCTTGAAGGTGTCGATCATAGCAACAGAAGATGTTAAGTCTTTGTCCTCTTCCCTTATTTAATAAAAAAATGCTAGTATAGTACCGATGCTCGTTAAGATTTGGTCAAACTTCGGAATAGGGTGACTTCGATAAACTGTTTTTGAATTGAACTTTCGAAAATCATTTACAAGACGTATCTTGACTTCTGTCGGAGAAATTTTCTCAACAATCACAAATAATGAATTTACATCTATTTTTAGAAGGTTCAATCACATTTAATTTGACTTCCTTTTTCTCTTTTCTCACTTATTCTTTATGAGCCGCAGGTATTGTGGAAATTGCGTCTCGAAATGGTGTATTATTCTGAACTTGGATTTCATGACATAGGAGATCGGTTCTCCCTGTGTTTTCGTTTTTCGCTGAAAACTCAGAACGGCTCTCACAAATAATGTCTAAAATAATATGTGCGGTTATTGGATCGAGATGGTATAGTTTGATTATCTCGAGAATCAAGTCCTGTTTATGATTATTTGTTGAAGTTGGAGTTATCTTCCCAACAGAAAATGCTGGATTTGAATTGTCTTCATATTCTGCCAATAATCCAAACGCTCTGTTAACAGACAAATTTGCTTGTGCGGACAAATGGCCCGCGGACAAACACGCCTTCCCGTTTTCTGCACGAAAAAGAGGTAGGCTATTTTTTTAATTTATTTGTTTATAACAATTAAAACGTTGATGTTCGATTTTTACTCGCGCTTTTAAACCAGAAGTTGCAATGTCATAAACAACGTGCCATTAGTGTTAAGAAAGGACTCCTTTTTTGGACATGAGAAATCTCTGCATTTGGTTGGCCGCGTGCGACTTAAGAGGGCTCTCAGCACGGCTTTTTAACCATCGGTTAGGCCATGGGTTAGGAAAAACGTAAGGTAATACGATCGCCTCAATTAAACAACAGCGAATCTGGTAAGGTGCTGGAACGGTGGCTCGACAGTGCGTGATCCATAGGGCAACGCTCTCGTAGCCATTTTTTTTTCTTTCCTTTTTTTCGTTTTCGTTTAACTTGATTGATATTATAGATACTGATTTAAATAAGTAGCCATTGCCAATTATTTCTACTGAGGTATTGATACAACATTTTTTAAAAAATGTGATGAACTAATATCAAATTGATGTTTATTTATAATATTTTTTCAATATTTGGATATCGGATTTGACATTTAGTAAACATCGTATTTCCGGGTGAGACAGGCCTACGCAATTAATAAGAGATCGCACTTTGCTGGAATATTTTTGATTTCTCTAGAGTGAAAACTTGCAAGGTGGAATATTTCAAATCTTACATGCCGCCTTCCGTTGCCAAGTCGTTCAAAGTGTGGCGAAGGGCTAGTGCCCTAACTTTACCGTGGTTAACTAAACCTAACAGTCGCAAGTCCTTATCTCGCCTTTCGGCGGCAGAAACTGCCGCCGAGGGGATCGCCTTAGGCCTGGCGACGGATGAGTGAAGCAGAAGTGAAGCAAGGCACTAGGCACGTGACATAATTTAGGTACACGGTAAACTTAACTAAGGTTGACCAAAACTAAATTGTGCGGTTGCAGGTCGTTTGTCTTCACAATATTCAAAATGATTAGAACAAGGCGAGGAACAAAAAAGGTAAGGGGATGCGTTGCAACTAACGCCGCAAGAAAACGCAGCTTCACGAAATTTGATTTTAATCCGTAACCGACTATAAACACAATGACCATCCAAGAGGGAATTCTAGTTTTGGTTTGATTTCTCTTGCCTTACGAGTTGCATCTTTTCTGGTGGGAAATTCGCACGTCGAGGTGGGATTGAGGATTAGAACTTGCAAAGTTGCCAACATTCTGAGTACTGCCGGTATTTCAACACAATACGACTCTACATGTTCGGAAATTAATCATTATCAATTTAATAGGCCTCGAGTAGAGACGAAAACATTATTTGCAGGTAAAAGGTGAATCTTTGGATAAGAGTTTAGACGATTATTCCCGGTTTCTGGAATTTGTTACATTAGGTCAAGTTCGATTCGATTCCCTGGATCGGGAATCCATAGCAAATCAATGCATGGAAATCCATAGAAATCCAAGGATATCTAAATGGATATCCATAAAAGCATGGATAAATTACGACTAATATCCATGAAAACATGTATATCCATTCATGGGTATTTATTGTTTAAAGATATCCATTGCAGAATGTACTTTGCATGGACATCCCTGCTTGGATATCATAATGTGGATATCCACACTGACATCCAAAAATCGTCAGTATCCATGTTAATATCCGTGGATTTTTGGAAATCCATGTGTGGATATGCTATATGGGATCTCGGACCAGGGTAGGGTACGACATTAGATACAGAAGCTTCATGTACTTATCGCAGTTCCTAACTCTAACGAGTACTACGGGGTCTCGGTTGCAATTCTCTAAGTTTTAAATATAACTTATCAGTTGTGCAATTTTGGAAAAGTTCGCTTTTTACACTCATCGTTACAAATAAAGGGGGGGAGAGTGCCTATTGACCCGACTGCCCCATTTAAAATATATTAGGTTGGGTTCTGTGCGTTCAAGTCACCTCGCATTTTAAGTGCTTTCGGTCGTTAGTTACTTACGTTTAAGTCTCCCTGAAATAATGCATGTCAGGTCAATAGCAACACCCTAAAAAATTTAAAAAAAAGGTCTCTAGTGTTCCACTTTAATCGCGAACACAAGCGGAGCAAGATCATCCAACTTAACCTAAGCTGTCGTCCCCAACCCTCAAACTGCTTGCCAAGGTCAGCTACCAGGTGCCTCGCGTCGCTATCGCTCCACTCCGAAAGGGACCACAGGAAAGGGATAACTAAACATCCCAAAATTACCGCGTGAAGGTGAGACACTATCATGCTATTCAGTGGGCCACGGGTAGTGGTTGTTATTTTTGCGGGAACATATTGGCAATGCTGTCAAACAATCGAGTCTCACCGTGCGAAGGAATGACACATCATCCTGCTCGGATCCTCCCTCATTGTCCGCCATGTTGGTGTCACCCGAGGCAGGTTACCCTGCCTTCCGGTAGATGGCACTCACTCCGGCGTCACTTCCAGCTTCCGGATCGTCTCACAAACTTCGGTCGGTCAAGTTGAGGTTATGTGGCGCGGTGTGAGATGCCGCGTGATTTCGCGGCTGGGGCCCAGCCGGAGACTAGGGGACGAGCGCGAGCGGCCGGGCGGCTAGCTACCGACGGCTGCCTATCGCTGCGAGCAGAGCCGAGCTAGCGCCCCCGGCCAGGGCGGTGGCCAAGAATAGAACGCGTGGTGGCCGCCTACCGTGCGGTGGAGCGCCCAAAATGCGAGAGGACAGAAAAAAATCCAGCTACAGAAGCTTTGCATCTAAAGGCGGGACGAGACGATCTTAGATATGACCGATTCTTGGTCGGTGACGAAACGATCTTTTGTATTGACAAGTTGCTGGGTCGGTGACGATACTATAGCCTACTTTATTACGACGATTTTGGGTCGGCGATGAGCCAATCTTTTACTTAAGCGAGTCTAAAGGTATGAAGGTTTTTTTCTTTTTTTTCCCGATTCTGAAGGAGCTGACCCACTTTTTTGGGCGTATTTTGAGAGGTAACGAGTGTAATTATTACTATTATTATTTTTTTTATTCATAGTAGACCCTGGAGGGATCAAGAAACGATCAAATCTTCAACGATCCCGACGGTAAGATCATAGGCGTGCGCACAAGGGGGGGGGGAGAAGGTGGGCCAATCCCCCCCCCCGTATGCTAGCGCGGGGGTCCCCCGGCGCGCAGTGAATGCCGGCAGTCCCGTGAAGGTCGGACAGGGCTCAATGAAGTCCAAGGGCCCTCCTCCACGCGCACTGCTTTGTTCAATTGGTTTTTAATCATTCTTAGTCATTAAAAATCGCTCAAAGTTTTAAGAAGCACACAAAGCCACTTGCAAATGAATACATAAATCATTAATAACAAGTAAACACGAAGGGGAAGGGGCCCACCGAAGGCAGAGCGCCCACCAAAGGCCGAGGGCTCATCGAAGGTAATAAGGGGCCTCTCGAAGGCAGGGGGCCCATCAAAGGCAGCGAGCCCATCGAAGGCAGGGGGCCCACCGAAGGCAGGGGGCTAATTGAAGGCAGCGGGTCCATCGAAGGCTGGGGGCCCACCGAAGGCAGGGGGCCCATCCAAGGCAGGGGGCTCATCGAAGGCAGGGGGCCTGTCGAAGGCAGGGGCCTCACAGAAGGCAGGGGGCCTATCGATGGCAGGGGGTCCACCGAAGGCCGGGGCCTCCCGATGGCAGAGGGCCCGACTCCAAGCGAGGGGGCCCGTGAAGGCCGGTTGGGCTCCCCGCCTTCCCTTTTATTTTACATGTTTGACGAGTTTTACTCTCTTATCGGTTTGATTCGGAGAAGTTTTGGGTCCAAAAATCAGATCAATAATTTATAATAAAATTATTGACAGTATCTAAAAATCTTGAAAAGCTATTGAAAACCACTGCATACGACCCGCAGTTTCCTATAAAAGTAATAAATACAATGTCTCCAGCATATTTACACAAAAACAAACAGAAAACGTACATTTTCCGTACATCCTAAGTTTAATTTGGAAAAAAAAGTCCCGTTTATGGGACCTAACGCTTTTTATGTCATCATAGCCTCTGAACAAAGGAACAGGACTGATTCTCTTTATAACGATGAAAAAGCGAGAGATAAAAATATATAGGCTTTTTTTTTTTGTTTTGTCCTCGTATATGCAGTGTTCAGAGACTCCCTTTCAAATTCTTTGCAAAATCTTTCTCCTTTTTTTATTTTCCCCGTACAAGGCCAAAAACTCATAAATCTTTGATTTTGATAAGTGTGTGCCATCCTATTTTTAATTAAATGAATATTGTAAATGAATAATTTGTAAATGAATATTGTTCCTAAATAATATTGCTCCTTTAAGACTTTTGGACATCTGTCCCATTTCGGGAACAGCAAGCACCAAGTTATTGGACAAGACATAGCGGTAACACCTGTGAAAATTTCTATCCCACTCACTAGAGGAATCTAAATCTTGATTGAAAGTGGTTTTGTCCCACTTTGAGCGCGTGTCCCACTCAACGGATTGACCGATCGGGTCCAAAATCAATAACGCTCGCGTCCTCAAATCAGGGAAGGTACCCCGAAAATTTCATTACAATCGACTGATATTTACTCAAGTTTTCGCAGCTAAAGCTAAAACCCGTTCACTACATGATCTTATAAACGGGTAGACGAATCGCCACGAAAATTGATACGAAGCAATGCCCCGTATAACCAAACGTGCACCTGAAGTTTCAACTCGATCGGTTAACCCTTACGCCTGCCAGAGTTCGCGGGCGTTCGAAAAGCGACATCACGACAGACAGACAGACACATTGTCCAAAACCACTTTTCTCGACGTTTTGAGGTTTAAACTGTACATCCCCAATCCGGACTTACCTTGAAGTCGATTTTTTGCACGATGCCAACATTTCCATGGGACATGGAGGTAAAGTATTAGGAGGAATGTTGTACGATGATTGACGAGACAGCATTTTCGACCAATAATTAAGAAATGGATCTTAAAAAAAATATTTACTTTAATTATGCAATTCTGACAATTCTGCGCTTTGTGACATTAAAGGTGAAAATAAAACCTCATTACAAGACTAAAAAAACACGCAATTAAATTTTCCTTGATTATAACGATGCATACGTGCGAGATCTTTTACAAACATGAAAATAAGATTCGCACGAGACTCGGGCCAGAAAACGTTTCCGATTAAATTCAAGAATCCACGCATCACATTAAGTAAATCCGACACATCACATAAACGAACCATCGCTCACGTATAAAATGCTCAGTGATCTCGTAACAAAATGGTTATATTTCAATTCAGCAGTACTACCGGTTCAGAGGTACTACACGTCCGAGAGGTTTTGTTCAGCGCATGAATGCTCCGGCCTCATTGAGCGCCGCCTTGTTGCATGACACGAAGCGCACGTTTGGACTGACAGTACCGTCTTATCGGGCAAGGAGCTGTTGCCTCCATTGAAAAATACATTATGGTCCGCCTCCTTGCACATAAATACCTTCCTGAACGATAATGCGCCGAATGCAGACATACAGTAGAAATCGTATATAACGAGACCGGTTATAACGAGCAACCGGATATAACGAGTAGATTTGGTGCTGAAGTGCGGTCTCGTAGGTGCACGTATATGATTATAGCGATATCGGTTATAACGAGCAAATTCCGCTTGATCTTGGTGCTCGTTATATACGATTTCTACTGTACAAGAAAGGCATTCGAACGCGCTTGTCCTGTTTTCCTTAATGTTACTTACTTCTCTCTTTAAAAACAAATACAGTACATAATACAAGGAAAATGCAGAAAAGAACACTTCCGGTATTTCGAATCCATCATAAGGTAAAGTACTGTAACAATCCAGTTGACCTTAACACTGCACATTTGAGATGAAGCATTTTTCGACCCATTGTGTTCCAGCCTGGTTTCAACTTTGATTACGACGATTTAGGACGAACAACCGGGTGGGTGAAGTTAACCCACTTTAGCTCGTGCCTTGTGCCTCGCTCCACTTTCGCTCAACATCGGCAAGCCTGATCCCCATTCTTAGCGGCAGTAATACCGCCATGAGGTACGCGGCATAAGGCTTACCAATCCTCAACTCAACCAAGTTCAGTTAGGTTAGGAAATCTCGCTCCGCTTCACTGCAAATGGTGGATCACAATAGACGGAAAATTCCACCGTTCAAAATCACATGGAATAGCCATTTTTACTTTTTCCTGGTAAAAACGTCCAAAAAGGTTTATGGACATTCAAGTGTACGGCTTATGGATTGTACACGCTGACAGTTGATATCTGTAGAACCACCAGAGAGCCATCTTCTCCTTCAACTACGCCATGATAAGCAGTAAAAGGGGAAGTCCAAGCGTAGCAAAGGTACGTAAAATTGAGCGGTAAACTTTCGTACCCTGGATCGAAAATCCATAGCAAGTAAATGCATGTATATCTATAGAAATCCAAGGATATCCACATGGATATCCATAAAAGCATGGACAATTGAAGAATAATATCCTTAAAACATGGATATCCATTCATGAATATTTATTGTTTACGAATATCCATTGGAGAATGTCCTTGCATTGACATCCCTCCTTGGATATCAAATGTGGATATCAAAACTTGAACGGATAACTGAGGACTGACATCCAAAAATCATGGATATCAATGTTAATATCCGTGGATTTTTGGAAATCCATGTATGGATATGCTATGGATTCTCGGTCTTGGGTAAACGTAAAGAAAGGGGTGCTAATATTGGAGCAACACAACTGGCCCCTAAAACACATTCAGTTGGTTATAAAAGGCACAACTCAACCTGAAGTTGCAGACTAGTCATTCATAAACTAGCTTTGCCTTACAAAATTAATGGTTAAAAGCAGCTTTTTTTCCCTTCTTTTTGGGCTGTAATGACTGAAAAATAAACGTTTTAAAAAAGGAAAAACAATCTTCACTGATATCAAAACCCAGCTGCGTTTTCCTCGAACCTTTATGCAAAATAATGTCAGAAGGATTCAAAAATATGAGCTTTGCGCACAAAACGAATACGCAATCCGTTCTGCTCGGTTTTGGGAAAAACACAGATGAAAACAAAGAATGTAGACACATGCGGATGTATAGGACAACCTTGGCATTTTGACCAATACTCCGGATCGCGAAAAGGCCGAAGGAATTACACGGATTGATATCTAAAATTGTTCTGTGTTGAAGGTGAGAGACAAAAAGAAGACAAAAAAGGGAAAAAAGAGATGGGTCGAAGACCTAAGACAAATAACAGTCTCACAAAATTGACCGAGATTAGAAAACGGCCAAAGATATCACACAATTTTATGTCTAAAACAAAGTTCTAGATTACAAGACGCTAAGAAACAATAAAAACAATGACGTAAGATCAAAGTTCTAAGTTGTACTTCGCGTTCAGGTGTAAATAAAACAGTAATCTTGCACTTTAACAATAAAAACAATAAACAAAGCTCTTGATTTTTAAAAAATGGAGGAAAAAATTCAAAGATTTAAAAATCTGGGTCCCGAAAGGAAGGTCATTTTACATTCGAGGATGTCAGAACATAAAGAAGGTTCGAACCTCTTCCAACTCCTTGGCCGTAAGTCTGCCACAACCAAGGCAATGCAAAATAACTTAATTTAATACCGACCTTGAATATATTAAACCAAACGAAAAAACGAATGAACTTCTCACAAGCCAAAAAAATAAATTTAAAAAAAGAGTTTTGTGAAAAAAATTGTGTTGGAACTCCATAATCGATATAAAGTTGAAATGGTTTGAGAAGAATTTCCAATTCATTTACTAACCGTCCGAGCTCGTGTAGACCTATTGGGTGGCGAACCTGGGATTACAAGCGTTGATATAGACAGGAACTTATTTAATGTGAATAAGCTACGTCATGTATAAGCCGCACCCGACCATTGGAGCTCAGAAAGTGGAAAAAGTGGACCTTACACACGAGCTCATACGGTATAAAGCACAATATAATTTCATACCATTAGGAAGGAGAAAAAAAAACTATGATCAAACACAAGGCTGGCTTTTTTTCCCAGGAAATTAAAATTTTAAAATATATTTTCCGACATTAGAGAGCCAGTTTGAGGTTGAGGTGACCTATGAACATGCTCCATCCTATCTTCGGTAAAAAAAATCTAGCGTTTCATGTGACTCTTTTAGAAATAGAAAAGTAAGCGTTCCTTTCGGGATAATAAAGTTAATCATGACAACAAAAAAATCTTACGGGGCAAAAACAAATGATACGGCGCTGCTGGTGAGTTCATCTCCTCTAGCGCGTCTTTTCGAAATCGGGAACGTAATTTCGAATTACATTCTCCGAGCTGATATCAGAGTAATGTTTTTCAAATTATGGTCATCAAGTGGAGGGGGCGATTCGGATAACGATCCAGGGGATGACAAATCATCGTCAGAGGTATACAAACATTCTCGCACATCATCCAGAATGTCAGGCAGTTTGAGAGAGCTTAAATCAATGGCGCACGGCTCGGGCGGAATCTCATGGTCGACACTTCCCAGGGCGGGGCCAAGCTCTTCCCACGGCGGTAAAAGGACGGTATTGATCCTCAGGGCGCGGGTCGAATCATCTGATGGTCGGAGCTCCACGTTCACGAGGCTGAACATTGTTATCACTTGCCGGACAGGTTTGCTCCTCTCGCGTGGGAACCAGGTCAAGACATGGCTCAACATTCCATGCTCCTCGACCACCTTCACCTCCGCCCCGATTTTCTGCGACAAAAAAGCAATGGATCAACTTCCCCTTCCGCGACATAACATAATGAATGATCTTCCTAAACCGTAACTCGGTAAAGCACACAAGGACAGTAACTTAACTTGCTGGTCATCAAGGCTGATGCCGCTTACTGCTCGACGGCTACAGCCTATCGCTGAGCACAGAGTAGCACAAAGCTCCACCGAACAGAGTGAGACATCCTTGTACTTCATAAACAGCGAAATTAAGTTTTAGGGGGCTCAAAAGATTTGTACAGGTTTTTTGACTGGTTTTGTATAAGTGATTCTTTTCGATGAGGTGACCAAATAAACGCAAGTCTTTCTTCTATGTCTCTTTGGAGAACAATCTTGGCAACTACACAGCAAATCCTTTCCAATTTTACACCGACGTGACATGTAAGTACGGCCCTTCTTACATGGACGTGAGGATAGTATGATAGAAACACAACATATTAATTTCAGCCTATCATCTACAATTTGTCAAGACGGAGGTATGTCCTTCAACATCCATACCTGTGGGTCGATCACATTACTCATAAGGCAGAAGTTACCCTTACTAGCGATAGTTCCGTAAGTTTTAACCTTCTCCATTTGTAAGTTTTCTGGTTACACGGTTGGCTTAGGTGCACCTCAGAGTTAATGCTAAATGTGTAAGCTAACAACAGCGAAGCTACCGATGCAAACATACAAGATACAGGCAGGTGTCTCGGCGAATGCTCCGCAATAAAAGTATGACAAACGTAATGAAATGAATTCCTTCCGATTCGTAGAGCGAGACATTAAGTCAACTCTCAACCGACAAGAAGGAGCCTTTCTCATTGTTTCTTTACGAGCAAGTTTTGGGTAAGAAGCGACTCGATACGCTCGGAGTTACAGACACTCAAGGGCATCCCAGTTTCATAAAAAAACTGACCCGTGTTTCATGAGACAAAGGTAGTCTGGAGAGAAAACAGAAAGGCCTGAACAGTGCCTACCCTAACATATGAGCGAATGGCTCTTGCTAAATCCCTCCACGGTAAAGAAACTCCAATGAACTTGAGCCGCCATCTCGTCTTCACATTGTACGCAAGGGAATCCGTATTGCTGTCGCTCTGTTAGAGTCCGGTTGGTTGCGGCGAAGCGACACCATTGACATTTCTTTACCATAGAGCACTTTCGTTCTACTTGGCGCAAACTTTTGGATTAGAGAGGGTTTAGACTATGATACCATTCTAAAAAGTTCCAGTAATTTATAAACCGAAGAAAGGTCGGACGAATTGTCTGCTGGAGCGGGCTCACATACGAACACACCTCATTTCTCGAAAAACATCCGTGACAAAAGGAAACGATGAGACTTACGTCCATATGGACACGTCCGACGGTTCCCGTAGAACAAAAGAGGACATCGAACGAGCGATCTTTCACGTCCACAACGACGGCGTATCCTCTCAGCGGTCCATTGTTCTTCAAATAAACTGCCAGGAACAACTCCGAGCTCTGCTCACCAGCTTTCTTAGCGTTGTACTTTCGCTTGTTACAATTACTGGCCACTCTGGAACAAAAACAAAAGCACAATTACTGGCCAATAAAGGACAAAATCACGTTATTTAAGTCACACAAAGTCAGCTTCATTGGTTGATTTTTCTGCCTCTAGTGTTCCACCTTTCGCCGCGATAACCAAGGCACGTAACCTAACTTAACCTAGCCTACGTTCCCCAAGATTGAAGTCGTGTACTTCTTGGCGGCGGCTGCGGTCGAGAAGCAGTATTAGGCTTGGCGACGCCCAGTATAGAGCGATGAAGTACAGCGCACGTGTCTTAACCTAGCGTTGGTTAACCTAAACCTACACACAGGGTTGGCATCGCTAACTTAGCGTTAGCGGCGCTGAGGTCGCTAACGCTCAATTAGCATTACCGCGCTAATGTTTTCGTAAAGCATTAGCGTTAGCGCGCTAAGCTAGCTGGACTCGTTAGCGACCATAGCGCCGCTAATTTTTTAGCGCAAACGGTACTTTAAAATTTTCGCCGAATAAACGCCGTAACGCAGCGTTAGCGCGCAAATACTTTTTGACCGTTAGCGTTCGCGCGCTACGCTAACGAGCTTGCTTTAGCGACTTCGCGTTAGCGCGCTAAAATGCGCTAGCGACTTCGCGTCTACGGAGTTGTAGGTCGCTATCCAACAAAACATACTGCTACACCGTGCTGATGCATCATGTGTGCAAGGCCACGGCCCCACTCACGATCTCTGCCCCTTGCTCACAAATCAAGAACTCAAGAAATGGATGAAAGATTTGACTAGAAAAGAGCTCAGGGTGTCGAAAATGCCATCTTTGGACTTAACAGTGCTGTAACACGACATCAAATACCTATATTGCTGATTTTACGAACATCTATAAGCAGCACAGCTAGTTGAAACACCACAATTTTTTATTTTTTTTTATTATCCAGCCTACTGAGAGTGGTTTACCTCCAATCATGCAACAGTGAACACGTTTCTTTTCTCCTAGGCTTTGAATTGCGACGTGTTAAGATCAAATTTGCGAAATATCTTCACAATAAAACGGGCGACGTGTGCGACGTGTTAAGATCAAATTTGCGAAATATCTTCACAATAAAACGGGAAAAAATGCAAAGTTCTGAGTCCCGATCTTGACCTAAGATACTAAATAATCTCTGATCTTGACCTACATCTGATACTCCAGTACTTGGTACATTAGGCAGTCCATAGTGCGAGAGAAAAAACATGCTGTCCACGCGCGCCATCTTTCTGCGTTTTTCGGAACTAAATGGATCTTGACAAACAAACCGAGCCCTTGCGAGTCACCCGAGACAGGCAGATGTTCCATCGCTTCCGACGTCATCACCAGACCTTGCGAATATTGTCGGTGTTTAGCGTTATTTCCAGTTCCCATTTACAGAAAGTTAAGAAAAAGATAGCTGACCTAAAATGGGTGGGAGAGGACTGTGCACTTTTTTTTGTGGAAGACAATCCGGCCATCGTGGAAAAGTACGACTGTTTCCGCTGTTTTACAACACAAAGACGCTATGGCAGACGACGTGACGCCAGCTCGCAACAGCTCGGTTTGCTTGTCGGGATCCATTTAGTTTCGAAAAGCACCACTGGGTAGCTACGGGTAGTGTCGCTGACCGGGTTGACCCAACCCGTAGAGATTGAACTGAAGAATACAAACAAACAAGAGCTCGGTGAAAAATTATGGTAGTTGCGACAGGGTTATGCTTGACCGTCGAGTAAGAACAACCCATCTCTATCTCCGGCACAAAAGCGCTTGGGAAAACTATGAAATCCCGGACTCTGTCTTCGGCGCCATCTAGCCGCCTCAGGCCGAGCTGACAGCCCTACTCCATAAAAAGTGCCGGCAGTTTAGGCTGCTGCCACTGAACGGCGCCAAAGTCAGGGTTTGGGTTTCCTTCAGGCCTGAATGTACTATAGAGGCAGCTTTGATAGTGCTAAACCATGGGCGCCGCCATCTTGTTTCGGAAATTTCTCCGTAAGCAACAATGCATTTCATGGTCCCGTGGGAAAGAAAATGGCTAGCCAAATCCTCCTCTCTAGAATATCCAGACATGAGAGTAGGGCTAATGGAGAGGAAACAGAACCGCCCTCCCAGGTACCTGCCCAAAAATGTTTCTATAATTTGAGCGATCGGCTGTATCTAACATAAAGAGACACACAGATTTGGGTTGAGGAAGTTTCACACTACGTCACATCGGAAAAACGAATATACTGTTATCAAAGGGAGAACATTCTAAGATCACTGGAAAAGTCCATATTGGTGTTGAGCGAACGCTTTGCGAGTTTTGACGATGTAAACATATTGGCGCAATGCGAACGACGCACCGGCCCTTCTAAGCATGAACTCGCATCGACCCGGGTCCTAGCATCGCGTAGCTACTCCCGTCCTACTTCCTGCCTCGAGGGATTCTATAGTTTTCCCACGCCCTCTTAACGCCAACTTAAGGCAAATCTTTGCCCTCCCCCTCTCGCGTGGTGTCATGTATGAACGGTCCCTTACTCAGAAACGTATTCCTCAGTCCATTGAGGGGCAGGAGCGTAATTCAGGAGGGCCGCCAGCAACCGGTGCACCATGACGTCGGCGTAGCGCCGAATCGGCGACGTGAAATGGGTGTAGATTGGGACACTCAGAGCAAAATGCCGCACCTCTTCCTCACAGGTAGCTTTTGCGAGACAGAAGTACCTCGCCCTCTGAAATTCAGATACAAAGTTTATTGATAGCATTATCACCAAGAAATAAATCGCCACTAGATTTCAATGCGATACGACTTTTGATTTTGCACTGTACACATTTTTGATAGAGCAGAAATGGTGATCGAGCGGGAAATGAGCTCTCCTGTCACACACATCTAAGTTTAACAGAACAAAATATTCCCTGTTATGTTCCATCTTTCATAGCTAGCCCGAAAGGAGCGGGGCACGTTTCATAACCTACAGTAACGCTCAAAAGTATGGACTCACTTTTCTCATCTA
>Ga0058701_10001580_pt1 | contig 16396 bp, 6 predicted proteins | sample AgamicOrMae_FD_97039 | JGI IMG/M metagenome (GOLD analysis project Ga0058701, IMG submission 97039) | Agave microbial communities from Guanajuato, Mexico - Or.Ma.e | ecosystem: Host-associated > Plants > Phyllosphere > Phylloplane/Leaf | place: Guanajuato, Mexico | collected 2012-06-04
GTAGAAGCATCAAAGGTAGCTTTAAGTTATAACTGTCTGAGGTAGAACCTAAAATTTGCGTTTTAAACATTCTTGAGAAGTCTCCCATTTACTGTGACATGAAAAATCGGATTTTTAAATGAAATCGAATTTAAGTGTAAAAGTGATAAAATGAACGTTTTATTTATTTTTTCACTTATTTTTTAATGGTTACGCGAAATCGGGGCCTGGCTGGACTAAATGGCACCACTGGACGGTATTGAATCAGGGTGGCCAACCAGGAAATGCACTCACGGCTCACTTTTTATGACACCGTAACATTTACCAATAATCCACTCGGTATGTTGAACCCTACGTTTTTATGCTGACCTACCTTACTGGGCTACTTTACACACCTCGATTACCTTTCTGGCAATTACCACACGAATCAATCTTCATGTCCCCGCTTTTTTTTCGAATTGGGCCACTTTGGGGCTTTATTTCAAAGATCCGGCCAAATTATAAGTAAATCTTAGCTGATTCAAAATTTTGAGAGTAACTTTAGCTCCCATATTGTTGAATGAAATACAATGAATACGCCGGTCTTGAGTTTATGCGTAACAGAATAAGTCATATTTCGAATTTGGCTTTTTGTGTTTAAAAAGCCGAATCTTTCTCAACAAGGGGGAAAAAAACATATGTTGCAATATCAAGTTTTTTTTTCTTGTATTTTTATTTTACTTAGAAAAGAAAAATTAGTTCCGCAAACTTATTTTTTCGAATTGTATAAATGATTCTATAAGATATGGGGGAATAATTCACCACCCCCCATTAAAATAAATCAAATGTCTTATTACTACTTTAAAATTATTTTTAAAAATTTTAAAGTTTTTAAAGAAAGTGCAGCAATATTTTTATAGCCTGGAAAAAAAGCAAGTTCGTTTAAAACATAAAGTATAATATAATATATCATATTGGATCACGTGGAATGTTCTGTATGCAGCCTAATTAAACCAAAACTAAGCGAACTCAAGGTGTGGGGATAAAATGAGACAGAACATCGTTTTTAGGTTTAGACCAATCAAACCCGATTCTATCACGTGACCATTGCCACACTGGAACGGCTTTAGCAGCCCAATTATGGCAGTCTTAACTCATTCTTTGGTTCGGTCATCCTATTATCTGCTTTAACAACAGGCTCTCCAAATATTCCTAGAAGTAAAAACATCCAGTTAATATTTTTGAAGCGTCCGTGGACATTGTCCAGGCGGAGGGCATGACCTCAAGTTCTGCGCATGCTTTGAGCATCGTTTTGATCGCTCATGGACCATTGCTCATGGACTGCGGCTCATGGCTGTTGGCTGCAATCATCCGTGCGTGCTAACTTCCGTCGAATCAGTCGGCTGTCTCTTTTGTAGTCCTCTACAGCACAGTCTACAGATATGCTGTCGCGAAATATGTTTTGCATGGCGTCTGGATGCTTGTCCCATCGCCGCATCTCCAAAGGACTTCCGTCCTTTGTCTTAAGTCGAAAAGTGCGGCTGGTTCATTGCCGTTTCGACTGGCAGACTATCTCTACGAGTCATTTTAGAAATTGCCTACTTTATCCACAAAAGGCATATTTTTAAGCTTACAATTGTGATACATTAAGTTTTAGAACTGATGAATTATTTTTTTTAATCTTATTTTTTTTTATATCTTTTTTTTAGACAAATGTTACTTTACGTTTATTTGCAAAATACACAAAGGCGAGATAGAAATATTCACAGTAAAAATGGGACATCTGTTTTAGGCTGTTCTAGAGAGCCTTACAAATATTTTTAAGGCTCTCTTGGTAGTTCCACCCATTTTGGGTGGAAAAATAAAACGGGGGGTAGTTCTAATTTTCATAACTTTTAAAGATTGATTTTGTTCAGCCACATCAATGAAAAGCTCTCAATAAGACCTTTTTATTCATATGGTCGAATACATAGGTATATCTTGAAAGATCACCAAAATATCTGATGCCCTTTTATTTTCACACATTAAACAGGTAAGAACTCCATGAAACAACGAACACAGTACAAACCAAACACGTTTTTTTAGGTAGCTCTGGTCACGGTGCGAACTAAATGCTTTGACACACTCTAAATTTTTAAGTTTGCATTATCAGCCATGGTTCAACCCCCACGACGATAAGCCGAGCGGAGCAAGGCACAAGCCACGTAACCTAGCCTAACTTTAACCAAGGGTTACCTCAATAAAAGGTCGCCAAGCCTACCGCTTACTTCTCGGCGGCTCTAAATCGGCCACCGAGAAGTAAGCGGCGTCAGGCTTGGCGACAGCCGAGCGGAGCGATAGCGAAGCGAGAGACTTTAACTAACCTTGGCAAAAGGCAAGGGACTTGGTTACGATAGGTTAAGTTAGGTTGGATGCCTCTTGCCTCGCTCCACTGTCACTCCGCTCGATTTGACGACGGATGGTTGAACCAAAAGGTTAAAGATTGCTACCTCAAAAAATTAGAGTGCATACCCAGTTCCGACTTAAACTAGTCAGGGCAAGAGTTGGTTGGGTGAGGTTAGGTAGCCTCTCCGTTGTTAGCTTTCACTGCAAGTCTCATGTCGCTTACTTCTTAGTGACCTGCGAGAGGAAGAAAGCTGCATCAGGCTTTGTGTTGTACCAACCTGAGAGTGTAACAGCTTGTTTCCGGCCCGTTGGACCGGAAATCGGCACTTTGGACAAAAGTCACTCGGACAAAAATTCAGTTAGGCGTTTGAAGGATTCAGTGTGATCGTGAACCCTGACGTCTGCGTGTGTTTCTGTCGTGGTGACTTGTACGCTCTGCGATATCGCTTGTTTTACTGAAACAATGGAATGAAAGCGAGAGCTGTGACGTCACAGTAATTCACTTTACACGGAAATTTCTTTGCAGTGATGTCAGAGGGACTTTTTTTACAATGTCCTGAATGTTCGCAAGCGCTTGTATTGGCCCGGCAGTTATGGCATTGGCTCCTTTTCACTGCTCGGGGACCATCCGTTAACTACGAGCTCTTTTAGGTGGCGGATTCAAGTTCAGGCACGATCAGAAATCTGATGGGAAACACCAGCGTTAACGGGCACGGACGGAGCCTAATAAGTGTCCCAAGGACACGTAGCTTACGGAACTAGGTCCCTTGTCTTGCCTGATTAAGTTCTCATTCGCGTCCTGCAAATGCTTAAAAAGTCGAGTGTTGCTATTGACCCGACATGCATTAATATCGGGTGACTTGAACGCACGGAATCCAACCTAATACAAATTATATGAAGCAGTCGGGTCAATATACACTCCGCAAAAAGTTTTGAAATTCCATGAATACGCGGAGGATTACGACTACGGAGCTGTGATATATTACATTGGGTCTACTGTATTTGAATAAAAAATTAATAAAATGGCTGAGACTTTTTAACACCTGCGAAAGTAATTCTTGTTTTGATAGTCGTAGTTTGGCTTCCGCATGCGTATTAAGAACATACGTAAAACTTTAATACCTACTTCACACCTACGAACCACATGCGTAAAACTTACATTTGGAGTATGACAAAATTATAAACTTTTTTTCAGAGGGCGGTGGGCTTGAAATGGGGATGATTTAGCGTAATTTTACCAAACTAACCTCGTTTTCCGAAACTGACCTGAATTAATGCTTAAAATGCTTTGAAATGTTCAGCACTCTCAGTAGACTTTTGATAGAGCTTTTAAGATAACGAACAAAAGGCGAGGGAAGTGTGATCGCGCAATGCATGTCGTAAAGTATATCGCAAGTTAAGTATTGTTAACCAGGTCATATTACGTGTTTTAATGAATATTCTAAACATGATAACTGTGAAGTAGCGAAGCAGAGCAAAAACACTGCATGGGGGAAAGAGAGAGAGACAGAAAAAGAGAGAGAGAAAGCGGAAAGGAAGTAAAGGTGAGCCGCGCATCCACTTACGTACGTATTCCAAGGTTTCCGGTTCCTTTTCCGTTTCTTAATGTAAGTTACTCTACTTTGACTGGGTAACGTACTCAATGACGTTTGCACTTAACTTACTTCTTACGGAGAAGGGCTTTATATTGTCGTGCGAGTCCGTTTGTTTGTATGTATCCTGTTGTCGCTCCGAAGATACTGGTGGAAAAGGAACGTTCAATACATGAAATCGATGTGAAATTGTCCCCTGATGACGGACGACTGGGTGGCAGCAAATCTTGCTAGTCGTCTAGTCGTCATTTTGGGTTATTTTAGAAAATCTGATTGAGTAACAAGAGTTACTGACATCGCTGCATGGTAACTTGAATTACTTTCTCGGGTACGAACAAGCCCTTCTTTTGTCGCAATATGTTTTTCTGCTTACTATAGTTACATTTTGAAGTAATCCTGCGATATTTTTGAAGCTCATTTACTTTGCGTTTTTCAAACACGGGCATATTTAAAGATCGAATTTTTATGCCTCTGATGTTCCTCCTTTTGTGGCACGAGTGGAGATAGTCCGAAGCAGGGCACAAGGTACAAACCTGAATCTACGTCAATATAACCTAGAGGTCGCGAAGAGTACCAGGCACCTAGTGAGGGAAGCAGTGTGCTTCTGACTTTAAAGGGTGAAGCTTCAGGCTTGGCGAAAGCCGAGCGCAGCACTTGCATAGCGAGGCACAAGGCAAAACCAGGCATAAGTGAAACACGCCTTTTATCTAGCCGATCCTTGGTTAACACAACCATTGCTAATGGTGGCGGCTCTATGTTTTGAATTCTCTCATGTGATGAAATGAGTTGAACAAGGTGTAATACAGAAGGAAAATCCAACGTTCAAAACTGAAAATGTCCATTGTGTATATATAAAAAAAAGTTTTTTTTTTAATTTTTTTAAAAAAACGAAAAAAGAATCGAGTGAAATTCGTTTGTTTCGACCAAAAACTGATCATAGCGAAACTTTTTATTTCGCAATCAGTTTTGGGCGGAATTCACAGTAATGACCAATCTTAAGCAAGTGAATTTTTTTTCGAAAGTTTTTGTTTGTTAGAGCATAAACCACTTCACGCAAAATAGAGAGGGGAGGGGGATAGGAGGCACCTTAGGCCTAGGCAACCTCCATGCTTGGCTAAAGAACCAGGAAGACCGGATATGTCAGAACAGGAACTGATCAGGAATAAAACACTCTGACCAGTTTTACAATTCCTAATCAGGGCTTGACCATTGCCTGATCATAACCTGATCCGTCTGATCAGACACGGAATGTGCGGTTGTTTTGCAAAGATGGAAAATGAGTGCCGTATAATGTATTTTTGCGTGTGGGGGAGGGGTATTCATAGTCGCTGTGGAACGGCGAGGTTCTAAGCGACTGTGACGCGAACAGGGAGTGATAGATGAAGAGCGAGATGAAGGCGTCAGACAGGTTAGGAAGGTAGCCTACACGGCCGGCCGATTTGTAAAGGTGCCCCCGATATTCACCTGGGGGGGGGAGAAAAACCATTGCAAACCTTCCCTAGGAGACTGGTCTCCGCCGAGAATCGAACACGGGCCTCCCGAACGAGAGGTGCGTGGGCTAACCACCGTACCACCACTCTCAGTTAAATGAGCTTTATGATTATGTTTGTTATATATGTTGGTAGAACAAATAGAAAGTACCTTGGAATATCAGTAAAGGAGAATGAATGCAATTTTGTGCGTTTGCTTTGTTGTCAGGTTCGGTCGCTTGAACGCACTGCGCTGGCTTGTGTGGGAAGCTGAGGCGTCGTCTACGATGCCGGCCCTGGAGCGCTCCGGCAACGGCGCGCTCGCCCTGCACTACGCCGCGGCGCGCGGATGCCTCGACTGCGTCAAGCTGCTCGTCGAGTCCTCCTCGGAACTCAGGTAGGCTTGGGCCCCAGTGACACGCCCCAGTGCTACCCCCCATAGTGCTACGCACCACAACTGACCCATCGCCCATGCCTCACTAAGGGAGTAGCACAACTGTCCAAGATTTTCGCACGAAGTGGTTTTTCTCATACCTGCGCCATATAAAATGTATTAGGTTGGGCTCCGTGCGTTCAAGTCACCTCTCATTTAAAATGCATTAACTTGATTTATGTGCGTTCGAGTCTCCCTATATTCGCAATGACTTTGCAAATAGCTACGACCTTTCGTATCACCTACAGGACTTCGAGATAGCGGCATGAAAAGATACACAAGCGCAAAACTTGCTGCCAAAACTCATTTTTAATTCCTTAAGAATTGCGTTAAAAAAATTAAAAAAAAACACTTTTTATAATTACAATTTTAAAGTTAGCATCATTCCTTGTCCAAACATAAGAAAGAGTGGTATTTAGGTTAATGAGCTAAAATTTAGAGCATTTTGCAAAATATGCAGCTGTCTCTAAATTTAAAATGAAGTAATATTCCATCAAATTTTTTTCCATTTTTAACGCTATTTTTAAGATAGTAAAAGTGAATTTTGGCTGCAAGTATTAAGCTTGGGCATCTTTCCATACCAGTATCTTAAAGTCCTGAAAGTTTCGAAAAAATCGGAGGCGGCAAGTTAAGGTGCTCCCATTGTCAGCACAGTCAACGCAACCTGACCTATAGCACTCTATCAATCGTATTTCATTCTGACCTAACCCACTGTAACTTTGAAAGGTTGAGTTTATCACCTCTTTGCGCTCCATACTTGTTAGGCAAGACAAAGACGAATGAAATGTTAGCGGAGTGAAACTGGAGGCACCTAACCTAACTTAACCTAAGCTTACGGCGCCAAGCATGATACCACTAACTTTTGAGGTGCCCGAAAATGAAGCTGCATTAGGCTCGATGATAGCCAAGCAAAGAATCAGCAAGGCGACGCAGCAAGTGCAATCTAACTTAACAAGTTTAAGTTCGGTAGTTCTCCATATAAAGTAACTTCTTACACAATCATAAAGGAGGGAAAACCCGATCTTTTAAGCCTGAGACGGTACGGATGAGAGCCAGCTGTTTCGAGCAGTGTTGCCAGATTCCGCCAATTTCGTAAATTGTAATCGCGTCTAACTTTTTAACCATTGAAGATAACCTTGCATGTCGGGTATGTTCTGGATCGCTCTCGAGCTGAGCATTCCGAAAATAGGATTAAATATTGTGTTATCTGCAACGGTTAAAAAGTTAAACGCTTTTAAATTTGACGGAGTCGCGGAATCTGACTACACTGGTTTCGAGTGAGTCGAATTTCACGGTACGAGCTTGTTAATTCTTGAAATGGTGGGTTTGTATTGAACCTCTATTATTTCGATAATTCTCTTGGTAAAATCATGTGTGATAACAACAATTACTTTGCGTACCAAAACGTACACATAATGTTGTCTTATTTTATGTTCACAAAGTTGAGCGCGCCGAAATTATCGGCTCATCCTAGGTATTGTAGCGGTAGGGATAACATAGCATAAGACGATAAACGTGCATCACAAATATCACCAACGCATAACGACGAAAAAAAATTACATCACGTGAAAAAGAGTGAAAAAGGCATAACAGACCTCGTGTGTGCCCACACACACCGCGGAAGGGTGCGGTCCCGTGTCCGCGACTTTTCGATTCGTTTGTATCTCAAACGGCAGAGACAGTGGCGGATCGTTAACGCGTCACATAAATGCGATATAGGTTATGGGCCTTATGGGGCCCATAACCTATCTAAGGTATTTGAATTACCTAAAACACCCAGCGGATCGAGCGTCGCGTAGTTCGGACAGACCTACAATCAAACTACCTAGCTTTTTTGATCGAAATCGGAGTAAAGAAAGCGGTCATACATACCTCCCTTTCCTTTCACTATTTACCGCCAATGGAACAAAATTCCCCTACTCGCCTTGACTTTTTAAGTTTCAATCATATCGATTACAATTAACTTCGCGGTGAGAAGTCAATGTGCGATAAATCGGCATTCGATTCAAACACGCATAGAAAGTTGTTCGGCACAAAGAGACTCAACAATAAAAAGAGTTATTTAAAAGCAGCGCACGTCATGATTTCTTGCTGTGTGAATGGTATTGATAAGCTTTGGATTATCAGTAATTCACATATTCGCAAAATAAAAATTAAGTCCTGTTTTGGGTAGAACTATACCTGTTCTGAGTATAACGGTAAAACGGGTATAGAGCAGGTTATTTCTGAAGATAAACTCATCCACATACTCTATTTTTTAAGGCAGCAATTTTAACCTTTTGGTTCAACCCTTCGTCGTCAAATCGAGCGGAACGACAGCGCATCGAGGCAAGAGGCATCTAACCTAACTTGCTATCATAACCAACCTCCCTTGTTTACGGAGATTAGTTAAAGTCACTTGAGCCTCGCTTCCTTTATCGCTCCGCTCGGGTGTTGCCAAGCCTGACGCCGCTTACTTCTCGGCGGCCTATTGATGGCCGAGAGAAGTGAGCGGCATCAGGCTTGCCGACCGTTTAATTAGGTAACCCTAGGTTAAGTTAGGTTAGGTTACATGGCATGTGCCTCGCTCCGCTCGCTCCACTAGGCCTAACGTCGTACGGGTTGAGCCAAAAGGTTGAAAATGCAACATTAAAACTTTAGAGTGAACAACCATATCGATTGGGCACACGAGACCTTTTCATTGATAGAGTTGTTTAGCTGTATCTTCTCTAGTTTTACATTCATATCCAAAACATAATACCGCGGCCTACCTAAATCAGGTATTCTTTTCTACTCTGCGTGAATAGACATGTCTCTGTCCGTGAAAAATAAAACACGATATGTCGTGGCCAAGCTTTTGAGGCTTTGTACACTTTGAGGTGGTTGCCGGCGACGTAACGGCGTGCACGGCCATCACGGTTGTTTGGTGCATCTCCGTTGGTCGCTCGAATTCAGTTGAGACGGAAGGATGGAGGTACAGCAAATGCTTTGTGCATCTGCTCGGACTGCAAAATTGCAAGTCTGGACCTTCGGCTCAAGCCGGATCGAAAGACTTGACGTGGACAGCGACTAAGGAATCCGTTAGGCGCCGCTGCAGCTGCCGCAGCTGCTCCACGTGAACGCAAGACACCTGCCTCCTGCATACTGCACTCCGTGCTTTGCCAACCAATCGCTTAGTTTTCACCATATTACAGTAATGGCTATGTCAGTAAAATCTGCCTGTAGAAGCTGCTGCTTTTCGTAAGAATAAGCCGTAGCTGACTAAAAGTAACGATCCTTTCCTAATTCTATTCATCCTAATCATACTTAACCTTACTAAGGTAACCGTCCCTAGTACCATCGAACCCTTCCCTTCTCGTACGTAACATATACTAAGTAAGGTTACCAAAACGACCCCTCCAATTAAAAATCGATCAAGTAAAAATGGTTGGAAAACCGATCAAATAAACTTGTTAGTTCGAAAGAGCGATCAACTACTATCCGTATGCATTGCAGTTGATCGGTTTTTGAAAGGTACCCTTTTACTTGATCGATTTTTGAAACACGCCCTTAAACTTGATCGTTTTTTTCTTTGGAGGGATCGAAAATAAACCAACGTTACCCAATGTTATTGGATGTCTCAATAGTCGCATTATTAGTGCTGACTCATTGAAACGGTGGAAGGTAACTTTGCTTTACTATACATGGAAATATCAAATGTTAAATATATTTAGCTTTTTCATAGGTAGCTTTCGTGCCCTAATACTTTTTTAATCTGCTGAAATGCTGCATAGTCTCGGCATTTTTGCCTCCAATTTTTCTTTTTTTGTTCTATCCAGAATCTTTTCTTTGACGAAATAATTTATTGCATCTTGAAAAAACCATCAAACTACTTTAATAGATTTCAGTCTAAAACGGAGGCCAATTTAAACGTCAGGCTAATTGTGGACATGAAATGCAAAATCTCGACCGATTTTTTTAAAATGATATTAATAAAAATAGGTTCATGTTCTCTAAAACTAACACCATGTAAGATCTATTCAAAGTGTATTTTTATTATGACACTCTAATTTTGTGTATTGCTCGGTGTTATGCAGTCAAAGGCTATTGAAATCTAGCTGGCAGGGTTCAAATCGGAGTGTGGAACTGAAATATCCTTTTGCCTTCCTCAGTTATTTGCATTGTTTAGACGATTCCAAATCAACTCATGGAGACTTCACGATCAGCTGATGGGAAAGAAACCTGGTTCGTCATGATGACGTTGATGATGATGACGTTGGGGTATTTTTAAAACTATTCAATATTGTTTCTAAAAAGACTCCTTCTAATGAACATTTGTATTCAATGCACTGTTAGCGAGCATAGTAGCATGTTTAGACTCCTTACTATTCTTAATAATCAAAATCGACCTTTTTTTAAACGATTACTTAGGTTTTATTCAGGTTCTAATGCAACAAACAAGTTGATTTACATGCGTAGATTTAGTGTTTTCGGAGAAATCGGCTCAATGGATCTTCTCAAATATTTTCATCGTTTGATGGAACTTTCTTTTTCACAAAGCGCGCCTTCTGGAATACATGTATCATTCCTGCTGCGTGGCGTGGAAAGCAAATAAAACAAAATCTTTTCCTTTTCTTTTTTTTCTTGTCTTTTTTTTAATACTATGCGATGTCTGGATGATCCAGCTACCGGTATTCTTCGTTTCCGGCTCATAGACACACTCATCAGGGCCTGTTTCCCCATGGTGCTGCAAGGCAGATATGATTAAAACTAATGTTCCTTTCTGTCATTTCTGGTTATGTGAGTGGTTTATCTCGACATATTAGTTGGTCAAAATTAAAGATCCAGGAAAACGTTTTTATTCCTAAGAATTCTCACGTGGACTAAGAAACAAATCATGACTCCAAAAGAAAAAAAAAATGAAAACGTTCTTTATTTTTTTGAAATGATTTTAAAAGAAATTTGCGTTTTAATTTCGTTTTTAACTCTGTATATATGAGTTCCGAAGCGACTACCAAAACATCTTTAAGTATTTCAAACTACAGAGGTTCCATTTTTTTAAAATCGATTTTGACTAACTCAAAAATCTTTTCCGCCGATTTTGAAGTGCCCAAGAGTCAACTCGCAGAAAGTTTTAAGAGACCTAAGAGGTTGCATTAAAAAAAAGAGAAAGAAAAAAAAACGGTTTCAAAAGGTTTCCTCGTTAGCACTGACGATGGACTATGTGTCACAAACGTTGAGCAAATTCTGATTTGCGAATTGAGGTTCTAGGTTATGCTGACAGGAAGTGGTTGATTTTCGACCGATCGGAATTAACACCTCGCCTTTCCAATCCCAGTTTAAAAGGTTGCTACTTCGGGTGATTTGCCCTGATTTAACCTTTACTTGCATCATGAGAATTTATGACACAAGACCGCAAAAATGTTCGATTATATGCCGTGTTTCTCACCTCTCTATAGCTGTCTTTGGTGCCATCCGGTTGAGTAAGGTTAGGTTGGGTACCTTTTATGTCACTTCGCTGGTGCACCGCTAAGCCTGCCCATGAGAACACAACTTCGGTGAGGTTATTATACTCCGCCGTTGTTCTCCCGGACCGAGCGATAAAAGATTGTCTGCGGAAAAGATGCAACGTTGAATGTTTACTTCGATGTCTCCATGCAGGAAGGTCACAACTGAAAACCCAAGGCTGTAAGGTCATACCTTTCCGCCTGAAAATTTTAGCGCTTTTGAAATTCTCATTTCTACGCTCACGGATAAATTTTTCAGTATTTTTTTCTACCGAGTACAAATTTAAATATCAAAGTAGGCCTTCAACATAAAATATACACTGAAATTAGCCCGTGAGCGTAGAAATTGAAATTTTAAATGCTCTAAAAGCTATGACCTTACTGCACTAGGTTTCTCAGTTCTTTTGATCTTACAGCACTGCACTCTAATTTTTTAAGGTAGCAGATTTAATCTTTTGGTTCAACCTTCCGTCAACAAGTCGAGCGGAGCAACAGCGGAGCGAGGCAAGAGGCATCTAACCTAACTTAACCTTTTATAACCAAAGCCCCTTGCCGTTTACCAAAATTAGTTAAAAGTCACTTGTGCCTCGCTTCGCTTCAACAAGCCTGATGCCGCTTACTTCTCGGCGGCCCTAAGTCGGCCGCCGAGAAGTAAGCGGCATCAGGCTTGGCGACCGTTTCATTAGGTAACCTTAGGTTAAGTTACCTCGCTCCGCTCGGCTTAACGTCGGAGGGGTTGAAGCAAAAGGTTGAAAATGCAAATGACCTTTCTGCACGGAGATATCGACTTGGTGAGTAAAGGAGAAGAGATTGGCGCGCCTGCAGGAGCGGACGCCCCGAGTCGCCCCCCGCGACGAGCCGGTGAAATTTTCCAATTAGCTAACGATGTGACCTCAAAAATCACTCTTACGGAAACAAGGAATACACTCTTCACAGCATCCTCCGTCAGAGCACCACGTCCTGTTGCCTTTCACGGACTACTTTCCCCATCTCAAGTAGCAACCCTTACTATTCCAAAGGGATTCTTTTCACATTGGCCGGTGAGGAAGAATAGCGTACGGTACTAAAAAATGACTTGCCATCACATAAGTCTTATGGATAACACGTTTTCATATAAGTTAGTGATGTCGTGTAAGGTGAATTACGCGATCGGATTTCATAAGCACAGTAAAAACTAACCCCTGTTTTAGATAGTCCCACACCTGTTTTGGGGTATGAAGGTGAAACAGGGGGAGAGCGTCATTTGGTTATTTTTGAAGATAAACTCGTCTACAACCATGTTAATAAAAAGGTCTCGTCGAAAGCTAGCTATTCATATGGTTGTTCCTATCGGTGCCTACAACCTTATTAACCGTCCAGTATGAGAAGATGTCTCCTTTTAACCCGTTCAGTCCGAGGACCATTCAAAACTGCGTTTTCCGTGCTCTTTAAGGTTTTTTGATCACTTAAGCCGTCACCGGTTTCAAGCGTTGAAACTCTCAAAACTTGTAACTGATATCGTCTCGCATGGTTGGTTAAAATATTGGATTATAAGACTGATGTTTCAATTAGGAGGAGCTAAAGTTTGCGAATTTTACGGTGTCATATGGACACTAACCTAAAAATACCAGTTTTTAGCGTTTTGTGAAAAAAAGTTACCCCGAAGTTGATGTTAAAAAACTTTCACTGTAGTCGAAAACCTTAAAATTAACATACCTAACGAAAAAATCAATTTCTTACGGATTATTTAACAGAAATATTGCACGATAACCTCTAAATCAGCGCGCTTTGGCAGGAAGATGAGTCAAATCAGCAACTCTTGCGTGTCTATAAAATTGAAAGAATCCTGATATTTGGTCGGATTCAAACCGGAACGATTCACTTAAGCAAAGGCAATGGCTTTGATTGCTTTTCGAATTTTTCTACATTGATTTTAAATTTTTAGCTGAACTTGACTAGTCTGAAGCGATCAAACATCCTTAATCCTTTCTCCGCAAGGCTGAACTTTGGTCAGCAGAGGTTGTAGCTGCAGGTAATGTTAGCCGTTTCTGCTGACGAAAATAGGCACATACTCGTGAATGAAGGGATTACAGATCACGGAAAACGCAGTATTGAGTAGTCATCGAACTGGATGGTTAAGGAAACGTCTCCTCGAACTGGATGGTTATTGCTTGTAAGCACCGATAGGTATCTTTGAAAATAACCATCTTAGGCTCTTCCCTGTTTTACCTCCAAACCTAAAACACGGGCTAGTTTTCACTACGTGGACTTGCGTGAATATTTGGCGACACAACTCAAATAGCTCGTAAAGAGGCCAATAAGAGATTTAGATAAAAGGCACCAAACCGAATGTAGGTGAACGTAAACTAAAAATCGGCCAGCCTGATTGCGCTTATCTACCTGCGGCATGTTGCTTCGGCCGCGGATTTGAAGCGGCAGCGAGCCTGGACCCCACGCCGCACAGCGATAACTGATTGTAAGCAGAAGGCAGAGAACATAGTCCCCTCGTTAACCTAGCTAGACTACCGCCAAGCCGGATCCACTGACCAAGCACATGCTGTATGCCAACGTGTAAATAGATTCAAGACAATTAGGCTAGGCTGGTTCTTTTGCCTTAACGTCACGCAACAGTTCTGCTAAGCTTTCGGTTCTCCCAAACATGAGGTTGAATTTTCGCGGGGTCGAAAGTGCAACTTTTGAAATGTAGGTTATAACGGCCTATATACTTGTGTCACTCCTAGTCGAGCAGGCGGAAGGCCGCAAGGGTCAGACGAAGTCGAAAAATCGTCCTCGTTGAAATCAGGTTTAGCCAACGTGCTTAGCATCAATATAGGTCACCGCAAAAACTTGAGTAAATAGTCATTTAGCCGAGCTGAGAAGCACGCTTTTTATCACTACTTAGCAAGTTTCCTTATCTTCGCAATCTCGTCCAATGCAAGAATGCAAAAGAACTCAGCTGCAAGAGCTATAATAAAACCAAACTAGCTGTATGAAAAACGTTAAAAATGTCGTGGCTATTCATAAGACATTGCAAATACAGGGAGACTTGAACGTCAACGAACCTAATGCATTTTAAGGATACTCTTCTGCGGCCGGCCTGATTCGCGGGACGGGTAAAAAAAAGTTGCTCCAAATCAAACGTAAATTTTTGGCAGTGCTAAGGAAGATCTATATTTTTTTTATTTCAACTGTATTAGTTAAATCATGGTGATTTCATGTTGGTTTAGGAGCTTCAAAATCATTCTAAAACGCTAATTTCGCAAAATCTGAACCAAATGAAGGCTAAAACCTACCAATTCCTCTGTTATTTCATGGTGACCTATCCTATTTTTTTTCTACATAGATTTATTCGAGGAATATTTACCTAAATGTAGTTTATGAAAAACATGAGTTTTTCGGCCCACCGCAAAAAAGAACAAAAATCCCTTATAATTTGAGCTATAATTCCGCTCCACCATAGAAGCACGTGTATTTTAAAACTTTCCCTGACCATTTTTTTCTTCAAAAAATAGATCGGTGACCCCACTTTTTTAAAAGCGTCTCACGTCAGACGCATCTTGACGTAAGGAAAACTAAGAAACCACTTTTCTAAATTTATCTTTATATGACCCTTGGTGGAAGAGTATCCTTAAATGGGGGGTGACTTGAACGCACGGAACTCAACATAATACATTTTACATGGGGCAGGCGTGCGAATAGCCACTTCGAAATATACAAGTCATAAAGAACGCGAGAGTATGTATCTATTAGGCACTGATTGAGCTCTTTATCACGCTGTGAGGAAGGGGATGTAATCCTCGATTTCAGAATCGGAAATCAAGAGGTAACATTTTTCTCCTTCGTCTCGTTCATTTCCTAGACGAGTCTTTGAAATCGGGGTCAATTGAACGCCGATTTTTTGCGATCTGCTTTTGGATTCGACGGTTCGAGGCTCATTTCAGGATTGATCATGCTTTCCGGTATCATTACTGAATGAAAACGCCACGGCATTACGCAATGCTGGTAGCGTCAATTGGTCTAAGTTGCCTTATGATAAATGATAGAAAAAGATCAAAATTGTGACTGAATAAATTCGCATCGAACAGTATCCGCACAGGTGCCCGTCTGAAAATGCAGTCGAGATCATGAGTATTGTTGCTTTCAACTCTGGAGACTTTTAGTTTTTCGAAATTTGTGTTGGTAATAGGAATGCATCCAAAGTCGGAAAAGCTCCGCTTTAAGCCCGGCTATTTCAACGTTGCCAACATTAGTTTCTAAAAGCACAAAAAAGGAAAAAAATCCAGATTTGAGTCCGAAATGACTTATGGTCTTTACTATATAGCTATTTCTGACGCGTTTTAGGTATACCGTTGTTCAGCGGTAATAGATTGTTTAAACGGACGCCAGCGATGATTTTTATTATTAGCAAGCCTCTTGAAAACCAATCACGATGAACAGTATGTCCGTTACCAAGAGACGTTTTAAGTGCTATTTGTTTGTCAAACTTTGAAAACAGCAGAAACTTGGTACGTACAGCATCGCAAACAAAATCAGAGATGTTGCTTCCGTAACTATGTTATGACGTCCAATCACATGAGATTGAGGCTAGGTCACTTTGTGCCTCGTTATCTCCATTCATAAGCGACGCCGGATGCCGCGTACTTCCCGGCAGCAGTTACCGCCTAGGCGAAACGATCGTTGGGTTCACAGTAAATGGAACACCTGTTTTAGGGAGTTCTTACTTTTTTTGAAGGTGCTACCAAAACGGAGTAGTACTTGGTGATTTTCAAGGTAGTTTCCATGGAAAAGCTCTCGCCGAGATCTTTTTGGTTACGTGCTTAAAATATTTTTTTTTAAAAAGGAAAGTGTCTATTAAACGGACTGCCCCATTTAAAATGTATTAGGTTGGTTTCCGTGCGCCCAAATCACCTCCCATTTAAAGTGCGTTAGGTTTGGTTTCCGTGCGTTCAAGTCTCCCTTGTTTTAACATAGGTGAGCAAACACAGTAATTTAATGAGGTAGCATTTTCAACATTTTGGTTTAAATTTGGTGCTACCCTCCGTCGTCAAATTGAGCGGAGAGATAGCGGAACGAGGCAAAAGGCATCCAACCCAGCCCAACCTATATCATAAGCAA
>Ga0058701_10001581_pt1 | contig 16392 bp, 5 predicted proteins | sample AgamicOrMae_FD_97039 | JGI IMG/M metagenome (GOLD analysis project Ga0058701, IMG submission 97039) | Agave microbial communities from Guanajuato, Mexico - Or.Ma.e | ecosystem: Host-associated > Plants > Phyllosphere > Phylloplane/Leaf | place: Guanajuato, Mexico | collected 2012-06-04
AATTTTCCTAGACCATTTAACCAGGATTTTTTCGTAAATAATCATTTGATAGACTCGTAGGAGAGGATGTCAGAAAATTGGATTTTTTTACCGTAATGATTTGAATCCCTATAAAAAAAATTAAATTTGCATTTATCTTTTTAATGAATATGCAGATATGATCACTGCTAGATATTCGCAGAAAAGACTTTCCTAAAAAACTGACTAAAAAAATGTTGTGCTATATTTTTGTTCAAATAAGTCAATTATTTACCTGAACCATACGGGCACTCATGTCGGTTTTAAACACTTTATATGTAGGCCTACATAAGATTGGAATCTGATGGTCTGCGGGCAGTTAACCACAAATTACGTCTGCTAATAGTCTCTGAATGTAGTGTACATGCCCCCTCATTTCCAGCATTTCAACGAATTTTTATTTTTATCTTACGCACCTTCCCACCCTTAAGCGAAGAGGCAATTTACGTATAACCTCCAAGGGCTAAATTAGTTCTTGATCGCAAAAACAACGAGCAGCCGATTACCTCAATATCGTGACCCACCGTTCTGTGTTCTGTTTCAGGAGCTGTTAGAGTTAATGTTCCGACTTTTCGATCAAGATCAGGACGATCTACTAATGCAAGAAGATTGGATCGAGTTCCTCAAGCAGAGACTGACGTGAGTTGCAAATCGTCCTTCATTGCATCAAAAAGCAGCGCCCTTAAAAAAATTCTCAAACAATCTGTCGTTAAAATATGGAAGTCCAATTTCAAAAAACGCTCTTTTTGGGTATTTTTTATTATTTGTAAGAGATAGGCCCAAAAGATCGACAAATCGTAAAGGTTTCCTATCGTTAATTACTATATGTGTTATGAAATCTTTTCTACAAAAAAAATATAAAAAATGGCAAGTTTGTATTATTTTCCGACTGAAATTGCTGGTTCAGCCATCCAAAATTATGGATAAATCGTAGCGTTTTTTGAACCATTGTTGTGGTTACAGCGATGGCGTCCTCGAGATCGAAATGAACGGATCAGAAAAACGTCGGCGATCGCTGATCTCAGGAAATCCCAGATCGAATTTCGAGTGAGTTTCTGTCTCATCGGAAGCGGCTGTTCAACTACTCACTCTAACACTAGTTCAAAACACACTTTCTTGGATCAAAAAAATAGAGCGTCGAAATACAGACAAATATATGATTTCATTTCTTGCTACAAGGAAAAAAAAGAAAAGAATTAATTCATCTTTGTCCATTTAACCTAAATTAGGTTTTGGCATCGTCATTTTTAGGAAAGGACTTTAACTCTGGGTAGAATATCCTTCATAAGAAAATGTCGCAACTCGCAAAAAAAAAAAATAGTCGTTCTGATTGTGAGTATTAAGGATTTTTTATTGCAGCAAGAAAAGAAAAAGGCTCCAAGATCCAAGAATATTTTGTGAAGAAAACAAATCAGAGCAAACTTGTCACAAACGGACAACTAATTGTGAATCGGAGGAGTCAGTCCCTCAGCGGCATGTTTAACTGATTGTTTTCTTCTTTTTTGAGTGAATAAATCTTGGCGTCTGGTGATAACAAAAACGGAATGATTTACAAAATTAACGTGGAATGTACGCCGCGCGAAATCTCATTATTTTTATAGTAACCCTACTGACACACTGCTTTTTAAGGCATGATTGGCCACAGCGAATGAACAATATCCCGTGTTGAAGTGTCCATGATATCCATGCCGAATTATCCATTTATTGGAAATACACAAATGGATATCCATTCGTCTATGCTATATCCATGAACCACGAATATCCATTCGAGTATTTTTTTAGTGAATGGATTTTCCGGCAAGGCTTTTACTATGGACATTGCATGGATACTTCAATCCGGGTTGCTTACGGTATGAATGGGAATGGGCCTGAAGTGTAACCCTTTTATATAAACTGTAACACACCAGATGAAGAAATTAATTACGATTTAAAAAAAATCGAAATGTGGTTAGCCAAAACTAAGCAGACTGCGTTTTCGCTGAAAAATTGTGGCAAAGCTGAATCAGAACTACCAGTTTCTCATACGAAATCGAATCAGGTAAGAAAATAAAATGCACCATAGTAAAAATTTGATCTCTCCGCCACGTCGTCCCATAAATTCCAGAAACTGAATTCCCAGAATACATGGGTGTAAATTATTTTCGGTTGGGTCGCCAAGTACTCGGGCAGCATGCGGTCTATCAAGGTGCCACTGGAGTACAGTACGTAGGCCTGACTTCGCAGCATGGAGAAAACCTTCTCCATGTTCGCCGGTACTGCGCCTGACGTGGCGTCGCACAACCGCGCTTGCTCGCGCCGTTGTGAGACCACTTCAATCGCGATTTATTCCCCGGTCCGCCTAACCCAGACAAGAGTCCAATAACAAACGCTACCATTCGCCCTACAACCGATTTTCCCGGAAACAACATATAACATTCATAAACTGTCAATTTGAGCATTGTCTAACATGCTTGCTCCATCCTATGAGCCGAGAGGAGCGAAGCACAAGTCACCTAACATGACCTAGGGTAAAAACCGCTTAAAGTATTTGGAGTGAATTTGAGCTTAAGAAATTGGAAGGATTTTTTTCCATTAAAATACGCAATTTTAAGCTTTGGAAAATGTCTAAATTAATAAATTTGAAGTTTCCAGAGGGGTTATAATTTATTTTATCCATTGTGACAATACTGAACTAAAAAGATCATCCAAAGGCCGGTTTTACATAAGACACAGGATCAAATATTTTTTTAATAATTCGAAATACACAAGCAAACTCGCACCAAAAAATAAACACTTCAACGTGAAATAAGAAAAATAAGTGTAAAATACCTTTTAAAATGAACAAACCTCGATGTTAAAATAAGTCAAATCAGCAAGTGTACGATTTCAAAAATTAAAGACCACTGTTATGGACGGTCGGAGATTATTGGGGACGATTTGTTTGTAAAGTTTGATTTGCCGTTTTCAGATTTTTAACAACGATTTTTCATTCATGCGTCAATTTGACTTCCGTAGTTGCGCTGGAACATTCTTAAAGCTAGGTTCTTCTATATTGGGATAGGTTTCAACGGGGCTTGTGCCTAACGCCGCTCTTAGCTTGATGACAAGAGTTCTGCCTTAGAGAAAGTAAGTGCAGCCTCTTATTTAATTTACCGTGTAGGACTTCGAACACACAAGGGCTAAATCCACCTGAACAACCTTGGAGAAGTTGTAATTCGAAACATACACTTAGCATACGCGATCAACCGATCTTTATACGACCGTAAAACCACCTTTTTTCAACGATTTGGGCTACCTTTAAGGGTCTACCTTTTGTCGTCCGATCCCGCCCGATATCGGGAAGGTCATCGAACACCAGACGATGATTTTGCTGGGCAATCACAATCACAGATCAGTGGGCTTTGATTATGCTCGGAAGCAACCCATAAGGGTTCATCAAGGCTGCAACTTTAACATCTCCGCATCTTAAGTATTCTTGAGCAATAATTATTTGACGAAACTATTTTTAAAAATCAAGCCGAAATCCGTCTTTTTTTGGCGGGGGGCCCGGGAAATTTAAATCGAACTAGCTCTCTCAAAAAATCTGAATCACGATTTCTTGAAATCCACCGTGATTGGTCCGTTTTGTCAGGACTTTACCGCACCTCTCTGCTACTTGCAGCGTCATAAAAATGCAAAGCGTTTGATTTGCCATCGTGATCCTTGCTGCGTTAAGGACGACGTCTCGGTGGGGGGAGGGGGGAGGGGCAAGTCCTGCCGCTAGTGATTGCAACCGTATACAACGATGCTCGGAGAGAATCATAACTTATACCCAGTCTGTCCATTTTGCACTTTTCCGAACATTTCTGTCGCTGTACTCTTGACTGTAATACGCTTTGTCCCAAATGAGGACCGCTCCGAACCAATCACGCACAGCAGACACAGGTCCACGGCTTGTCCGACGGGTTGTCCGCATACATAATTGATCACGGCTGTTTTTCATTTCATGTACACAAATTGTGCTGATCTACAGTTCAACTAAGTTTGAATAAACATTGCGTAAGGCACCGCATAGGCAGAGATATTTAGGCGTATTCCGCACATGAAACCCTGAGTTCGGTCGGCGCTGTGGCACTCCCCTTTAGCTGCTCGTGGAGCGCAGTTACGCCTATCTCTCCCCCAAAGCTGAGTTATTGCCGATTGGAAACGTGCGGTCCGAGAGGAAATTCACATTCAAGTTAACTAATGTGTTGTTTCCTGACCTCCAACGTTGCGTCATGGCCACGTCTCCCCACTGCCACCTCCGAAGATGACGTGTCTGATTGGTCCAGCTTTGAACAGCCTCCTAGCAAGCCTTCAACACGCTTTCTCACAAACGCTCTATTCTCAGAATAACTTGAAATAGATTATTTGGTTCGTTCAGCCTACACTTAGTGTCCACAGAATGCTTTTAAAGTTTCAAGTCAAATGACGAAACTTCATTTCCGCTCAAACTTTATGCAATAATGATATTTCGGAGTCGTTCAAATTCCCGTTCATGGAAGATTTGAAATCGTTTTTTTGCAAATTCAAAAACTGAGATTGAACACATAATTGTCTTTTTCGGTTAGAAGGCGAACGGCGTTTAAAAATAAAGGAGTCTCGAAATCTGACAACAGTGGAACGATACGAACATGTTCTCTCGAATCGAAACAAAGTCGGAGGAATAAAACGAAAAACTTGGTATCCGACCAAGCTACTGACCAACGCCGTAACATTCAATGAGAGTCAATTTATCTTCTATTGGTACCTGATTCTGTTCAGGAGTATTGTCCGTCATTGCTTAGGACGTCCTTCGATGGGTGGACGAGGTACTAAATCGCCAGGTATCAGATTTATTGAACTCTACGTTATGTTCTCAGGAGCTCGAAGTAAATAAAACAAGTGATGATCGTCTCTAGTGAAATATATTCTCTAGTCACGTAAAGACGTCAGTTCTTGATTCTGAGAGATAGCTGCAACTAAAACGAACATCTCAAACGCAGCTGACTAAATAACATGTTTTATGATATACTGACAAAACATACTATACAGTAAATATGACACTGTCAATATGAAAGGTGTAATTTTACACCTGTAGTCTTACACCTCTCGTCAGCCAGTGAGTATAGGCTATGATATAAACAATAAATCAATTAAGTCAATCTGCGGCAGGGTCGTTGTAGATAACACAATTATTTCTCGACATGCTAATTATTTAGACCAATGACTCTATGCACCAAATTCGTACCGATTTTAATTCATCTAATCAAGGCTTTGATAACGATATACCTTATCCGTTTTTTATGTGTTCTCGTCTAATTAAACCAGTCAATTAAAACGTTAATTCAGATCACGAATGGGATGCAAGGAAGCACTGATTCCCCGCTAACATGTTATTTACCCTGGATATCGTCATTGATGAGAACTCATGGGTACCTTAGCCCCACGATGAATGTTCTGAAGAGCGTTCACTTTCAATGATAATGATGCAAGTTAAATGAGACATCATGGGATAGTACGCAGCGAAAACGATGGATACTAAATAAAAAGCTAGTCGGGAAAAATGTATGTCGCTATAACGCCCGTCCGTTCTCCGTCTTCCGATTTTGTTGATCAAATAAATGTTTTCCGAGACAGTGTAACGGCTCGACGTATTTGAGTCCATTCGATTTTTAGAATCTTGAGTCCATTCGAATGAACAACTCATTCGACAGACAGGTTCGCGAATTGGGCAAAGCATAATGGACTAAACCCATAAGTAATCAGCAAAACATCTGACGTTTATAAACGAACCAAAGGTCGTAGAATCGTGCTACGAATTGCGAAGTATTGGCCAAAAAATGTGCCCAAGGTCTTGCTTGGAAAACGATAGCAAAATTTCGGGGATTGCATAAAATTTACCCTCGCCCCCGGGTGGGGTCGAACCACCAACCTTTCGGTTAACAGCCGAACGCGCTAACCATTGCGCCACGGAGGCTCCTGTAATAATTTACACCGGTACATCTTTAGAAAGAACGTAGGCTGTGCAAACTTATAAAATCTTTTGCGTAACGTACACATGGGTTACTCACAACTAACAAAACACTATCGCTTAATACTGGTAATTTTTGTATGTTCGACAAGTACCTGCACGAGGGAAATCGTAATCACATTAAGGAATAATGAAGTAATCCATCATACCAAAGACTATGTGTTGACATTTTCTCCGATACAGACATTTCCATGCATTCGTCTTGCGATTAGATGAAGCAATAATTATCATCGAGCTAAATTGCTGAACACAGTTGGACATCACTTATAAGTTGGCTGCAGCACCATTTCTGCCAGCAATACTCTTCGATTTAGCTTCTAATTTCATAAGCTTTTCTAGATAACTTAATCTATAAGTTCAATACTCATTTCTTACGATTGCAAAATTGTACTCGTCCGCGAATGTATAATAAATCAATGCAAACAAGTTTATCCGACCAAGAAGCGTACGTGCATGCGGTACCTAGTAAAGTACCGAGTGCAGAGTTCAAAAAAGGGCAGAGACGCGCTTTGGTCACTTGGGTCACCGGATTGGTCGACAATCGTTGGACAGATAGTGTGGGCAAATTTCTTTGGGTCAGGGTTACAAAAAATGATTGATCAAACCCTGTTGGTAACCAATGGGTTATGTTGCGTTAGGTTAAGATAGGGTGACTTACGTCAGGTTACACTGGATTGGGACAGACTTACATTAGGTTGGATTCGAGGCAATTTCTTATTACATTCGGCCTAATCACATGTGCGTGGTCATTCGCCGAAATTTTTCTTGGCATTTTTACGTAAAATTTTAGGAATTATTGTTCGATGTTTCTCCGCCAGGACTCGTTCGAAACATGCAATATTTTTGAAGAAGCCGTCATATGCAGCGACGATTTAAACAATCTGCAAACATGAAGTGCTGCTGTGTTGCCAACTCGCAGCGCCCCCTCGTGGCGAACCCTGTCATAACTATGTGTTATGCCCCATGAATAGGCACATGTCACCGTTACACATTTATATTTACATGTCACGCGGAGTTGATAACTTTTGCCGTCTTGAATAATATTTCGCACACGACATAATTGTTTTTGCTATAAATGTTTTGTCCCATTCATCTTCTATTGAATGGTTTTATCTGCGTAGTTTCTGTGCGTGACATTGATCGAAATAAAAAATCTTACATCATCGCAATAAAGCTCGCTTGAGATTTCTGAACATTGGAAACTAACAATTAACTTAAGAGATTGCAATTTTCGAAATATCATAGAGGCCTCCGTGGCGCAATGGTTAGCGCGTTCGGCTGTTAACCGAAAGGTTGGTGGTTCGACCCCACCCGGGGGCGCTTTCGTTTTCTTTGGAACCTGTTTTTTGAGAATCGGTAAGAACACTTCATTGACTTTCAGCAGTTAAAAAATCTACTATTACCCGGAAAATATTTAAAACAACGATTGTTAAACAGCGGGGTCGAGTTGTTAAATTTTCCTTTACATAAACCAAGTTTCCACCCCCTGAAAATTTATATTTCTGCTTCAAGTTGCGCGGAAATCGAAGTAGTGCCATTCGCTCGTTGCTCTCCAAAACACAATCGCAATAATACTGCAAGTAATCAGCGTTTGGAGCGAGAGAGAAAACGACAAAACATTGCGTTGGATAGAGAAAAAACGACTTATGTTGTCATTTAGTGAGGGTCCCCTAGTTGAATGGCTTTATTGAGACGACGATTACGTTGCGTACGACGTTTTTCTGTACGCGTTATGGCTTACATAATGTGAATGTACCGAGAAAGCAATGCTTGTTTACACCTTTTTTCTTCAGCGTGATAATTAATTTTATGAGCAAAAAGCCAGACTGAAGATCGATTGGTGAGAGGTTATGTGTGTCCGCAATGTCCGCGACGCACGTGTCGCCTATACTTGGCCTAAGAATAATTTAGAGTCATTTTTAACGTTTTTTCATTGATAACACCATATTTAGGCTGCATTTTCTCTGCAGAAGACGCAGAATTCGCAATAACCAAAATTTAGAGTTTAAGACTATTTTTATAACCCGTTTATTTCGGAGATGAGTTCACATCAGTGCTTTTTAATGGCAGTCAAGTTTGCAATGCGTTGGGTGACGTCACAGAAGATAACGCGAGGTGTGCTAAGCGCCTTGGATGATTCATAGAAACCGCTTTGATTTCATCGCATCCTCTCATCTCATAGACTAAATGTAAGAGTCAAAAGTGAAAGATGTTGCTGCCAACATAGCAATAAAAAAATATTTTAAAAAAGAAATTGATTCGTTTTTAATTTAACGAACCGGCGTGGCGTGAAACCATAAGTTAACTTGAGACACTCATACATGTTACGGCGGAAAACCCAAACTTGCGCAACCAGTCCACCACCCCAAACCGCATCGACTGCATTACAGCTTACCCTTAAACCTTCTAGCTTACATAAACCTCTAAATGCACGCCGTTTAAGGAGCTTTCAACAGTTTTAATAGCGCATCTAAATTCGTTTCTAAGAAGTGAATCTTAACTTTACACCTAGTTAAAGCGTTGTACAAGGCTTTGCTCCGAGGCTGCACCGGTCAGTAATGATCACTTTTTAATGGACTCTGAATTTTAAGCAGTCATTAATAACGCACAGATTAAGGAAAAGGCTCACTTATCGATGCCCATTTTACTCGTTTTTCTCAATGTTAATTACATGTGATGCAATACTGCGAATAAAAAATTGCTAGAGCATAAAACAGGCGCCACATCGATCTTCCGTTATCCGCACGCCAAAAAGAATCAAGTAGGCATATCCGTAGTGTAAAGTGATCGACCACACGCCGTTGCTGCAAAGGTGTGGCCGGAGGTCCGTGCACCACCTCCGAAAACCGCAGGTGTCAACCCGACATTTTCAAGGACCTCATTAAAATATTACCTGTCTCTTAATCTGCATTGGGATGGATTCGCAAGCGCGACAGAGCGAGATGGTATGACACTGTTGCCATATTTCCTTCTTTTAAACGCGGTTTCTTCGGGCAATGATAACCTCGTGGACTCATTTTTAAATTGCTGTGGACAATCCAAAACATACCCAACCTGCGCGGTTATCTGTGTCTCTAAGGCTAACCTCGGTTAAAGGTACTCAAATCGTGAAATATGGCAACACTGGAATGTAAGATACTGAGGACGGTAATCTTGTTGCAGGAATGAGCGACATTTGGATCTCGCTGAGCAGGTGGAGAGTGTGGCGTACGTTCTCTGCGGCGATGGACCCATTGACCTACATCGCTTTTATCAGATCTTCCACGCCAAAGGGGTAAGTGTGCGACAACCAATCCCTTAATACGCAATCGTCTCACTCTCTATCTTTATCTAATGACCTGTGCTCCATTTTCCACCACCGAGGAGAGGAACAATGAGCGAAGCAACAGGCACCTTACCTAACCGAACCTTTGCTCCGGGTTGAAAAGTCCTTGCAATATCCATGCCGAATTATCCATTTATTGAAAATACACAAATGGATATACATGCCTACATCCATGAACTATGGATGTCCATTCGAGTATTTTTAAGTGAATGGATTTTTCGGCATGGATATTACCATGGATACTTAAACCCGGGACGTCGCCGAACTGCTTATTTCTGAAGAACGAATCCGTCATCAAGAATATCTTTTTCGATTTAGAATAACTTCCCAGATCCAAAAAACATTTTCGGGTCAGAGGCGAAAAATACCATAGATCTATTTGGGTCAGTCTAGTTGCAGAGGATACAGAGGTGTTACAGAATTTGTGAATGCAATTTTCACTCTTTGGAGAGCATGGGATGCAGGGCCATTATATCACGCTCTGAAACCGGTTGTTCTTGAACTAGTCCACAAACATTGAACGTCACTTCCGAACTTAACAGCGGATATTTATTTCACAGCATCCGTCAAAAGATATTTATCGCTCTCCTTAACCGACTACCGCCCAGCGATGCCATTCGGCAACAGAAAAATTTATTTTAGAGGATCTTTTCAGTTCAGTATTGTCATAATTTAAAAAATATCCTCCTTCTGGAAACCTGAAAATTAATTAATTAGGCATTTCCCAAAGCTTAAAAATGCGTATTTTAATGGGAAAAAAATCATTTCAATTTCTCTTAAGCTGAATTTCACTCCAAATACTTTGGGCTGTTATGGGTTACCATATTTGTCGTGCAAAACTGTACTTACAGGTCTGTTTCATAATAAACTACTGAAAAATTCGTCCTTTCATTTCCGGTTGTTCGCGATAAATGTCTTATCACCAACGCGACCTTAAAACGAGCAAAAATAATTTACTGGTGTTCCGACAAAAAAGGACCCCTTTCGGTGGTCCTGAGGAATTAACCGCTCATGCTCAAAGCTTACCGACAATAATTTGGTCATAATTAGCTACAAAGCGACCGGTTGACAAATTCGAGACATTACTTCGTCGCTGGAATTCATTCAAGCCGCCTTAATAGCGGCATAACGGCATCGCTTGATCTGGTATCGTGAGATTTAAAGCGATTCCAACTCATATCACGCGCCAAGCGCCGAAACACGAGGAACATGGAAAGTAGAGTCGCTTTGCACTCGTCACTTTGTTTTGCCGCTTTGCTAAGGTAAGTAAGCACAATCGGTGTTCGAGCAAATCAAATGGCTGCAGCCACGAAAAGGGTTCCCAATTTTTAGTGGCCAAAACGGTGAACACTGCACAGTAAAAACCAAACAACCGTATCAGGGAGTTCTATACCTGTTTTGGGTGTGAAACTAAAACGGCGAAGTACGTATTTTGGTTAGTTTTCAAGATAGACCTATGTTGAGCCGCATCAATGGAAAGCTCTCGCCGAGACCTTTTAAACGATGTGGCTGAACGTGGGTCTATCTTGAAAAATAACCAAAATACCCTCTACCCCGTTTTAGTTTCACACCCAAAACAGGTATAGAACTCCCTAAAAGGGGTGTTTTGTTTTTACTGTGTGGTACTTCACGTTCTTGACTGAGGAATTCGAACTTTTCAATACTGACCCACCGTTGCATACAGTAACGACGGAGGCGGCATCCAACAGACCTGGGTAATTATCAAGCGAGGCTCAAAATTTATTTCCTATGGACTCGACTCAACGGCGCAATGCACAATATTTGTTTTCGCAACGCCGTCCGTGAAATTACCTCTCTCCACCAGAGGGCGTTAACAAATCTCATCGACTTTAAGCGCGCCAACACCCACTCAATTATACACGCAAAATATGGATTCAAACTAAATATTGTGTTAAAAGAATGATCTTTCCTGCCGTAATTTTCTGTAACTTATTGATCTCATCAAAGCGCAATTTCAGGAATACTCGTTTTAGATACAAACAATTCGAGTTTAGGTTATTAGTTTCTAAGAACTACTATTAACAGTAAAATCAGACATCAAGTTCCAGACTTAAATAACTGTGCTACTGTAATCTTCCCTAGCCAACAAATTACCTCATTTAATTAAATAAAAATATGTTATGAACGTGGTCATTGAGTTAAAAAATATATCCTTATATTATTTTCTCATCAATACGGAGGCGTTTAACATTTTAATTAGAGAAATTGAAAACGCTTAACCGATCATCAAAAATTCATTTATCGCACTTAAAATCAAATTTGTGATTAGCATATTAAGCGTACCTCGAGCGATTAACAAAATTAAAACACTTTCATAAATTGCATTTAGTGCACGTTGCCAACAGAACTTGCACTGCTGCGACTTTTTTGATGAATACACAAACTTGCTTTAAATGATATCTACTATTTAATTAAGTAATTGACGGTGCGTGCTACGGTTATGATCATGCACTGGTGAGCTGTCATTATTTATTCTAATTAACACAAAATTTCTCAGCCGCATTCGTCTATCAGCGTTTTATCAATGACACTGGGGTACTCACCAACAGTACCAAGGCGTGAAGCATCGCTGAATAGCCGCTTAATACCCGTCGCGTAATAAGTAAGAAAAGGGAACTGCAGTGGAATAGTGCCTAAATAGTCGAGAGATTTGTCTATTTGTGATTGCTTGTAATAAAATTGACTATTTTATAACAAAAGAAACAACAACTCTGATAAAAAGGATAGGATCTGATTGATTTAACCAACTACCGCCCAGCGGTGACGTCCGGAAGCAGAAAAAATATTTTGGAGGATCTTTTCAGTTCCGCATTGTCATAATTTAAAAAATATCAGCCCTCTGGAAGCCTGGAATTTAATAATTTAGGCATTTTTCAAAGCTTAAAATTGCGTATTTTAGTGGGGAAAAATGCTTACAATTTCTCTTAAGAGCTAAATTTTACTTCAAATACTTTAGTCTGTTATGGGTTAAGGATGAATTTACAATACCGCTCGTCGATCAAACAAAAAGCTCCTTGCTTTACAAAAAATAGCGTTTTGAACATCGAATTGGGAAGAAAGAATAACATTTAGCAAAAAAAAATTAAAAAATATTGATAAATTAAATAATCTAAATATCTTTAATCTTTATGTTTCAGGTGGTGGAGAAAATGTTCCGAATGGTGGATGTCGAGGGTGTAGGAAGCGTGTCACCAGAGCAAATTATGGAGTTTATCAGTAACCTTACGAATTCCAGGTAAGTTCCCGGTAATTACCGGTCCTTTCTTGTGCGTGAAGTTCAGTCGAGGTCAATAAGTCATGACGTTCCCATCATAGTTCATTTGCAGAACCCCACAACTTTCGATCTTAGTTGTACAGGGACATCGTTTTTACCCATGGATTAATCCCGCTCCCGTATGCTTTGACGTTTTGTAATTTGGAATGAAATGGGTTGCGGCCCATTTCCGAATCTTAACTTTTATCGTGTCTCGGTCTGAGAACTACACTCATTCACTGAGAAAATTGCTCTGAGAACAACCCTGATATATGCGGATGGAACTATCCTCCCAAGCAAGATGTGGTATATTTACAGAAAAAAGTGATTTATCTAAAGCATTAGGGGCAGTAAATATTCCGCACAGGTGCGCAGAAGCCGAGTAGGTACTTAAGTGTAGTACCCTCTTAATGCATTGGATATCGCATCGCAAGCGGCAAAACGCAAGACGATTCAAGGTGCTTCGGACGAATACATTAAAACTGCAGCAAGGAGACCCTGAGTAAAGCGGTACATTAAAGAAGAAAGTGAAAAGAAAATGGGTATACTAACAAGTGCCGTCGCAGCCGCTGCTCCATGTCCTGCAGTAACAGCTCGAACAATCAATGTGGATATCCATGTATGGACATCATGGATATTAGGGATATCTATGTTAATATCAATGCATGGACATCATTACTATTAGAGATATCAGTGTGGATGTCCATTAAGGATATCATGGATATTGGGGATATCCACGTGGATATCAATGTATGGACGTCATGTCTATTAGAGATATCCATGTGGATATCTATTATTGACATCAGGCTATTTGCGATATCCATGTGGATATCCATGTATGGACATAATGGTGATTATAGATACCCATGATATCCACACTATCGATATGTTTTTCCAATTCTGAAATTAATAACCACGCATGAATATCCAATCCACATGGATGTCCTTAACGTAAGAATGGATATTCCTATAGTCCGATCGATATCCATGTCCAATTATTCATATGAATATCTACTGTACTTAAAACGCTAGATGGATCCTTGGACAAGGGGTCCAACTGAAATAAGGATAGGGAGGGCACGCGTAAGCTTTGAATTTTCACCCTTTTTGTGTTGCGGCACAGCCTTACAACCAAGCCTGATCTAGGTTAACCTAACCTACGCGGTTCAATGTCCTTTATCCTGAGAACGTAAATAAAGGATTAAACCGGAGTGGGGCATTCCATCTTTGATTTCCAGTTTAGCGTTCACGTGCGTTAAAGTCTCTTTGCAAAATGCGAGGCATACGTTTATTTTCCGTGAGAGCGGTTGCGAAGCGAAGCAAGGTGTCGGCCGGCCGAAGCTGAAACAATGTCGAACGGCTTCGAGACAACTTTTGCGAACGTGTGAGGCAAGTGCAACAAGAGGCAGGGCGGCTCCTTTGAGCGGCGAAAACACTCAATTTCCTCGCAATTTCGATGACAAGGGAGGAGATCTTGATAACAACTCACATCAGCTCAAAAGCGATCACGCAAAACACTTTAAGACCACAATCGACTACCTTATAAGTACAGTACCTCTTTGGCACCCGTAAAATAGTTTACTTCGGGTAAAGAATGTACGGTATGGAATTTTACAACACCGGTCTTTAGATGATGTAAACCGAGAAAAAAGGGTTAGTAAAATTTAATGAAAATAGCGAAAAAGTGTGAGAACCATACTTGGTTAACGCTAATATATTCGCTAGTGAACGTTATCGGTATACAGTTCTGTTTACAGTAACGTTTCCTGGAAGATTTGGTGACGTTTGAGTTGACTGGCGCTTATTTAAAACAAATTTTAGTAAACTTAAATAAAGCAGTTTTTTTCATGTATGGGTAGTCGCTTTATTAATTTATTTTCAATTTCCAAACAGTGCGCTTTTAGCGTAAAAAGTAATGTTTAACACTCAAGACAAGCGGTATTTTCTGTAAAAAGGTGCAGTAACCTGAAAGGACAAGCTTAAAAGATAGTCTCGTCAGCAAAACCAACGGACTTTTTACAGATCCTGTGGGGCAAATATTATCGACGAAACAAATATAAATCCAATAAATCAATCAGTATCGAACGTTGCGACCGGGTAACCTCCCACACAATGCGCCAACAACATGTCATACTTTATCAATTTACAATATTTGAAGTAAGACACCCACTGCGGCTCAGAAACCTGCGGATTCGAGGCCTCCTGTTTTCCCGGGGCATTAAAACCCGTTTATGAAAATCTCGGCGCGACTCATTATGTCCAGAGGTGCATGTTAGGAAAATCGTGCGTTTAAACACAGACATTACACTAGGCTGTTGGAGTAATTCGTTAAACTAGCGATTAATATTTCGCATGCGAGCCTAGCAATGACACGCGGGGAGATCGTTCATCAAAACATATATGAGTGTGTCGTGGAACTTAATGGATAAAATTTGTAATGCCTTAACAAAGGGACAGTTTCGTCTGTGATGGAGGTAATTTGGGTTGTGTGCAGGTTTGTACTCAAAATAGGAAGAGGTCGGAACCACCTTCTATAACCTATGAAAGTTGGGTTAGATCAAGCTGTGGTAAGCTTGGTTAGATTAAGTTATGGAAACTTAGGTTGGACAAGTTTAAAGTGTGGCGAGGATACAGGTTAGGTTAGCTAAGGTGAAGTTAGGTTAGGTTAAATTAGGTAAGGTTAGAGGAAGGTAAGTCAAGCGATTTGGTCAGTGAACTTCCGAATCAGTTTCTCAATAAACATACGAATAAACCCAACCTTCGAGGGTTGCTCGAGAAGAAAGACGGTTTATGTTAGGCTTTGCAGTAAGAGGAAACGCATTCTCACGGATTTTCAACACTGAATCCTTGGATTAACCCACTACCGCCCAGCGATGCCGTTCAGCAACAGGAAAAATTATTTTAGATCATCTTTCCAGTTCAGTATTGTCACAATTAAAAAAATATCACCCCTCTGGGAACCTAAAATTCAATAATTAAAGCACTGTCCTAAGCTTAAAATTGCCTATTTTAATGGAAAAAATCCTTCGAATTTCTCTTAAGCTGAATTTCACTCCAAATAATTTGGGCTGTTATGAGTTAAGCACGCTACAGTACTTTCATCCGACGGAACCCGTCACATCGTGTCGTACGATGATTAAGTCGCCGATGAGATGGCTAACATCACAAGAGTATGATTTATCTTTCATTTCGGTGCCAAGTGTCAAATAAGGAAAATGATTGCAGCTTATGCAGTTATAGAGACCTAGATGTGGACGACGTGTGTACAAGAAAGGCGAAGGCAAATGCGGTAATTACAGTCTATGATGAATTGATCCCGCTGTCGCACAGAAAAGATGCTTGCAGAAAAAAAAATAACAATACTCTTCAACTTACAAGTCTAGTAGCAACACCTGGAGCTTTATGCCTCTTTGCAGAGACGGTACGTAAGGATATTTCAGCGCTTCCGACTCTTCAAATTCATCAAAAAAATCAAAACGCATGTTCTAAATCCGAGATCGATCTTAATTAACCCATAACAGCCCAAAGTATTTGGAGTGAAATTTAGCTCAAGGGAAATTCAAAGTATTTTTCCGATTATTTATTTTATTTACCATAGTGCAATAAGAGGTACCCCGGAGCCATGCTCCATTATGGGACCCATATAATAACCAAAAATTAACTAACGCAAAGCGCAATGTAAATGAACTCTAACAAAGACAAAATACAAGAGGTACAACAACAATATTAAGGGGAAAACAAAAAATAAGAAACACTTTAGGAGAA
>Ga0058701_10001582_pt1 | contig 16388 bp, 10 predicted proteins | sample AgamicOrMae_FD_97039 | JGI IMG/M metagenome (GOLD analysis project Ga0058701, IMG submission 97039) | Agave microbial communities from Guanajuato, Mexico - Or.Ma.e | ecosystem: Host-associated > Plants > Phyllosphere > Phylloplane/Leaf | place: Guanajuato, Mexico | collected 2012-06-04
ATTCTTGGCCTTCAACTACATCATATATTATGCACTATTTTTGATAACAATTTTATCCTTTATCGGCCTCTACACGGCTTACATATCAACAGTTCTATGTAATCAGGCGCCACTGATCAATCAGAATACGCAAGTGCATGCAAATACACCAATGGATGATGAGAAAGTGGTCGATCTACGTCAATTCGCGCCCGTGATCGGTCTGAGGAGCAATGAAACGGAGTTATTGTATTTCAGAGGCCAACGTTATCAGAGATTATGCCATGATTATGTCACAAAGCTGAATTTTCACATCATCCTATGCACAATTGGTTTTCTACTGGCTAGCGCCGGTTTCGTCAATTATTTGATCAATTTCAGCGTCAACTCTGCAAAGCTAAGCACGAAACAGAAATTCAGCGAGCTTGTTTATCTAAACTCGGAGATGTCGCCACTGGATGACGATGCGAAGTACTAATAATTAAGTAAAGTAAAAGCAACGAGCGAAAGGAAACCATCAATTTCGAGTATTCCGTCACCTTTTTTGTGCCTGACTTTACTTCGAGAAACCAGAAATCTGCACTTTTTCTCTCTCACATCAGGACAACTGTGATCCTGTCGGCTCGCCTCATTTCTTTTTCAGACCAGGACCACTGCATGAAGCAGTTTCGCTTTTTCGATCGATATCATTCCAATACAGAGCGCTGTACCAATACAGTGAGCAGAGTTGTCAAGATCCTTGTATTTGAAAAAGGGACCTTAAAAATAGCTTGGGTTTCAGACGCTTGCAAGGTTTTGTTTATGTTACAGTGATGCACGTTTTTCTCTAGGAATCAAAGCGTTTGCCAGCTCGAATGCTGGCCGCGCTCATTTAAGATCAGTCGCATGACATTTGTCGGGGCGCTTGCTCTGGAAAATGGCTTCCCTTGAAACCGGGGAGCTACCTCCCTCGACAAATGTTGTGACTCAATCTAGATCATGGCCATCTAAGAATTATAGCAGAAAATTTGAATTGCTGATCTTTAGTGAGGCTGGAAAACCTATTTACACTTACACAAAGAGAGAAGATGCGGTGACATTGATGCCCCTATGCTCAGCTCTTTTCGAATACGCCAAAAGGAATCAAGGTGAGGCACTACAATCAATTACTACCTCTGATGGCTTGGTCATCAATTTCTGCAAGCGTCTACCACTTGTTATTATAGTTGTTCACGATACAGAGTCCTATTTAGATCCATCATTGTTAATAGATCAAATAGAAGCCCAAATTATCTCAATATTGACAGCAAAAATTCTACGCTCAGTCTTCGAGGAGAGGCCAACTTTTGATCTCAAAAGATTACTTTATGGTAGTGAGAAATTAATCGATGCAATAACAAATCTAAGCGCTTTCAGTTTCGAGATTGACGAACCATGGGTGGAGTCGTTCCTGGCCTTATCGTCGTCCGTTACACGAACCCATTTATCAACCAATCAATTACCCGTTCCCAATCTACTCCCCGAAAGCCACCATATCCTCATACCCGTTGCTGTGATGCCTCCCAGCATGCGAGATACCATGCATAATATAATCAAACAGGAGGTTTCTACTCATTCTAAGAGCATAGTATTCACGCTCCTATTCCGCTCCGGCACCAAAGATTTCGAGGATCATAGCCCAGAACCGTCCGATGTTGTCGTAGAAGTTGATGATTTGGCACCCAACCCAGTTGACGAACATAAGAATGTCGACATATTCAGATTGGTTTCTATCTGTAACCATCATGATCGTCACAAATTGAAGATTGCCGATGTGCATATTATTTTAGCCCTCTTGACCGGGTCTGACAAACAAATCAGATCCGCCGAGTCTCTATGGTTGCCAGTTTGTTTGCCTAAATTCAACGAGGACGCATTCCTCCATTCTTACATCTCCTACATGAACAACTTCAGACTCTGTTTGGTGATGATGAGCACCGATCGAGATGAATTTACCAACTGTCAAACGTCTAGATATGTGATAGAAGAAAGAATAGGGGCTTACTTGAGCGATACGAACCAGAAGAATAGATTCTATCACCAAGTGTCGCCAATTGTTCATCCCGATCTCTTGGAGTTGCAAGACAAGATGATGAGCGAAAACTTGACTGGCGATGAGCTAGCCGATCTGGAGCAAAAGGCACAGACGTACAATTCAAAACCAGAAGTTTATCAGGCGAGACAACTCCAATTCTTCTGGTACCAGACTGACAGGCAAGTGATATGGTGGCAAAGATCTGGGAAGTATCCATCTAATTGCATCATTCACTACATGAGTAAGAAAATGCTAAAATCTTCCTTGAAGCATCTTTGGCTGAAAACAGATAACGCGACGTTCTTGGGCTGGCATGTCCCAACTTTTCAGCTGTACGCCCAGTTCGACAAGACGATCACTGTAGACGAGGCGACCAAAGTCATTCAGCGGATAACGAACTGGATCAAGAAGGAGGAGGATAAGCTCAGTATAAAAGACTACAAGTAGTTACTCTCAAATCATGATAAATAAATACCTCACCTTCCTCTGTAATGATATTTGCCATCTCGCGACAGCACTCGTGAAGTGATTCATCCCGCCTCATGCACGAGTTGCGCACGTCCCATTCAAAAGGTTGACAACTGTTGTAAATGAATCACTTCCGGTCATTCAGAGAGGCGTCGATTAGCATCACACATCAGAGCGATTTCAATCCTAGAATGAGAACTTAAGTGCGAGGTTAAGATTTTTTTGTTTCAAATCTCATCCTGAGTGAAAAGTCGGGAATCATTCAAGAACGTCATCTCTCACTAAGTCAGTATATTTAGTTTTATTAAGAATTCTTTGGGTTCTATCAGGCGTTTGGAAAGATTGATGATTGCCCTATTGCACTTGATGAGATCAGATACCTTGGAAATTTTTGAGTACTAATGACCAGAAAGGTTATAAGGCCTTGGCCGAAGTCGAACGCGACAGATGTCATCTCTACCTGAATTAGAGTTCCGTATAGCTTGTTCTGAATGAGCACTTGTATTATGGAAGTGATATTTAGCACAATTTGAATAAGCATAAAAACTATCAAAATTGAGTACCTGTTGAATTTGTACTTCGTTTTTGGTTCCTTAGGTGGTTTGGGTTTCTCTTGTTGGTGGTGATCTTCTTGTGGGTTTGTTTGGTCATCCTGGGCGATGGTTTCAATTTGATGGTGATCCTCGACAGATTTAGCCACCTCCTCTTCTTGATATCTGACTGATCTAGAGTTGGGAAATTTCTGATCAGCCTTAGAGGCACATGTGGGGGCAAGCGTTCCACCCTCAATGGTCATTGCCACTAAATCTGTTCGTGGTTGCTCTTTTGCTGTTGCTGCTATCACATGGACTTGATTCGAAGTCTCCGAACGGTAGAATAGGCCTGATTTGCCGGCTTGTTCCTCATCGTTCGACTGCTTGGTCAAGACTCCACAATCAAGAACTACCGAATGCTCTGGTATAGACAATTCATTAGGTCTTTTGAATTCAACCGGACTGGTGGCCACTTTCACTCTCAGATTGTTCGTTGATGTCGATGTTCTGATGCTCTCTAGATTTGTGTTGGCCGTAGAAGCTGAGTTCAACGAGGGATTTGACCTAACTGAATGGCATCCTGCTGAAATCGAATCATCGTCAACTTCGGCGCTCCTATATCCAAGGATTCCGCGTTGTTGGAGCACACCTGTGGAGCGACCTCCAGTTTTGGATAGAGTTTTCTTCAACTCTTTAGCCACATATCTGGCCTTGTTCTGGGAACGAAAGGTGGCAGAAATCATTGGCACTGCTAGAAGTAATATGGTAATGTTGTAGATCAACCTGAGCTGTAGCGATAGGGTCCAGCTGGGTAGGCTGGCGTCTGTTGGTAGACACCCCGAATGGCCAGCTTCAAAGGTTAGACAAAGTACGACGCCAACGCCAAGCATAAGTGAGACTCGAAACATAAGCTTGATCACCTTGTTGGCCAAATGGATACCTCGCATTTGGAAGGCAAACGTGGTGACAACCATGCTCATGATTATGAACCGAGCCATTAGTATACCGGCGGATGAGAATATGTATTGCATGGCGCATAGGACGCGAGCCAAAGCGTTCTCATCGTCACCATGGTGGGTGGTATGACCAAAAATGTGCACAATCGGCTTGAGCCCTTCCTCCAGATTAGACTCCAGGCAGATGTCAATCAAAAGCCAGATGCAGCCACCAAGACCAACAACCAGTTGCGTGATAGCGAGTAGGAATGTAAACAAATGGGTTACTCTGAGCGTGTCGCCCTGCTTGGCCGCGGCCAGCAAGTCTGCGGTGGCCGCGCGAACCCGCGTGGCCACAGATGGACCCGACACCAAGGAGAGACCTCTCGGTGAGAATGATGGTAGTCTTGATCTGGCTGAGCTCAAAGCCTCCGAGGCGCCACCACAACCAAATAGTCTCTTGTCTATCTTGAGGAGGAGATAAATGGTGGCCAGGCTAAGCAACAGCGTCATGACACTAGACACACGAACAGTCTGCGTGATGAGACTGATTGTGGAGACCAGATCAAAGGTGGATGCTTCCAGGTTGTTTGTTTGATTGATGATAAAAGAGGCCGCAAGCATCAGGGGCGCCGACAGGAAGGTGCTGAGCAGCATACTGATGGAGACCACATTGCCCAGAACATCGTACTGCTTGGCAATGATACAGGCGCCCGGGGCTGCGGGCAAGAGGCCATATAGGAAACTGAAGTCAATTAGGTAGAAGACCTCTTCGTTGCTCGCATGATGGGGCAACACTATGAGCGCAATCGTTCGCATCAAATTGGGCAAAATCAGCACCTTGGAGACGACCAAGATTGTCGACAACAGGAGGTCGCTTGGATTTCTCGACAGCAGCTCGAAGCGGCCATACATCGAGAGGCCCACCACAAGCAAGGCGGGCGCAGCGAAGGAGGCTGCTATTGAGTTGGAAACCTTTGTGACAAATTTGGGCAACTGTGGACCATGGATAATATTGACAGCCAGGGCCGCAATCGAGGCAATGATGAGCGGGTTAGTGGCCAACGCTTTGAGGAGACCAAAGTCAACCATGGGCTCACTCTTTCTGGCAGCCCCTCGACGCCGACTCGCATGGCTGGACGACGACGGCGACTGATGAGGCCCCTCGGGGGCTCTGCACTGGCAAGAGTTGATGGCCGGATGGTCTATGTCGATTCCGAGTGGACACTGGTCCAACAGTTTGGGTCGAGTGTCGAGGGCAGCGGGTTGATTGGGGCTGAGGGAGGGCGCTGCTTCCACCATGGCCTGGTTGTCCCTGCCCACCATGGCGACGTCCGACGAGCTCCTGTGTCTTCCCGAACTGTCGCCCTCGGCGAAGGACACAAGCTGACAGTCCAACGAGTCGATGGACATCTCGCTGCAACTAGTCGATGGACAGTCTCTGGCCGCTGAGCCAAATGAACGGCGTCGAGCATGGATGATGCCAAAATCAGTGAAACTCTCCGATTTGAAGTAGGTGGACCGCAGAAGACTGCCCAGATCTTTCCTTCCAATCACAGAGGGATGCAAACAGCCTATTATCTTACCATTGGCCTGGATGAAGCTGTTCCTGCCCGACGCTGGCCACTCCTTCTCCTCGGTGTCCTTGGGCTCGCTCTTAGTGGACTTAGCACTGGCTGTCTTCCTTCTCGTCAATCCACTCTTCTGCACCCCAGGCCCACACGACGAGCACGAGGGGCCCCGCAATTCATCAAACTCGCCCTCTCTGGGCGGCCGTTTGTTGTCCTCTTCCTCCTCCTCTTCCTCTTTCAAGCGTCTCTGTCTGTTCCTCGACTTTTCCAACTCCAACATCACTATGCCCAATGGGTTCAGGATGAGCAATTGAATGGGGGCCATGAGACTGAGATAATTCAACATCTCTGGCCTAGTTTTGCCGTACAACGATTTGACCAGAGGGTAGCCGAGGGCGAAATCGTTCGACTGTGTGGCCAATATGGAGAGGGCGCCCGCGTAGCCATAATTTCTTGGATAACCAATGACCAATGTGAACAGTGTTACGGTGATAAATAGGATTAATTTTGAGACTAGCATGCAGAATAGGAAGGGCAAGTTGATTGTTTGGAACTCCATTTGGGCAATATTGAGAAATATTATCATCGGTAGGGCGTAGGTGGATAAATAGGCGCCAATGTCTTTGGCCTCGGCGGAGATTAACTTGAAACGGGCCGACAGGTAGCCGAGGGAGATGATTGAGAAACACTCGAAGAGGACCGCTATCAAATCGGTGAAATCGGGCATTTGGCCATTAATGGACGAGGAATGGGAGGTGGGCGAGGTGGCTGGAGGCGAGAGCTTGGACGCAACCAGTGAGGCAGCGCTTGCAAGCGCCGCCGATAGTGAGACATCGTTTGATAAGGGTGCTGTTGTTTGCGTTAACTGCGATGACGACATGGTATCAATGAAATTCTGGCCTTGATATTGGTCTAAAAGAGTGCCATTTGGCTTAAAAATATCGTCGATTTCGTTGTGATTTCTATCATTTTGGGGTAAAAAATCTCGATCATTGTAAAGGAGCATCCTCTATCTCTCTCTCTCTCTCTCTCTCTCTCTCTCTCTCTCTCTCTCTGTCTCTCACACTGGTGACTACTTGTTGCCTCTGTGAGCGATGAGCAATGTCCCACAGGTTCAATATGAGCTCACTTCACGCTATTCACTTCACGCCGCCTCCTCCCATTTGGTTCGCTCTTGATTTGAATAGACCGCTGGCAATTGAGCGAAGGATCACAAGCCTTGATGGCAAATTCTTGGTTAAACTAAAGTGGTTATTCTCTTGCCAATTGCTCAACAGTAACAATTAACGATGCATCAATGCTGTCTGAATGGTGTCACCAGAATTGTCTGTGCTTGATTTTGCATAATTGGCTGGCTTGTCAGCCGGTCTGTGTGTCTCTCTGCGTGAATGTTTGTCTGTAGTGACTGTGTGTGGGAGATATTGCACGCGCGTGAAACAGACAAATGGTCACCGTGGACCAGTGATGATCACTTTAGGGATGATTACGATTCAGAATGGTGGCAGTCGTGAACTAATGAGCGGGACAACTCAAGTCTCTGGTCTAAGTGATATTTGTTTTCTAGAAAGCGTTAGCTCGGCGATAGGAACAACTATGGTGTGTTTACCTCGGTTAAAATTCGAATTATTGTTTACAAATCTGGCCTGCTCCCTTGCCTTCCCCTCTTCTTGAGTCTCCTCCTCGGCGTCCTAACTCTTATCACACTCACCGCGCGCGCACACACACACAACACACATAGACACACAGACTGACAGACAGTCAGACAGACGCGCTGAGACAGACAGGCAGCAACAAGGCGGAACAGTTAGCGAAAGGGTTTCAGTTGTTGGCGTCGGGATGCAACAGTGTGCGCGCCAACACATATGCACTTTAATCCCGTCCCAAGACGGCCGAGAAGCAGGCTAGCCTCCTTGGCCCTTGCCCGATCTGCTCTAATATATAGCTCCCCGCTCCCCTTGCAGCACCCTAACCACTGGAAGGGATACAAATGTTCTCCCTCTTCCTCTGATCCCCTGCTCTCTTCCTATTCACCAAATTCTCTCAGCTCTCAAGAGGCGCGAACAAAGACGCCAAGCAAACTCGTCGACCGTCTGCCCATTTGGTGCGAATGAAATCACGACTGTTGGCAAGCTAGGCCACTATTTTGCCTGTCTTGACATTATGAGACAATATGGCCGCTCGCTCGCATAACTCGGTCGTGGTTAGCCTGCACTCGCCTTCGCTACATCGGCCTACAGTCTACATGTGTCGCCATGTGAGGGTGTATCTCTGTTCACGCGTCATCCATCAGCACCATTCAGCTGGCGCCACTCCTTTGCCCAGCAAACTATTTGCCCCTCTCTCTCTCTCTCTCTCTCTCTCTCTCTGTCACCTGCACACTATCTAGTCTCTAAATAATCTGACATTTGTGAGTGAGCAAAGGAGGCGTCAATTTTTATTTCCGCCCAAGCTGATCTAGTGGAGTTAATTTTTAAGCGAAAATCTCTCATCAAGGGAACATTCGTCATTCGACATTGGCTCAATTCTGATGCATTATATCACAAAATGGAGCCCCCTCGTTGCACAATGTGCGGCCATGGACACTCGCACTTGACTACCGTACACATAATCTCCATATCTATCTCCGATGAGCCGCAATCAGTACAATCTTCCAATCAATGAGTCATTCATGTTGTTATTGTTTATGCACATAATCACATCTCGCTCAGAGTCAGAGCCCGCAAATTAGCCCCACCGCAATGGTGTGCTTCTCGCCAGCAAGGGCCGGGCTAACAAGATTGGACTCATGTGGTGTTGGCGGAGGTGGCATTTTGATCAAGATGAAGTTTATCTGCCAATGTCAGTGCTTTTGGGGCTTGGGATGTGCAGCTTGAGAGGGAGTTGCAAAGAGCGATAACTCGCTCGTGCAATGCTCGCACATTGCCTCTGCGTGCGCCTCTGGGGCTCAGCGAGGCGACTTTTCAGCCGCGGCAAAAGCAGAAAACATTACGTAAGACAAAGGCCGTTTCTGGGAAACAAGATTGCACTTCTTGCAACTGACTCGGCGTTATCGGACCCAAATAAACCCCTTGAATCAGTCATCTGAATTCTAGCATCCAGATGTAATAAATAATGCTGGACAATCGGCGAGAGCTTATATAAGGAATATTTATCGATTTCCCAGTAAACTCTCGCAGGCTTTCTGCGCGTGTTTCAGAGGCGAGTGGCGCGAGCATTATACCTTTTTGCATCATGATTTACGGCCGTCCAAAAGTTAGCTATGCTAGAGCAATTTTTGCTGAAAAACCAATCGCAAAAAAGCCGACGTCAAGGGACGATGGTTGTGTGAACTGAACACTGGCTGAACTTGAAACATAAACTCACATTTTGAGCCCACTTTTGCCCACTTGCACGGTGCTAGTGTGTGGCTGTGTTTGTGAGATATAACTCACTAACACTTGGCCGTCGTTCATTGGCCCGTGTTATTTGCAGTCATAGTGTCCAATGGTGCGCCAAGAAAGGCACACAGATGATTGGGCAGGCCAATGCAGCAAGCTCAACATGGCAGCTAAATCTGCTGCGGACACACTCAAATGGCCTTGAAATTTTCACTAACATATTTTTGGGAACCAAATTTCCGCTTACACTCTTCCGAGGCAAATCACTAGTCGCACGTCATGAAGGCTCCCTCTCGACGATCGAGACTGGCACTCTCTCATCAGGAAGTGCATGTTAATTGATTCAAGAGTATCTGTCGCACTCGAAAGGTCGATATTCTTGGCACGAAAACCGTTTCCCCCAATTGCTAGTCGTTTCGCAATTCATCGCAATGCCCAACGATAACTCGCCGTTTCTTTTGAAACGGCCCATCAACAGGTGGCGATGGAGTAGGTCTTGCCCATTTAGTTGATGGACTCCGTTAAGTGGCGACTTTGTGAGCCTTTACCCAAGTCTAAAGGCGCCATGAGAGCATTAAATCAACAATTGAACTCCGCTGAGCTTTTGTTGCCAAGTGCCCATTGAGCACTAATAAATATTGATAGTCTAAATTTTGAGTGCTTCCTTTTCAGAGCAAGAGAGCGCCGAACAATCGGAGAGCTTAGCTATTCTAGAAAATGGAATAAGAGAAACTGGTCCAGCCCTCAAAGACGAACACCTTAGGCCCCTCTCACCTGTATACTTTGAGCACTTGGTGGTCCCAGTCTGGCGGAAGGATGTCAGTGCCTGAGCAGTCAGCCAAAGCTGCTCCGTTTTGCAGGCACTTCAATAGGGCAAAAGCACGAGTCTGGTGCGCCCGAAGATAGACAGTTGGCAGCCGGCCCGAAGATTAGTCTAGGAAATGCGTCGGCGAGTTTAGCCAGTCTAGTAGGAGTTGTGTCATGGTGTCGTAGGGGTGTTGTGAATTATGGTTTCACTTGTGTTGTTATTGTCTTGCTCCTCTCGGGCGTCCTCATCTAGCCAGCACACTAGAAAGGCTCCATTGCGACGGCCCTATACGAGCTTGTCCCTAGCTTCATCGTTGGTCCCGGTTTGTTGTGTTGGAACTTTTCCAAATTGAAATCATTCAAGCAAGCGTGATGAATGCTCTGTCTCTCTCCTTCTCTTTGGCTGCCTCCTTTCGCGCTTGCGGCTGATCGCTTCAAGATGGAGTGGGCACTAATGAATGGGGCGAGCAGGACGGTCTTGTGATTCCATAAACTCGATGAGCAGGCACATTATTAACTTTATCCATTCTCATGCACACTTGACTTTCCCCCCTAGTGCACATTTAAACGCCATGGCGTGTTTCCTAGTCTCCATTGTAATCAAAGGCTTACCACTATGCAACATTCTATCAACTCGCGCTCCTCAATCTGTCACTATATGTCAGAACCAACGAAGATATGCATTCATACCCTTTCGATCTGAAACCAGTCCAACGGATGAGAATGGAAACAACATCCACTCAACTGCTACAACACTTGTCCTCAAAAGATTCGATTAATCTCATCTCTGAAATCATATCAAGACCATTAGCCGGCTTATACTGCATGCAAATTTATTCCAAACTGGAACTCGAATATCAATATGCAAAGAGGCTCTCTCCTCCTCTCTCTCTCTGATTGACACCATCTAGTTCGTGTCTCGTCTTCAACAGCTTTTATTGCTTTCGATTGCCCCGCAGCATATAACAACCAATAGTTGTCACAATATTGGGCGACATCCTCGGCGCTTATAAGACGCCCATATTGGTTAGGCTATCTAACTATGTTAGAACTCATTCTCAGAGGCTTAGTTCATTAGCATGGTCCAAGTTGCCGAGTTTCAAGTGGGCAAACTTGCTTACATGCAGTCGTTCGCTTTTGCCCGCCACTCCTGTGCTATACATCTACACTTAGATAACTCTAGACTAATACTTTGAGCGCATGATGCACCAAGGCACTGTTGCTGCCCCGAGTGAAGCTTCTCGTCTTTGGGGCAACGGGATGAAGACCCGGAACGCGCTACGAGGATGGTCTCGCCAAAATCAACTGTGCCCCGCGGGCGGCCCCAGATGATCTTCTGCGGATACCCCGTGCATTCCCGTATCACTAGAGATTCCTTGGAGGGGGAAACATATAGATGATCAATCCTGTTTGTTCGACTAGGTCTTGATGGAAGAAATCTCAAATTCATCATCATAAGATTCCCTCTGATTCAATCACAATCCTTACTCCAACATCATAGTGGGCATGAGTGGATGATCCAACTTGATCCTAGGGTTCGCGCTTGCGTGATCTCTTTCGTGGGTACATTCGATCCTCGATACGTAACATTACTTCTACCATCTCGGACGGCTGGCAGACACACACAAAACTTCCGACTAATAACAGAAGCTTCAATGCACTTGGCCAACTTGGATCAACCGAGACCTTAGTTCTATTCGTGAGCGAGAAATTGTCCAACTCCTCCTCGAAAGTCCATTTTGGCACATCACTTAGCGTTGAGATCTTTTCGTTTGAGAAATCTTTCAGAATGAGATCGCGATCCTCTCCAAGATTGGTGAGTTCATTTATCCAATACTTTTTCGTCCTGTCTAATGAACTTGTGATAGGATACTTGATGTTTGACGAGTAGTCCACCTCTTGGTCTGCCAATAGAAACTCATCGAGTCTAGGTAAACTTCTTGGTCTGGGCATTTCTCTACACAAGAATTCAGTTAGTTCTGCGCGAAATACCTCATCAAAGTCGGGGGTGGTGTAGAGATCTGCATGCAATTGAGTACTGGGTCGATCTTCCATCAGGGTGGATATGTACTTGAGCATTTGGGGAGTTGTTTGCAAATGGCTTACTGATGAAAGTGGATGAAGTAAGACAAACGGATCATAAGTCAGGATGATTCTTAATCTCACGCTCATCTGCTGAAGCCACTGAGCAAAGACGAAATAGTTTTCATTGTGGCGTTCAGATTTCCTCAAGGCCTCCTTTTTTTGCCTATTGACATAGTTGTTACCTAAGTGGAAAATTTCTTTCAGATGGAATATCAGCACACAAAATGCCCATCTATCGTATTGAGGGAAGGTCTTTGCCAAGGTTGGGCTGAAATTTAACGGTCGGGTGGGGCGAAAATCCATGAATGATATCTTTCCCTTCATCAGGTTATATAATTCATCGGGTAAATTTAGATCCTTGATGAATCGTTTCAGAATTGCATCAAGATTTGGAATTGGGAACTTTTTGGGAAGTTGCTTTTGGTAGACCTTGAAGATTAACAATGTGGCAGCCCTTGTGAGCTGTAATGGTGACGGGGCTCTCACTTTCTGAAACATCAGTCGGTCTCGAGCATTCAACTTTATCCCGTCAGGTAACACTCTAAAGGCACCGTAGAATGGTATGAGTCTTTGATTACAAGCCCTAATTAGATCGGACGCAAAAAGCGGATCATCGTTCTGCAGGCATCTTGCAGTTGCCTCTATGAATGCTAGAGTTCTGTTTAAAGTCAATATAGTTACAGATTCCTTCGTGATGTTTCTGGTATCATTTCCGATTTTATCGGCCACAGCATCTAGAGTATCTGTGTGCATGAAGTTGGCTGATTCTTCTTCGTGGTAATTACCGAAATCAAGAGATTCGAGTTTACAGGGCTCAGCCTTCTCACACTCCTCACTATCACTTGAAGGCGTGGGGCTTGGACTGGAGAGGGCTGGCTCAATTGGATGGTATCTGACGCCCATCGCAATGTAAGATTTTGGCTTCCTTTTGACGCAGCACTTTCCTTGTTGATTGATCAACCTTAACGGGATCATAACTTTGTCTTTCATTTTGACTAGGACCTCGATATCACGCAATTTGAGTGCCTGTTCTGCATCGATTTGAATGAGATCTTGATCGGTGTATTCATCTTTGATATGAGGAGCGATGAATTCCAACCAGAAGGCGAACCACATGTTGATGGCAGCATCCCGAAAGAAGCTAGGCAATAGACCGGCTTTGTCTAAAGCCTCCAATTGTGAGTTAAGAATGTGAGAAATTGCATCATCGGTAGACCAGGACCAACCATAGTCGACATTTTCGGCCTTGCTCTTCCTGGATTTGCCGTCGACGCGGGCACCCCTTTGGCCCATGATTGGTCTTCCTGACTCGTCGTAAAAAACTTCGGTCTCCTCAAGGAGTATATGAGTTGCTTGAGCGCCGCAATTGGGGCAGACCAGGACTTCGTCAATTTCCTCGAGGTTGGTCCCGCAAACATCACATTTGACATGCTTCGAGTCATCCTCCTGTGGTGCTGTCTGTTCAATACCGGCGATGAATGATTCTAGGTCATCAATATCATCCATGATGGGAGCTTGATGTGTTTGAATCTATGTGATAGGGAAAGAGAGTGTGCTTGAGCGAGGGTGGCATAGTAGATAAAATGAAATATTACTGCCTACGTTAGAGAGCAGAGGTAAAGTGTTGAGAATATGTTCCTACGCCCCTGTTATCAGCTCAATAGTCCTAAGGCTTGGTTACAATGGATGAGATTATGGGAGGCCAAGGAGAGGTGGAGGAACCGTGTTGGACCAGAGCGGACGCAGTGTCGACTACCAGGTGCCGAGTGAAAGTAATAACATTGCTGTTTGTTGTGCTAAGCACGTGCGAGTTTTCAACGTTCCTTCTCGTGTTGGTGCGGGCGGCCAGCGCACAAGAATGTTGCAGATTGCAATCCAACGAGAGTTGCACTGGATTAGTTGCTTTTCCCGCCGCCAGATGGCGAGGGTGTAGCTTTCCGAAAATCCAATGTAAACAAGGTGCAACTGTTGGATTGCGATTGCAACTTTGCAACTCTGCATTTTTGCATTTTTTCGATGGAAACCGTCTTGCTGCCTCCGTCGAAGACTGCCTACTCCAAAGGAGGAGTGTCCCAGGTGCAGATTTGCGCAATTTCACCGCAACCGAAGCGTCCAGACTGGATGGAATGGGCCGAAATGGAGACCATGCAGGAAGCCGGAAGAGTGGAATTGGATGCAGATCTGAATAGAGAAACAGCCCTTAGGGTGGCCACCATGCTCGGTGGGCCCACAGCAGAGAGTTCAGTGGAGCATGAGTTGGAGTTGGGCCGCGAGTTGGGCCCAGGAGGACGGGCGGCAACTGGAAGCAGTTGGCGTTTGGAGGGCGGAAGTGGCGCCAACGTCATGCTAATTTGTCCCAATTGGGCGGCCGATAATCATGGGGCCCCAAATCGGCAACTGTGGCCGATATGAAATGGCAATCCGGCGGCGGAAGATCATGTAACGGCGGGCTGGGACATGTGGCGCATTTGGGCCATTTGCAGCGCTGGCAAATGGGGGCGCGCGCGGCTAGCGTGTTGTGATTGGTGGGCGACAGCTAAGAGTGCTGTTGAGAGCCACAGTTGGATTATAGGAGCCGTGTGCTCCACAGAGCGCCAGAGAGAGTCTGTGGAAGGGCACTGGGGGGAAGCTTGTGTGTCGGCGAGAATCGTTGGAGCGCGAACTGGTAGCTTTTGGCAGCGGCGCCACAGTCTGCTGCGAGTCGGCCGGAGGAGAGTCGCAAAGAGAGAGAGAATTCAAGTCAGAAAGTCCATCGGATTGGACAGTTGCGGCCGGCTGGCTGGCAGTGGCAGTGGCTGCAGTGGCCAGGAGCGACAGTGGCTGCTCGGCCTGGAATGGCGGGGTGAAGATTAGTTAGAAAGTTTCGCAGAGTTTCGACAAATTTGAATATTTTTTTCCCAAAAAATGCCCCTCCCGAGCTTGTGTTTTTTGTCCTCCTCTTTGACTCTCGAGACTTGGTTTCCTAAGCTTTGCGTGCACGTAGTTGCGGTTGGCGCCGCCGTTCAAGCTCCAACGAGAGTCGACCGGCCGGCTCTAAGCTCGCGCACAGACTGCCTGCCTGTCGACTGGCAGCCTTTGCACTGCGACTTGCGGCCGGCGCGGATTCTTCGCCTCCTTAGGCTCGCCTTAGACTAGCCTTAGACTGGCCTTAGGCTTCTCGGCTCTGCTTGGCTCGCTCCTTTGCTCAAGTGCGATAATGATCAGTGATGATTTTTGCAATTTTTTCGCCCTCTTCCCAAAGCTTGTCAGCCGCACTCCTGGCCTGCTCCTTAGCAGCCTCGTGCAGGGGCCGCAAAGTGGCCATCCGAGCCGAGCCGAGCCGAGCCGAGCCGAGCAGAGCAGAGCTGAGCAGAGCTGAGCGGCGGCGGCAAAAGTTTGAGCAAAATATGATGAACTCGGCGGCCGATCATCGATTTGCTTCCCGTTTGGCCGTGAACTTGCAATTTGCAGTTCTCAGCCTCCAATGCTCAGCTCGCAGTTTCCACATTTCAGCTTTCAGTTTCCACTTGGCAATTGCTCGCTCGCTATTTGCCATTTCCCACTCGCCATTTGCCATTTGCAACTCAAACTCTAATTCCAAACTCCAATTCCAATTCCGATTCCCCAATTCCGATCTCCAATTCTCCAATTGGCCGCCGCCAGTTCCCAGCCAGCCGCATCTAAACACTCTTCTTCTTCTCTTCTCTTTATTTGTCGGCCGCGGCGGCTTCTCCTTTTCAAATGTCAACTCGGGCGCCGCTGGCAGATTGTTTATTTAAAACAGTAGAATGTGGCCGGCCTATATTGGGGCGGCCGCCGGGGGACAGTGAGCGGCGCAGGGGGGCCACTGGATGGCATTTGGCTCCGGTTTGGGCCAACTGGCTCATGAGCATGGGCCAGTTGGCTCCACTCTGGCCTCTCTCTGGCTCCACTTTTGGCTCCACTTTTGGCTCCCTGTTGGCCGCACTCTGTCCTGTCTGGTGGCGGCGAAACAAATTGATCTGATTGTTGCCCACGCTCCAGGCTGGCCGGCCACTGGCGGAGAGGCCTCGCGTGGTGTGTGGAGCCAGAGGAGTGGAAGTGGAGTGAGCCTGAGAGAGAGGCAGGCAGGAGAGCGGCAGGGGAGCAAGAAGCGCCCTTTGTGGGCCTGGTGAAATGGAAGAAGGAAACTTTTTGGCAACTTACTGACGGCTGCTGATTGACATTCTCAACAGGCAGCAACAGTGGGCCAGCTTTTTTCCTCACTTCATAAAAACTCGAAATGTCACCACTTTAATGCTGATGGCGCGCCCGCAGCACTAGTGTTCGGCGCGAGCATTGCGCCGCCACTGCTTTGCTTTCTGGGCGCACTGCCAGGCCCAAGGCAGAGCTAAGGTTGCTGCTCGTGCGCGTCGCACAAGCCCACGAGCGCAGGCCGAGCAGAGCAGCCCCACAAGCAGCCGCACACTACTAGCACCATGTTGGCCGCGCGCACCACTGCGCCCCACTCGCCGCGACCCACTGGCGACGACAAATTGATTTGGGCTCACTTTGCTGGCTCCCTTTTGCAAACAATCGTCGCCGCCAGCGCCCCTCGCCCATTTGCCAGCGCCCCACAAAGC